>Ga0209603_1000004_pt1 | contig 354440 bp, 288 predicted proteins | sample COGITO_mtgs_1206_FD_184812 | JGI IMG/M metagenome (GOLD analysis project Ga0209603, IMG submission 184812) | Pelagic marine microbial communities from North Sea - COGITO_mtgs_120607 (SPAdes) (version 2) | ecosystem: Environmental > Aquatic > Marine > Epipelagic ...
TATACCAAGATACGGTTACTGTTCAAGGTGCACCAGTTGTAACCATTGATGCAATAATTGATACTTGCGAAACTAAAAACTTATTTCCAACAGCAACTATAGATACTTGTTTTGGTATTATGTCTGGCTATTCATGGACTTTTCCTGGTTCTGCAGCTAATGAAACCTCTATCTTAGAAACACCCAATATGATTTATTATGATAGTGTAGGAGTTTTTAAAGCTTACATTAATGTTACTAATAATTGTGGTAGCGACCAAGACAGTCTTGTTTTTGAAATTCATGACGATCCTGTGATAGACTTAAAGCCTATTGATTCTGTTTGTTTAGGTTTGAATACTGTTTTATCTCCAACTATTACTGAAGGTTCCCCAAATTATATTTATAGTTGGTCTTCAAATGCTATAGTTTCCAACCCGTCTTCAGCATCACCAGCTATTACTACTTTTTCTGACGAAAAGGTTTATTTAGAGGTTACAGATAATAATAACTGTATGGCTTATGATACTATATTAGTAGATGTTTTAGAGTTGCCAACTGTTGATGCAGGACTTTTCCAAAGTGTTTGCCCTGAAGATACCGCCTTTCTAATAGGTTTCATTTCAGGAGCTATTCCACCCTATACTTTTACTTGGGATTTGGCAAAACTTTCTGATGTAACAGTCATTAACCCATATTATGAAATGGACGGTACGGAAACTTTTACGCTGACGGCAACAGACAGTTTTGGTTGTGTTAACAGTAGCTCTGTAATAATTACGGAGCGAATTTCTCCTACTGTAGATGCCGGTCAAGATACTACATTATGTGATCAACCAATTGCTGTAGATTTTAATGGTTCCCCAAATGGGGGCATATGGGTAGGTAATAAAATTGCAAACTCTGGTTTATTTCTTCCAAACAGTATTGTTCAAGATACTGCCATTTATCAATATACTGATGTATTTGGATGCTATAATGAAGATACACTACTAATTGATGTTCAAGCTACCGTTTTAGCGAACGCAGGTATAGACTTTGAAAAATGTATAAGTGAAAACCAGGTTAATTTAAAAGGTGCTCCTTCTGGTGGGTATTGGGACCATGCAAATGTTGTTTCAAATACTACCAATTCTATTTATGAAGAATTTTTTACTGGAATAGATGGGAAAGGTGCAACTTATGCAGGTGTTGATGTTTCAGATTGTAATTGGAGTATTGACCTAAATGGAACCAATTTTAACAGTATATATAATTATATTAAAGTCAATGGTAATAGACTTGAAGCGAGAGGTTTGTATGGTTCTGTTTATTGGCTATCTCCAGTTTTAGATATTCAAGAATATGATAATGTTTCCATATCATTTGACGCTTCAGAATCTGGATATCATGAAAATAATGATGTTATAGAATCTGAGTATAGACTAGATGGTGGAGCTTGGACGTATTTTTCAGTTAACGGTCAATTAAACGATGATTTTCCTCCTAAAGTAGTTTCTCAAAGTTCGCTAAACGGAAACACACTAGAATTTAGAATAAAGTTTGCTAATAACTCAACATCAGAATATTTAAGAGTTGATGATATAAAAGTTGAAGGAGTTTTGTCAGGATCTTTCTCTGTATCTGTTTCAGATACTTTTGCACTACCTTATATTTACGGAACGGGGAATTGTATTAATAATGATACAATGAATTTAGTTATTAATCCTCTTCCCATAGTTTCTGCAGGAAGTGATACTTCTATTTGTTATAGTGACACTCTACTTTTAAATAATGGAACACCTTTAGGTGGAACCTGGACCGGAATTGGAATTCCTGCTAGTTCATCCAAATTTATTGCTTCACAGGCTGGTGTTGGTCTTCACACCATATATTACTCTTATGAAGATTCTAATACTTGTAAAAATCTAGACTCAATGGTAGTTAATGTATGGGCTCTACCGTTAGTTAATGCTGGAAATGATACCATACTATGTAATCAACCTGGAGTGGTAGATTTTGATGGGAATTTCACACCTGGCTATTGGACAGGGACCAGTATTGATAGTTCAGGTGGTTTTGAACCTAATGGGACCGGATTATACGATCTTTATTATCATCATACAGATTTAAATGGTTGTTACAACAATGATACCATTCAAATTAATGTTATTGATCCTACCAATGCTATAGCAGGAAATGATTTTCAAGCTTGTATTGATTCAGGTCTTATACAATTAAACGGTCTGCCAGTAGGTGGAGTATGGATTGGCACAAGTGGCATTACAGGAATATCTGTTTCTGGTGGTGGAGCATATACAACTTCGTTGGTTGATACACTTGATTTAGTCTACAGCTATGGAGTAGGAAACTGTTTAACTAGAGATACTGTGAATTTAATTGTTAATCCGCTCCCAAATTTAGATGTTGGTTCAGACTTTGAAGTCTGTATTGATGATACCATCCAAGTATTAAATCCTAACCTTATTGGTGGAACATGGACAGGAACAGGTATTACAGACCCACTAAAAGATTTTAACCCATCACTTGCTGGCCCTGGAATCCACGAATTAGTCTACTATTACAAAGATTCTAATACTTGCGAGATTACAGACACCTTAAATATTACAGTGTATGCTTTACCAATTGTTACTGCTCCTAATGATACAAGTATTTGTGATTTACCAGCTACGGTTACTTTTAATGCGACTCCTCTTGGTGGAAATTGGTTAGATTCTAATATCAACAATAGTGGAGTTTATAGCCCTGATGGAGTAGGAGCCTTTGAAATATATTATGAATATACGGATGTAAATACTTGTTACAATATTGACACTTTTTCATTGACAGTAGTGGTTCCTCAAATTGCTGACGCAGGTTTAGATATTCAAGCATGTGTTGATACCGGATTAATTCAATTAATTGGACTTCCCTTCGGAGCTGGCACATGGTCAGGAACCGGAGTTGCTTTTGATGGAGATTATGATGTTTTGACTGTTGACACTGTAGATTTAGCTTACAATATTGCAACAGGTAATTGTTTTACAACTGATACTATAAATCTTTTAATTCATCCATTACCTGAAATTACAGTGGATACTAGTTTTGAAATTTGTGTTTCTTTTGGCGATACCAATATTCAGTTTTCACCATTTGGAGGAACTTGGCAAGGAACAGGAATAGATATAAATACCGGACTTTTTAGTCCTCTATCTGCTGGAATAGGAACTCATAAACTATTATATTCTTATCAGCACCCTATCACAGCTTGCTGGAATTATGATTCATTAGAGGTTACAGTAAATCCATTACCAAATGTTAACTATACACATGATAGTATATTTTGTTTAAATGTTGGTAAACAAATAAATAATTCAACTACAGAAGTTCAAAATCACTATTGGACTATTTCAGAAGGATCGACTAATGGATTATATTCTCCAATATTTACAATTGATACAGTTGGTTTTTTTAACATTAACTATATTGCTGAAACCAATAAAGGTTGTCTAGATTCAGCTAATTCTTCTATTGAAGTTCTTGCTCCTCCGATAGCTAATTTTACCGCACCAGATTCTGGATGTGGTCCATTAATTGTTGATTTCTCCAATAATTCTGTTGGAAAAGATATAAGTTATTTATGGGATTTTGGTTTAATAAATCACCTTGGAAATGATTCTGTATCAACAGATACAGTCCCATTAAATCAATCTTATCCACCAGGAATTTATTTCGATACAACTTATTATACTTCATTAACAGTAACAAATTATTGCGGAGTTTCTGTTCAAAATTTAGATATAATAAGTATGCCAGTCCCTGTTTCTAGATTTGGACCTTATTCAAATGTAGGAGGTTGCGCATCTGGCACCATAACTTTGGCAAATAACAGTTATGGACTACCAGACTCTTTTTACTGGGATTTCGGAGATGGTTCATTTGGTACTAATAACGATACGTTGTTTGATCATTATTACGTTCCGGGACCCTCAACACGTTTTTATAATATTACTATGGCAGTAACTAACGAATGTGGTACTGATACTACTATTGAAACAGTAACAATTTTGCCAAGTGACTTAGTTGCATTTTTTAGTGTAGATACTACTGTAGGTTGTGCACCCTTAACAATTGATTTTGAACAATTTTCCGTTGGAGGCGCTACTTCTAGTTGGGATTTTAATGATGGAAACTTCTCCAATTCTTATTCTCCCACTCATACCTTCATAGATTCAGGAACTTATCAGGTTTCCTTAGCGGTAAGTAATGTTTGTAATTATGATACAGCCTATAAAACTATTATAGTAAATACTTCTCCAAATGTTGCTTTTTCTGTAGCAGATGATACTTTATGTGCTGGGTCAACATTTCTTTTTAATAATTCTTCAGATTTGGCTATTAGTAATAATTGGGACTTTGGAGACAGCACCACTTCATTTCTCACCAATCCAACACATTTGTTTACAGACTCTGGTAGTTACAGAGTAATTTTAACCGGTACTTCATTGACTAATAACTGTCCCGCTTACGACTCTATTGATTTAGTGGTATTACCTTATCCAGTAATTACAGCTTCTTCAGATACTTCAAATGGTTGTATTCCACTTCCAGTAATTTTTAATAGCACTGTAAATTCTGTTGGATATTATTTTTGGGATTTTGGAGACGGGAATACTTCATCTTTAGCAAATCCAACACATGTTTATACAAACGATGGTTATTATAGTGTAAATGTTAGATTTGAAGATTTAACTGGTTGTGTTGATTCATTTGATTTCGACATTATACCTTATCCTGTTCCCCAAGCAAGTTTCGCTGCTAATCAATTAGATACTTGTATTTTACCTGTGAGTTATAATCTACAAAATACTACCACTGGTGCTTCAACCTATGATTGGAGTTTTGGTAATGGGTTCAACTCCTCAACTGCTTCACCACTTCATTCATATAGCAACGCTGGAAATTATGATATCAATTTAATAAGTTCTAATGCTTATGGATGTAAAGACAGTATTTCCAAAAATATTATTGTCAATCCTGTTCCAACTTCTCAGTTTAATGCTTTACAATTAGATACATGTATTCTCCCTATAAATTATAGTTTAGTTAATAACTCTCTAGGTGCAATAGCTTATATATGGGATTTCGGAGATGCAAACTCTTCAAATCTTCCTAACTTAAATCATAGTTATAATGTAGATGGAAATTATCAAATAAGTTTAATTGCTATGAATGCAGTAGGTTGTTTTGATACATCATTTATAAATATTGATGTTCTGCCAGTACCAGATTTAGCATTTAATTATACTCAGCTTGATACTTGTTCTATTCCCTCAAATTTTAGTTTTCAAAATAACAGTACAGGAGCAACTAGTTATTTATGGGACTTTGGAGATGGACTTTATTCTCCTCTAAGTTCACCATTACATACTTTTAACTCAGACGGAACTTATAATGTTCAAATTTCATCAACTAATATTTATGGTTGTTCAGATACCTTTACGCAACCAGTAACAGTAAATCCAATTCCTACAGCTCAGTTTAATGCAATTCAACTTGATACGTGTGTGCTTCCTGCCAGTTATTCATTAGTTAATAACTCTATAGGTGGAATTATAAATTCATGGAGTCTTGGAGATGGATCTAATACCAATTCTACCAACTTGAATTATTCTTATGTTAATTCAGGAAATTATGATATTACTTTAACAACTATGAATCAGTACGGTTGTTTTAATAGCATTACAAATACAGTAAGTGTTTTACCAGTCCCAAATTCTGATTTTAGTTTTACAAAATTAGATTCATGCATTTTACCATCAAACTACAGTTTCTCTAATAATTCTTCAGGTTCTAGTAGCTACATATGGACTTTTGACACTATTGCAAACTCCATTCAATCAGATCCATTTTTTACTTTTAACGCAGATGGTATATTTGAGGTTAAATTATTAGCTATAAATAGTTCAGGATGTTCAGATTCTTCAATAAATTTTGTTAATGTAAGTCCAATACCTAATGCCAATTTTACATTAGATACAACTATTGGTTGTGAACCGTTTACAGCCATATTTACAAATAATTCTCAAAATGCTAGTTTTTATAATTGGGATTTTAATGACGGTAATACTGGAGCCTTTTTTAATGGTTTCCATGAATTTCAAAATTTTGGAAGCTATACTATTAAATTAGTAATTGAAGATTTAACAGGGTGTAAAGATTCTATTTTTAAAGCAGTTAATGTTTATCCTTCTCCAGTGTCTAGTTATACCTACATAGCTACAGATCCATGTTATTTACCTATTTCCGTAGATTATACCAACACCTCTTTAGGTGCTAATAGTTTTCAATGGGATTTTGGAAATGGACAAAGTACCACTACTACAAATCCATCCACTATTTATGACTCTATTGGTATTTTTAATGTTCAGTTAATTTCTGGTAATAGTTATAATTGCTATGATACTTTAAATAACTTTTTTGATGTCTTTTTCAATCAAGTACCTAACGCCCAGTTTAACTTTGATGACTCTATTTGTTTAAGAGATACTTCATTTTTAAATTCTTCCTCTCTTTTTGCAGATTCATTAGTGTGGGATTTAGGAAATGGGCTTAATGCTGTTGGTGATACCATTTCATTTGTATATGATAATGCTGGTCAATATGATATTACTTTGTATGCTTATAATACCAATAGCGGATGTTCAGATACAGTTCAGGGAAATAGTAGTATAGTAGTGCTTCCAGCACCTATTGCAGATTTTTCTTTTAATAACAAACTGAGTCCTGACACACCACTAAGCGGAAGTTTAGAGTTTACTAATAATTCTTTAGGAGCAATGTCTTACTTATGGGATTTTGGAAATGGAGATGTTTCCATTGAAGAAACACCAACTTATAATTATAACTATTCTACTGAAGGGATGTATTATTATTCACTAATTGCTTCAAATGGAGCTGGTTGTTTGGATAGTATGACTCAAGAAATTTACTTAGAATTTAGAAAAGCATTGTATATACCTAATGCTCTTTATCCAGGATCAAATAATTTCGAAGTGGCTAACTTTATTCCTAAAGGTACAGGTATGAGAACATATAAAATTGAAATTTTTGATTTATATGGAAATGTTATTTGGGAGAGTTCTTCACTTGATGATGAAGGTCAACCTACAGGATATTGGAATGGTACGTTTAAAGGAGTTGATGTGGAACCGGATGTTTATGTATGGAAAGTGGAGGCACAATTTAAAGATGATAGCTTTTGGGAAGGTAAACAATACCAAGATGAAGATGTATATAGAAATACAGGAACTATAACCGTTATTAGATGATTAAAAATATAATTAACATACTAGCATTACTATTAATTTTCAATAATTACTCTGGGCAAGAACCTGTATTTAGTCAATTCTATTTCAACCCTATGTATTTAAATCCTGCATTAGCGGGAATGGATAATAATTTTAGATTATTTGTAAATAATAAAAATCAGTGGTCAAAAGTTCCTGCACAATTCAATACCAGTTCCATATCTTTTGACACCTGGCAAAACCACCAGAACTCTGCTTTGTCAATGTTGTATTCAACAGGAAACGAAGGGGAAAGTTATTTTAGAACTGATCGTTTTCATTTTGGTGGTGCTTACAGACTTTTTGATGTTTTTCCTAGTCCCATAGCTTGGCAATTTGGTTTTCATTACCAAAATATAACTAAAAGATTAGATTGGTCAAGAATGGTTTTTAGTGATGAACTAGATCCTTATTTAGGAAACGTTTATAGTACTTCTTTTATTATTCCCAATAGTAATAGATTCAATACTTCAAATCTTGCATTAGGGACAGTAATAACTTACCATATTAAAAGAGGTTCAAAGTCGAGAAGGTTTCATTTACCTATAGATTTAGATGTAGAGCTAGGATTAGCAGTCCACGATTTTATTCAAAGAGGAAATAGTTTTGTAAATGATACTTATAAAAGTAACAGAAGGTATACGCTTCATGGTTCTATGATTTGGCCTTTTAAAAAGAGTAAAATTTCTGGAGGTGTAAAACATTCAGCTCTTTATGTAGAACAAGGGAATTTATCTACGCTTCAAATAGGTTTAGCTGAGGCATGGATATACCCACTTCATATAGGACTTTTTTACAGACAACAAATGACATCTTTAGAAGATGATTTTGATAAATTTGAATCTCTCTACTTTATATTTGGTTATCAAAAAGTATTTAAACAGTCTAATGTTTCTGTAACCATGTCTTATAGCAGAGATTTTACTATTTCTGAGCTGGGAGCTTATTCAGGAGGAACAAATGAAATATCTCTAATTTTGGAAAGCATTGAAGGAGGACTTTTTGCGGGTTTAATGACCGCCAAAAGACATAAAAGAAATAAATATCGTTCAATACCGTGTTATAGTAAGTTCAATACTAAAAGTGGTTTATAAAACTACAGAAACCTTTCTTTCTCTTAAAAATCTCATAAAATATAATATACTTACAATCTGAGAAATAGATAAATATAGAATAGGGATTTCAACAGGTATATCAATTCCATTATAAATATTAAGAACTTCCGGGTAGAATATAATTAGTCCAAGACCAATAATATTCTTAAATATTTCAGCAATTAAAAAGTGTAAAGATCTGTCCATGAGCGATGTGAATGACCAAACTGAAGCAAAGAAGAATATACCATAAATAATTAGTAATTGGTATCCGTTAAAAAGTTGAAATAAATCAAATTCAGTATTTCCTAAAAAACTAAGTAAGTAAATAAAGTGGAATTGCATTCCCAGGTGAACAAGAAGTTGAAAGCAGCTCCAGAAATTTAAAAATATATTTTTTGGGTTTTTGTACTTACTGTATTCATAAGGTTTATCAATTATTTCAATTGGATAAAGTTCTGTAACATCAAGGGGCCTCCAACCAGTAGGCATAAACCATATTTTAAATTTATCCTTCCATTTTTTTGTTCTAAAAGTATCTTTTAAAAGTTGATAAAGATGCATAAAGTTTATTATGATGGGATTCCATGTTTTAGCAGGTTTTTTAATTCCATAAACAGGTGTTTCATTTTCTAATTCTTTTTGAAATGATCCAAACAAAAAATCCCAAAAAATAAATATTGCTGCGTAATTCTTATCTAAATAAATATCGTTTATCGCATGGTGAACTCTATGGTGAGATGGAGTAACAATTATATTTTCAAGAAATCCCATTTTGTTTATAAGTTTGGTATGGTACCAAAATTGTGCAAATAAATGTAAGGGTAGGAGTAAGGCTATTACTTTTGGAGGTATACCTATTATTGCCAAGGGTATATATAAAAAGAAATAAATTTGAAATACAGAAGAAATTGTTTGTCTAAGAGCACATGCTAAATTATATTCCTCACTACTATGGTGAATAATATGTCTATTCCAAAGTATATTATATTCATGATTCCACCTGTGCGTCCAATAATTGGCAAAATCTATTCCTAAAAATCCTAAAATATATACCCACCAAGATGAAGAAATTTGAAATATTGCAAAATTTTCAAACATCCACTGATAGCTTATTATAACAACAGAAAGTTTTAAAATACTTTTAATATTATTGGTCATTCCTGAGCTAATGCTAGAAATTGTATCTGAAATATGATACACTTTTTTATTTGAAATTTTAGAAGCTATCCATTCAATAAGCATAAGAGCCATAAAAAAAAACATAGCGTATTTTACAGCTGTTGTGTAATCAGACATAATTAAAATTAGTGTTTTTAAATAAAACACAGAACTTTGTATATGAATTTCCTTTAATTAATAGTAAGCGGAATATCCATTACTAAAATTTTAGAATTTGGCTGGGCTTCAAATTTAAATGAATCTGTATTCCATATTCCCATACCATCTCTTTTAGAAAGAACTTGATCATTAACATTTATTTCACCTTCAATTATAAAAATATATATTCCATTTCCTTTTTTATTTACTGGGTATTGATCCATTATTTTTTGATCATACTCCCCAAGATGAAACCAAGCATCTTGATGAATCCAAACTCCCTGATCATTAGCATTAGGAGACAATATTTGGTATAATTTATTTTTTTTGGCAATGGTGCTTACTTTAACTTGGTCGTATCTAGGTTTAACATTTTTTTTATTGGGGAATAACCATATTTGAAGAAGCTTACAATAAGAATCATTGTTAGCATTAAATTCACTATGTGTTATGCCAGTACCAGCACTCATTGCTTGAATATCCCCATTTTTTATAACAGTTCCATTACCCATATTGTCTTTATGTTCCAAATCTCCTTCTAAAGGAATGGTAATGATTTCCATATTGTCATGGGGGTGTGTTCCAAATCCTCTTTCAGGAGCTATGCTATCGTCATTTAAAACCCTTAATACTCCAAAATTTGTTCTTTCTGGGTTGTAGTAATTGGCAAAACTAAAGGAGTGGTTTGCTTTTAGCCAACCGTGGTCAGCATGTCCTCTAGTATTTGCTTTATGTATTACACTATTCATAGTTTTTATTTCTTTATTTGGCAAATGATTAAAACCAACCTGGTTCATTAAACAATCATATGTTGAATTTTTTTTTAAATTTTTTGCTTTAAAGACTAATGGTAATGAAATACCAAATGCACTTAGTAAAGCAGTTTTTTTTAAAAAATCTTTTCTTTTCATGATTCTAAAATATTTCTATTCATCATATATTTAATTAATCAAGCTTAATTAAATACAACTATCTACAATAGGCTTTATTTTTTTTCCTATTAGTTTTATTGATTTTAGGAGTTGTTGATTGGTAAGTTCCGCATTATCCATCTGAAATGTAAATCTTGATATACCACCTAAAGCTTTACTATGTCTTATTATTTTTTCTGCAATTTCTTCGGGGTTCCCTATCATTAAGGCTCCTAATGGTCCGTTTTGATCTTTAAATCTTTTTAATGTAACTGGGGGCCATCCTCTTTCCTTACCAATTCTAGTAAAAGTTTTAGCATATCCTGGAAAATAATCCTCTACTGCTTTTTCGGAAGTTTCTGCTACATATCCGAGTGAATGAAGTCCAACTCTTAATTTATCTGCAGAGTGTCCCGCTCTTCTGCCAGATTCTCTATACATGTCTACAAGCGGCTTAAAACGATGAGTTTCTCCTCCAATTATTGCTATCATTAGTGGAAGTCCAAGCTTTCCAGCTCTTAAAAAAGATTGTGGTGTTCCACCAACTCCAACCCAAATAGGCAAAGGGTTTTGAATTGGCCTTGGGAAAATAGTTTGATTATTAAGCTCTGCTCTGTAGTTTCCACTCCAATTTATAGTATCATTATTTTGAATCTTTATTAATAGATCTAATTTTTCTTCAAAAAGTTCGTCATATTCATTTAAGTTATATCCAAATAGTTCAAAAGCTTCAGTAAATGAGCCTCTTCCGGCTATTATTTCAGCTCTTCCTTTAGAAATTAAGTCTAGGGTTGCGTAGTTTTGGAATACTCTAACAGGATCGGCTGCACTTAGTACTGTTACGGCACTAGTTAAAGTAATTTTTTTAGTTTTAGCAGCAGCAGCTGACAAAATTATATGAGGGGCACTATCTAAAAATTCTTTTCTATGATGTTCTCCAATACCAAAAACATCTAGTCCAACTTCGTCTGCTTTAACAATTCTATTTATGAGTTTATCTACCGATTCAGCATTTTTTTTACCATTTGATCCATCAAATGATTCAGTTGCGGCAAAGCTATCAATACCAATTTGCATCTTATAAATCTAACTAAATGAAATCAAGAAAATTTATAAATCACTAATTAATTTTCCAGCAATAAATCCAGTAGACCAAGCAGCTTGAAAATTATAACCGCCTGTGATGGCATCAATATCCATAATTTCACCTGCAAAAAAAAGATTTTTACATTTTTTACTTTCCATAGTTTTTAAGTTAATATCCTCTAAACTTATGCCTCCACACGTTACAAACTCTTCTTTAAAAGTTGTTTTACCCTTTATTTGATAAATGTCATTACTGATTAGATTTATTAATTTATTTAATCCTTTTTTCCCCAGTTCTCCCCATTTTTTGTCTGCTGGTAAATTAGATTTTTCAATAATATAATTCCATAATCTTTCTGGAAGTTCAAATGGTTTAATATTTATTAATTTTTTTTGAGGAGAAACTTTTATAATATTTTTTAATTGAGTAGCTATTTTGTCATTATTAGCTTCATTTATCCAATTTATTTGAATATTAAATAAATAGTTTTTTTGACTAAGTATTCTTGCTCCAAAAGCTGATGTTTTAAGGACAGCTGGGCCGCTAAACCCCCAGTGTGTTATTAATAATGGACCTTCAGACTTAAGTTTTGTTCCTTGAATAGATACCAATGTGTTTTCTGCAACTAATCCCATTAACTTAGTTATGGGATTTTTAGGATTGTTAAAAGTAAATAATGATGGAACTGGTGGTTCAATAGTATGATTTAGTTCTTTTAACCAATTAAGACCTTCAGTTTTGGGACTTCCACCTGTTGCAATTATTATTTTATCAAAATTTTTATTGGGAATATTGTTTTCAAAAATTAATTTTAGCTGATTTTCTACTACTTTAATTTTTTGAACTTTTAATCCTAAAACAAGTTTTATTTTCAGCTTTTCTACATCATTTAATAAACAGTCTATGATTGTTTGAGAATTGTTAGACTTAGGAAAAACTCTGTTATCATCTTGAATATAGAGAGGAACTTTTCTAGATTCAAACCAATTAAATGTGTCTTCGGTACTAAATATTTCAAAAATTTTTTTTAATTTTTTCCCCCCTCTTGGATATGCTTTGTAAAGCTCACTTATAAATTTTGTCCCGTTGGTTACGTTACATCTACCACCTCCAGATACTTTTACTTTTGTTAGTACTTTTTTGGTTTTCTCAAAAATTACAACATGAGAATTTGGATAGTTTATTTTAACATTAATTGCTGAGAAAAAACCTGCTGCTCCTCCACCAATTACAGCAACATTCATTTTATTTAATCAACATCACCTAAATAAATACCCAGTGCAAGAGCTGTTTTCACTAAGGAATCCTCTAATTCTACTTTTCTGTAAGTCTCAATTCCTTTTTCAATGGGAAAGTCTACAACTTTTCTATCGCTCCATGCTACCATTCTATCGAATTTTTTTTGTGCAAGTAAATCAACTGCATGTACTCCAAAAGCACTAGCTAAAATTCTATCGTGTGTTGTAGGGGGTGCTCCTCTTTGAACGTGACCTAAAGTAGTTACTCTGCATTCAGCTGAAGATTTTTGCATTATTTGATGAGCAATATACGTTCCAATTCCGCCTAATCTTTCTTCTCCATCTGCGAATTTAACAATGCTATTTTCTCCATCTTCTTGTTTAACTGCTTCCGCTACAATGATTAAAGAATGTTTAATCCCATGATTGTTCATTCTTTCTAGTTTCTTTACAATTCCGTCAATAGAATATTTTATTTCGGGGATCAAAATTACGTCTGCTCCGCCAGCAATACCTGCGTTTAGAGCTATATGACCAGCATCCCTTCCCATAACTTCAAGAATCATTGTTCTATTGTGGCTGGCAGCTGTAAATTGTAAGTTGTCTAAAGCATTTGATGCAACTTTTACTGCTGTACTAAAACCTATCGAGTTTTCAGTTGCACCTACATCATTATCAATAGTTTTTGGAATGGCTACTATATTTAGTCCACCTTTATCAGCAATACTTTTTAAAATTTTCATGCTTCCATCTCCACCAATTACAACAAGACCATCTAAACCGAGCTCGTGGTAACCACTAATAATTTCAATAGTTCTGTCTTTGAAAGTCCCATCAGGCATAGGGAATTTAAAAGGGTTTCCTTTGTTTGTGGTTCCTAAAAAAGTTCCTCCTTGTCTAAGTAAGTTTCCAGAAAATGTATTATAATCAAGTTTGATGTAAGAAACAGGTCTATTCATAAGTCCTACAGTTCCCTCTAAGATGCCAAAAACATCCATTTTGTATTTATCCTTAGCTCTGTAAAAAATAGATCTCACTGCTGCATTTAATCCAGCACAATCTCCTCCACTTGTAAGTATACCAATTCTTTTCATATTGTAAAATTAACACGAAGTTATTATTTATAAAGAACATTTATATTATTAAACAAAAAAATATTAACAAATTTTTGCTCCATTCCTTGTTTTAATTGATGGTTGAATCAATATAATATCATCTATTTCATTATTTAAAGCTCCAAGTATTAAGAATTCACTTTGAATATTCGCTATTTGTTTTTTTGGAAAGTTGAGTACTGCAATAATTTGTTGACCAACTAACTTTTCTGCAACATAATTTTTAGTGATTTGAGCGGCACTTTTTTTTATTCCAAATTCACCAAAATCAACATAAATAATATAGGAAGGGTTTTTGGCTAGGGTGAATTTTTCAGCTTTGATAATAGTTCCTACTCTAATATCTATTTTTTGAAAGTAATTCCAATTTATAAGTGTTTTATCCAATCTAAAATTTGATTAACATTTATACTGAAATTAGCACATTTTCTAGATTAAAATACATTTATTTGTGTAATTATTTGATTTTATGGATATTAACGATATAGTAAAAGGTGGAGACGAAAGAATAACTCTCAATAAAAATGGTTTGAATAAATACCATGGCAATCCACTTATTTATGAATCTGTTTTCAATAGAGGTTCTTGTACAATGTCTAATTTAAATGTTGACAGTAAACGTGCAGTTGATAAAATGCTAAAGAAACTTAAAAAAGAAGACTATGACAAGTTATTAAATGAGCAACAAAATCAACTTAAAAAATTAATTGATGTAAATTCTTCTAACGATTTTGATATTTTCTATGCTCCCTCTGGAAGCGATTTATGTTATTATCCAATAATGTTTTCAAGAATTATTAATCCAGATCAAAAAATTTTTAGTGTCGTAACTTGCCCTGAGGAACTAGGAACGGGTTCTAATACAGCAATAAAGGGAGAATATTTTTTTGGTATTAATCAGTTCGAAGAAAATGTGGTTAAAAATGATATTATTCATCAAGAAATTAAAATTGATCAAGAAGCATTTCCAGCTAGAGATTATCAGGGAAATATTTTAAACCATAAAACAGAAATTCTTGAAACAATAGAAAGAAAAAGTCTTGATAATCAGGTTATTGCAAATTTAGTAATTGGAAGTAAATCGGGTATTGTTGATAATATTTCTATGATACCAAGAGCTAATAAAAATTGTTTTTGGGTCATTGACGTATGTCAAATGAGAACCACTCAAAAGCTAATTAATAATTTGATAAGATTAAATTGTATGGTAATGCTTACTGGATCAAAATTTTATCAATCTCCACCCTTTTGTGGAGCGATACTTGTTCCAAAAAATATCACCTCTAAATTGGTTAATATTACAGACAAAGCAGTTGCGCCTTTTCTTAAAATATTTAGTACATCAGATATTCCGTTAAATCATCCTAATTTGAGAAGTAAATTCAGACATAATGAAAATTATGGAACACTTCTTAGGTGGGAGGCTGCAGTAAGTGAAATGAAATTATTATCTTTTTATGGAGAAGATATGGTTACAATGTCTGTAGATAGATGGAATGCTTTTATAATTAGTCAACTTCAAATTAAAAGTGATTATTTTGAATTGATGCCTGACCAACAATTTACTAATAGATCAATAGTTTCATTTAATGTTAAGCATAAAGACGGAACTTTGTTAAGTGATGATGAACTAAGAGTTTTGTATCTTGAAATATGTGCTAAAGAGAGAGACGATTTTTATGATTTTAAAAAGATTATTATTGGTCAGCCAGTAAAGTATGATAACAAATCCTTTATAAGGTTAGCACTTGGCTCATTTAATGTAAGAATGCTTATTGCCAATGATTTTGATTTCCAATTTGATAAAAAATTAATTTCAATTATTGAAAAAGAGTTAAAAAAACTCTATTGGTAGTAAGGATGTTTACAGGTTTTTAAATTAGAATTTTAAAAAACTTGAAAAATAATAAGACATATTACGATGAATTTTGTAAAAAAAATGTGTTGCCTATTTTTTTTCAACCCTGGTGGTTAGATGCCACGGCTGGAGAAAATAATTGGGATGTAGCTATTTACGAGAAATCAAATGAAGTTTTTGGAGTGCTTCCTTTTTTTTGCAAAAATAAAATCATCTTTAAATTCTTAGGCCTACCCATATTTTCTCAACATTTAGGGCCATGGCTAATATATCCAAAAGGTCAGAAAAGTAATACAAAACTTGCTTTTGAAAAGGAAGTATTAACTAACTTAATTAATCTTCTTCCAAAAGCAAATGTTTCAGTTGTAAAAGCTCACCATAGTATTCAAAACATATTACCTTTTGTTTGGAAAGGATTCAATTCCACTGTAAAGTATACTTACATACTTAAAGACATTTTTAATAAGGAACCTAAACTATTAGAAAACCTAAGTTCAGGAACAAGAAAAAACATCAAAAAAGCTCAAAAAATTGTTGAAATAAGCGAGTCTGATAATGTAACTGAGCTTTTTGGTTTAATTAAAATGACTTTTGATAGGCAAAAAATCAAAGTTCCTTTTATTAACAACCAATTACTAAAACTATATAATTGTTGTAAAGAAAAAAAGAGTTGTAAAATTCTGATTGCTAAAGATAAACAGGATAATATTCATTCGGGTATATTATTAGTTTGGAATAATAAAACTGTTTATTATTTGGTAGGAGGAAGCAATCCTGATTTTAGAAATAGTGAAGCCATGAGTTTAGTGATGTGGGAATCTATAAAGTTTGCATCTTCATTTGCTAATGAATTTGATTTTGAAGGCACTATGGTTGAATCTATTGAAAGGTTTATAAGAGGTTTTGGTGCTATCCAAAACCCCTATTATCAATTGTCTAAAGTAAGCCCTAAATTTTTAAAACCACTATACGAAAGTCGATACAGTTTAAGCTAAATTTAAATATGAAAAAAATACTATTATTAGGATCAGGTGAATTGGGTAAAGAATTTGTGATTGCTTGTCAAAGATTAGGTCAATATATTATTGCTGTTGATAGTTATGATAATGCGCCAGCTATGCAAGTTGCTCAAGAAAAAGAGATAATCAATATGTTGGATGGAAAAGCACTAGATGAATTAGTTGAAAAGCATCAACCAGATTTAATCATTCCAGAAATTGAAGCTATAAGAACTGAGAGGTTTTATGAATATGAAAAAAAGGGTTTTAATGTTGTTCCAAGTGCAAAAGCTGCAAATTATACTATGAACAGAAAATCTATAAGAGATTTAGCAGCTAAAGATTTAAATGTAAGAACTGCTCCTTATAGCTATGCTAAAACTTTGGAAGAACTCATAAAAGGAGTTGAGTATTGTGGATTTCCCTGCGTTGTAAAGCCTTTAATGTCTAGCTCTGGTAAAGGACAATCAGTTGTTAAATTACTTACTGATATACCAAAGGCATGGAATTACGCAATTGAGGGTTCTAGAGGAGATTTACAAGAGGTTATTGTAGAGGGATTCATCAATTTTGATTACGAGATAACTCTTCTTACAGTTACTCAGAACAATGGACCAACTCTATTTTGTTCACCTATTGGTCATAGACAAGAGGGTGGGGACTATCAAGAAAGTTGGCAACCTATGAAGATGTCATCAGATAGGCTTAAAGAAGCCCAAGAAATGGCTATAAAAGTGACTAATTCTTTAGGTGGCGCTGGCATTTGGGGAGTAGAGTTTTTTATAACAGAAACAGCTACTTATTTCTCTGAACTATCTCCACGTCCACATGACACAGGAATGGTAACTTTAGCGGGGACTCAAAATTTTAATGAGTTTGAATTACATGCCAGGGCTGTCCTAGGATTACCAATTCCAGAAATAAAACTTTTAAAAAATGGAGCGTCTGCAGTAGTTTTAGCCAATGATTCTTCAACCTCACAACCAGTTTTTTCTGGCCTAGAAAATGCAATGAGTTCAAAACAGTCTGATATTAGGATTTTTGGAAAACCAACTACCAGACCCAATAGAAGAATGGCAGTGACTTTGAAATATGGGATGGAAGATGTTGAAATATTAGTTGAAAAAGCTGCAGAATTAGCTAAAAAAATTAAGGTAAATTAATTTAATTCTGATTTGTTGTAAACTGCTGTTTTGGCAATCATATCATGGATAGACTGTTTGCTATCACCTAAGGTGAAAAAACAGCCTATAAAAATTATAAAACCTAAAAAAGATCCAATATTTCCTAATATAGTAACGCTTAAAATAACTGCAATTAAAGATAAAACAGAGGAAATATTTTTGATTAAAGTTCTTACTAATAAAGTAGTAGTAGTAGCATTACTACCATCTTGATTTCCGTTTTTTATTCCTAAAAACATTTTTCCAGGTGTTTGTCCAGTCATAGCTTCTAAAAACATTATTAAAAAACCAATTAAAGCAATAACGGAGCCAACTTCGAAAAAAATCTTTATAAAGTTACTAATCCCGGGTAAAATGTTTTCAAACTTTTCAAAAGTTATAATTATTTCATTTATTTCAGAAGATTCATAAAAGAAATCTACTAATGACTTACCAAATGAAAATGATATAATAAATCCCAGTATAGTTGATAATATCATATCTATAATATAGGCTATTAGCCTTTTTCCAAATCCAATTCTTTCTTTAACATTTATCTCCAAGTCCATGTAAATATTTTATACAATATTTAAAATAATATTTTTAGAACTACCCTCACATTAAAAAAAAAATAAAATTGTTTAATATTTTTATTAAATAATTAAACAAAACTTATTATTTTCGCTGCGTGTTAAAAAAATCAATAATTTATTTACTTTTTACACCTGTTTTTTTGTTTTCTCAAAATCATACTTTAAGTGGATTTATTAAAGATGCATCTACTGGCGAAGCTTTAATTGGTGTAAGTATTTTTGTTGAAAAGGAATCTAAAGGAGTCACTAGTAATGTGTACGGTTATTACTCAATTTCATTAAATAGTGGAGAATACGATGTTAAATACTCTTATGTTGGATATTCAAGTGTTGTTAGAAAAGTACAATTTTCAGATCATATTAGATTAAATATAGATTTACTTGAAAGCCAAGATATATTGGATGAGGTTGTTATTGATGCAAAGCAGTCTGATGATAATACAACAAGTACTCAAATGGGTAAGGTAGAACTTTCGATGGATAAGATTAAAACCATTCCAGCTTTTATGGGCGAAGTTGACATTCTTAAAACCATCCAATTTCTGCCTGGTGTATCCTCAGGTGGAGAGGGTAATACTGGCTTTTATGTTAGGGGGGGAGGTCCAGACCAAAATTTAATTTTATTAGATGAGGCTACAGTATATAATGCCTCTCATTTATTTGGTTTTTTCTCAGTATTTAATGCAGATGCTATAAAAAATGTATCTCTTACAAAAGGTGGAATGCCATCTAATTATGGAGGTAGATTATCATCTGTTTTAGACATTACCATGAAAGATGGAAATTATAAAAGTTTCCAAGCCGATGGTGGAGTTGGTGCTATTGCCTCCAGATTAACCCTACAAGGCCCTATAAAACAGGACACTGCTTCTTACATTATTTCTGGCCGAAGAACTTATATAGATGTGTTAACGGCTCCTCTTGTAGCTGATACGTCTGCCTTTAAGGGTTCTGGTTATTTTTTTTATGATTTAACAGCAAAATTAAACTGGAGGTTGTCAGATAAAGACAGACTTTATTTAAGTAGTTACTTTGGAAGAGATGTTTTCACTTTTAACAATGAAGATTTTGGTTTTAATTTCAGTGTTCCCTGGGGAAATGCTACTGCTTCTTTAAGATGGAATCATTTATTTAACGACAAGCTTTTTGTCAATTCCACAGCTGTTTTTACAGATTATAATTTTGCTTTTCAAGGAGGTTCCAGTGATTTTAATTTTAGATTGTCATCTGGTGTTAGAGATTATAATTTAAAACAGGATTATACTTATTACCACAGTTCTTTACATAATATAAAGTTTGGTTGGAACTATACCTTACATAGGTTTATACCCTCTAGCTTATCTGCCAACAGTGGTGATGTTGAATTTGGAGACGAAAGCGAAGTTAAAATATTTGGAAATGAGTATGCGATTTATCTGTTAGACGATTGGGATGTAAATGAAAAGTTAAAAGTTAATTTAGGTTTTAGGTTATCTATGTACCAACACATTGGTCCATTTACTCGCTATTACAAGAATCCCAACAGTGGAACTACTGATAGTACTAGGACTTTTTCTTCATTTGAAAATATTAAATCATATATTGGTCCAGAACCTAGATTATCTGCAAGGTATTTATTTGCCGACAATTCTTCCCTTAAAATGGGCTTCTCTCATAATTATCAATACATTCATCTAGCATCAATATCATCAGTTTCTTTACCAACCGATTTATGGTTCCCAAGTACAGAAATAGTAAAGCCTCAGGTAGGAACTCAGTATAGTATAGGGTATTTTAAAAATTTCTTTGATAACAACTATGAAGCTTCTATTGAACTTTATTATAAAGATTTAAATAACTTAATTGAGTATAAAGAAAATTCTTTTCCTGAAGACAATTTTATTAATAATGTAGACAACCAGCTAACTTTTGGAAACGGATATTCTTATGGAGTGGAGTTTTTCATTAAAAAAAGATTAGGAGATTTTAATGGGTGGGTGGGCTATACCTATTCAAAAACCATGCGAAAGTTTAATGAAATTGATAATGGAGAATGGTTTCCTGCCAAGTATGATCGTAGAAACGATTTATCAGTTGTAGGACAATATCAAGTCAATAGTAGGGTGAATATTGGTGCAGTATTTGTATTTGCAACAGGTAATTCATTGTCTTTGCCAGAAAGTAGGTGGTTCTCTTTGGAAGAGAATAGAATTATTACAGTGTGGAGTAAAAGAAATCAATATAGGTTAGATCCCTATCATCGATTAGATATTTCTGTTACTATAAATTCAAATCCTTATAAAACAATTATAAATAAAGAAACTAATGAAAAAGAAAAAGTAAAGAAAAAAGTTACTTCTTCATGGAACTTCTCTGTATATAATGTTTATAATAGAGCCAATCCTTATTTTATATTTTTTGATGCTAGTGGAGATCCTTTACAGGGAACTGCAGAATTTGGTGCAAGCCAAGTTTCATTATTTCCAATTTTACCAAGTGTTACATGGAACTTTAGTTTTTAAATGAGAAAGTTATTTTATATATCATTAATATTTATTTTAGGATGTACTAAATCAATAGATTTTCAGCTTCCGGAAGTAGATCAAATTATTATTGTTGAAGCAACTGTCGAAAGTGGATTACCACCAAGGGTAGTATTAACTAATAGCCAGGGTTATTTTGATCCTATAGACAGTAATATTCTTAATGAAATTTTTGTACACGATGCTGTAATAATTTTGAATGACGGAAATAACGATTACACGCTTCAAGAAATTAATTTTAATGGAATTTATTTATACACATCTTTGGAGTTTGGTGCTATTGGCCAATTAGGTAAAACTTATTCAATTAATATTAATGTTAATAATAAAAATATTCAAGCAAGTACTAAAATTCCTCAATCATTAATGTTAGATAGTTTATGGTTTGAAAAATACGAAGCTTATGACTCCTTAGGGTTTATAGGCACTAAATTTACCGATCCAGATACTTTAGGAAATTGTTACAGATGGTTTGCTCAAAGAATAAATACTTATAAGTATAATTATCCTCCACCCTTTGATAATGTAAAAGGAACTATGAAAGACAGTAGGCCATTAGCACCAATTGGAAGTTCTACAGACGATAAGTTATTTAATGGATTAAGTTTTGAATTTGCTTTTCCTAGGGGAGAAGACGGTAATTTTGAAGGGCCTGATGATGAAGGAATTGAAGAAGGATTTTTTAAAACAGGAGATACCATTTTAATAAAGTCTACTACTACCACTTATCCAGTATACTTATATGTGAGAGCTATGGAAAATGCTGCAGTTTCAAATGGTGGAATTTTTGGATCTTCTGGAAACTTACCTTATAATGTTGAGGGAGATGGAATCGGAATTTTTTATGGATATGGAGTTTCTTACGATACTTTAATTTGTGAATAAGTTTTTTTCACTAACCTATCCATAAATAATATATTTGAAATCTAAAAAATTATTTATGTCAACTATTGAAAAAGTTAAGTGCTTAATTATTGGTTCTGGTCCGGCAGGGTTTACTGCTGCAATTTATGCTTCTAGAGCAAATATGTTTCCAGTTTTGTACCAAGGAATACAGCCAGGAGGTCAGTTAACTACTACTACAGATGTAGATAATTTCCCAGGTTATGCAAAGGGAGTAAATGGCACTCAAATGATGGTAGATTTAGAAGAACAAGCCAAGCGTTTTGGTACTGATGTAAGATCTGGTATGATTACAAAAGTTGATTTTACTGGCCCGGTACACAAGGTATGGGTAGACAATAAATTAGAAATTCACTCAGATACTATTGTTATTTCTACTGGTGCTTCTGCTAGATATTTAGGTTTAGATTCTGAACAACATTATTTATCTAATGGTGGTGGAGTTTCAGCATGTGCTGTTTGTGATGGTTTCTTTTACAAAGGACAAGAAACGGTGATTGTTGGTGCCGGAGATTCTGCTTGTGAGGAAGCATCCTATTTAGCCAATATTTGTACCAAGGTTACTATGTTGGTTAGGAAAGATGAATTTAGAGCTTCTAAAATAATGGCAGATAGAGTTAGGGGCATAGATAATATAGAAATATTACACAATACAGAACTAGATGAGGTATTGGGAGATGGCAATGTTGTTACTGGAGCAAGAGTAGTAAATAATAAAACACAAGAAAAGCACGAAATATCTTGTACAGGTGTTTTTATAGCCATTGGACATACACCAAATACAAAAGTATTTAATCCTTGGTTATCAATGGACGAAAACGGATATATAGTCAACAATCCAGGTTCTTCTAAAACCAATATAGATGGTGTTTTTGTTTCTGGAGATGCTGCCGATCATGTTTACCGACAGGCGGTTACTGCTGCAGGTACTGGCTGTATGGCTGCTTTAGACGCTGAAAGGTATTTGGCTGCTAAGGGTTTGCATTAAGAATTAGATAATTCTCATCAAAAAGTGGGTAGGACAATTTTTTGGTAATTTGTAGATATTCATGTTTTAATTTTCTGCTTGCGGATGCGTTTGCAAATTGATGTTTGGCAATAATTATAAACATTTCTAACATTTCTTTGTAGGATGTTGAACCAGCTTCTACAGAAAAAAGTTTCATATTTTCTTGGAATTTTTTTCTTTCTTTTTTGATGGCAAAGTATAAAGATTTCATAATGAAATAATGCTGAATATGTCTTATATGAAAAATATAATTTTCTTCTGTATTGCCTTCGACTTTATTAATTATCCATTCCATTACTTCGCTATTTTTAGTAATCATTGCGCTGATTATTATTTCATAGAAATATTCTATAGGTAGTTTAGAAATGTTTTGGTTCTCATAATATTTTTCTAAAAGTTTGACTTCTTTTTTATTTTTTAAAAATAGTTTTTGTGCAATGATTCTACTTTTTAAAATGGGGTGATAATGTTCTTTTATTTTAATATTTAAATGCGGTATTTGCTTTAAATTTAAATAACTGTGTAAGTTTTCAATACATAAGGAAAACGCCACTAAATAATCTTTTAATTTTAGAGTTTTAAAAAGCTTAATATGCTTAAAATAGTAGGTGTTTAAATTCGCATAATCAACGAACATGGTAAATACCAAATCTTGATAGTTTTTAATGTTAAGCAGGGTTGTAATTACATCTTCTTCTAGGTTAATTTTCCTTAACAAAAGTCCAATTCCATTTCCAATGTGAGTTACTTCATCATAAGTGAGTTTTTCAATTTTTAGTTCTTTTATACCAAGTACTTTGTAGAGTTGGTTGTATTTTTTTTGTAGTAACAGCTCTCTAAGAATTTGAATTACAATAGAGACGTGATTTTCTTTAGATTTGAGTACTTTTTTCAAAAAAGTTACAAGAAGATTTATATCGTTGCTATTTTGAATTTCGTAAACATCGTTTTGTAGTTTCCATTTGTTTTCAAATTTATATGTTTTGATAAAGTGTTGGTAGTTGTGGTATCCGTTAAATCGGGAAAGTATATCCAATGTTTTTTTAGAGGGTAGGTCAGTACCCTTAACTATTTTGTATAATCTTCTTAAGGTGTTGTAGCTAACAAATTCATCATTATTTTCTAAAATAATATTGCTTAGTTGAATGCAGGAACTTAAATCTTTAATTTTAAATCCTACTTTTTCTGATGTTTTTTTCTTAAGAATCTTAAGCATGAATCAAATGTACTACAGATGTACTAAAAATTGAATATAAAAATTGTATAATTATATTAAATTTAATTATATGGAAAATCAATTTGTAAACGACAAAGAATTTATGCTCGCTTTACTTGCATATAACGGAACCTATTTGGAACATGCTTCTGATGAATTAAAAGCGGATAAAGAGGTAATTATGGCTGCTTTAAAGTCTGGGTATAGTTTACCATATGAACATGTTTCTGATGCTTTAAAAACAGATAGAGACTTTCTATTAGAAATTGTCAGTTTAGATGCTTATTGTCTAGAGTTTTTTAGTGAAGAACTTAAGCAAGACGAACAGATTGTATTGGCTGCTGCAAAAAATTTTGGAGATGCTGCCTTAGAATTTGGAGCTGAAAAATTTAAAACAAATAAAAATATTATTACTGAAGCCGTTAAAAGTAGTAGTAAAGTACTAAGTTTTTTAGCTGAAAATGAAAAAAATGATAAAAACCTAGTAATAACTGCTGTTGATCATAATGGTTATGCTTTACAATATGCTTCTGAAAAATTACGAAATGATAAAGATGTAGTCATCACTGCTGTTCGTAATAATGGTTATGCTTTACAATATGCTTCAGAAGAATTACGAAATGATAAAGATGTAGTCATCACTGCTGTTCGTAACAATGGTGAAACCTTACAATTTGCTTCTAAAGAATTACAGAATGATAAAGATGTGGCTATGGCCGCTTTAATAAATTCAACAGAAGCTTTTAAAGATGTCTCAGAAAGACTTCGAAGCGATAAAGAATTTATACTACATGCAATAGGGCAAAAAGATGTGGATGCAGTTGACGATGATTTAGACTCTTACATTTCTGATAATATCCCTGAAAAATTAAAAGCAGATAAAGATTTTGTACTACAGATGGTGAAGGTTAATGGTATGGTATTAGGATGTGTGTCTGATGAGCTAAAAGTAGATAAAGATGTGGTTATGCTAGCGGTAAAAAATAATGGTAAAGCATATGCCCATTTTGAATGGGAAGATGACACTTTTTATGATAAAGAATTAATTCTTGCTGCAGCATCTAATGGTGGTACCCCTAGTATAATAAATATTTTCACCTTGGATGAAGAGTTTTTTGATAAAATTTTCAATTATAGACCAAATGCTGCATATCTGGCAAGAATATCAGCGGAAGATTGTATAGGACAAACCTGGAAAAATAAAATTGGTCAATCTTGGGCAGATGTAAAAAAACCAAAAAGACAAATAACAGGAGATAGAGAATTTGCTTTACGTGGTGTAAAAAAAGGACTTGTTTTGGATGTAAGTCTTTGCAGAAAAGCAGGAATTGTTTTTGATAAAGAAATTATATTGTACCAACTTAAAAATTGTAAGGATAAAATACAAGCTACATCGAGTATTATAAATCATGCTCCTGAAGAATTCAAAGTAGATAAAGAAATAGCACTAGAAGCCGTTAAAAATACTTGGGAAGCCCTACTTCCACATAATATATCTGATGAACTTATACTCTCAGATAAAGAAATAATAATGGAAGGCATGAAACATTCTCCCGATGCACTTTATTACGGCTCAGATAATTTAAAAAATGACAGAGAATTGTTACTTTCTGCTTTACTAAATAAAGATAAAATAAACCATACCAATCGTATTGATGAAATATTAGATGAATTATTTTAAATTAAACTATTAAATAATGGAAGAAAAAGATATTTATCAAGGTTTAACAAAAAGCCAAATCACCAAATTCAAAAAAGAAGAATCAGCTTGTAGTAGCCATTGGGATTTTCTAAGTTTTTCCGAAAAACTATTAGAAGTGGGCGCTACTATTTGGCTCAAAAAAATATGTTTGGAGCAGTTCAAAAAAGAAGATTATGGAATAGATATGCGTAAATGGATATCAAAACTTATATCAATTAATGAAATTGAAGCTGCTGAAGATTTGCTAAAAAAAGCTGAAAAGAAAGTTAACGATTTTAATGGCTATCGAGAACTTGCAGAGTTGTCATGCTCAACAGCAGATTTTAAAAATAATTATGCAAAAAAATTATATGACAAAGCTTTGGAAAAAGCTGGTGATGATATGTATGATTTAGAGGCGTTAATCGTATCAGTTTCAGATAAAAATTATTTAAATGATAATAAATACACCAAAAATGTAGTAAAAATTGCTGTTGAAAATTGTATTGATTTAGCGGCAGTGGTTTCACTTATTAAGCTTTTGAAAGAAAACTCAACTGACGCTAGTGTTATTGATGTTTTAATAACCAAAGGGCAGCAGTTTTGTGTGGCTATTAAAACCATGCATTCGGAAGCTTATGAAAACCCAGAAGAATGTACAATGGACGATTTTTTGGCATTTATTGAAAATATTTCAGACAAAAATGAAATAGAAAAATTATTAAAAAATTGTATTAATAAAATTGAAGATGATATTTTTCAATTTATACCACTTTCAGAATATTACCAAAGTATTAACGATTCTAAAAGTGCCATAAAGTGTTTAGAACTAGCCATTGATAAATGTAAATATAACTTTGATGGGAAGAAATTTCAAAATACAACTTCGGATGCGCGGCATTATGCGGATCGTTTTTTAGAACAATTCGAAAACTATGGTGAAGAAAGTAATATTGTTAAATTAAAATTTTTAAAACATTTAGATGACTTAACTCCTAAGATTCAGTTTTCTGAAAATAAGTTTAAAGACTACAATTTACAATGTGGAAGGTTTTTGTACATCATTTTGGAATACAAAGAAAAAGCTAAAAAATACAATTATAGTATTTCTCTAGATATGGAAAAAAGAGTGGTTCTTGGCAGAAGGTTTGATGTGCATTTTAGAATGGGGCATTTTCCAGACAATCATTACATAAGGTGGCATGATAACCAAGAATGTCCAATAAGGGTTAGAAATGCCATGGATAATACTACTCAAAACTTTACCGGATTAATTAGCATTAAGTGTTCAGATAATTTTGAGAATTTCATTAAAAACGATGCAGATTATCACGATGAAGAATACGAAAAAACATACGGAGGGGCAGAAGATTTTAATCCTAGATATCCTAACTCTAAATTTTTATGGGAAGTAAGCTGTAAAGATGGAAAGATAAAAAATCCATCGGCCAGCTTTTCTGATTTCTGCAGTGAAGAAGAAATTTTAAGTACTGTTGGAGATGGTAAAAATATTTATAAACTAAATGAGCTTATTTGGGAAAATAGACTGAAAATTATTTATTAAAACTTAAAACTATGTCAGTAAAAAAAATAAAAACGCTTTTAGAATCTCTTCCAGAACCATCTGTTTTGTTTGATGAATTAAGTAAAATAAAATTAGACGATATTAATAAATATTGGCTTAGTAACGGATTACAACTTCCTAAAAACAATGATGAGGATAGAAAAATAGCAGATATATACAGGCTTCTTTTAATAACCTTTTCGCCAGATGGTTCCTTACCTTCAATGTATAGAAATGCGCCTCGTTTAAGAACAAGTGCAGAGTTACGTGAAAGTGATAAAAGTGGTTGCCAATATGATATTAAAGGAGAACTAAATTTGACTTCCGAGCTTTCCGAATTTCCAAATTCATATTACAAAGTAATATTTGAATCCAACAAAATAGTTAAAGTAACTATTTACCCTGATGCTTTTGATGCACATTTTTCAACTGGCAAATTATCTTCTTTAGTAGGAGTTAAAAATATTCAAGTTTTTGGATATGAGACACCATCAGAAATACCAAAAAACATAGGTGACCTTTCAGATTTAGAGTCATTAACCATTCGTACCAGAACTATTGAGTCAATTCCAGACTCTCTTTATGATATTAGTTCACTCAAATATTTAAGTCTTGGTGGTAATAAATTAAAAAACATAAGTGAGAATATAAGTAAACTCGAAAATTTAGAATATTTAGATATTTCTTACAATCAATTGGATAGTATTCCGGATGTTATTTCAAAAATGAAATCCTTAAAAAAGATTGTTGTGTATAACAATCCTTTAAAAGACATCAATGAAGATTTAGCTTTAAAAACCTATCCCATAAATCATGTTTACAACAAAAAAAGTGATTCTCACGAACCTCTAGTTTATGCTGAAAATATTTTAGTATTAAATTCAATGTGGCTAGAAATACCTTTTTCTAGAATTTGTGAAATAACAATCAATAAAAATGTAGATACTTTAAGAGTTGAATCTTCTGAAATGTTAACCAAGCTTTTAAATTCAGGGTCTTTACATAAACTATCTCATATTAAATCTTTAGATCTTAGTTGGACTAATTGGAGAGAGTTAGGGGCTGAGGGTTCTCAATCTGAAGGTATTTGGCATATAACTAGAACTGATTATTCTATGAAAGCTATACTTAAAGAAATTCCAGATGGAATAAAAGATTTTCAATCTCTTGAAGAGTTAGACATAAACGGAAATCGGTTAGAGTCTTTTAATGATGGAATTCTTGAGCTTAAAAATTTAAAGAAATTAATTATATCTAGTAATAGTATTTCACAACTACCTGATTTAAGTAGCCTTAGTAGTTTAGAGTTTTTCGCCTTTAATGGCAATAGACTTTCCGAAATTCCTGAAAGTATTTTCAGCCTTTTAAAACTAAAAACACTAGACTTTGGAGCCAATCCTAATATTAAAAGTATTAGTCATAAAATTAATAAACTGCAACATTTAGAGTCTCTAGATATTAATGGAAATGACATAGAAGTTTTACCTTCAGAATTCAGCCAGCTTAAAAATCTCTTATTACTGGATGTCTCAAGAAATCCTTTAAAAAATCATCTAGAAATAATTACCAAATTACCAACACTTAAAAGTTTAGATATTAGCTATAACCGCGGGGAACCAATTAGCATACCAGAAAGTATGGGTGAACTTAAGTCGCTAAATTATTTAGATATATCAGGTTGTAATATTGTAGAAATTCCTGCTTCCATTGGAGAATTAAAAAACTTAGAATATTTAAATCTTACAAATTCTAAGATTGAAAGTGTAGATCCAGCCATAGGTAAACTTACCAAATTGGTTGCTCTAAATTTTGCTTCCAATTGGGATTTAAATGCCATACCAGAAACTATAGGTAATCTAGAAAATTTAGAAACACTAAATTTAAATGGTTGTAAAAATTTAAGTACCATACCAGAAACTATAGGTGATCTTCAAAAGTTAGAAGTACTAAATTTACATGATTGTAAAAATATTACAGAAATCAGTGATAATTTAAGTAAACTAAAGCAGCTTAAAACAATCGAGCTTAGCTACACACAGATAGAGAAAATTGATTTTGTATATGAAATGACTCAACTAGAGAATTTAAAATTATTTAAAACAAAAGTCAATGAATTAGATCCTAAAATAAAGCAATTATCAAATTTAGAAGTTTTAGATATTGGTCTTACTTCCATAACCTCACTTCCAACAGAAATAGGTGCGTTACTTAAATTAAAAGAAATTCGATTCAGTACTTTTAAAAAATCGTTTCCAGATTCTCTGTGTAATTTAACTAAACTAGAAGTTTTAGAAGGTAGATTTGAGGGAGTTAAAAAGCCATACCCAAAGGAGTTTGGAAACCTTACCAATCTTAAAAGATTAGTTGTAACTCATGATACAGCGCCCAATATACCCAGTTCATTTTCCAAATTAGAGCAATTAGTTTCACTCAGCTTTAGAAATTCTCAATTTGAGAAAATCCCTAAAGTTTTTTATGATTTAATAAAGATTAATCATCTCGATGTTTGGGATAACTATATTGATGAAATAGAACCCGAATTATTAGCAAGACTAAACCAATATTGTGTTAGAAATTTAGATCTCGAGGGTAATGTGGTAGCTAATTCAGCATCCAAAATTAAGAAATATAAATCTTTACTTCCTTATGCATATATTTCTAAATAATATATAATTATGATTACAAATCTATATCAAACATTACTTTTTACAGTTTTACTTATTTTCATAAGTATGGTATGTAATTCTCAATCAATTGTAAATACAGAAAAGCTTTTCACCAACAATGATGAAGGTTTAGGTGTTTCTTCCGAACTTTCTGGAAGTTCTATAAGTGGAAACGCTTCTGTTTTACTTTTAGAATATGGTTTAAATTTTTCTTATAAAAACGACAAGCACTACTTAAGATTACTTTCTGGTGGTGAATATATAAATGAAGATAATGAAGAAGTATCCAATAGTTTATTTACCCAGTTTAGATATAACTATTTAATAAATGAAAAAAGTAGGCTTTTTGCTTTTACTCAAGTACAGTCCAATGCTATTTTACTATTTGAACAGCGATTATTAGCTGGTGGTGGTTACAGAAGAAATATAATTGATATTAAAAAAGATTCATCTGTTAGATATGAGTTAGATTTAAGTGCAGGTGTTATGCAAGAAAAGGAAGTTCTCAATAGGACTGATCTTCCTGTATCCGAAAAATACAATACCAATTATACAAGGTCCATATTCTCTTTGGTAGGTATTATTGACGTTGTAGATAAATTCACCATAGTAAATACAACTTACTTTCAGCAATACTTAAGTAATTTCCAAGATTTTAGATTATTAAATGAAACCAATTTAATGGTTCAGATAAATAAGTGGTTGTCTATAAGTTTAGATTTGGAATATCGTTTTGATAGTGATCCTCCCTCAATTTTAAAGGATAGAGACTTTAATACCAATTTGGGATTAGTATTTAACTTATAAATAAAAATTTTATGTTTAAAAAACAGCTAGTCAATTATTTTATCCTTTCGATTACATTATTTTTTTGTTTTGCTACAAATCATAATTCTTATGCGTCTGGTAATAAAAATACTATACATAAAGAGCATGAGAAATTTAAAACTCATGTACTTACTTTAGACTATATAAGTAGAAAAACAGCAAGTAGTAAGTTCTTTTTAAATATGGCTAAAAAGTATTGTGATTCACTTTTGATTATTGGTCAGGATAGTGCTTGGGCAATTGCATTTAAAGAAAAAATAGATTTAACTATTGCAACTTGTGAATTCAATATGAATCATAAAATTCAGCTATTTCCTTATTTTGATGGATTTCCCTCTTTTATGGGCTTTGCAGATGATGCTATTGAATATGCCTACGACAATACTTTAACTCAATTATTCAATACTACTTTTAAAAAAATTCATAATGGGCCATTAGCAGAAGCCAATTTATCTTCTATAATTATTAGGAAAGACTGTGATGATGAGATGTTTGAAATTGTAAAGCAAACCGTTATGGCTGGTACCAATCATTACATCTTAACTAATGAAGATTTAGAAAAAACTTTAGGAATTGAAAAAACTAAAGAGCTCACTAATGGAGTTATGGATACCAATTCTATAAATAAAATATGTAAGTTATATGAACTAGAAAATCTAGGAATTTTTGATGTTAGTAATTTAGATAATATAGACGAAAAAATTTGGCTGGTAGAGAGTAAGTTTAGTACCTATTCAATAGGAAAAGGGTTTACAGAAGCTGTTTTCACAAGAGATTTTTGTCAAGACAAAAGAGGGGTTTTAGGTTTCAATATTCTTCTTTTAATAATAGAATCTATACTGTTAATTGCATTTATAGCAGTAATAGATGAAAAAATTGTTAAGATTATTAGAACCAAAAAACCATTTTCTTTAAGAGAAACTTGGGTTCGTTTTTATAGAAAAATAAAGTTTGTTAGCATTTGTTTTGTTACTCCTTTAGCCTTGTCTTTTTTTATGATTTATTCTGTTTCCTTTCTTATTACAGATCCAACAGATCATTATTTAGAATCTGGTGCTATTTTATGGTTGGTTGTTCTTACTTTGGCTATGAGTATTATACCCACTTTTATTAATTTATTTTTGGTAAATAGGTTACAACTAGATGGTTTTCATAATCAACGTGGATATCGAACTTTTGCCAATGCTTCTTTATATGCTACTTATTTACCACTTTTCATTTTCTATATTGTTCAATTTGAAACCTATCCAAGGTCGGCTCACTTTTTATTGGTTTTATTAACTTTTTTAATTGGAGATTTAATAGCAAGATCTTATTTTAAGTTAACAAGTAAAAGTAAATTTTCTAATTTAAAAATACATTCTATTGCAGGTCTTTTAACTGGTCTTGTAGCATTGATTTTTTTCAATACTAATGCTCTTGGTAATATCTCTTTTGAAGTGTTCTTGAGCAATATTATCTATATAGCACCTTTCTCTTTATTGCATTGGGGAATAGGCAAATATTTAGTAATTGTAAATAATAAGAAATTAGATTCATCAAAAGAAAAAACTCTATTAGGTGATTTAAATTTTATTAAAAATGTTATAGATCCACATAAATTTATTTACCAGCCAGTTAAAGAGAGATTAACCAATGACAACCTTAATATAATTTTAATGTCAGCTCCAATGGGTATGGGTAAGACTAGAGTAATTAGGGAGGCAGAAAAGTTATTTAGTAAAGAGGATTGGAATTGGTTTTACGGAGACTGTGACGAAATTCAAGACGAAAATTCTATATCATTTGAACCTTTAATTCAGGCATTTAAAGAGTTATTAAAAGTAGACGAGTTTACAGATCGTTCAAAACAGATGGATAATATCAGTGGTGAGGCTGTAAAAGTTATTGCTGATATTTCAGGGGCGGGTTCAGAAATGATTACAGATTTTAACAGAGACGAAGAAAAATCTATGACTGAAATTTGTGTTGAAATTGCAGAAAAGTTAGAAGTTAATAATAAAAAATCTGTTTTTATTATGGAAGACCTCCATTGGATCGATCCCGAGAGTTATGCTTTTTTAAAACACCTTATTAAAACTGTAAATAGAAATCCTTTTATAAGGAAAAATGTATGTATTATTTTAACTCTTAGAAACGATGATGTAAATAACTTAAGAGGAGTTAGTTTAGATAAACTAAATAAAGACTTAATTTCTTTAAATAATGAAGTGGAATCTGAAATTATAATTGATAGTTTAATCAGTGAAAATAATTTTAATATTAAAGATTTTATATTTCATATTAGTAAACAAAATGATCAGTTTAAAATTAAAGATGATTCCCTTTCAGATATTAATTACAAAATAAATAATGCCATTTTAGAAGCTAATGATAAATTTAAGGTAACACCATTATACATTATCAAAATAATTGAGCTTTGGATACAGAATAAGGTGTTAAAATACAGTCCTGATGGTTATGTTCTTACAGATTCTATTGATTTTCTAGAGCTTCCTAACACTGAAGAAGTTGACTCATATTATCACTCAATTTTAGATGGGTTTGAAAATAAATGGACCAGAATTTTAGAGAGTGCTGCCATAATTGGAAGTAAGTTCAATGCTAACATTCTTTCTCAAGTTTGGGGATATGAACTATTAGAAATTCTTAGCTTTTTAGAATCTGTTGAAGAAAAAGGACTTATTACTGACCTTTCTGATGAAGACAATATTTATGAGTTTAAGGACAAGCGTGTAATTTCTGCTATTAAAAGTTACTTTTCAACTTCACAAGACACAGGCGTAAAACAAATTATTTTAGAGTATAATAAAAGATATTTAGATCTTCAAAAAAATATTATTGAAGAACCATCGCTTTGTTCTGTTGAAGAAATATTATCAGTTATAAGAAGGTTAACCCTTATGGTTTCTAATAAAGAATATAAAGAAACAGCGAAGCGTTTAATTTTTGAGGTAGTTGTGAGAATGGTTGCTAGTAAAGAACATAATAAAATAAATGCTTTTGTAGACCTACTTAAAAAGAGAAAGTTTACTGAAATAGCTGAATTAATTTCAGCTGTAAATAAAATTGCAAATCCAAATACTCCTTTTGGGGAAGTAGTGAAAGTTGGCAATGAATTACTTACCAGAGTTTACTCTTTAGATTCTGTGGAGTTAGAGCTAAAGATTTATGGTTTAATGTTCAAACAAGCAAGGTTTGGTTCTGAGTTTGAAAATAACAAAGATACCTTTATCAAAGCCAATGAATTATTACTAATAGGTGAAAAAATAAATACTCTCTATCAAGGTAAAGTTCTTCTTTCGCTAGGATTATTATTTCTTGATTCTTCTCAATTTAGTTTTGAGGAAGCTCAAAGCTACTTAGTTAAATTAGTAGAAAGGCTTAAGGAACATTCAGATTTTAAAATTTTTAATGTTGATATACAGCATTGGAGAATTAGGAACTCATTAACACAAAATTATGATGCTGATGATATAGATCAAGCCTCTGAAGAATTATTAAATAATGCTTTATTAACAAATGAATTGAGATTGATTGAAAAATGTCTCAAACTAAGAATACTTATTATCACAAAATATATCAAGGATAAAGAAAAAGCCGTTGTAATTTTTAAAGAAAACATAGCCCATTTAAAAACCAACAGTGTAAATAACCACTGGGTTTCCTCAGTTTTAAACTTTTTTGCTACATGGTCAGGGGCCATTTATTGTAAAAACAATCCAGAGCAGGCAGAAAAAGAGCTGAAGCACTGTGAAGAATTTATTTATAAAAGATTTGATGCTAATGTTTGGACAGAATTAATAGAGGAATTTTACAATGCCAAGAAAAAATTTTACAAATCAACAGATCAACTTGATGCGTTTAAATTAACGTGCTACAAGCACCAAGACTTAATATCAAACACCATTGGTGAAAAATCCAAACAATACGGTGACGTTTGTCTTCATATTGCTACGTACTATCTTTTAGTAAAAGAGTATGAAAGTTCAATCAAATACAGGTTGTTACGAATTAAAAACTATGAAGATTTATATGTAAATAAACCCAAGCCGTGGAGTTTACAAGCTGCATATATGAGTACTTCATTTTTTTATAGCAATTATTTAAAAGAATATAAAAAAGGTCTTGACTATGCATTAAAAGCGTTAGAGGTACTTAATAACACAAAAGGAATTCCTGATTATTCTATTGCAGCAACTTACAATAGAGTATTCAAGGCCTACATTGAACTTGAAGAGTATAATGATGCTATTGAGTTGGCTCTCAAGCATTTTGAAGAAGTGAAAACTACAGAAAATTTATCAGATGTTAAACTGGGGTTCGCTTATAATTTAATTGCAGTAAGTTATAAATGGTCTGCAGAGAAAATTAAAGATAAAAAATTAGCCAGCAACTATTATGTAGCAGCAATAAAGCATTTTAATCTTGCTATTACTTCATGGAGTGAAAACACCAACGATCAAAACTTAAAACGTGCTAGAGCTACTATAAATGTTGGTTTGTGTGAACATGAAGTACTCCTTATAGGGTTAGAGACAAAAAGTATACATGCTAAAAAAATCATAGAAATGATAGAAAAAGGACTTAAAAAAATTAAAGACCCCAAACTAGAATCTTTTCTAACCAAACCTACCAAAGCATTAATTGAAAAGGCAGAAGCAACACTTTTAAACTTATCTAAATAGTCATGGCAAAAAAAGAATTTAATCAAGTTATAAAAACCATTGAAGGTTTATTTTCAAAAGAAAGCTACGAATCAGTCGATCAAGGAATTAGAATTATAAAAGAAGAGAATGACCCTCGTATTTATGAATATTTTTTAGACGGAGTTCGATTTAATGAAGATGGTTGCAGACAACAAACCTCTACTTTTAATATTAAACTTTTTCCTTCCCAACCATGTTTTTCTTTTTGTGGACATATAATTAGAAATAATAAGTTTCTTAATTACTCATCTCAAGCTTATTTAAATTATGCACTTTATAACTTAATTGCTATAATCCCTTCCCAATCAAAAGTAGACCCTAGCATTTATCCTTTAAAAATTAAGTCATGGGATTTTTCAGCTGGGTTTAATGGTGGAGGATCTTTTGTTAAACATTCTTTTAATTCAGCTAATATTAGTTTTTTAAAATCATTTGAAAATCTCTCTGAATTAATATTAACTGATTTAACTATAAATGATATTAATATTGTAAAAGAGTTACCTAAGCTAACTAAATTATCTATTTATAAATGTAAATCTATTAAGGATATAGATGCAATCAGTAGTCTTACGAGTTTAGAATATTTAAGAATTGAAGATTGTCAAATATTAAAAAACTTAGATGTTTTATCTAAACTTTCAAACCTTAAGAAATTAACCATAAAAAATGCTGAGCTAGATAATATTGATGGTATTTCCAATTTAAATAATTTGAAAACTTTAGAAATTCAGGGTACTTTAAAAAACTTAAATGGATCACCGAAAAGTTTAGAAAAATTAACTATTGTTAATGAAAGTGGTCTAGATGATATTACAGGAATTGAGAAATTAATTAACCTTAAAACCCTTCGTTTTTTATCAAAATCGATCTCCTCAAAACAATATAATTCATTATCTGACTTAGTAAATTTAGAGAGTTTAGACTTGTCCGGAAATGCTAATTTTAAAAACACTAAGTCTCTTACTAATCTTAATTTTATTAAGGATTTAAATTTATCAGAATGCCAGTTTATTAAACATGTAAATGGATTGAAAAATATGATCAATCTTAAAAATTTAAATTTAGATGGTTGTGGGCGCCTTGAAAATGTTGATGGGCTTTATAATTTAACTCAGTTAGAAGAAATAGATTTGAACTATTGCATTGATCTAATAAATATTAATGGATTATCCAATTCAAAAAATCTAAAAAAAATAAGAATAAATTCAGATACTACTCGTTCCGGCAGTCATTATCCAAAACTTACTGATATAAATACACTCAAAAATTGCACTTCTTTAGAAGATGTTGAATTGAAAAAATGTCATACAGTTGTTGACTTTTCTCCACTTTCTAGCCTCAAAAACTTGAAGAAACTTACCCTTTGGGGTTGTATATATCAAGATAGTATTGCTAATTTGGATTTTTTGAAATCACTTAAAAATATTGTTGATTTATATATTTACTCGTATGAAAAACCAATAAAAGACTTAACATTAATTTCTGGGTTAACAAATCTTCAAAAGTTAAATTTAAGCGGTTGGAAAAATCTTCAAAGTATTGATGGAATAGAAAAATGTATTGAATTAGAGCATTTGAACCTAAGTGGGGCTATCTCATTAAAACATATAAATTCAATAATTAATTTTAATAATCTTAGTTATTTATCTGTTCAGAACACATCTTTATTCCCAGACACTGGTAAATACGGTGAAAAATATGCTAGTGAAATGTTAAAACTTGAGATTGATGAATATAAGGACCGAATTAAAAAAACAAAATAATATTACTCTGGATACCTTAAAAAAGGTTCAAGAATATTTAAGTAGTTTATAATAATTAATAAAAAAAATTATGGCAAGACAAGCAGAATTTTCATTTAGTGGCAAAAGCATAAAAGCGGAGCTAAAAAAAGTAGACCGAAAAAAAATATATGGATGGTCTACCATCGAAGTGTATGACGAAAATGGTAGTAAATGTTCTTTAGCAGGATTATCTGAAGGAAGTTATGTAATGCCTTCTGGTTCCAGTTCTTTAGTATCTTTAAATAGCAAGGGGGAAACTGTTTCCAAAAATACTTTAGTAGGGGTGAATTTGGATGGGGAAAAAGTAGAAAAGGTTCCATCTATTTACGATCAAAAGGTAATACTTAGAGAGGCGTCAATAGATGAGTATTTATCTATGGCGGTAAAAACAGTTTATCAATTAAATATTGAAGAAAATAAAGACGCTCTGTTAGAGGAATTAAATGAGGGTAAAATCTATTATTTTGTTTTCAATTATAGAGAAGATTATGAGGGGGACGATGCATTTTTATTATCCAATGAAAATGAAATATTTGCAGTAACTGGCTTAAGTTCAGATTTGGAATTTATTGGATTAGAAGATAACGAGAAAGAATTAGTAGCAGAAGCAGAAGAGGTGGTAGAAGAGGATGATTTGGATTTTGCCATGTTTTAAAAATAAAAAATTATGTCTAGATATATAAAATTAGCCAACCAGAAAAATAGAGATGCTGAGGTAACCTTCAAATCTTTAAACCCCAAGCCTAAAATAAAAATGGTGATGGAAACGGGTGAACACGTGGTGAATAAAAGAGTTGTTAAAAGTACCTCTGAAAAAAGTTTGGAATCCTTATTTTTAAAATACGATGAAAAACCACAAGAAGGGTTAGATTTTCAAAAGCAGTTAGCTGCTAAACTTTCAGAAGATTTAATAAATTCAGATCCAGAGTTAGATATTAATTTACATGGAAAATTTATTAGTGAAGTTTCCAGAGTTTACATCAACGAAGATCAAAAACCTGTATTTAGAGTAAAAAAAGTAGAGAAGATATTTTCTCCAAAAGCAGAACTTAAAGAGGAGCGCGAGCCTAAGTACAATGAAAGTAATATTGCTGATGAAGGTACTGTCAGTTGGACGGGAAAAATGATGCCTAAATCCAAGGTATACAACAAATTGGTTTTCAATAGAAAATATCAAATAAGGCATATTAATGGGCTTACTTACGATTTTCTTTTTGAAATGGCCAAAGAACTTTCAGATAAAGAATCATTAATGATGTTGGGTGCTGGTAAATCTGGAAAAGAACCACTAGTAATGAACGATGGAGGAAAACCATACAGAGCTTTTTTAGAGGGAAGAGTTAAGGGAGATAAGTATTGTCTAATTCTTCATTTAACAGATCAAGAACTAAAACCATTACCTGTAGAATAAATAATATTAAAAATGAAAGAATTAGCACAAAAATACAAACGCCAAACTGCTTCTAGATATTTACCGGTTGGTAAAGAAGAAATTACTTCTAAAATAATGGAAGCGGATAGTTATGCAGTATCAACCAAATACGACGGGCATTTATATCTACTTAGTTTCGATGGTGAAAAGGCAGAACTCATTAACCATGGTGGAAATATTATTTCAGATTTACCCCTTTTAGAAGAAGCTAAACAATTGCTTAAAGGCAAGTGTAAAAGTATTTTACTAGCTGGTGAGTTGTATTTGTTTAAAGAGGGGCAAAGAACCCGATCTTTTGATATGACATCTCAGTTAGACGAAAAATCTTCGTCTATATATTTTGGTGCTTTTGACGTTCTTATGTTAGATGGTGAGGAGTTCAGTCAAAATATAAAAGCTGTTGATGAAAAATTAAATTCCATTTTAAAAGATGGAAAATCCTGCCATGCGGTAAAGCATCATTTTGTAGAAAGCAGAAAAGATATAGCAGCTCTATATAAGGAAGTAGTGGAGGATAATGGGCAAGAGGGTTTAATTGTAAAAGCAGATAATGCACCTACTTACAAAGTAAAACCCAAAATTACTTTAGATGCTGTTGTTTTAGGATATTCTTTGGGTGAGGGTAGTAGATCGGGTATGTTGAGAGAAATGTTAGTGGGACTGCTTGTTGCTAAAGATCAATATTTAATATTGACCAAAGTTGGAAATGGTTATTCAGAAGAAGATCGAAAAAAGTTTCTTGTAGATTTAGAAAAGAAAAAAGTAGCTTCTAATTATATTGAAGTTTCTGGTTCCAATGTAGCTTTCACGATGGTGGAACCAACCCAGGTTATAGAGTTTAGTTGTTTAGATGTATTTGCAGAAAATTCAAATGGCATTATTAGAAAAATGTCTTTAAGCTACGAAGCTGGCTCTTATACAGCACTTGGTAAGCAACCTATGGCTAGTGTCATTGCTCCAGTTTTTATTAAACATAGAACTGATAAAAAAGTTTCAGTGCAAGATACCGGACTATCACAAATTACTAAAGTTGTTTCTTTGGGAACTGGTAATGTAGATAAGCTGGAAATGAAGGAAAGTGAAGTTTTGCAGCGAGAAGTTTATGTTAAAAAAAGTAAGGGCATGAAAATGGTTAGAAAGTTTATGACTTGGAAAACCAATAAAGAGTCTAGTGGTGAGTTCCCAGCATATGTCTACCACTATACAGACTTTAGCCCTAGTAGAAAGGACATGCTTAAAAAAGAGATTAAAGTTTCCGATTCTAAAAAACAGATTGAAGAAATTTATGCAGCTGAGATATTAGAAAATGTAAAAAAGGGCTGGGAGAAAGCTTAAACTACCTTAATAAATTAAAAAAATAAAATTATGTCAACGAACAAACTAAAACCAGAGCAGATTAAAGCTTTTAAAGAAAAGGAAGCAGAAGTATTTAAAGCCGATGAAGATGGATTTATCGACACAAGAAATATTGAATGGTTTGCAGATGAAGTATTTGCAGCAGGTGACAAAGAATGGGGCCTTGAGATTCTTCAAAAAATAGAGGGTATAGCTAAGGAATTTTATGACTTAATATATCCAATGGAGAAACTGCTTAAACTTAATGAAAACGATCGCTTATTAGCACTAATTAAAAAGGCAGAACCTATGATTAAAGAAGAAGATTATGATATTTCTAAAAACATTTTTCGTTCTTCATACTCATCTGGTGATTATCTTACTTTAGCAAATATTTTACTTTCTATTGATAAAAATCGTGCAGTTGAATTGTATAAAAAAGCTGAAGAAAAGGCTAATAGTTTTATGGATTTTATTGAAATCGCAAGGAACTTAATTGAAAGGCAACCCATAAGTTCTGGCGCAAATGGACATTATATAGATGTTTATGAAGGATCTAATCATTTAGCCGACAAGGAAAATGCACTAAGAATAGTACATCAAAAATGTATACCGCTAGTTGATAAAATCAACCCCAATCTAACAACCCAAGCCATGCAACAATCTGATATGGCAGGTAAATCTCAAAACGTAGTTAAGTTACTAATTGATTTAGATGAGCTTCAAGGATCCCTTTGGGACTCAGTAACTGATATAAATCAAATGGTTGGAATATTAGCTGATTACAGAAAAAAAAATAATCTTTAAAGAAAGGATTTTGGATAATAACTTGGTTTAATTTATGAGTTGCAGAAAAGCTTAATTTATCTTATACATGAATGAATTAAATCAAAACTTAGAAGCTTTAATTGATCAATTTTCTAATGAAGATACCAATCTTTGTTTAGAAAACAGATTTCCTTATTTGTATACTAAAGCTTATTACTTTATTAAAGATGGTGCTGAGGCTTATGCTAGTTCAGATGCTTTTAAACTACCAGATAGTTCGTTTAATAGTGAAGATTTAGAATTATTAAAGTTGGGTTGCAATCAATTATTAGAAGGCAGGGGTTTTAGTTCTAAAAATCCGTTTAAGAATTTAGGGATTAGAGGTTGCCATAAATTGTTTGAATTGTTTCACTTTAAGTTTGTAAATCAAACAGTTACGAAAGTCGATGGTGGAATGTTGGATAAAATGACTTTTAAACATGTAATGGATAAAAAGCAGGTTTCTTACTATAATTTGGTTTCATTGTAAGATGTACTAAATATGTACTAGTTTTTAAACTTTTTTTCTTTATGTTAGTTCATAATTTACATTCACAAGCAATAAACAATTAAATTCTTATAAAATTATGTCAAGAGACTATACAAAATACACAGTAAAAGGTTTGGGAGAAAACTTGAACAAAAGACAATTGGTTTTTGAAATTGTAAAAGATTATGTAGAAAAGAAAAAACCATCTTTTGATAAATTGAGCTCTGTTTTCAAAGACGAAGTTCAAGGAAGTAAAGGATTCATCAGAAAAGCGGCAAAAGTGGAAGATCCAAAGCGATTTAACACTAAGATGCCTTTAAAAATCAAATATGGTGTTGAAGTAGTGGTTTCCAATCAGTGGGGCTCCAAAAATATAGATGCTTTTTTAAGCTTGGCTAAAAAATTGAAATATAAGATAACTTTTGTTGAAAAACAGAGCTCTAACTCTGATGATTTTACGCCAAGCAGTAATTTAACAACAGAACAAATTACAGAATTTAAAGAACAAGAAACAGAAATTAATGGTGATTATAACGAGAATGCTTGGGAAGCCTCTTCTCTTTACGATGATTTAATAGAAGCGGGTGACACGGATTGGGCAAATCATATATTACAAAAAATGGAAGATGCTGCTGAAGATTTTTCAGCCTTGGAAACAATTGGTGAGAAACTAAAGGAGCAAGAGGAAAACGAACGCCTACTGACTGTTGCCAAAAAAGCGGAAGCAAAAATAGAAGATTCGGCTGATCATGTTTCTTTGGCAAACCTTATCTCAAAAGCGGATGAAGATTGGGCAATGAAGTTGTACCTAAATGCAGAAGAAATGGCAGAAGATTTCCGCGATTTTAATAATCTGGGAGATGCTTTAGCTGATGAGGATTACTTAGGTGACAAAGAAGCTGCCCTTAGAGTACAAGGTAAAGCGTTTCCTTTAGTTGATGGCAAATGGGACAAGCAAAATTTCATCCGTAGTTTGGAAGGCTTAGGTAATATCGGAGCTGAACTATTAGCCGACTTCATGGATATTCAAGATAAGTCCGTTCCAAAAATGAATATTCCAGAAAATCTTTTTGCAAGTTATAATCTTCCTTGGGGCAGGTTTGTGTCGCTTCGATTGGAGAATGGACCTGCTTTCGACAATACCTATAGTTTCCGTATTCTTTTGGATATGAAAGAACAAAAAATAGTGGGTAAAGCCGATGAAGAGGATGGATTTAGACGATGGTTTGATGAGCGGGAAGTTGGTATCTATGATGATTTTGTGCGGCTGAAGTCGTATGATGGTGTTCTTACTATTTCGGGTGGAAATACTAAAGCAACAGAAGATTGGCAAATCAGTTGTCACACTGGTTACGAAGAGCTTTTAGAGGGCGAATTGCCAAAAGATGCTTCTGGTGATGAATTATATAGAGCCGTTGGACACGAAGGAGAAGTGTATCAATTGTATCGTTATCTCTACGACAATGCTCATGAATCAGGAATCAAGGTTGGTTTGAGTGAGGAAGACATTACTGCACTGACTGAAGCAGATAGTGGTTATAATTTCAGCGAAATATTACAGGAAGCATTAGATAAAGATCAATTAGATGCCTTAGATTACGAGCCACTTTTAATTGAAATGGCCAAAGAAAACACACTTAAAGGAAAAGCCTTCAATTTAGACCTTGCGACTATTGCGGGTTGGGTCAATCAACATTTCGGCAACTTGTGTTATCGTGCCTATTACAAAGAAGAAGGCATAACCAAAACAAATTTGGAATATGCAGCAACCTGGGGCGAACTCGTCACGGCATTAGCTGAACGTGCTGAAACGGATACAGATTATATCAATGTGGCATCTTGCGTACAAATGCAATTTACAGCATTTGAAGATAAAGAGGAATGTATACAGTTTGCCCATGAAAATTACTCCAAGGCTATAGACGCTATGGATGATGTACAAAACTTGGTTGGTTTAGTCGGAGGGCATTTGAATGAAGAATATTACGAAAATGAAGAATTAACAACAAAAGCTGGCGAGAAAGCCTTAGCATCAGCTTCCACCTTCCAAGATTACGCTAAAATCTGTTTTGACGATGATGAACGTTGCTCATTTATTGATACAGAGATTTATAAAACTGCTGCAGCTAAAGCAGTAGAATTAAAAGACCAAGCTGATGAAGATCAAATGGATCGTTTCAAAAGGATGCTGGACGAATGGGAAGATGAGGAAACACTTGGATTATTGTAGGACAGATTAATAAAAGAACTCTGGAGTTTTAAACCCTATGTTTTTTGATAAAATTTTTAACAATAATTAAATAAAAAAAAATATAATTATGGACCAACAAAATGAAAACATAGAATTTAAAAGCACTCGAGAGTATTTAAAACATTGGGACATATTTTTTGAAGAATGGAGTAAAGGTGAAAGCCATCAAAAAAAATTGCTGGAAAATGATAAAATTTGGAGTAAACATAAAGGAACAGAGTGGGAAACTAAAAAAGGAGAAAAAAAAAGCACAAAACTTGAACCTGATGCGTTTCCACAACCATATTTAGGGAATATAGATGACCACTCTGTTATTACTTTGAATCTAAATCCATCAAGATCAAAAAAGTATGGCTATGAAAATTTTAAGGAACCCGTTTTAGATTCTAGATATAAGTATAATCAATATGCTGAAAGTTTCCCAACCTATGATACTCATCCATTTTGGCAAAAACAGGATGACTGGATAGATAGCCTATTTAAAGAAATATTAGTTGAGGAAATATTAGTTGAAGAAAAATTATACCAATATAACCCAGAAACTAAAAAAAAAGAGAAATTAAAACCATTTGCCATAGAAATATGCCCTTGGGGATCAAAATCTTGGCTAGGTCTTGGTATAAAAAAAGAGAGTAAAAAATTAAAAAATCTTAATATTTCTACCATTTTTTTTTTAAAATATTTAAACAATCTTGTTTTTGATGTTATTGAAAAAGCAATCGATAATTCAAAACTCAAAATAATTCTCTCAGTTGGGAAAGCTTACTATGACATTTTTGACCACAAAGAAAGTGGGTTTTGTAAAATAATAGAATGCACTAAATCACGAAATAGTAAAGCTTGGGATTTAAAGCTAGATAAAGATGATGAAATTAAAGTAGAACTAAATAAAGCGTTTTTCGAAAAAGTCTGGCCTAAAAAGAAAGAGAATAATGAAAACTTAAGATATGTCAATAGAAGCTTTTCATTTTGGAAAAAAAATGGTGTAATATACTTTAATTCATGGTCGCCAGGTTCTAACAAACCACCAGGAAAAGAATTTGATAAAATTGAACAAGAATTTTTTAGAATTTATAAATCACTAATTAAATAAAAAAAATAGTTATTAAAAAACTTTTATATATAGACCTGGATGGTGTTGTTGCAGATTTTGTATCTGCAATGAATACACACCCTTTAAGACATACGCCACTATATCGCGAAGACCCAGACACCATCCCAGGTCTATTTAAAAACTTACAGCCTTTAAAAGATGCTATTTCATCGGTCAATAAATTGCTAAGCTCTAATAAGTATGAAGTTTATTTTCTAAGTACTGCTCCTTGGAATAATACCTCCGCTTGGACAGATAAGCGCATTTGGTTAGAGGAACAATTTGGAGATAAAATAAATAGAAAACTCATTTTAACCCACCGTAAAGATTTGGTTAAAGGAGATATTCTAATTGACGATAGACCCAATAATGGAGCCAAAGATTTTGAAGGTGAATGGATCCATTTTGGCTCAAAAGATTTCCCTAATTGGGATTCAGTTATTAAATACCTAATGATTTAAAAAAATAAAAATTTTTCAATGGAGCTTTATCTAATTCAAAAACTATTACTAAACTAATGACCATCCAAGCAGGAGACATATTTTCTTACAATGGTGAAAAAACAACTATTGCAACAGAACCTCTAAAACCTTATTTAGAGACTAGAAGTGATGTTGGTTTTATATTTAAATCTACTGCTTTGGTTAGAGGCTATATTGCCACATGGGAAATTAGAAACAAAAAACTTTATCTTGCCTCATTAGTTGGTTTCATAGAAAATAACAAGCAAGTAGACCTTAACTATTTATTCCCAAATAAAACGGAAGTTTTTGCTAATTGGTTCTTTGGAGATATTAGAATTCCAGAGGGAAAGTTGCTAGAAAAAATCAATCTAGGATATGAATCTGTTTTTGAAAATGACCGAATACTTACTTTCAATAAGGGAATTTTGATAAGCGAAACTGTAAAAAACAATATAAAATCTAAATAATCTAATCTTAGTTGATGGACTAAAACATAAAAACATTATGTTTTAATTTATTACATTGAATAAATAATGAGATATCTCACCAAATCAAGATTTAAGTTAGGACTAGAGTGTCCCACCAAGCTATTTTATACCAAAAAGAAAAAGATATATGCCGATAGTAAAATTGGAGATACTTTTTTGGAAGCACTTGCAGAGGGTGGTTATCAAGTGGGTGAGTTAGCCAAATACTTGGTTTCTGACGATCCATATAAAGACGATATTACTGTTGAAACATTAGATTATACGGAGTCACTTACTCAAACTCAACAAAAAATAAATACTGGAACAAATTGTGTAATTGCCGAGCCTGCTTTTGCTTATAAAAGCTTGTTTATTAGGGTGGATTTATTCGAAAAAATTGGCAATACCATCAACATTTATGAAGTCAAGTCAAAATCGTGGGGCCATGGTTACAACAGAGACCAAGTGAACGATGTTATGATTACAACTCCTAAAAGAGGAAAAGACAAAGGCAAAAAAACTTTGAATGGTCATTGGTATTACTACCTATACGATTTGGCCTTTCAAAAATACGTAGTAGAAAAATCATTTCCCGATTGTAATGTAAATGCCTACTTGGTATTGGCCGATAAAAATAAAACCACATCCGTGTCAGGGCTTAACGAGTTATTTAGAATCAATCGAAAACCAGACGGTACCAAAGAAATCAAAATAAAGGGAAATGTTACAAAAGATAAACTGGGCAATATTCCCCTTTGTAAATTGCCTATGAATGACGTTTGTGATTTCATTTACAGAGCCAACATCGACATAGACCTAGAAATTAACAACAAATCTTTTGAATCTGTAATTTTTGAGCTAGCTAGAATATATGAAAATGATGAAAGACATTGGACCACCATAACCAAAGGTTGTTTTGACTGCCAGTACAATGAAAAGGACTTTCCTAATGGATTGAAAAGTGGCTTCCACGAATGTTTTAAGCATCAACTTAATTTCTCCAATAACGACTTTAACAGATCTATGGTCAACGAACTATGGGGTGGTAAATCAGGAGCTAAAAGCTTAGTTCAAGAGGCAATAGATGAAAAAATATTTTTCATTAATGACTTAGACTCTAGCGATTATGCAAAAGAACACGATAAAGCAGGACTTTCGCCAGGAAATAGAAGAGCCATACAAATTAAAAAAATTAAAGAAAAAGACGATAGTTTCTATATCGATAAAGAAGGATTACAAGAACTTTTTGATTCTCTTGAAAAACCATTTCATTTTATTGATTTTGAAACTAGTGCTGTAGCTATTCCATTTCACAAAAACCGAACTCCTTATGAGGGAATAGCCTTTCAGTATTCTTACCATATACTAAATAAAGATGGATCTATTGAGCATAAAAATCAATTTTTATCTACTGACAATTCGTTTCCCAATTACCAGTTTTTAGAATCACTAATGAATGACTTAGATGGCAAAGAGGGTACTATTTTTAGATACCACAACCATGAAAATTCATTTCTAAATACCATTTATCAGCAGCTTCTTGAAGAAAAAGACATTCTTGTTCCAAATAAAGAAAAACTGCTGTCATTTGTAGAAAGAATAGCGAAACCCAATAACAATCTTTCTGCTATGTGGAAAAAAGGCGACTATTGTATGGTAGATTTGTACGAGCTTGTTTTAAGTTATTATTACCCACCAAACGCCAAAGGTAGCAACAGCATTAAAGCAATTCTTCCAGCAGTAATAAATGATTCTGAACTTATAAGAAATAAATATTCAAATGCTATTTACGGCACTTCGGAAATACCCAGCTTAAACTTTGAAAATCATTCTTGGATTAACGAAAAATCTGGCAATAATCCTTACAAATCTTTAGACCCAGCTTTTGAAAAATTTAGTTTAGAACTCGACGAAGAACTTAAAAGCAAAGGAATTAATATTGACTCGATAAGCGATGGAGGTGCTGCAATGATGGCTTATGCCTTTTTACAATTTTCAGATATTAGTCCACAAGAAAAACAACATCTTGAAAAAGGGCTTCTTAAATATTGCGAACTTGACACCATGGCAATGGTAATGATAATGGAAGCATTTATGGATTGGGCAAAATAAATAATATAAGCTAGTTGGTTTTGAACTTTTTACTTTTCCCAATTAGTTTTAAAAATATTTACTAGCTAATAATATAGTAAGGTCAAATATTTTAAGCTACAAAATGTACTTATTTAACGCTATTTCTTTTTAAAATCTGGTATCTCACTCAAAATTCTATCATCTATCTGGGACAGTGCAAAACAATGTATAATCATTCTTGTATCTTCTAAATACCTAGCAAATGCCAAATGCTCATCAGATCCATTTAATGATTTTAGATGCGTCATTTTTAATCTAGCTGTTCCAGCTGCAAAAATTTTCGCAAAATTTTCAGTGATAGTGGGCATCTCAAAATGAATAAAGCTTCTTTTATCTGCTAAAAATTTTGCTGCAGTTTCAGACAAATCATAAACTTTTGCTAGATCTATTGATTTATTATGAGTTGACAAATACTCTGCTGCTTTGTCAGTTAGGACTTCTAAATCTCTAAGATCTAATACTTTCTCACATTCGGCTAATTCAAATGCAGCTTCATCATCCATTTCAGTGTATTCCCTAAGATCAACTTCATATTCATCATTTTTGATGGATTTTTTAACCTTACGCTTGGCTACGTGTCCTTTAAGTATTTTTCCCACAATTATTTTATTTGACGTTTAATAAAAATTTTTTTAAATCTTCTTTTATAAAATCAAGATACTGTGCGAAATGCCAGTCTTTACTATCGAGATTGTTTTTAGTATTGTCAATTTTATTAAGAATATTTTCAGCATCTGTTGTAAATTCTTTTCGCAACTTTTGCTTCTCATCATTTGTTAACACCATTTGAGCTTTATTTATATGCTAAAATTAGGAATTAAAAATCGAAATTTTTGTATATGGCAATGATTTATGACGATTTCAATTCTATTTGTAAATAGAATATCTATACTTTATCAAGTAAATAATTTTCTTTAATTTCATTAACTATGAATCGATGGATATATCTTTTACTATTTACAATAATTTTCTCTAACGTTAATTCCCAAGAAAAATGGAGAGGAAATACCACTCCAACCTATAGTGAATTAATCAATCATCTTAACGAAATTTCCATTTCTCATAGTGAAGTAGAACTTTACAATATGGGACCATCAGATTATGGTTTGCCTATTTATCTATGTATGGTAAATGGAGCAAAAGACTCCACCAATACCTTCAAAAAGGCAAGGGAAGAAACTACTATTTTATTTAACAATGCCATTCATCCTGGTGAGCCAGATGGTATTAATGCATGCTTAATTTGGTTGGAGGAGATTTTAAATAACAAAAAAAGTATTAAAAAATTACCTGTGGTTGCTTTTATTCCAGCGTTCAATATTGGTGGAATGCTTAATAGATCTAGTAATAGTAGAGCCAATCAAAATGGCCCCAACGAATATGGTTTTCGTGGAAACGCCCAAAATTTAGATTTAAATAGAGATTTTATAAAAATGGATGCGGTCAACTCTTTTACTTTTGCTAATATATTTCATGCTTTAGATCCTGATGTGTTTGTAGACAACCATGTTTCAAATGGTGCAGACTACCAATATGTTTTAACTTATATAAGTTCTCTAAGAGAAAGATTGGCACCAAGTTTAAATAGTACTATTTACGACAGACTTTTACCAGCATTAGAAAGGAATTTAAAAGAAAATCATAAAATAGATTTATTTCCATATGTAGATTTAAAAGGAAAAACACCAAATGAAGGAATCGTTGCTTTCAATGATCTTCCACGATATGCGATGGGTTATGGCTCTCTATTTCACTCTATAAGTTTCACAGTAGAAACCCATATGCTAAAACCATTTCCTCTTAGAGTAGAGGCCACTTTGGCTTTCATGGAAGAATTAATTAACTGGACTTCATTAAACAAGTCTTCAATTGAAAAATCTAGAGATAAAGCAAGAAGATTTGTAATAGATTCACAACATTTAAAATACAATTATATAAATTCTTACAAAAAAGATTCTATACTTTTTAAGGGCTATGAGCATTCTTTTCCAGTTCATAAAATAACTGGTCTTAGTAGACTTAAGTACGATACAACCAAACCATACACCAAATATGTGCCCTTTTACAATAGTTCTGTTGCTAAAGATTCTCTACAACTTCCAAAGTTCTATTATATAACCGCTCAGGAAAAAGATGTAGTAGAAAGATTACTGGCCAATAAGGTTAAAATGACTAAGATGCTTCAAGATACTGTAATGAATCTTGGGGTTTATAAAGTGGTTGATTTTACTCCATCCAAAAAACCATACGAAGGGCATTATAAATTAAAAAATGTCAAAGTTCAAAGAGATAAAGAACCAATTCAGTTAAAGAAAGGGGACTGGATGGTAAATTCTAATCAAGATGCCGCACTTTTTATTCATTCTGTACTACAACCAGAGTTGGAAGACACTTACTTAAGCTGGAATTTTTTTGATAGTTACTTGCAACAGAAAGAATATTTTTCTAGTTATGTTTTTATAGATAAGATAGAAGAGATTTTAAATAACGATCTTAAGCTAAAAAAAGAATACGAAATAAAGAAAAAGGAAGATGCTGCTTTTGCTAATTCTGAGTGGGACCAGCTGTATTTTATTTATAAAAGAAGTGCTTATTTTGAAAAAAGCTATAATAGATTACCTATTTACTTCCAATAAAACCAAATTTAATTATCCTTAATTGATTTCACTTTCTCTGTAAAAACATATAGAAGCATATGTGTTTTCTTCTTGGAGTTAAGCTCTGACGGTCCTGTATAGATATAGTTGATTTTAAGTTCTGGATGGTTTTCTTTAAAAGTATTGATGGTGGTTTCCCATACCAATTTATCTGCTAAAAATGGGAAGTCAAATTTGTATACATCCTCAATTACTTCAATTCCATTAACCGGTGCACTCACATTTGAAAAAGTTTTATTAGAAAAATCTATTATAGAAATAGATGCCGCTGATGTAATTAATAGTCCTATTACTATTGCAATCTTCAATCCTTTATCCACTTTGAATTCTAATGTCTTCCCATCTGAACTAGAAATATATTTAAATAATACCCAAGATGCTATTAATATTAGCCAGAACAATCCATGCTCTAGTAGTTGAAAACGATCACCAAATACTTGGTCTCCAATAGAAAACAAACTAAATAAGGTAATGGATGTGAAAATAGCTCTAAAAAACCATTTCTGAGAAAGAGATTCTTTTCCTTTTAAAAAGTTTATACTAGCCAATAAATAAAATACAAAGTTCAATCCTTCCAATGAAGATATAAAAGCCAATGCTATCGTAGCAAAAATTGGGTCTTTCAACCCTAGAGATCCAAAAAACTTAACAAATAATGCAAAGAAATCTTTACCAACCCATAAATGATGCACATCAGGAATTATCTTATCGAGTACACTTAAACCCCAGAAGAAAGTCCAATAAAACAGTATTGAAAATCTTAATATATATTTTTCTTTCATAATTTATCCTCCGTCATTATATAAAAAATAAGACCATCTGCTTTTTTTAATCTTAGCGGATTTGGAACTGTATAAATATGATTTATTTTTTTAGTTGGATTCTCAGTTTTGAATTGGTCAATAGTTTTTTCAAAAACAACGCTTCCACCCAGAAAGGGAAAAGAAACTTTATATATATTTTCACCAACTGGCTCAGCAGTTAAAGCATCCGTCCTTCTACTAAAAAAATTATAATTATAACTAAATATAGAAAAGCAAGTGGTAGTAACCAACATCAAAGAAATTACTGAAACTAGTACAAGTTGTTTCTTGTTAATTACCATTTTTTCTGTTTCAGAACTGTTCTCTAACCTTATAAATGCCAACCAAGAAAAGAGGGTTAAAAACCAAAATAAAGTATGTTCTAATAATTCAAATCGGTCTCCAAATATATGGTCTCCAATTGAGAAAATTGTGAAAGTAATGAGCGTTAAAACTATTCCTATGAAAAACCAAGTTCTTGTAGTTTCTAATTTCTTTTTTAGAAAGTAAATCAATGCTCCTGTAAAGAATACAAAGGCAAAAACTTCCAGTCCTGCAGCTACTATTAAAGCAAAATTGGCTATTGCGGGAGACTCTAGTCCAGCAGAAGCAAAAAACTTTTGAAACTGAGCGAAACGATCTCTTCCTACCCAAAGAAATAAGCTGCCTCCAATTATTTTATCTGCAATATTAAATAGCCAAAATATAGACCAATAAAAGAGTATAGAATAACGCACAAGTTGGTTGGTTGGTACATTATTCTGAATAAACGGAATTTTCATAATCGTAATTAAAGCATCTAATCTACGATTTTTCTTTTTTTGGAATACTTAACTAGTCTAAATGCCTGAAATATTTATATTAATATGTGTTGTTTGCAATTGCTATCCCTTGCTTGTATGTTTCGATAGCTCTATTTCTTGCAAAGGAATGTTCTACCATAGGTTTGGGATACGAAAACTCGTTAAAATCTTCTACCCACTTATTGATATAGGTATTTTGTTTGTCAAATTTTTTAATCTGTTCACTTGGGTTGAAAACTCTAAAATACGGAGCAGCGTCACATCCAGTCCCAGCGCTCCACTGCCAATTGCCGTTATTAGAAGAAAGCTCATAATCCAGAAGTTTTTTAGCAAAATAGGCTTCTCCCCATCTCCAGTCTATTAGTAGATGCTTGCATAAAAAACCGGCAGTAACCATTCTCACTCTGTTGTGCATAAAACCAGTTTTATTAAGTTCTCTCATTCCAGCATCAACTAGGGGGTATCCTGTTTCTCCTTTACACCATTTTTCAAAGTCTTCTTTATTATTTCTCCATTTTATAAAATCGTATTTATTTCTAAAATTTTCGTGAACTACTTTAGGGAAATGCCATAAAATTTGCATAAAAAACTCTCTCCACACCAATTCACTTAAGTAAGTTTCGTTTAGCTTCATAGCCTTGCTTACAATTTCTCTTATGCTTATAGTACCAAATCTTAAATGTGGACCAATTTTGGAGGTGCTGTCTAATGACGGAAAATTTCTTGTTTCCTCATAATTATGGACTTTTTCTAAGCTAAATTGTGCAACTTCTATTTCAGATTTTTTTAAACCTAACTCTTCTAAAGAAGGAAATTTATGGTTGAGTTTTTTAAAATTTTCAGATTTCAAATTCAATTCTACATATAACCCTTCATCTTTAAATTTGGCTAGCCATTTATTTTTAAATGGGGTAAAAACAGTGTAAGGTAAACCATCGTTTTTTACCACTTCATTTCTCTCAAATATAACTTGGTCTTTAAAAGAAATAAGTTCTGAACCATTTTCTAAAAGAAGTTTATTTATTTCTTCATCTCTAGCTATGGCATATGGCTCGTAATCTCTATTAGTATATACTTCTAGTTCAGGATTTTCTTTAGATAGTTGTTTAAAAACTTCAAGCGGGTTTCCATGGTATATTTTCAAAGAACTTTGGTAAGAAATAAGTTGATTGTTTATTTTTAGTAATTCACCGTAAATAAAATTAAGTCTTGGATCGTTATTAGGTAATTCATCAATTATCTCATTGTCAAAAATGAAAATTGGTTGTACATCCTTAGATTTTAAAAGGGCTATATTAAGACCAGTATTATCTAACAATCTTAAATCTCTCCTAAACCAAAAAATAGTCATTTTTATACTTTTAGAGTAGACATTCCACCGTCAACATGTATTATTTGACCAGTTATGTTGTTATTTTGAAGTAAAAACTCTGCAGTTTTAGCTACATCAGAAGCAGTATTTATTCTTTTACTAGGATGTCTTTCATTAGATCTTTTAATAGCATCTTCATTTCTTAAAATACCTTGTGCTAGGGGAGTATCCGTAAGAGTTGGAGCAATACAATTAACTCTGATTTTTCCTGCGAATTCTGCTGCTAGTGATTTGGTTAATCCTTCAACTGCCCCTTTAGCAGATGCTATTGATGCATGAAAATTCATACCTTGTTTTACAGCAACTGTACTAAACAGAATTACAGATGCATTTTCAGCTTTTGACAAAAACCTCTGGTAGTGCTGAATAACCTTAACTGCTCCCAAAAAGTTGACATTAAAATCGTTTTGAAAGTCTTCCACTTTTAAAGATCTAAAAGGTTTTAAATTAATGGTTCCAGGACAGTAAATTATAGAAGATATATCTTCAATATCTGGAAAATTACCATCTGCAACATCTAATTGATAATGGATATGGTTATTTGAAGTAACGCTGTGTGATTCTCTACTAAAAAGTACACATTCCTTGTTTTCTAATAATTTAGCAATTTCTTGACCAATTCCTTTGGTTCCTCCGACTATTAATGTTTTACCCATTGTTAAATTTTTGTTCTAATAATTTATATCTGTAATTAAAAATTTTCTTTAATTGTGGTAGGACAACTATTGGTGTCATTATTCTTCCCAATAATCCAAAAGGCACTTTAAAAGAAACCTTATCTGTCATTTCTACTTTATCACCTTTTTGTAAAAAAAGATGTTCGTGATGCCACATTTTATAGGGGCCAAATCTTTGTTCATCTACAAAAAACATTTTGTTGTTGATATGGGTTATTTCTGTAACCCAATTTAAATTTATCCCCAAAATAGGGGCGACTCTATAAGAAACTATTTGTCCTATATACATTTGATTTGGTATTTCTGAAGTGATATTAAATCCCATGTCAGAGGGTGTTATTTCACTTAAGTTTTTTGGATTTGAAAAAAAATCCCATGCTTCATCCAAGGAAATATCTAATTCTTGACTAACTTTTAATGTGTTAATCCCAGAATGGCTACTAAATTTAATCATGAATTTAAATAATGGTGAAATTCTTTTTTAGTATTATCATTTTTGAATTTTCCAGAATAAAAAGAGGTTGTAGTACTAGATGTTTCGTCTTTTATACCTCTTGAAGAAACACATAAATGCTTAGCATCTATTATTACAGCAACATCTTCAGTGCCTAAAATTTCTTTTAAATCGTTCCCAATCTGATTGGTCAATCTTTCCTGTACTTGAGGCCTTCTAGCAAAATAATCTACTATTCTGTTTATTTTAGAAAGACCAATTACTTTTCCTGAAGACATGTAAGCTACATGAGCCTTACCAAATATGGGTACAAAATGATGTTCACAATTAGAATAAAATGTTATATTTTTCTCTACCAACATCTCGTTATATTGGTATTTGTTTTCAAACAAAGCTGCTTTAGGTTTGTTTGCTGGGTCTAAACCCGAAAATATTTCTTCTACATACATTTTGGCAACTCTATGAGGAGTTCCTTTCAAAGAATCATCAGTTAAATCAAGACCGAGAGTCTCCATAATAACTTTAAAATGTTCAGATATAATTTCTTTTTTCTTTTCATTTGAGATATCAAATGCATCTTTTCTTATTGGAGTTTCAATAGAATTACTTACATGATTATCTCCAACTTCATCAAAATTATTTTCTGACGAGGTTTCAGGCTGGGTATACAACAATGTTTCTTTCAGTTTCATAAAGTTTAATTTTAAGCTCGAATTTATCTTCCAACTTTTTTCTAAGTTTATTATAAATAACTTTGATTATATTTTCTGCAGTGGGGTTTAAATCTTTGAAATCCACTACATCAAGGTTTAAATTTTTATGGTCAAATTTATCAAGAATTTCTTCTTTAATTAAATCCGATAGAGTTTTCATATCTATCAAATATCCGCTTTCTTGATCAACTTCACCAATTACAGTCACTTCTAAATCGTAATTGTGACCATGGTAATTTGGATTATTACACTTTCCATAAAAAGAAATATTCTTTTCATCTGACCAATTTGGGTTGTGCAACCTATGAGCAGCGTTAAAATGTTCCTTACGTATTACTGCAACTTTATCCATTTTGTTTATCTTTTAGACTTCAAACTTAAACAAAAATTACTTAGCTTTCAAATAAAGGAATAAATAATTTGAATATTAAATTTTGATATTGTTTATATATTCGCTTTTTAATAATGAATTGTGGATTTTTTAATTGAAATTATTGCTGTTTTTACAGGTATCACCAGCGTTTGGTTTGCTAAAAAAGAAAATATTTTACTCTATCCTGTCGGAATTGTAAGTGTTTTCCTTTGGATTTACCTTTGTTGGGTAGGTGAAATTTATGGACAGGCTATCATTAATTTGTTTTTTTTAGTAATGAATATTTATGGCTGGTACAATTGGTCCAGAAAAGATAATTCTGACCTTAATAAAGTTCAAATTAAGTTCAGTTCAATTAAAGAAAATATGCTCTATTCAATTATAGCTGTTTTATTAACTTTTTTAATTTACAGGGTACTTTCAAATATAGATATAGAAGACTTTGATTGGAAATTTGTTTTAATGGAGTCCTTTATTACTGCAATTAATTTTATAGCTATGTGGTTAATGGCATGGAAAAGGGTGGAGCACTGGGTTCTATGGATTATTGGTGATATATTTTGTATACCACTTTTTGTTTTCAAAGAATATTATTTAAGTGTAGCTCAATTTTCTATATTTATAATTATTGCATTTATGGGATATTTTGAATGGAAAAAAAAGGCATTAAAGAATCAAGAGTTATAGCAATTACTGGACCTGAGTCGTCTGGGAAAACAACTTTATTTGAACAATTAAAAATTCTATCAGGGTTTAATTTTATTCCAGAATATTCTAGAACCTATTTAGAAAAAATCAAAAGACCGTACCATTACAACGATATATTACAAATAGCCGAACAATATGTCAAAGAACTTCAATTACTAAGTCAAAATAAATTATCTATAATTTCGGATACTGATTTACTAACGCTACAAATTTGGTGTGAATACAAATATAAAAAGTGTCATCCATTTATTACAGAAAACATTAAAATTAATCCACCTGATTTATATTTAATATGTAGACCAAATATTCCTTGGGAATTTGACTCTCAAAGAGAAAATCCACGTGATAGAATAGAACTTTACAATATCCACTTAGATAAAATAAAAGAATTGGGAATTAATTTTGAAATTATTGAAGGAGATCCAATATTAAGATTTGAACAATCAAAAAAGATTTTACAAAATCTACACTTCTAAAATTAATTTATACATTTGATAAACTCAATTGGGGGTGCTGTAAAAGGCTGAGATTATACCCATTTTCTGTTAAATAGCAGAATGTAACTTGATCCAGATAATGCTGGCGAAAGGATGTTAAATGTTTAAACCTTGTGTTTTCTTACCCCCAGTAAGACACATTTAACCTAAAAAAATGAATTATAATTATTTACTACTTACCATTGGCGTTTTTGGTTTTCTAAATGCCCAATCTCAATCAGATTCTAGTAAGACAACACTAGATGAATTCGAAGTTACTACTACTAGAGTAGGCGAAGCTAGTCCTGTTGCTCACGAGAATATTTCTAAAGAAGAAATTCAAGTGAACAACCATGGAGTGGATTTACCAATACTTCTAGACCAAGCTACTTCCATTGTAACTACTTCAGATGCTGGAGCTGGAATTGGCTATACAGGAATTAGAGTAAGAGGAACAGACGCTACAAGAGTTAATGTGACTATAAATGGAATTCCGTTTAATGATGCTGAATCTCAGGGAGTATATTGGGTAAATATGCCAGATATATCTTCATCTACAGACGATATTCAAATACAGAGAGGGGTTGGTGCATCCACTACAGGAGCTTCTGCTTTTGGAGCAAGTATAAACTTAAGTACTTTAAGTACAATTAGCGCTAACCAACCTTATGGCGAAATTTCCAATAGCTATGGTTCTTTTAATACTCTAAAAAACACCATAAAACTTGGAACTGGATTAATTGATGGCAAGTGGAATTTTGAAGGAAGATTGTCTAAAGTAGTTTCTGATGGTTTTATTGATAGAGCTTCTTCCGATTTGAATTCTTATTATTTATCTGGAAGTTATTTAGGCGAAAAAACATCTATGCAAGCAGTAGCATTTTCCGGTAATGAAATTACCTACCAAGCTTGGAATGGAATTCCGTTAAGTTTTTTAGAAAATAATACTGATAGTGGACAAACTTACAACCCCTATGAATATGAAAACGAAGTAGATAATTATAACCAATCTCATTACCAACTACATTTTACCAATAAGCCAAATAGAAATCTAAAATTAAATGCTTCTTTACACTACACAAGAGGAAAAGGCTACTTTGAGCAGTACAAAGGAATTGGCCAAAATGCCTCATTGAATTATTTTAGTCAAGAAAGTTTAAGCGACTATGGTTTACAAGACGTTATAACAACTTCTGGCGATACAATTTCAGAAACAGACCTTATACGTAGGAGGTGGTTAGATAATCATTTTTATGGAATTGTTTATGCTGTTGAATATAATGCAGGCAATTTTCAATTTATTTTAGGTGGAGGTGCTAATCAATATTTAGGTGGCCATTATGGTGAGGTAATATGGGCCCAATATGCTAGTAATGGCAATATAAGACACAAATATTATGACAACGATGCCACTAAAAATGATATTAATATTTATGGAAAATGGAATTACGATTTAAATTCAAATTTCAGTACATATCTCGATTTGCAACAACGATTTGTAAGTTATGATTTTACGGGCCTAGACCAAGATGGTAGTGATTTAGATCAAAATTCACAAATGTCCTTTTTTAATCCTAAAGTTGGTTTCAATTACTTGGTTAACTCCAATGTCAGCCTATATGGTTTTACTGGTGTTGGTAATAAAGAGCCAAGTAGAGACGATTTTACAGAATCTACTGAAACAAATAGACCTGAGCATGAAAACCTTTTAGATATAGAGCTAGGCTATAGATATAACAAAGAAAAAGTAAGTTTTGCAGCTAATTTTTATTCTATGCAATATAAAAATCAATTGATTTTAACTGGTGAGTTAAATGATGTGGGTTCTGCAGTAAGGGTAAACATACCGGATAGTTATAGAAGAGGAATTGAGCTAACAGGTAGTTTTCAATTAACTGATAATTTACTTTGGAAGTTGAATGCAACTTTTAGTCAAAATAAAATAGCTGAGTTTAATGAGTTTATAGATAATTGGGACACGGGATTAAAAGATTCAGTGAATCATAACAATACCGATATCGCTTTTTCCCCTTCGATAATTGGAGGAAGCCAATTAATTTTTACACCTTTTAAATCTTTAGAATATGGAAAGTTAGATTTGGCTTTAGTTACTAAGTATGTAGGTGATCAGTTTATAGACAATACTTCAAGTAAATATGCCAAGTTAGATGCTTATTTGGTAAATGATTTTAGCTTGAGTTACACTGTAAAAACAAAATTATTTAAAGAAGTGGTTGTTAGTTCATGGGTGAGAAATTTATTCAACCAAAATTATATTTCCAATGCTTGGGTTTACAGGTTTAACACTACAGATAACCCAACTTTGTATGATCCTTATGCTAATGCAGAGGGTTTGTCGACTAACAGATACAATCAAATTGGAGCGTTTAATCAAGCTGGAATTAACTTCTTTATTGGCCTAAAATTAAAGTTTTAGTGTGAATTATAAACATATAGAATTGAGTTAAAAATTGCTCGATTCTATTTCTTTTTTTTCATTGGATTATCAGAAGGTCTTGAACGTCTATTTTTATACTTATAAAGTTCAAATTTAGAAGGTTCCATTTTATGTGGCCAAAAATTATTGGATCTGTCAGTATCTGCAGTTTCCATGAATGGATCTAATTCAATCTGTTTTACTTCTTTTTCAAAAGCGAATACTTTAGTGACTTCTGAGCTATTCTTTTTCCATATTTCTGCAGGAATTTTTACAACCTTGTTAGTGTTATCTGAAAAGGTAAAGTCTAATATTATGGGCATCACTAATCCGCCAATGTTAGAAAATTTTAATTCATAAAAATGTTGATTTTGCTTTAAAATCTCTTTTTCATCATCATTTAAATCTTCCTTAAACTTTTCATATTTTTTGATTTCTTTTGTTGTTGCTTTAAAAGGGTCATAACTGGTGTAAAAATCTGCTAATCCTTTGTCATTTTCTCTGTAAGTTACTATCTCTTTATTTCTTTGGTTGGAAATATCTTTGTTGTAAACTTCAGTAAAGTTTAATTTCTTTTCAGCTTTATTAGTCACAGGGTTTTGGTCATTTATACGATAGTATTTAATGTTATCTAGAGATATATCTACATGATCGGTTGAGTAAAACCATCCTCTCCAATACCAATCTAAATCTATAGAGCTGGCATCTTCAAGACTTCTAAATAAATCTTCTGGATTTGGGTGTTTAAACATCCATCTGTTGGAGTACATTTTAAATGCGTAATCAAATAATTCTCTTCCCATAATAGTTTCTCTTAAAATATTCATTGCTGTTGCAGGTTTTCCATAAGCATTGTTTCCAAATTGATGAATAGATTCACTATTAGTCATTATCGGAGAAATTCTATCTTTATCCCCTTTCATGTAGTTAACAATTTTATAAGCGGGTCCTCTTCTAGAAGGATATCCTTTTTCAAATTCTTGCTCTGTTAAGTATTGTAAAAAGGTGTTTAACCCTTCGTCCATCCATGTCCATTGTCTTTCATCAGAATTTATAATCATTGGAAAATAATTATGTCCAACTTCATGAATAATAACACCAATCATTCCGTATTTTGTTCTCTTAGAATAAGTGCCATCTTTTTCAGGTCTTCCTCCATTAAAACAAATCATTGGATATTCCATTCCAATCCATTTAGTATGAACTGAAATAGCTACTGGGTAAGGATAATCAAAGGTGTATTTTGAATAACATTTAAGGGTGTGTGCAACAGTTTTAGTACTGTACTGCTCCCATAAAGGATTCCCTTCTTTAGGGTAAAAAGACATAGCTAATACATCTTTAGATGGTTGTCTTACTATCATAGCATCCCAAATAAATTTTCTAGATGAAGCCCAGCCAAAATCTCTAACATTTTCAGCTTTGTAGTGCCATATTTTTAATCCTTTTTTAACTCCTTTTTCATTTTTTATTGCTTCTTTTTCATTTACTATGAAAACAGGTTCTTTTTCACTGTTCTTAGCTTTTTCTAATCTTTCTAGCTGATCAGTATTAAGAATTTCTTCAGCATTTACCAATTCTCCAGTTGCTGCTACTATATGATCGGTAGGTACAGAAATTTTAACATCATAGTCACCAAAAGGTAAAGTAAACTCACCAGTCCCTAAAAACTGTTTATTTTGCCAACCTTCAGTATCGTTATAAACACACATTCTTGGAAAAAATTGGGCAATGGTGTATAAATAATTTTCATCTTCTTCAAAATACTCATATCCAGATCTTCCACCAATTTCTAGTCGGTCATTTATATTATACCACCAATCTATATTAAATTCAAAAGTTGATTTAGATGCGAGTGGTTTACTCAAGTTGATTCTCATCATTGTCTGATGAATAACATAAGAAAGGGGGGATCCATCACTATTAGTAACTGACATAATATTAAATCCGCCTTCAAATTCTGGATCCATATTTTTAATACTTCTTGAATTTAAAGATTTAATATCTCCAGTTTGTATTTTATAGCTATCAGAATTCTGAGCTCTTTTATTTTGATCTAGTTGAATCCATAAGTATTCTAACATGTCAGGGCTATTATTGTGGTATTTAATAGTTTCAGAGCCTGTTAGTTTTTGGTTTTGATCATTTAATGAAATATTCATTACATAATCAGCTTCATTTTGATAGTATTGATGCCCTGGTGCTCCAGATGCAGTTCTAAATACATTGGGAGTGGCAATCTCTTCTTTGAGTTGTTTAAATTTATTATAATTTAAATTCGGATTCTGGCAATTTATTATTGCGGGGACTGTAATCAGTAGAACAATGGAATATAATTTATTGAAAGACATGAGATTTGATATTTTTATTAAATGTGAAACTCGATTTTAATTCACCATTCAAATTTACAATGTTTTGTTGATTGGGAAACCAATTAACCAGTAAATCATTGAATACAGTTAGTTCTTTAATATTTTTTTTACAATTGGCTTCGATATATATAATCAGTATGCCATCAAGATTTATTTCATTACCTATTATTTTTAAATCAATTTTATTGCTTTTATTTAAAATAGAGTAATGTTTAAAAATATATTCTTTTAGTAAGTCATTGTCATAGAATTCTAATTCTTCTTTAAAAACAGAATGGAGTTCTTTAGAATTATCTTTTTGGTAAACATATTCAAAATCATGAGCAACTATTTCCAAACTAAGTTCAATTTTACCTTCTTTAAGAATTTTAATTTCAGAAATTGATATATAAGTTTCGTGAACTGTTGGGCTAAAGAAACCAATTAAAGAAAAACAAAAGATAGAAAAGTAGATTTTCATGGTATTTAATTATAGCTTATAAAGAATGCCTAACTGTATAGCATTTTTTTTAGTTTTCAATCTGTCAATTTTTTGATTTTCGTTGTAATAAAAATTGGGGGTATAATAAATCTCTTTTGGTCTTTTTTTATGGTCCATTATTTTATTAATAGAAGATGTTATTTCTTCTAAATTAATTCGCTTATCAACAATCAAAATTATTTTTTCACCTAATTTATCACATTTTATGTGGTCTATAAAAAATAATCTTTTTTTCAGGCTTTTACTAAGCATCTTTTCAATGCTCTCAATACTAACTTTAAACCCGCCAGAATTTATAATGTTACCAACTCTACCTTTTATTATAAACTCATCATTACCAGTTATTTGAGCTATATCATTTGTAGTTAAACTTGAAATATATAAATTTTTAGAATTAACAATTAATTGATTGTTTGAATTAGTAGTTACCGTATTGTTCTTTAAGCATTTATAAGATTTGTTTTCACTGTAATTTTTTAGATTTCTTACCGCTATATGAGACACTGTTTCAGTCATTCCGTATGTTTGATAACAGTCAGTAGATACGTCTTTAAGTTGTTCAATATGTCTTTCTGATATCGTTCCTCCACCAATAATAGCTAATCTTATTTTACTAAATATTTTTTCATTTTTTAATAAACCATCTAGCTGTAATGGAGTTAAAGCAATAAAATCAATTTCCTTAAGAAGTTTATTAAAAGGAATTACTGAAGGTTTACATAAAATGATATTAGTTTTTCCAATTAAAGCCCTAATAATCATCATTTTACCACCAATATACTTAACTGGAAGACAGTTTAAGAAAGTTGAATTTTCTTTAATCTCAAAGTATTTTAAGGTTGCTTTAGCACTGTTAATTAATTGTTGCCTAGATATTTTTATTTTTTTTGGATTTCCAGTTGAACCAGACGTACTAACTTTAATTTCTTTTTTGTTAGATTTCCAAAACTCTAAAAGACTAAATATTTCTACATCTATTTGGTCTAATTTTTTTTTATCAATTTTAAATATGTCTTTATAATTAGTTTCTAACATTTTTATTTTTTAAAAAATGACAAGTCCCAATCCATTTTGTTTTGGTAATAAATCATTTCTCCCTTAAGTTTTAATGGAGATGTAAAATTATTACTATAAAGTTGGCCGGTCCCCAAACCTTGTGGAAGTTTTAAATCATATTCAGAGCAGAATTGAGATATTGCACTTAAACCAATATTTGATTCCAATGCAGAAGTTATCCACCATTCAATATTTCTTTTTTTTGCTTTTTCAATCCATTCTTTTGTCTTTGTAAAACCACCTAGTAATGTTGGCTTGAGAACTAAATATTGTGGTTTTATGTAGTCTAAAAGCTCATCTTTATTATTTGATATACTAATTAATTCTTCATCTAAAACAATTGGAATTGGACTTTCAGAACATAAATATTTCATTTCCTCCCATTGGTTTACCGCAATTGGTTGCTCTATAGAATGAATTTTAAGTTTACTTAACTGATTAATTTTGGAAAGTGCATCATCTTTGAACGCACCATTAGCATCTACTCTAATTTCTAGTACATCTGAACTGAATTTTGCTCTTATTTTTTCAATGATTGAAATTTCATCCATGAAATTAATTGCACCAATTTTAAGTTTTAGGCATGAATATCCATTTTCAATTTTATTCTTAACTTGACTCAACATAAAGTCTTTATTCCCCATCCATATTAAACCGTTTATTTTTATTGGAGTTCCATCAATAAATGAATTTTTGAAAATTATCCTTTCTCCACCATTATAATAGTCATTAAAAGCATTTTCTATTCCAAACTGAATACTTGGAAAAGCCAATGTATCTACTTCAGAAATTTGGTTGATATTTTTTACAACTTCCTTTAACTTTATGGGAATATCTTTTAATGAATCTATACTTAGCCCATCTATTGGCCCACATTCACCTAACCCAAAAACAGAAGGTTTATTTTCTTTAAATATTTTAATAAACCATGAAGGTTTCATTTTTAATATTCCTCTTGAAGTTCCTCCGGGAACAATGAATTTAAGTTGATGGAAATATATTTCTGCAGTAAGCATTAAAGGACGATTTCTGAATTTTATTAATAGTAATAAACTAATAATAATTATTCATCAAATTTACTGAATTCAGAATTATTACTTATGTACTCAGGAATAATCTCTTTCATTTGTTTGATAATTTCGTCATTCTGTTGTGTTTTAGTAAACAGTATCAATTTTTCTATAGATTTATTAATAACTGATAAATTTACAGCTGCAACTTTGCCTATTAATATTTTAGGATGATGAGTTTTAGAAGTACTTTCATTAATATTTAAAGTTTCTTCATACATTTTCTCACCAGGTCTTAATCCAACAATTTGGACTTTAATATCTTTATCAATTTGAAGTCCTGCTAATTGAATCATTTTATGAGCAAGGTCAATTATTTTAATACTTTCTCCCATGTCAAATACAAAAATTTCTCCACCATTACCCATTGAGGAAGCTTCTAGTACAAGCTGACATGCTTCTTTAATGGTCATAAAAAACCTAGTAACTTCTGGGTGTGTAACTGTAATTGGTCCTCCGCTGTTAATTTGTTTTTTAAATAGGGGAATTACAGATCCGTTGCTTCCAAGAACATTACCAAATCTGGTTATTATAAACTTAGTTTTATGTTCTTGGTTTAAGGCTTGACAATACATTTCTGCTGACCTTTTAGAAGCTCCCATAACATTTGTTGGATTTACAGCTTTATCTGTAGAAACTAGGATAAATTTTTGAATTTCATGTTCTACAGCCAAGTCAGCCATGATCTTAGTTCCTAAAAGATTAGTTCTTATAGATTCTGTAGGATTATTTTCCATTAACGGAACATGTTTATAAGCAGCTGCATGGAATATAACTTCTGGATGATAGTTATTAAATATATTTTGGATTCTCTCTTTTCTGGTGACATCACCAACTATTATTTCAAAATTTATTGATTTATTATTTCTTATTAAATCTTGATTTAGGTCGTATAATGCACTTTCAGCCTGGTCTAATAAAATTACTTTCTTAGGTTCAAGATTTATCAATTGTCTAACAATTTCACTTCCTATTGAACCTGCTGCTCCAGTAACTAAAATAGTTTTATTAAGTATATCATTTTGAATATTTTTCTTGGGAAGTTTTATCGGGTTTCTCCCTAATAAATCGTTAATATTGACATCTTTAATTTGTTGTGCAGAAAAATTACCTTCAAACCAATCTTTAACTGATGGCACGGTTTTTACTTTTACTTGATTTTTTAGACATAAATCAATTAATCTTTTTTTATTTTCAACTAAAGGATCTTTTATAGCAATAATTACGGTATTTATTTTAAGCTTACTAAGTTGTTTATTTAAACTGTTGGGGTGAATAATTAATTTCCGATCAATTAATAACCCCTCTTTTTGAAGTTCATCATCAATAAACCCTTCAATATTATAAGTATTTCCTCCATCTCTCTCCAATGTTGTTTTAGTGATAATACCCATCTTCCCAGACCCATAAATTAAAACATTAATTTTTTCGCCTACTTTTTTATTACGATTTGTAAATGATTGTTTTATAAAAAGTCTAGAAGAAGTAAGTAAAAATAACGTCCCTAAGTATTCAATTATAATGACAGATTTGGGTAAAAGAACAGATCCATCGAAAAATTTAAATTTAAAAATAGATAGAGAACTTATGATTATGGTACCAATAGAAATAGTGTAAAAAATTCTTAGGGCGTCATCATTTGAAAAATGTCTGAGAATTCCCTTATGCGTTTTAGCAGATAAAAAAGTTAAATATCTAATTAAAATAAGAGATGGTACACCAGTAACGACACTATCATATTCTTTTATCCAAAAAAGATCATAAAAATCAATAAAATCGAATCTTATTAAGTAAGCTAAAACTAAAGATATAACAGTTAAAATTATATCAAAAAATAAAATTAATTTTTTAGGCAAGTACCAATTGGTAATCATATTAATACAAATATAAATTTTAAAATCTTCTTCTAAAATTGCTGCTTGAAAATGACTATGATAATACTATTTGTAACTATTCATTTACATTAATCTAATTATTACAAAATCATTTTTAATTTTATCAACTAATTTTTAATTCAAGTTTTGAAAAAAATCTTATTTCTTGCACATCATAGAATAGATAGAAGTCCTGGGCAAAGATATAGGTTTGAGCAGTTTTTTGATTATTTAGAACTAAAAGGTATTCAGTGTTTTTTAGCTAATATTATTAATGAGGAAGATGAAAAAGCCTTATACCATTCAAAAAATATTTTAAAAAAAATCAAAATAGGATTAAATTCTTATAAAAGAAGATGGATTCATACTAGCGAAATAGATCAATATGATTTAATTGTTATTTACAGAGAAGTTTTACCAACAAAATCAATCTACTTTGAAAAGTATATAGCTAAAAAAAACATTCCAATTGTTTATGATTTTGATGATGCTATATGGGTAAAAGATGTTTCAGAAGTCAATAAAAAGATATCTTTTTTAAAAGATGAAAAGAAAATTGAAAAAATATTACCACTTTGTAAGCATATAACTTGTGGAAACGAATATCTAGCTTCTTTTGCAAGAAAAATAAATTCTAATGTAACCATTATACCATCTACCGTTGATACAGATCTTTATCAACCCATTATAAAATCTTCCAAATCTGATGTTGTTAAAATTGGTTGGGTGGGTAGTCATACAACTGTGAAGCACTTCGAGATGATTAAGGATGTTTATTTAGAATTAAATAAGAATTTTAATAAAAGAATTGAATTTATTTTAATTGGTGATGAAAATTATCATAATAAAGAATTAGGAATTAAAGGAATTAAATGGGAAAACAAAAAAGAAGTTGAATTATTCAACTCTTTTGATATTGGTATAATGCCCATTCCTAATAATGAATGGTCCAAAGGAAAATGTGGTATGAAAGGACTTTTATACATGTCTGTGGGTATTCCTACAGTAATGTCAGCAGTTGGAATGAATAAAAAAATTATTCAAAATGGAAAAAATGGTTTCCTGGCAAATTCATCTGCAGATTGGTTAGATATATTAACCAAATTAATAATGGATGAAACTTTAAGAAAAAAAGTGGGAATGATGGGAAGAAAATCTGTTGAAGAAAAATATTCCAAAAACGTGGTTAAAGAAACTTATTATAATTTATATACTTCATTAATGAAAAAATCATGAAAAAAACAGCACTTTACAATAAACACATTAAACTAAATGCAAAAATGGTTCCTTTTGCTGGCTATCAAATGCCTGTTCAATATTCAGGTGTTAATCAAGAGCATTTGAATGTTAGGGATAATGTTGGAGTTTTTGATGTTTCTCATATGGGAGAATTCCTGGTAACTGGTGAAAACTCTTTAAAATTAATACAGAAAATTTCTAGTAATGATGCATCAACTCTTTTCCCTGGAAGAGCTCAGTATAGTTACCTGCCTAACTCTGAAGGAGGAATTATAGACGATATGTTAGTTTATATGATTGATGAAAATCACTATATGCTCGTTGTTAACGCTTCAAATATTGAAAAAGATTGGAATTGGATATCAAGTCAAAATACAGTAGGTGCAGATATAAAAAACATCTCAGAAAATTTATCTTTAATCGCAGTTCAAGGACCCAAAGCAGTTGAGCTTTTACAAAATTATACAGAACTAAATTTAGCAGCTATTAAATTTTATCATTTTCAAAAAGGAACTTTTGCTGGATTAAATGATATAATTATTTCTGCTACTGGTTATACTGGGTCTGGTGGTTTTGAATTATATGTTCCTAATGATTATGCTGAAAAAGTATGGGATGTAATCTTTAGTTCTGATGCAAAATACAATGTTCTTCCCACAGGATTAGCAGCAAGAGATACATTAAGATTAGAAATGGGATACTGTCTATATGGTAACGATATTAATGATCAAACTTCACCAATTTCTGCTGGATTAGCTTGGGTAACAAAATTTAATAAAGAATTTATCGGGAGAGATATTATACAAGATCAAAAAACTCATGGAACTAGTGATAAATTAGTCGCTTTTGAATTATTAGAAAGAGGCATACCAAGAAAAGATTATGAAATCACTAATTCTGATGGAAAAATAATTGGTCATGTCACTTCTGGTACAATGGGTCCATCAGTAAAAAAGGCTATTGGCTTAGGATATGTAAATACTAATTATTCAAAATTTGGAGACAGTATCCATATAAAAATCAGAAACAAACTAATTCCTGGGCATATTGTTAAACTGCCTTTTTTTAAATCAGTATGATATCTAAACCAAAAGTTGAAGTTTGCTATACACCTAATCTTTTCCCGCTGTACACTGATGGTTTCGATGTTGTGGTTGCTATTGATGTATTAAGAGCGACATCTGTAATTTGTACTGCTTTTCAATATGGTGTAGAAAAAATTATACCTGTAAGTTCTGTTGACGAAGCTAATGATTATCTAAAAAAAGGTTATCAAGTTGCTGCAGAAAGAAAAGGTGAAATAGTTAATGGTTTTAAGTTGGGTAATTCTCCATTAACCTATATGAATAATAATTTAAAAGGAGAAACTTTAGTACTCACCACCACAAATGGGACTAGAGCTATTAACACTGCTAAAGAAAGTCAACAACTTTTTATTGGCTCTTTTTTAAATTTAGATGCCCTTTGCAATCATTTAATTTATTTAAAAAAGAATGTTTTATTACTAGGATCAGGTTGGCAAAATAAATTTTGTTTGGAAGACTCTATTTGTGCAGGTGCAATTTGTGATCAATTATTAAACACTAATAAATTTGAGTCTAATAATGACTCTACTATTGCTGCTAGATATCTTTATTTATCTGCTAAAACGAATTATTTTGGTTTTTTAAAGGCTTCTTCCCACAGAAAAAGATTGAAAAAATTAAATTTGAATGAAGATATTAAGTACTGTTTAACTCCTAATCAAACAGATGTAATTCCTTACAAAGAGAATAATTATCTTAAAATACTAACTTAATTGTATGTATATTATATTATCTCCAACCAAAACCATGATGCAACCTAAGCTAGAGTTTAAAGCTATTAAAGCTTCAAAACCTCATTTTTTAACCAAAGCAGAATCAATTAATACATTTTTAAAAAAACTTAATAAAAAGGAATTACAAAAGCTCATGAAGTTAAGTGACAAACTAACTGAAGAAACATCTAATAATATAAATGAATGGGGAAGTAGTGAAAATTATAAATATCCTGCAGTTTTATCTTATTATGGAACAGCTTTTAAATATTTAAAAGCACAAGACTGGAGTGACGATACCGCTAATTATGCTCAAAACAATTTATTAATTCTAAGTGGATTATATGGTATATTAAAACCTTATGATTTGGTGGAGAAATACCGACTTGAAATGGGCTTAAAATTTAAGTTTCTAGATGGTTGTACCAACTTATATGACTTTTGGTTTAAAGACATTATAAATTATTTAACTGACTTTAAAAATGATAAAATCATTGTTAATTTAGCTAGTAATGAATATATTAAAGTCATAAATAAATATTCATATTTTGATAAAATAATTAATTGTACTTTTTTACAAAATTCAAATGGTAAACTAAAAGTAGTAGCAAATCACTCTAAGGCTGCTAGAGGAAGTATGGCTAACTTTGTATTACAAAACAAAATTAAAGCACCTAATAAATTAAAAGAATTTAATGATTTGGGTTATTTATTTAATATTGATAGGTCAGATAATAAGAATCTTGTATTTGTTAGAAATAATTAATATTTCATTTTTTTAAGTTTTCATGCTTAAGTATTTTTACATCAAAAAAAGTATAAAAAAAACACTTTTTTTATAGTTACTAATGCTTTATAAACTTTAAAAGAGTAGTCTCCTTTTCTGAAGTTATTTTAACAAAATAAAAGCCACTGCGATATTTATTTACAATAATTTTATTATTTAAATCTTTAAATACACCTGTATCAATAATTTTTCCTGAATAATTGTATATAGCAAAACTACTACCTACCAATTTGCTGTTGTTCAAACTTATATTAATCTCATTATTTGACGGATTAGGATATAAATTTATTTTCGAATTTACAAGATCAATAATATCTACTGTATTATCGTAAACAATTGAAAAAGTTTGGTCTGAAATATCACTTATGTAAGATCCGTTAGAAACAATCCTAATTCTACAATCATCTGAACTTATATTAGGAGTAATAAAATTGATAGATTTTTTATTAGAAAATGTATTAGGAGGTGTTGTTAACCATGTGTTATTATCACAGTTTTGTCCAATATAAGGTGTAATATTAGACCAGTTTGTTCCATCGTCAGTTGATAATTGAAATGAAATATTTTCATATAAATTAGTTGATTTCCATGAAATGTTTTGAAACATTCTTCCACCAAGAAAAACTTCTTGACCGTTTGGATATACAATATCTAAGGTTTTAGGGGTAATTGAGTTATCATATATAGTTATGTCTGCGTCACTTATATCAAATGCAGTATATGCTGCCCCAGATGAATTACTACTCACTTCAATATCGTCAATATTTAGTTGAAACATATCTGTGCAATTATGGTGTCTAAATGCTATATGAATATTATTTCCGGCAAATGACGATATATCAATAGATCTATCCATATATCCGTTTGAAGAGGTAAGTATTTCAGTAAAATATGTACTGGAACTTATAAAATCACTAATTCCATTGGATGTTGCCACGTATACAGAGTAATTTTCATTAGGCCATGCTTGGTCTTGTGCCATCACCTTCCACTTTAAATCTATATTTCCTGAGGCAGATGATAAATCTATACTCGATGAAATTAACCAATTATCAGGATTTAATGGTAAACTCGTAAGTGAGGACCAAGAAGCTGATGTAGCAACATAACCTTCTCCATTTCCAGTTTGGAAATCGGTTGCTTCCCAGTTATTACCATCTCCGTCAGAATCAGTTGAAATAAATTGACCTAAAGTTCCTGACGAAAAATCTTCTAAAAAATATGTTTGATTTGATGATCCATCTGCATCAGAAACTCTCCATCGGTAAAATGAACTATTAGTGTTGGATTCAACAAAACTAACACTATCTTGATTAGCAGGTGTGCTTTGAGAATATACGGTCCAATTATTGATGATATTATGATAATTATTAAAATACTGGGCATACTCAATTTTAACATTATTAATCCCAGTTGAATTCCAAGATACATGATAGGTTGAATCAACTGCAATTTGCCCTCCATTAACTGATTTCAACTCTATAGATTTACTCAAATTAGTTCCAATAGAAAAAACTCCCGATTGTGTAATTACATTATTAGAATTTTTGTCAATAACTCTTAGTTTACATTGGCTAGATATAACGTTTGGAACATCCCAATTTAATGATTTTAAATAATGAGATGAATTATTGAAATTATAACTAATTCCATTAGATAGAAAATTATTTTCAGTTACCCAGTTGGTACCATTATCATAAGAAAATTGAAATTCTAAATTCTCTCCTTGAATATTACCTTGATATGTCCAAGTAATATTATTGTATTTAGAAGCAGAATCCCAAACAGTCCCGTCAGAGGGGGAAGTTAAAGTCATTTCAAAAGGTGTCACTGTTGTAACATAATAATCATGATCATTAATATCATAAACAGTTTGGTCTAATGCGTCTGATATCCTAAACCTTCCAGTGTAATAAGGTAATGATGGGAAATTAACTAATGCCTGTTCATTTGAGGCCGGATAATTTCCAATTAAAGTCCAGTTTGTTGGACTGTTTTCATTAAAATTATCTGTATATTCTAATCTAGCTGTTGTTATGCCTGTAGCATTCCAACTTACTGTTGTCGAACCTCCCATTGGTAAAAATGTTTGAAAGCTATTTGGGTATTCCATTTCAATTTTTTTTGAAACATTATTAGAAATTGAGAAAACACCAGTTTCATCATATATAGACGGATTATTCAATTCATAAACTCTTAATTTACATTGAGGATGATTTCCATTAGGAATTTCCCAATTAAATGTTTTGATTGAAGTTAAAAATGAACATGGAGAAACATCGGATCCATAATAACTTAAAGTTTCAATTCTTTCCCAGTTCTGTCCATTATCATCTGAAAAATCAAATACCACATCTGTAACATTTTGATTTTTAATAGAGATGTTAAAATAATTTGATCCAGATTCAAGATCCTCACCACCAATAGGACCCTCAAATGTCAAACTTTTAGCTGATGTTGTAGGGTTCCAGATCTCAATATCAACATCACATAAATCGCTGTAGTTTTGATTGCTTGCATCTGATACTCTTAATCTAACTCTTCCTGAAATATTTGGAATATTCCATAAATAGTAATTTGGAGAAGATGGAGTTGATCCAATAATGGAAGTCCATATATTATTGCTAATGTCATTATTATAGTTCAAACAATAATCAATTTTTACGTTACTTACATTTCTTGAATTCCAAAATATGGTATCACTTGAGTTTGCTTCTTTAGAAGTATGATTAAAGGTATTGGGCTTTAAAAATTGAATATACTTTTGTGAAAAAGCATTTAAGACAAGAAGTGTTAATATTAATGTTAATGATTTTTTCATAACTTACTTTATATATAATTATTTTTTATTTTGGATTAATGGTTGGTTAAATTTCTTCAAGTTTAAATAAAAACATACCTGGAGTTATTCTTACCTGCTTTTCATAAATTGTTGGTACTAACCAAATAGACATGTAGTTTCGATCACATTCTATATAATAATCACTATTCTCATAAGGAAAGTATGTATACTTTCTAGTATTATTATTATAATCACTATCCATTAACCTACTTTCTGCAGATTCTAAATTAGCAGTTTGGGTGTAATCATCACCGTAATATCTGATTAATTTTGTCTCATGATTTGATGTGATTTCCCATTTCACTCCCAGTTTTTCTATTTCATTTCCATAGGAATTTTTTCTAAAATTAAACGTAAGATAGACTTCGTTATTAATTAAAATTAGTTCTAATAAATACTCTTTTTCATTATCGTCAGTTAAACTAAAATATTTTCCTTTTTGTCCTAGTTGATTTTCTAAATCTTCATCAGTATTTTTCTCCTTTATTGAAAAAAGAAAATCTTTAGATTCATCATCATTTGTAATACTTAGTAGTTTACCTTTAAGAAAAGAAAATGTAGGGAATAACTTAGGATATAAGTTGTATAAATTTGGTCCTGAAATTATTTTATTGTTATCTTTTATAAACTTTTTATAATTTTTAACATCATTTTTATTTGTCAAAAAAGTTTTCTTTTTTTCTTGTATTCCAATTTTCAACTCCGACATTGATAAAAATTGTGATATTCTGTATCCATTTTCATCATAATAGCTGTTATCACTATTTAATTCGTTAATAGCTATTATTCCTGCAGGAACTAAACGAAAAGTTTGATTTTCAATTTGAGAATATCCTAAATATAAATTATTTAAAAATCCATAATCTGCAGAAGATTTTTGGTAGATTGATAAAGAGTCTTCGGATTTATAAGAGAATAATAAATTATTTATACTATTTATGGAATCTTTTAATTTAACAATTTCATTTTCTAACTCAGGGATTACAGAGTTTTTAGCATTTAATTTTTTTATTGTTTCGATTAATGAAATATTGTTTTTTTCTAAATCTTTTAAGTTATCCTCATATTTTGATAAACTTATTTCTAATTCAATTTTTGTTTGGTTTAATTCTTTAATTCTTTCTGATGAATTTTCTATAACAGACTTTTGATCATTAATTTGACTATTTTTTATAATAATTTGTTTTTTCTGAGAGTTAGCTAATTCTCTTAGTTCACGTTTATTTAGATTTTCAATATCTTGGCCAATTGTTGTACTAAATACAAATAAAAATATAATTAAAACACATCTCATAATCAATATTTTTTTTAAAAACAGTTTATGTTAATCTATAAATACTAAACAAAAAAATCAATTTTTAAGTTTCGCAAAATCTTTTGCAAAATAGGTTAATATAATATCTGCTCCTGCTCTTTTTATACTTGTTAAAACCTCTAAAAACGAGTCTTCATAATTTAACCAGCCTTTCTCAGCTGCAGCATGAATCATTGAATATTCTCCACTAACATTGTAAGCACTTACTGGTAAGTTAGAATTATTTTTGATGGTATGAATAATATCTAAATAACTTAGTGCTGGTTTTACCATTAAAATATCTGCTCCTTCCAATTCGTCTAACTCAGCTTCTATGAGACTTTCAGTTTTATTTCTTGGATCCATTTGATATGTTTTTTTGTCACCAAATTTTGGTTCAGAATCTAAAGCGTCTCTAAAAGGGCCATAAAAAGCACTGGCATATTTTGCTGTATAACTCATTATGCTTGTTTGGATGAAATTATTTTCATCCAGTGTTTCTCTAATTGCACCAACTCTTCCATCCATCATATCAGATGGACCTATAATATCTATCCCAGCTCTTGCTTGAGCAAGGGCCATCTCACATAAAATAGGAATAGATTCATCATTATTAATTTCTCCATTGACCAGCAATCCGTCATGTCCATCGGAAGAGTAGGGGTCCATAGCAACATCACTCATCAATGTGAATTCAGGAAACTTTTTTTTAATAGTTTCTATGGCTTTGAGATAAAAGTTATTAGGGTCATAGCTGTAAGTAGCTTTTTCATCTTTAAATTGATCATCTACGGCTGGGAATAAAACAAAGTTTTGAATTCCTAAATTTCCACAATTTTCTATTTCTTTTAGCAGTAAATCCAATGACCATCTAAAACAATTAGGCATTGAATTAATAGCTTTTTTTTGGTTTTGACCATTTACTAAAAATAACGGATAAATTAAATCTTCTTTTTTAAGATTTGTTTCCGCAACCATTTCCCTTACAGCAAATGATTTTCTGTTTCTTCTTGGTCTTTGATGCATTTACTTTAGATAATTAAAAGTTTGACCATTTTTAAGAGATAATAATGATCTATATATTAATTCTATTACTGAATTTACGTCATCTTTAGAGCACATTTCTACAGTTGTGTGCATGTATCTGAGAGGGAGTGAAATTAATGCTGAAGCGACACCCATATTTGAATAAGCAAAAGCATCTGTATCAGTTCCAGTACTTCTTGAAGCAGCTAATCTTTGAAAATCAATTTTATTTTTTTTGGCTTCATTTATAATGAACTTAAGTAAGTTATTTTGTACTGCTGGGCCATAGCTCAAAACAGGTCCTTTTCCGGAAGCCAAATCCCCTTCTACAATTTTTTTAATCATAGGGGTATTGGTGTCATGACAAACATCTGTAACAATTGCTACATCTGGTTGAATTCTTTCAGCGATCATTTGAGCCCCTCTTAAACCAATTTCTTCTTGAACTGCATTAGTTATGTAAAGTCCAAATGGAAGTTTTATTTTATTTTCATGTAAAAGTCTTGCAACTTCAGCAATCATAAATCCACCCATTCTATTATCTAAGGCTCTTCCCACATAGTTGGTTTTATTCAAAATCATAAATTCATCTTCGTAGGTAACAACACATCCAACATGAATACCTAATGCTTCTACATCTTTTTTATTCTTACATCCGCAGTCTAAGAAAATATTGTCAGTTTTGGGAGATTCTTCCTTTGCTCCACCTCTACGGGTATGTATTGCTGGCCATCCAAAAACTGCTTTAACCATTCCATTATCAGTATGAATATTGACCCTTTTGGAAGGCGCAATCTGATGATCGCTTCCACCATTTCTTCTTAAATATATAAATCCATTATCAGTAATGTAATGAACAAACCAAGATATTTCATCAGCATGAGCCTCAATTACTACTTTATATTTTGCTTCCGGATTAATAATCCCAACTACTGATCCATAGGTGTCAACAATATGGGTATCTATATATGGTTTAATGTAATCTAGCCAAACTTTTTGCCCAGCACTTTCAAATCCAGTAGGAGAAGCTGTATTAAGATATTTCTCTAAAAATTTTTCTGAACTTTTAGAAATGTGTTTAAATTTTTTACTCATTTATTTAAAATAGTTTTTTACTTTTCTTTTCAAACAATAAAAAGTTTACTCCAAAATCAAAGTCTCGAGACCTATTAGTAAAGTTTCCAAAAGTAGAGCCACCATTAAGAATTTTTTGTCCTTGTTCAATCAAAAAATCAAAACCAATTGATATTTTTTCTGTAATATGGTAATCTATACCAGCTCCACCAACCCATCCCCAGTCAATTTTAGATAAGCTATTTACACTAAAATCAAAAGCATTGTCGGTAAGTGCAACCTGATTTCCATTAACATCAACTAATTGAGATCTGTTTTTTAATAAAAAAGCTATATATGGACCAAAGTTGATGTCAAATTTTAATTTTTTTCCAAAGCCTAAATGAAAAAATGCAGGAATATCAAAATAATTAATCATTTGTTTTACATCTCCAGTTTTAGCTGCTTGAAATGCGCCTTCAACTCCTTCAAATTCAACATTTGACATTTTAAAGCCTTTACTTGCAATGTCAAAATCCCCTTTTAAGCATAAAAATCTATTAAAATTATATACGATAGTTCCTCCATAAAGTCCACCAAGTTTATTATCTAATGTAAAATCATTATTCGTAACATCTTGTGCAATTTCTGCAAAATTTAATCCTCCATTTAATCCAACTTCTAGTCTGTGAACTTTGTTCTTTTTTTTATCATCTTTTTTAGTTAATTGTATCTCTTGGATTATTTCATTGTAGTCTGTAAAATTATCTTGGCAAAAACCAAGAATTGGTAGAAACAATAATATGTATATAATTTTTTTCATGGTAGTAGTTTGGTTCAATTAATCTTTTTTATATAAAAATAACAAATAAGAGAGCCAAAAGAAAGAAAGTTTATTATAAGTGATTAACTATTCGATATTTTTTAAAAAAACTTGCTAAACATTTCACCAGTTAAACTGCTAATTTTAACTTTGTATATGCATAAAGTTGTAAAACCCTATAAAAGTTCAGAATTATCTAAAAAGAAGCAAGTTGAAAAAATGTTTGATAACATATCAACTAAATACGACTTTTTAAATCATTTTTTAAGTTTTGGGATAGATCATATATGGAGAAGAAAAACCATCAATCTTATAGCTAAAAAAAAGCCATCATTTATTTTAGATGTTGCAACCGGAACTGGAGATCTTGCATTTGCAGCAGAGAAAAAAATAGATGTAAAGAAAATTATTGGTTTAGATATTTCTAATGGAATGTTAGAAGTGGGTAGAGAAAAAATTAAAAAAAAATCTCTTCAAAGTAAGCTGGAGTTTATTCAAGGTGATTCGGAAAATATCCCCTATGAAAACGATTATTTCGATGCTGTTATGGTAAGTTTTGGTGTACGAAACTTTGAAAATTTAAACAAGGGATTATACGAAATTAGACGAGTTTTAAAGCCCCATGGCGGCATATATGTTTTAGAATTCTCTAAGCCAAAGAAATTTCCAATTAAACAACTTTTTTCTTTTTATTCTAAATTTATTTTACCTTTTTTAGGTTCTCTTATTTCTAAAGATAAATCAGCATATCATTATCTACCTGCTTCAGTTGATGCATTTCCTGAGGGTGAAGAATTTTTAAAGGAACTTAAAAACATTGGTTTTTCATCAACTTCATTTAAACCTCTTAGCGGTGGAATTTCAACTTTATATTCGGCTTTTAAATAATCAATGTAAACTGTTTTATTATATTTGAACTGATTATGAAAAAACTGTCTTTTTTAATCCTAATATTATTACTAAATTTTAATAAAGTTTTTAGCCAATCTAAAAATTTAGGTCAATTTGACGATAAGTTTTTTCATTTTGGTTTTGCTCTTAGTAATAACAATTCAGGATTTAATTTAGAAATGAGTAGCAGTCATATATTAGATTATAATGATTCCTTACAGTCTGTATTAGTTTCAAATAAACCCGGTTTTTCATTAGGGGTAGTGACTTCCATTAATGTGAATTCTAACTTTAAAATAAGATTTGTACTCCCTACTTTATCTTTTCTTGAAAGAGATATAGAATTTACTTACCTCAATCCTATAACAGGTGTAGAATCTAGTTATATTAAACCAATGAATTCTACCTATTTAGATTTTCCAATTTTATTTAAATTCAGAACCGATCGAATCAATAATTTTGCAGTCTATGGTATTACTGGTTTTAGATACGGAATAGATATGACATCAAATATAGATGTTAACAATGGTTTGGACTTAAATGAACAGGTGGTTAAGTTAGCTAAATCTGACTTCGGTACTGAAATCGGTGGTGGTATAGACATTTTTTTAACCTATTTTAAGTTGGGAATTGAACTTAAATTAGCAACTGGCATGAAAAATTTACTTTATTTGACACCCGAACGTTCACGCGAATTAAATGAAACACCAACTAATTTTGATAGCGCCATCAAATCATTAAAGTCAAGAGTTTGGACCCTCTCATTCACTTTTGAAGGCTAATTTTTCAACATTTCATGTAATATTATTCCAGTAGCTACACTAGCATTTAATGACTCTGCATTTCCACTACCAGGTATTTTTATATTTTGATTAGCATCTTTTATAATTTCATCTGAAACCCCATTAGATTCACTCCCTATAACTATTATAGCTTTCTTTTCAAACTTTATTTTTTCAATACGGTCTCCATCAAGCGAAGTGGCATAAAGTGTATGATTTATAAATTTTTTTCGAAAATCAGGATAATTTATATAATTAGTTTGAATCCTAAAAATTGAACCCATACTGGCCATAACAGTTTTATTATTGAAAGGGTCAACTGTATTTTCTGAACAAAAAACTTGTTTAAAACCAAACCAATCTAAAGATCTAATAATACTTCCTAAGTTTCCTGGGTCATTAATGTTTTCTAAATATATTATGGGTTTATCATCAGTTATGTACTCTTTTTCTGTCGGAATTTTACTTACTGCAATAACATCGCTAGAGTTTTTGAGATTACTCAGTCTCTCAAGATCTTTTTGTGAGCATTCAATTGAACCTGGAAAGAATGGTGCAGATTTAGAAGATGCTAAAATCATTTCAATTTCAAAATCACTTTCAATTAACTCTTTACAGTTTTTTTCGCCTTCTACTATAAACAAACCATATTCTTTTCTTTTACTTTTTCTATTTAAAGAACTAATTTTTTTTAATTCGTTTTTGCTGATAGACATATTGTTACTTTTGCAATGTGAAGTCAATAATAATTAGGCATATAAACTACAAATATAAAATTGTTAAAAAAATTATTATTTTCATTTCTCTAATTTCTTTATTTTCCTGCGATGTATGTAAGTATGTCCCCTCAGATGAAACCCTATTAAAAAAAGTTAATATAAAGTTAATCGAATCTTCAAGTGAAGAAAATGACTTTTCAAAAGAAGACTTTTATAATCTATTAGTACAAAAACCAAATAGAAAACTATTTTCTAATTTCAGATTTCATCTTTCACTTTATAATCTTTCTAATCAAAATAGAGTTGACAATAAAATTTCTATTAAGCAAGCTAAAATTGATAAATTAAATCAAAAAATTAATATAAGAAATGAATATCTTTTGAGTATAGATAGCTCTGCAAAACTAAAAAAATTAAAAGATAGAAAATTAGTTTTTGGTGAATTATTACAGCAAAAGGGAGAACCGCCTACAATATATAGTCCATTTAAAACTGTCCGTTCAAAAGATCAATTTTCTAAATTTTTATTTAATAAGGGTTATTTTAAAAATAGTATTTCTGATTCCTCTTATAGAATCTCAAAAAATAAAGAAATTGAAATTACTTATTATATAGATTTGGGTTATCCAACTTATTTAAATGAAATTAAGTACAAATGTGAAGATCAAGAAATTACAAAATATTTAGATTCTATTAAAAATAATTCCTTACTAAAAAAAGGGGATATTTTTGATACAGATAATTTAATTTTAGAAAGAGATAGGATAAGTAGGTATTTTAGAAATAGAGGTTTTTATTCTTTCAATAAAGAGTTTATATATTTTGATTTAGATAGTAATAATAATTCTAATAAGATCAATCTTACCTTAGGTATTCAGAACTATAAAAAAACAAATTCAAACGGACTAGAAGAATTAAATCATAAGAAATTTTCTATAAGTAAAATAAATGTTAAAATTAAACCTGACCATAATTCCCCCTCAAATATACTTTTGGATAGTTCTACAACACCATTTTTATCCGTCTACAATTATCAATTAATTAAATTCAAAAAAAAGATCTTCAAAAAATCTATTCTTTTCAAAAAAAATGATTTTTACAATTACGATTATGCTAAGCAAACCTATAAAAGATTAATTTCTTTGGGTTTGTTTAACTATGTGAATATATCTTTTGATACCATTAGTAATAACCATCTTATTGGAAATATTGATTTAAACCCAGCAAAAGCCCAAAATATTTCCTTTTCGTTGGATGGAACAAATAACGAACGTTTATTTGGTTTTCAAGGTAGTTTAGATTACGTCCATAATAATTTATTTCATGCTGGTGAAAGGCTGTTAATTTCTTTTAAAAGTAGTTTTGAAATACAGTTACTATTAACAGATGCAGAGTTGACAGATGTTTCAAATAATATAAATACTAGAGAAATTGGACCTGAATTCCATTTTTATTTACCAAAGTATTTTTTAATCAATAAAATTGGAAATTTAAAAAATCATACTAATCCATTAACTGAAATTACGGGTGCATTTAATATAAGAGAGCGACCAGATTATAATAGAGTAAATCAAGAACTTTCCTTTGGGTGGGTTTTTCATGAGAAAAAAAATATTACATGGCATATTAACCCACTACTATTTAGTGTTGTAGATGTTGATATAAGTTCAGAATTTCAAGACCAAATACAGTCGTTTAACGATAGTTATATTTCAGCAAGTTTTCAAGATCATGTTGTTGCAGGTGGAGTTTTTTCTTTTGAGTTTAATGACCAAAATTTAAATTATAATTCTGAAGCTTTTTACTTTAAGTCCACTTTTGAGTCTGCGGGTGGAACTTTATTTAGAATTCATGAATTAATCCAAAAAGAAAAAAATACACTCACCAATAGTTACGATTTCCTTGGTATAAGATATGCTCATTTTCAAAAAGCTACATTCGATATTCGTTACTATCAACCCATTCTAAAAAAATCAAAAATAGTTTATCGACTCTATACAGGGATTGGAATCCCAAGAAAAAATTTAAGTGAGGCTTTGCCATTTGAAAAAAGTTTTTTTGTAGGAGGTTCTAATAGTTTAAGAGCTTGGAGAGCAAGATCTTTAGGTCCTGGAAGCTATTACGACCCTGTTGGAAAGTTTGATAAAATTGGAGATATTAAATTTGAAGGAAATTTTGAATATAGATTTCCAATTTCTAAATGGCTAGAAGGAGCTATGTTTATGGATTTTGGTAATATATGGCTTATGGGTGAAGACTCTTTAAGACCAGAAGGTAAGTTTCAATGGAATAATGCAATCAATGAAGTGGCTATTGGAGGAGGATTAGGTGTTAGATTGAATTTTGAATATTTCATATTAAGAATGGATTTTGCCATTCCAATTAGAAACCCATATAATGCAAACGATATTAGCAGTCAGTGGGTTTTTAATGCTGTTGGTGATCGAGACAAACATTTTTCTACGCAATTAAATATTGGTATTGGTTATCCCTTCTAATAATTATATTTATTTGATTAAATTTTGAAAGTCTTTGTTTTATAATTGTTAAAATAATAGTTTTGGAAGCTAATAAATTCAAAAAAAAACAAGTATGATTAATTCAGGAGTTGCAACAGGTGATCAAGTTCAAGAAATATTTAATTTAGCAAAGTCAAAATCTTTTGCTTTACCAGCTGTAAATGTTATAGGGTCTAGCAGTATAAACGGAGTTTTGGAAGTTGCCAAAACATTAAATTCACCTGTAATTATTCAATTTTCTAATGGGGGTGCAGTATTTAATGCTGGCAAAGGATTAGATAACTCTAATCAAGCTGCTGCAATAGCTGGAGCAATAGCCGGAGCTAAGCACGTACACACAATGTCAAAAGCCTATGGAGTCCCAGTAATTTTACATACAGATCATTGTGCTAAGAAATTACTTCCATGGTTAGACGGATTAATTACTGCAAGTGAAGAATTCTTCAAAGAAAAAGGATATTCCTTATTTAGTTCTCACATGATTGATCTTTCTGAAGAACCTATTGAAGAGAACATAGCCATTTGTAAAAAGTATTTAGAAAGAATGTCCAAAATTGGCATGACTTTAGAAATTGAATTGGGAATAACAGGGGGTGAAGAGGACGGTGTAGATAATACTGATATTGATGATTCAAAATTATATACTCAACCAGAAGAAGTTGCTTATGCTTATGAAGAATTAATTAAGGTAAGTGATAAATTTACAGTTGCTGCTGCTTTTGGAAATGTTCATGGAGTTTACAAACCTGGGAATGTTAAACTTACACCGGAAATTTTAAAAAATTCACAAACTTTTATCTCAAAAAAATATGATTTGAAAGAAAACTATATTGACTTTGTTTTTCATGGAGGTTCAGGATCGTCAGTTGAAGAAATCAGGGAAGCAATTGGTTATGGTGTAGTAAAAATGAATATTGATACAGATTTACAATATGCTTATATGACAGGTGTTAGAGATTTTTTTATTAATAATTCAGAGTTTTTAAAATCGCAAATTGGAAATCCAAACGGTGAAGATTCTCCAAATAAAAAATATTATGATCCAAGAAAGTGGGTTAGAGAAGCTGAGAAATCATTTATGGATCGTTTAAAACAAGCTTTTGAAGATTTGAATAATATAAATACATTATAAAACATTTATGAGTCAAGATGCACTAAACCCTTGGTTTAAAAGAAAACTAAAAGGTATTATTACTCCAAGTACTGAAAAAAAGGAAACGCCTGATGGCTTTTGGTATAAAACTCCATCTGGTGATGTCATTGAGAAAACGCAACTTAAAGAAAACCTTTATGTAACTCCTAAAGAAGGTTACCATGTAAGAATTGGTTCCGAAGAATATTTTGAAATCATTTTTGATGACAATAAATTTTCTTTAATAGCTAATAAACTAAAACCAAAGGATAAATTAAAATTTCAAGACAAAAAAAGATACAGCGATAGAATTAAAGATACTCAAAAGAAAACCGGGCTTAATGATGCCATAAGATCCGCATATGGTAAATCATCTGCTCATCCTATTGTAGTAGCTTGTATGGATTTTTCATTTATTGGAGGTTCTATGGGGAATGTCATGGGTGAAGTAATTTCTCGATCTATAGAAAAAGCCATAGAAAATAAATGTCCATTTCTGTTAATTTCAAAGTCTGGAGGTGCTAGAATGATGGAAGCAGGAATCTCTTTAATGCAAATGGCAAAAGTTACCGCTAAGCTTACCCAACTATCAATGGCTAAAATTCCTTATATTTCTTTTTTAACCGACCCTACAACAGGGGGAGTGACAGCTTCTTTTGCCATGCTTGGTGATATTAATATTGCTGAGCCAGGTGCGTTAATTGGGTTTGCTGGTCCAAGAGTAATTAAAGAAACTATTGGAAAAAATTTACCTGAAGGTTTTCAAACAAGTGAATTTTTATTGGAAAAAGGATTCCTGGATTTCATTGTAGACAGAAGAACGTTAAAAGAAAAATTAAATCAGATTTTAGGAATGTTTAAAAATTAAGAATGAAACACTTATTTTTCTTCTTTATTTTAACTCAGTCTCTTTTACTTTTTTCACAAGACTCATTATTTTCACGTCAAAAATTCCTTAAAACTCAATCTGTTGCTAATATAGTTTTAAGTAGCTGGTCTGTAGGTAATTTAATTGTTAACCCAGTTTTAAAAAACAATTTTAGTACGGTTAATACATCATCCAGTTTTTATTTTTATCAAATGAATTTTTCATGGAATTTAGTTAATAGTGGTATTTCTGCGTTAAGTTATTTATCTCTAAAAAAAGCCAAAAAAAATAGTTGGAATATCGTCAGTCTTAATAAAGATATTCATAAAGTAAGAAAATCATTAGCTATAAATATGGGTCTAGATATTTGTTATTCCACATTTGGAATTTTATTGAGATCTAATTCTTTAAGAAAAAATTTGCCTATGCATCAATATAAAGGATATGGAAATTCTTTAATTTTACAAGGTGGTTTTCTTTTTCTTTTTGATTTAATATACTTTACTGCTTTAAACAGCTCAAAGAATAAAAAAGTAGTTAATCTGTTAAAAAAATAAATTTATTAACTTTGAAATTCAAAGTGTTAAATTTATTCTATGGAAAACTCAAAACATGAAAAGGATTTAGGTCTTATTAAAGACCTTATGGAAAAATCTAGCAAATTTTCAAACTTATCAGGTGTTGCTGTTATATCTACTGGCATTTTAGCTCTTTTAGGTGCTTCAGTAATATATTTTGACATTGGTATTTCTATAAGTGAAGTACATATTTCCTATACCGAGCTAATTGATCAAACTGCTAATGCAGATAGTCTCCTAACAAAATTGCAACTTTTAATAAGTATTGCTTCTTTAATTCTTTTATCATCATTGTTATTATTATATATATCGGCAAGACTAAAATCTGGAAAAGAGGGTATTAAATTATTTAATTCATCTTTTTCAAGAACCTTAAAATCTCTTTTTGTTCCCATATTTTCGGGTGGTGTTTTTTGTTCATTCTTACTTTTTCATCACATGTATGGATTAGTTGCTCCAGCAACATTAATTTTTTACGGTCTTGGACTAGTAAGTGCAAGTAAGTTTAGCTATAGTGAATTAGAAATCTTGGGTTATTTTGAACTTTTTTTAGGAATATTAGCTTCATATTTCATGGGTTCTGGATTATTGTTTTGGATTATTGGTTTTGGCTTAGGACATATCTTTTTTGGACTATTTATTCATTTTAAATATGATAAAAAATAAATGGAAGGGTTTAATCTTTTAAATAAAGCCTTTGATTCCAGAGTAAGACTTGGCTTAATGTCAATTTTGTCTGTAAATGATTGGATGAGTTATAAAGAAGTTAAAAACTTACTTGATTTAACCGATGGTAATTTAGCCAGTCATGTTCAGGCTTTAGAAAAAATAAATTTTTTAGAAATTAAGAAACAGTTCATTGGAAAAAAACCTTTAACAACCTATAGAATTACTTTATCAGGTAAAAATGCCTTTAAAGATCATATTTCTGGATTAGAAAAATTAATAAATAAGTGAATTAGATAAATAATTATTTTGTACCTTAAAACAAATTCTTTTTATTAGCATAAAAATTACCATATGAAAAATTTATATTCCAAATTATTTACAACATTATTAGCTTTATTTTTAGCTTCTTGTTCTTCAAATCCAGATGAGGCAGTGAACAATGAAGAAGTTAAACCTGCCGAAATTGCTACTAATAATATATTTTATCAAGTTCCTACTCCCAACGAATTGTTTGCAGTATTAAAAAACTCTAACGTTGCTTACAACAGAGAAAACCTTAGTGACGTAGCTAATGCTTCAAATTATCTTACTAAAGGATCAAAGGCCTTAAATTTTGGTGTTTACACCGCAGATTTAGCTTACGTAACTAGCCTCGGTAAGATGGATGACGCTTCTAAGTTCTTTGAAACAATAAGAAGTTTATCCAAAGACTTGAAAATAGAAAATGCAGTTGATGAAGTGATAATGAAAAGACTTCAAACTAATTTGGAAAGTTCTAATGCTGACTCTTTATTTTATTTATCTAATGAAACTTACTATAATGCTTATTCTTATTTAGAAGAAAATAATAGAAGAGATGTTCTCGCATTAATTGTTGTAGGGGGATGGATAGAAGGTCTTAATATAATCCTAAACTTAGAACCTTACAGTGAAAATTCAGAAATTTGTCAAAGAATTGCTGATCAAAAATTAACCCTTGAAAATTTATTAATATTCACTTCTACAATTGAAAACGAGCAATTATCAGAAATAGTTGGTGATTTATCTGGTATTGAGGAAGTTTTTAACTATGTTACTGAAGATGATAATAAAAGTTCAGATTCAACTGAAATTACGTCAACAAAATCTGCTGACGGGGTAATGATGTTTGGAGGAGGTGAATCGAATACAATCACTGAAAAACAATTTGATGATCTTAGAAGTTTAGTTCTGGATTTGAGAACTTTAATTATTGAAGCAAAATAATATTTAATTTATTTAGAATGAAAAAGTTTAAATTTTTACCTGTAGTTGCTATTATGTTGTTGGCACCGGTTATTGACTATGCTCAAAGCCAAAAAGAATGTTACAACACAGTTTCATTTTGTCCTACCCAAAAGAAAATGGGATTTACAAGGAATATGCAAAGCCTTAGTGGAGCTTTTGAACAAGGTGACACATCAATAGTGCAAATAATAGTTTACAAAAACATGGAATATAGAATTTCTATTTGTTCACCATCAAATCCAGAACTTACTGGCCAATTTCAGTTTAAAATTGCTGAAGATATAACTAAAGGTGTCTGGAAAGAATCAACAAAAACTGTAACTGATGAAGACGGCAAAGAAAAAACAGAAACATCTAGAAAAAGAATCTATGAGACAACTGAAGTTGTAAGATATGATAACTCTAGTGATGAAATGAGTCAAGATTTTATATTTCAATCTAATCAAACAAGAAAATTGAAAGTTAAAGTTTATGTTCCTGAATCAACAGGTGGCGATATGTCTTCTGGAATGTCTGGTAGTAGCTATGCATGTGTTGGATTGTTAGTTGAACATCAGCCCGGAGTTGTATCTGGATTCAACAGATAATAATATAATCTTACTTATCTAAGAATTGATATGGTTTTATGCTAGATTTTATTAAAACCAAAAAATTTGCTATTATACTATCCCATCAAGGTCCTGATGGTGATTCAGTCGGTTCATCAGTATCATTAAGTTTATACCTCAGTAAAATAGGTGTTAGTAATAAAATTATTTTTCCAGATCATTTTCCAAATTATTTATCTTGGATGAGAGGATTAGACAATTCATTAATTGCATCTGATAATTTAGAGCCAGTCACGGACTCAATTAATAAATCAGATCTTATTTTTTGTTTAGATTTCAATCATAGGTCAAGACTCGGAAAAGATTTAAAAGAATTAATTTCAGCTTGTGTAGATAAATATGTAATAGTATTAGATCATCATACTAATCCTGAAAATTTTGGCGATTTCGAAATAATAGACGAAAAAGCTTCTTCTACTTGTGAGTTAGTTTTTAATTTTATTAACTCAAATGGTGATTTAAATCTTATTGATATACCCATAGCAGAGGCAATCTACACTGGACTTATAACCGATACAGGTTCTTTTAAATATAATTCTGTTTCTTCATCTACTCATAATATTGCTTCAAAATTTAAAGATATTGGATTAAAACATAGTGAGATTCACAATAAAATATTTGATCAAAATTCAGTTTCTAAAATAAATTTATTGGGTTATGCACTTCAAAAAATTAAAGTTGATTTAAAATCCTCATTAGCTTATCTTGTATTATCTGAAAAAGAATTAAATAAATTCGATTATAAAAAAGGAGATTCGGAAGGTTTTGTAAATTTCTGCCTTTCTATTAAAGGTGTTGAAAATGCGGTTTTCTTAAGGGAAGACAAAGAATTAATCAAAATGTCATTTAGGTCAAAAGGAAAAGTTAAAGTAAATGAGTTTTCTAGTAAATACTATGGTGGAGGTGGTCACAAAAATGCTGCTGGTGGTGCTATTAATAAAAAAGATCTAAATAAGGTTGTTGATGAATTAATTGAAAACTTTAGATCATTTTGCAACGTCTAGTATATTTTCTTTTTTTTCTTTTTTTTGGCGCTGCATGTGTTGAATCAAACAATATATTACTGGATAATGATAATCTAGTACTTGAGAAATTAGATCAAAAAAAATCTATAGAAACAAATAGACTCTGGCTTAAAGATGAGGTATTTAAGATTGACCAGTTTTGTGTTCGCCATGGCTGGGAGATGCTTATTTCTAAATCTGGTATGAGATATCAAATCATTAGTACGGAAAGTTCTGAAACTAAACCAATTATTGGTTCTGAAGTAACAATTTCTTATGATATTAGATTGATGGATTCTAAACAGACAAGGTGTTATCATTCAGATTCTAATGGTCTAGCAAAGTTTAAAGTAGAGCAATCTTTAATAGAAACGGGCATTAATGAAGTTGTATGCCGCCTAAATAAAGGAGATAGTGCTTTGGTTATTTTACCACACCATATTGCTCACGGATTATCCGGAGACTCTAAAAAAATACCTCCATTATCTACGGTTTTATATTTTATTAAGTTAATAGATGTTGATTAAGAAAATATATCTTTTTTGTTTTATTTTTTTGGCTATTTTTTCTTGTCAAAATAAAAAGAGTTCAATTATTACAACTGAAAATGGATACGAATTACTATTTCATGAGTTATCTGAAGTTCATAACAACAACAAGAATGGAACTATAATCAATCTTAGAATATTAGCTAAAGATAAGGGAGAAAAAATAGTTTTTTCATCGATGACTAATGGTCTTAATGGTGTTTCATCCTTTTACTATGATTCCATATTGAAATCACCATTTAGTGGGATTTTAAAAAATTTATATGAGGGTGATAGTATATCTTTTGAAATGTCATCAAATACATTTTTTTCAAGTCTGTTTGAGAAAGATATTATACACAATACTCTTTCAAATAATAAAACTTTAAAAGTATATTTAAAAGTATTAAATTATAATTCATCCGAAGATCAATTATTATATATTGATAATCTCCAAAATTCTGCAATTGAAAAAGAAGAATATATTTTAAGGAATGAAAAAGATATTTGGTCTAGAAACTATCTTCAAATATTTAAAAATAATGGAATTTATGCTATTAAAATTGCATCAACAGAATCTTTTTCTAAAATAACAGATTCAATTAAAAACTCTGTTGGTTTATTTTATTCAATTAAAGACTTAAAAGGAAGAGAAATTTATAAAACTTCGAATTTATCACCTGAGTACTATCAAAAAAAAGCAGAGAATCAATTGTTAGATGGGTTTAAAATACTTGTCGACAACTTTCAAAGAGGTGATTCTATATTAGCAATAATTCCATCTAAATTAATGTTTGGAAAAAGAGGTTCTTTTGTCAATCAGATTCCTCCTTTTTGCCCCCTAATGATAAACTTAAGAATTATCCAAAAATAAAAATAGTTGGAAATTTTTCTAACATAATTTTTTTCTTTTTTAGATCTGATATTTTTTCAGTAAAAATATTTTCATTTTTTCCTGTTATGTCGGATGCCACAGATAACTTTTTGTCATCCTGTTTTAGATTATGTATTATATCATCAAAAACTTTTTGATTTCTATAGGGTGTTTCAATAAAAATATGAGAACCTGAAATTTTGCTGAGTTTTTTAATCTCTTTGATTCTTTTTTCTTTTTCAATTGGTAAGTAACCATGAAATATAAATTTCTGACCATTTAATCCACTAGCCATTAATGCTAATAATATAGATGAAGGTCCTATTAAAGGTTTTATTAATATATTGTTTTCATGAGCAAGACGACAAAGGTTTTGTCCTGGATCAGCAACCCCTGGACATCCAGATTCACTCATTACTCCAACGTCATTCCCTTTTTTTAGGTAGTTAATTATTTTACTGTAATCTGATTCACTCGTTCTTTTATCAATTATTTCAAAATTTGTATCATCTATATTGAATTTTGGATTTATTTTCCTTAAAAATCTTCTACTTGTTCTAATATTTTCCACTGCAAATACCGAAATTTTATTGATTATTTCTGTAAGATAGGGTGGTATATGTTTTATATTAAATTCTTCTTCGCTATGAATTGGGACAGGAATTAAATATAGTTTTCCATTATTCATATTCTTATATCTTTTATTATTTGTTCACAGGCAGATTTTAGTAATAGATATATATTCTCAAAACCATCTTGATCACCATAATAAGGGTCTGGAACAGATAATCTTTTTTCTTTATCAATGGAATTCAATATTAGATTTACTTTATTACACTCTTCTTCATTTGAACATAATCTTATAATATCCTTGTAATTTTGAGTATCCATCACATAAATTTTGTGGAATTTTTTAAAATCTAGTGTGTTGAATTGCCTGGCTTTTTGGTGACTTATGTCAATTCCATATTTTTCACCTATTTCAATACTTCTTTTATCTGGTGGAGACCCACTGTGCCAATTGCCAGTTCCTGCAGAATCAACATAAATGGGTATATTATGTTTTTTACAAGTTGATTCTAAAATTCCTTGGGCTAGGGGAGATCTACAGATATTCCCTAAGCAAACCATAAGAATTTTTTGCATAAGATTTTATAATATTACTGTACGCTTAGTTTTTTTTCTAAATCAACTAAGTAGGTTCTGAAGTGTTTGTCTGTTTCAGCTAAATTATTGACTGTTCTACATGCATGTAAGACAGTTGCATGATCTTTTCCACCACAATGCATTCCAATATTAGCTAAAGATGATTTAGTCATCTTCTTTGAAAAATACATAGCTATTTGTCTGGCTTGAACTACTTCTCTTTTTCTAGTCTTGGACTTCATTAATTCTATAGGTAAATCAAAATAATCACAGACTACTTTTTGTATATATTCAATAGAAACTTCTCTAGCAGTATTTTTAACAAATTTGTCAATCATTTGTTTAGCAAGATCAAGAGTAATTGATTTTTTATTGAGTGATGATTGAGCAATTAATGATATTAAAGCTCCTTCTAGTTCTCTAATATTATTTGAAATACTATATGCTAAATATTCAACTACCTCAGAGGGAAGTTCAATTCCGTCTCCGTACATTTTTTTATTTAAGATAGCTATTCTAGTTTCTAAATCAGCCATTTGTAAGTCTGCTGAAAGACCCCATTTAAATCTAGATAATAATCTTTGTTCCATCCCTTGCATTTCAACAGGTGCTTTATCGGATGTTAAAACCAATTGTTTGCCAGTTTGATGTAAGTGGTTAAAAATATGAAAGAAAACATCCTGTGTTTTTTCTTTTCCTGCGAAAAACTGAACATCATCTATAATTAAAACATCAATCATTTGATAAAAATGAATAAAATCATTTGTAGAGTTATTTTTAACTGAATCTATAAATTGATGAGTGAATTTTTCAGAAGAAACATATAGAACAGTTTTGTTTGGAAATTGATCTTTAATAGAAATCCCAATCGCATGTCCTAAATGTGTTTTCCCAAGTCCAACACCACCATAAATTAAAAGTGGATTAAAAGCAGTTCCTCCTGGTTTTTCAGCAACAGCAAATCCAGCAGATCTTGCCAATCTATTACAATCACCTTCAATAAAATTCTCAAAAGAATAGTTGGGATTTAAATTAGAGTCTACATTAACTTTTCTTAGACCGGGAATTACAAAAGGATTTCTAATGGTTTTATTTCCTATGTCTAAAGGCATACTAACTTGTGGGTTTTTAAGGACATTACTATCAGTAGTTGGTATTTTGATTGTATATGGATTTTTATTTCCACTATTATTTTCCATCACGATGCTATATTCTAATTTAGCTTCGGATCCAATTTCTTTTCTAATACTTTTTTTAAGTAAGTCTACATAGTGTTCTTCTAACCATTCATAAAAGAACTGAGAAGGAACTTGTATGGTTAAAACATTGCTCTTTAACTTAACAGGCTTAATGGGCTCGAACCATGTTTTAAATGCTTGAATAGATACATTATCTTTAATTACTTCAAGGCAATTATTCCAAGTTGATTCGAACGATTTTGTCATTTAATTTTGTTTTATAAGTTAAAATATTTTGGATTAAAATTAAACTATTGAGGTAGCAATAAAATTTCAACTCGATTACCAAAATACCTAACAAATATTTAATAAAAAAGTTAAAAAAAAAACTTATTTGCTATTGTTTTTTAAAAATATTTTATTTAACTCTTATATTAAATTTTGGCATAGTTTTTTTTAGGAATTTCATTTATTGAAAGATGATCAATTTTTTTGTTTTGGTTTGAAAATCCAATATCTATTCTTCCTAAGGCTAGTGCTCCCCAACCAGCTTGATTAACAATTACATTTTTATTTTCTTTATTTCTTATAAATTTTGCCTTATCTAAGAATGTATGGGTATGTCCTCCAATAATTACGTCTAAATGTTTAGATTTTTTTGCAATTACAATGTCTGAAATTTTTCCATCTTTATAATAGTGACCAAGATGACTAATACAGATGACTAAATCACATTTATTATTAATTTTTAATTCTCTTGACCAATATTCTGATGTTTTAATAGGATCTAAATACCGAGTGTTTTGGAAGCATTTTTTGTCTACAAGTCCTTCTAATTTAATTCCAAGGCCAAAAAAACCAATTTTTAAGCCATCAATTTCTTTAATTAAAAACTTAACCGTCTTATTTTTCAGTGTTGTTTGGCTAAAATCATAATTGGAACAAATGAATGGGAAATTGGCATGATGTAATACATTATTAAATCCATCTAATCCATTGTCAAAATCATGATTCCCCATGGTAGAAGCCATATATCCCATTTGGCTCATAATTTTAAGCTCTAAGCTTCCTTTATACTTATTAAAGTAAGGAGTTCCTTGAAATATATCTCCAGCATCAATTAAAATAACATTCTGCTCTTCGGATCTAATTTTATTAATTAAGCTAGCAATTCTTCTTATTCCTCCACGGCCCGGATATTTTGAATGATTTTTTGGAAATGAGTCTATATGGCTATGAAGATCGTTAGTATGTAAAATCGTAATTTTTTTTATTTTTTGTCTTTTTTTTAAAAAAGTAAAACTGTTTAAAAATGTTAAAGAAAGTGAACCAAAAATAATTTTTTTAATGAAAGTTCTTCTATTGGGAAATTTGAATTCTTCCATCTAATTGCGCATTTAATTTAATATTATTTTTTCCAGTTTCTTCAATGTACTTAATTATGACATCTCTTAAAAGTAATTCGGTATTATAAACTAATTTACAATCCTTAAAAAACCCCATCTGATCTCCACCATTAGCAAGATAATTAGTAGTTAAAACCTTATATTTTTTGGAGGCATCAAATATTTTGGTATTTATGAAGCATCTATTAATTTTTTCACCACTAATTTTCATTCTTATTCCGCTCAACGGCACACCTGTCTTTCTGGAGCCATTATATAAAGACTTTATTTTAATATAATTTAGTAAACTATCCATTTCCTCTCCTTCAATTTCTAGAATAACTAAATAATTTTCGAATGGCATAATTTGAAAAATATCTCCAATTCGTATTGCTCCTTCATTTAACGAACTTCTAAATCCACCATTATTTAAAATACAAAAATCTGGATTTAATTTTTTGTTGATGAGTTGCTTCTTTATATATAATAATGATAAGTCAGTAATAAAATTCCCTAATAAGCCCTCAGGACAACCAACATTCATATTGGTTGTAGAATAGTTTATAATTCTGTTCATTTCATGGGCAATAGAATCTCTGTAAGATGATAATTCTATTTCATTAAAATCATATTCAATCATATTATTTTCAGTATCAATATTCAATGATTTTGAATCTGTTATTCTGTAACCTTTGCAGGACAAGATCAGTATAAATGAGACCAATAATAGATATGGGCAATTTAATTTCTTAAAATAAGACATAAACAAACTTACCAATTATGTACGAATTTAATGTTAAGCTTAGAGTCAGATATGCAGAAACTGATCAAATGGGTTATTGTTATTATGGTAATTATGCTCAATATTTTGAAGTGGCAAGAGTAGAAACATTAAGATCATTAGGGTTAAGCTATAAAGAATTAGAAGATAATGGAATATTATTACCTGTATCTGAATATAATATAAAGTACATACTTCCAGCTTTTTATGATGAAGAATTAAATATCAAATGCACGATTAAGGAAATCTCAGATTTCAAAATTAAATTTGACTACCAAACCTTTAATCAAAGTGATAATTTACTTAATTTCGGAAGTACTACTTTAGTATTTGTAAATAAACTAACAAAAAAACCCGTAAATTGTCCTAACATCTTGAAAGAAAAACTAACAAATATTAGTCATGAGAAATAAATTAAATATTATAATACTGTCAATATTTATCAGTTTTACGTCTGTTGCTCAGTCGTTTAAAAGCCTTTATTATGAATCTTTAAATTATTTAGAGGTATATGATTTTGAAAGCGCTCTTCCTATATTAGAAAAAATGTATCAATTAGATTCGGAAAATGCCAATACGTCTTTTACTATAGGAAATTGTTTGATGAATATTTCTCATAGAGAAAAAGAAGCTATTCCTTATTATGAAAAGGCAATGGAAAGTTTAACAGTTAGTTATAGAATGGCTAATCACAAAGAGAAAAAAGCACCTTTAGATGTTATTGAACTTTTAGGAAACGCTTATCACATGAATTATGAGTTTGATAAAGCAATTGAAAAGTTTGAGTTTTTTGGAAACTTTATTTTGGAAAATAATTGGGAAGACAAAAATCTTAATAATAGAAAAATTAGACAATCAAAATATGCTCTTGAACTTATGGCATCTCCTGTAAATATCAAAGTTAATTCTCTTGATAATTTAAATACTAAATATGGAGAATATAGACCATTGATAAATGCTGAGGAAAACATTATTTATTTTACTTCTAAAAGACCTGGTGGTTCATCAGAAATTAAAGATGATCAAGGAAATTATTATGAAGATATTTATTTTTCAGAAAAGATTAATAATAGTTGGTCAAAACCTTCTTTAGCAATAGGTGAACTCAATATTGAAAAAAGTTCTTCTGCATTATATCTTTCTGCAGATGGTGAATATATGTTTACTTCAATGGTGAACAAAGATTCAAAAGTAGGACCTGTTGGTCGAGGTATTTTTGAATCTAATCATAACGGCTTTACTTGGAGCAAGCCAAGTTTTTTAGGGTCTAATGTCAATTCAAAATTTTGGGAAACCACTGCCAATCTAGATTTATATCAAAATATATTATTATTTGTTAGTGACAGAGAAGGTGGTTATGGAGGAAGAGATATTTGGATGGTTAAAAAACTCCCAAATGGAAAATGGACTAAACCTCAAAATTTGGGAGAACCAATAAATACAGAGTACGATGAAGAATCTCCTTATTTACACCCAGACGGTAAAACATTATATTTTTCATCTGTTGGTCATAAATCTATGGGAGGTTTTGACATATTTAAATCTGCTTTAAATGAAGATTTAACATGGTCTGCTCCTACAAATATTGGGTATCCAATTAACACTGTTAGTGATGATCTTTTCTTCACACCAACTGTTAGTGGAAATAATGCTTTATTTTCGTCTTACAGAGACGAGGGCAAAGGAAATTATGATATCTATGAATTGAATCTTTTAAACGAAAAAGAATCTCATTTGTCAGTTTATAAAGGAATGGTTAAAAGTCAAAATGAATCTATTATAAAGGACCTAACTATTTCAGTAATAAATGAAAAAAACTTTTCTAATTACAATAATTATCATCCTAACGATTCCACAGGTCATTTTGTTTTTGTGTTACAATCGGGACACAACTATAATATAGAGTTTAAAATTAACGACTTAATTGCTTATGATACTATTAGAGTTCCGGAAGATGAAACAGGTATTCAAGAATACACCAAAATAGTTCAAATTTTTGACGAAGAAATTTCTGTTTCTGACGGAGTAGAGGTAGGTAATGATATTATTGACAGTAAAGATTTAAGTACTCTTTCTAATAATAATCAAAGTACATTACAAACCTTTGAACCACAAAAAACATCCAATATTGAAACAGGATTTAAGACTTCAGTTTCTTTTGATTTAAATACTCCTCAGCAGATAATTAAAGAAATTGACACTGTTGAAAAGCATATTTTATTTTATGATAATATCCTTTTTAAATCTGAAAGTTCAGACTTAACAAATCATGAAAAAGTAAAATTAGATAAACTAATCACTGATCTTAAGAACAATCCAAAATGGACTATAAATTCTATTGGTCATACAGATAGTAAAGGGTCTATAAGATACAATCAAATTCTATCTAAATTAAGATCTGAATCTGTTAAAACATATCTATGTAACAGAGGGATTAATTACAAAAGAGTTCACACAATAGGAAAAGGGGAAACTTTACCTATTGCTGAAGATATAGCTGCTGATGGCTCTGATAACACGTTAGCAAGAGAAGCAAATAGAAGGGTAGAAATCCAAATTATTAAATAATAATGCTTCAAAAATTAACCATATCAAATTATGCGTTAATTGCTAATTTATCTATTGATTTTAACAGTGATTTTACTGTTATTACAGGTGAGACAGGGGCCGGCAAATCTATAATTTTTGGAGCTATTGAATTGTTATTAGGAGCAAGAGCTTCAAATAAGGTTTTAAAAAATCCAAATTTTAAGTGTGTAGTTGAAGGTGTTTTTTCTCAAAATAAACAAGTATTAACTAAACTTGTTGAATTAGATTTGGATGTAAATGAAGATATAATTATTAGAAGAGAAATTAGAAAAAATGGAAGTTCAAGATCTTTTATAAATGATTCTCCAGTTAAAATAGAGCAGTTAAAGAGTATAAGTCAACATATCATAGAAATTAATGGTCAGCACTTAGTAAATAAAATGGGTTCTGTTAAGTTTAAGTACGATTTTATTGATAGTTTTTTAAATAACCATAAACTTCTATCTGATTATCAAAATGCTTTTCTGAATTACTCTAAATCTATTGAAAAACAAACAAAACTTAAAAAGAGAGTTGCAATTTTAAGAGAGAAAAAAGATTTTTTAATTTTTCAATTAAATGAATTATCTATTTACAGTTTCGAACAGTGGGATGAAGAAACCATACAAAACGATTATAATATTGCATCAAACAGAGAAGAAATAAATGTTGTAATTGAAAATATAAACAATACTTATAATCGTAAGGGTGGAATTTCTGATTCATTTGAAGAATTAACTTCTCATGCTGAAATTTTTTTAAGTCATATTCAAAATTTTTCTTCTCTAAATGAAAGAATAAAATCAATCAAAATTGAAATGGAGGATGTTTTCCATGAAATTAATAAAACGTTTAGTTCTTCAGCGCCTGATAAAAACAAATTAAAAGAGCTAGATGAACTTTTAAAACAAATTAATTATCTATTAAAAAAGTTTAATGTTACCGATCTAAAATCATTGACTGATAAAAAAAATGCTGTTACTAAAGAGTTATCTGAGTTTGAAGAAATGGACACAGAAATAAACCAAATCGATAAAGAGGTTAAATTATATCATTCTCAATGTCTCATTCTTGGAAAGGAACTTTATGAGTTAAGGTCTAAAGAAGTCCCCTTAATTGAAAAAAAGATTAATAGTGTTCTACAAATGTTGTCTATGGGACATGCTAATTTTAAAATTGATTTAAACTTATCCAATGTTATTAATTTTAACGGTATCCATGATAATGAGCTATTAATTTCAGTTAACAATACCTCTAAGTACTATCCTTTACACCAATTTTCTTCTGGTGGAGAATTGTCTAGAGTTGCTTTAGCTATGAAATATATTTCTTCTTCATTTAATAATTTATCAACTTTAATTTTCGATGAAATTGATTCAGGAATTAGTGGTAAAGTAGCCTCTGAAGTTGGGTACTTACTAAAAGAAATAGCAAAAAATACTCAAGTGATTAATATTACTCATTTACCACAAGTAGCAGCTATTGCCAAATATCATTTAAACGTAAGTAAAAGCAACTTCTCTGGGGAGATGGAAACGGAAGTAAATTATTTAAAAAAGGAAGATAGAATTCAAGTACTTGCTAAAATGCTTGGAGGAGATAAAACTGGGAAGGCTGCTCTCAATAACGCCTTAGAACTTCTTAATTAGCGATTATCTATTAAATCTACGTCAGTATAATTGGCAGTATTCCAAATAAATTGGTCTTGTTTAATTTCAGGATTATTTACTAGTGAACTTACATATATTTTAATAGTTACACCATCTTTTGTTTTTATTGAAGCTTGATTAATAGTTTTTTTACTCTCATTAACTTCCATTATTAAGGTATGATATTTACTCTCTTTTGGATTTTCAGGGTACATATTAATTATATGAATTAAATCTGTTCCCAATTTCTTATTATTTACATATTTGAATTTAAAACCGTTTTGCCAAATAGAAAATATTTCGCTGGGATTTATAGTATTTTCTAAATCGGTTATTAAATCTATATAACATTCATTATCTTCCAATATATAGGTCCAAACATTCTCTCCATCAGATGTTACTTCTCTTTCTTCTGTTTTATAAAAAAATTTGTTTTGTTTAATTAAAGCGTACCCGTTCTGAACTTCATTGAAGTCTTCACTGTTCACTTCCAGTTTAAAAGAAAATTTTGTCGCATTATTTTTTTGTATAGAATTACTAACTTTTTGTAGTATATCTTTACATTTTTGTTGGTCATTTATTGACTCTTGTCCTAAACAAGTTAGGCTAGCAATAGTTGTAATAATTATTAATATGTTACTTAAAAATTTATTTTTCATATTTTGCCTTTTTCTCTAAGATTACTCAAAAATTGTTCCAAAGCTATTATGTCTGGTATTAATACATCTCTCGCTTTACTTCCTCTATGTGGTCCAATTAGTCCTGTAGCTTCAAGTTGATCAACTATTCTACCTGCTCTATTATAACCTAATTTTAATTTCCTTTGAAGTAAAGATGCTGAACCTTGCTGATGATTTACAATAACTTCTGCTGCTTCTTCAAATAAGCTATCTAAATCATCATCAATTTCTTTTAACTCATTGGCTTCATCTATATATTCAGGTAATAAAAAGGCACTTGGATAACCCCTTTGTGTTCCAATAAAATCTGCAATTTTATCAACTTCTGGTGTGTCAACAAAACCACATTGCAACCTAATAATTTCATTTCCTGGTGAAAAAAGCATATCTCCTCTTCCTATAAGTTGATCTGCTCCTCCTGCATCTAGAATAGTTCTTGAATCAATTTTAGAAGTTACTCTAAAGGCAATTCTTGCGGGAAAATTAGCTTTTATAGTACCTGTTATTACATTGACAGATGGTCTTTGTGTAGCAATTATTAAATGAATTCCTACAGCTCTTGCTAGCTGAGCAATTCTTGCAACTGGTGTTTCAACTTCTTTACCGGCAGTCATTATAAGGTCTGCAAATTCATCAATTACTAAAACGATATATGGCATATATTTATGCCCTTTTTCAGGGTTTAATTTTCTTTGTACAAACTTGTGGTTATATTCTTTAATAGTCCTTACCATAGCTATTTTTAATAGCTCATATCTTGCTTCCATTTCTACACACAAACTATTTAGTGTATTTACTACTTTTGTTGTATCAGTAATTATAGCTTCTTCTTCATTCGGAAGCTTTGCTAAAAAATGACGTTCAATCTTATTATATATAGTAAGTTCAACCTTTTTCGGATCAATTAAGACAAATTTAACTTGTGATGGGTGCTTTTTGTAAATGATAGAAACAAGTATTGCATTTAATCCAACTGATTTTCCTTGTCCAGTAGCACCAGCCATAAGTAAATGAGGCATTTTGGTTAAATCAGTTATTAAAGATTCATTTGAAATAGTCTTTCCAAGTGCAATTGGAAGCTCCATATTAGAGTTTTGAAACTTGTCCGATGCAATAAGTGACTTCATGGCAACAATTTCTGGTTTAGAGTTAGGAACTTCAATTCCAACAGTACCTTTTCCTGGCATAGGTGCTATAATTCTTATTCCTAAAGCAGCTAAGCTAAGTGCAATATCATCTTCTAGATTCTTTATTTTAGATATCCTTACACCTGGGGCGGGAATAATTTCGTATAGTGTTACAGTTGGTCCAATAGTGGCTTTAATTTTTGAAATATTAATTTTATAATTAAGAAGAGTTTCAATAATTTTATTTTTATTATTCTCAAGTTCGTCTTTATCAACCGAAATATTTCCACTTCCATGCTCCTCCATTAAATCTATACTTGGTAACTTATAGTCTGATAAATCTAATTTCGGATCGTACTCTCCAAATTCTTTTAATTTTCTATCAATATCTTTTTTAGAGAGTTCAGTTTCATTGTTTCCTACTTGAACTGCTAAGTCTACATCTACATCATCATTACTTTTTTTAACAATAGAAACTTTACTTTCTTCTTTTGGTAGCTCTATTTCTAAATCGCTGGATTCTAGCTCGACAGTTTTATCATTTTTAGAATCTGTTGATAATTCGATGGAATCATTTTCAATAACTTCATTTATAGTATCTATTTCATCAGAATTAGAATCATTAGTACTAACATTAGGATTTATTTTAGTAAATCCATTTTCGTCAATTTTTTTCTCAAATAACTTCTTTGTAATCATATTAAAAAAGCTAACAATCCAAGATAGTGATGGATTGAATAATAATATAATTGCAGTTAAAGCAAAGAAAACAATAAAAGATCCAGTACCAATTTCACCAAAAGTTCCTGTAAACCAGTTGTTCAAAACTTGCCCATATAACCCACCCATAAAATCATAATTTGAATTTTTAAAAACAAATCCAAAAAACAAGCAAAACCATAGAAGGGATATAAAACTAACTTTTAGTGTTTTCACTAGCGGAAGAAGTTCATGTTTAAAAAGTGCTTTAAAGCCAATTATAAAAGATATGAATACGAAGATAAAAGAGGAAACACCATACCAAACTTTTAGAAATTTATGCGCAGTGTAGGCTCCAAATTTACCAAGCCAGTTCTGTACATTGGTATCTTCTCCGTTAAAAACAAAACCTAATGATTTACCATCAATAATACTTAAATCATATTCCCAAGTGAATAAATAGGAAGTAAAAGCAACTAATAAATAAGTTGAAAAAAGTAATAAAAAAAGACCAGAGGTTTTATGAAACCTCTCATCAGAAAAAAAAGATTTTATAGTAGAAAAATACTCTTTCTTATCTTTTTCTTTTTTAGAATTATACTTGAAATTATTGAATTTATTCTTAGCAGTCATTTCTTATATTATTCAAATTTATAAGAATCGAAATCTGTAATACAGTTAAATAAAAGGTATTCTTAACGAACGTTTGTTAGGAATTATTGACTCATTAAAGACTGAAAATCTTTCATAGAGTATATAGATGTGTTTTTATCAATCTCGAATAGCATTGGATCAACAGCTAGTTTTCTAATATTCGAAACTTCGTATGAGGATATTATTTCTGGTGATATTATCTGATAATATAGAGGAAAACCTTTAAGTTCTTTAAAATTAATGTTGTATGCATTTTCTATTTGGTCAGTAAAATAAACAGTAGAAGTGGAGTTGTCATTATTTATAATTGCTTTTGTGCATATTATGTTTTGAAATATTTTTTTTTCTTTAGTGTAGGTTATTTTTTCAGTCTCGTCGTTGTCATTTTTTTCATTTATAATAATACCAAACTTCTTATCCATTAATTTTATTAAAAGTATATGCTTATTTACCAAAGTATCAATAATGGTTGTTTGTATTCCAATTTTAGTGTGTTGATCTATTCTTGCCAGTTCTCCTGAGATATAAAAATCAAGTTTGGAGGGCATTATTTTTTCTTCCGTAGAAGTATCAATATAACTATGAGTTATTGAGTAACTAATTAGACCCTCAAAACTTTGAGAATAAAAACTTAATTGGAAAATTAAAAAGAAAAGAAAAGTGGCCCTATTCATTACACTTAAAGATTGAAAGCATAGTTTTAATTTCGCTTAAATATTTTTTTGATTCTAAAAATATATAGTCTTCTTTAAATTCATAAGTAATATCGTTATCAATTTCACTGTTAAATTTCGAAGCTTTAAAGTGCATTTCCATTCCATATTGTAGAACACTGTATTCTAAAAGAACATCATCAATTTCATTAAATGGTGTACACCAGTTTACATTTTTGATTTTAATGTCTTTTGTTGTTACAATGTCATATAAAGAATCATTTTTTAGAGATTTTATTTTCATTTTTTCACATGATAATCCTAAATAATTGAATTTTTCATTTTCATTATTCTGTATTTTATAATTAGGTAAATCATCCAAAAGATAAAAAATAGAGTTAGAGTCAAGAGTGGTGTATTTTTTATTATTTCCTAATCCAAAAATGAGATTTACAGTTTTTGATTCACAGTTATTTATTATACCTAAACTTGAACCTTCAGTTGGGAAAATGAATTGATTATTGAATTGATTATTTTTAAAAGACATCACCATTTTTTTTGGTAATAAAAAAAGCATGGATTCATAGTTTTTCTCTAAACAAGGATAACTGATATCATAATATATTTCACCTTCAGTAATTCCGTTATCATCTTGATTACATTGTACAAAAAATGAACAAAGTATTAAAATCATGAATGTGTTATAGATCTTTTTAACCATCTTTAAATATGTTGTGAATATAAAAGATTTATTTAAAAAAAGTTTATAAATCTATTGAATTTGGTATTTATTGGTAATTCAAATATTTTTTCGCTTATTGCACAAATAATTAATTTTTTTATTTCTAGATCGATAGTTTCTTGAGAAAGAATTTCTTTGGTGTATATATGCTGTCCAATTTTTTTAGCATTATTACTTATCCACAGAAATGGTATTGATGTTTTTAGCAAATATTTTGCAATTTTTTTTCCTTTTTTCCCCGCTCCCCATAAAATTAGTTTCTCTTTATTTTTTATTTCGTATTTAATTAAATAATTAATTTTCAAAGGAATAAAATTTTCATACTCATATACTGAACTATTTCTTGATGTTCTATTTGGATGATCTCTCCAAAAATGAAGTTTATTTTTGGAGGAAATTACTTTTAATTTATTGTAATAAGTTCTGAAAGCAAAGTCATAATCTTCAGGATAATTTAGATTGTTAAATCCATTTATTTTATTAAAATCCTCACTATACATCATCCAACATGGAGATGGAATAGTACACTCTTTGTATATTTCCTTAAAGTTTTCGGATTTCACAGTTAGTCCGTTCAACCATTTTTCATACTTTAAATAACCTTCTCCCATTTTTTTATTACTTGAAAAATAGGATACACATCCGGTAGCAATATGTTCTTTACCATTTTTAATTAATAAATCTCTTAAAATTTCTATTTTTTCTAAATTCATTATATCATCAGCATCCATTCTTGTAATAAACTTTCCTTTTGATAGTTCTGACCCAGTATTCAGGGCATCAATTATTCCATTTCCCTTATTTTCATACACTTCAATTCTTGAATCTTTTATCATTATTTTTTCTACCAATTTTAGTGATTGATCTGTAGAGCTATCATTAATTAAAATTATTTGCAACTTTTCGTATGTCTGATTCATTATCGATTTTAAACAATCCTCAAAGAAAGGCATGGGATTTTTAAAAGGAATAATAATGCTAACCATATTTTAATTAATATTATAAAAAATAACTAATACAAATATTCATTTTTATATTTGTTTTTTGAAAATTAAAAAATGTTTGAAAATTTAACCGAAAGATTTGACAGAGCCTTTAAAGTTTTAAAAGGCCATGGTCAAATAACAGAAATAAATGTTGCAGAAACTCTTAAGGAGGTCAGAAGAGCTTTGCTTGAAGCAGATGTAAGCTTTAACACTGCTAAAGCTTTTACAACAAAAGTTAAAGAAAGAGCTTTAGGTCAAAACGTTCTCAATAGCATTTCACCAGGACAATTATTAGTTAAAATAACCCAAGAAGAACTTACTCTGTTAATGGGGAGTGAAAAAGCGGAGATTAATTTAACAGGAAATCCCTCTGTCGTTTTAATGTCTGGTTTACAAGGTTCAGGAAAAACAACTTTTTCTGGCAAATTGGCCAACCATTTAAAAACTAAAAAAAGCAAAAATCCTTTATTGGTAGCTTGTGATGTCTATAGACCTGCTGCAATTGATCAATTACATGTTGTTGGAGATGGTATTGGAGTAGAAGTTTTCTCTAACAAAGAAGAAAAAAACCCAATTAAAATCGCAGAAAGTGGTGTGAAGTTTGCTAAGGAAAACGGATATAATGTGGTAATTATTGATACTGCTGGTAGATTAGCAGTAGACGTTGATATGATGAATGAAATTTCAGATATCAAAAAATCAATTAAACCTACAGAAACATTATTTGTAGTGGATTCTATGACAGGCCAAGATGCTGTCAATACTGCAAAAGCTTTTAATGAAAAAGTAGATTTTGATGGTGTTGTTTTGACAAAACTTGATGGTGATACTAGAGGAGGAGCAGCTCTTTCAATAAAATCTGTTGTTAACAAACCAATAAAATTTATTGGAACTGGTGAGAAAATGGATGCATTGGATATTTTTCATCCTGATAGAATGGCCGATAGAATTTTGGGCATGGGTGATGTGGTGTCTTTAGTTGAAAGAGCCCAGGAACAATTTGATGAAGAAAAAGCAAAAAAGCTTCACAGAAAAATTAAAAAGAACCAATTTGATTTTAATGACTTTAGAGATCAAATAGGTCAAATTAAAAAAATGGGGGGTGTTAAAGATATTGCTGGTATGATACCTGGAATGAAAAAAGCTATGAATGGAAATGAAGTAGATGAAAATTCTTTTGTTCCTATTTTGGCAATGATTGATTCTATGTCTCCCAAGGAAAGGTCTACTCCAGATATGATTAATATGCAGAGAAAGAAAAGAATTGCTCTTGGTAGTGGAAATGATATTCAAGAAGTTAATAAGCTAATGAAACAATTCAATCAAACAAAAAAAATGATGAAGCTGATGAGTAATAAACAGAATATGATGAATATGATGAAGCAATTCAAAAAAATGGGTGGTAAAATGCCAACGTAGCTATTATGACAATTTTAGACGGGAAAAAAACATCTTTAGATATTCAAAAAGAATTAGAAGTTAAAGTTAAAGAGTTAACTAAAAGTGGTGCAAATCCTCCTCACTTAGCAGCTGTTCTAGTTGGTGATAATGGTGCAAGTAGAACTTATGTAAACGCAAAAGTTAAAGCCTGCCAAAGAGTTGGATTCAAATCTTCTCTTTATCAATTAAATATAAATACAACACAGAAAGAATTGTTGTCTTTGGTCCATAAATTAAATAATGATGATTCAGTGGATGGTTTTATTGTTCAACTTCCTTTACCCAAACATATAGACAAAAATCAAATAACTTTAGCTATAAATCCAGCAAAAGATGTAGATGGTTTTCATCCAGAAAATGTTGGAAAAATGTCCTTAGGCTTGCCAAGTTTTCTTCCTGCAACCCCCAATGGGATTATGGAGATTATTAGAAGATATAACATTGAAACAGAAGGTAAAAATGTTGTTGTAATTGGCAGAAGTAATATTGTGGGTACTCCAGTAAGCATTTTAATGTCTAGAAAAAGTAATCCTGGAAATGCAACAGTAACTCTAGCCCATAGTAGAACTAAAAATTTAAAAGATATATGCTTAAATGCTGATATATTAATAGTGGCTATTGGAATACCTGAATTTATTTCTTCTGATATGGTAAAATCTAATGCTGTGGTAATTGATGTAGGAATTCATAGAATTGAAGATTCCTCTAAAAAAAGTGGTTTTAAATTGTTAGGAGATGTAAAATTCGATGAAGTTTCTAAAAAATGTTCTTTTATAACCCCAGTCCCTGGTGGAGTAGGTCCAATGACTATTGCATCACTTTTAATGAATACTTATTTAGCATCTTATGGGAATAAATAAAATTTTAGTAGCTAACAGGGGAGAGATTGCTTTTCGAATAATGAAAACATGTAACAGATTAAATATTAATACTGTTGCAATTTACTCAGAAGCAGATGAAAAAGCTCCATTTGTAAATTATGCTGATGAAAAAATATTAATTGGTCCACCACCATCTAATAAAAGTTATTTAAATCAAGATTTAATTATTGAAAAAGCCTTAGAAATAGGAGTTGATGCCATTCATCCTGGATATGGTTTTTTATCAGAAAATGCTGACTTTGCTAACAAAGTAATTAAGGCAGGAATAATTTTTATTGGCCCTTCTCCACAAGCAATTAATATAATGGGAGATAAATTATCTGCCAAAAAAACAGTTTCTAAATACGATATTCCACTTGTTCCAGGTTTAAATGAGGAAATAAAAGATTTGAATTTAGCTATGATAGCTGCTGAAAAAATTGGATTCCCCATTTTAATCAAAGCTTCAGCAGGTGGTGGAGGAAAAGGAATGAGAGTTGTTCATGAAAAAAAAGAATTTAAGCAACAAATGGAAAGGGCAGTAAGCGAAGCTCAAAATTCTTTTGGAAATGGTGCTGTTTTTATAGAAAAATATTTGGTTAAACCCAGACATATTGAAATTCAAGTTTTAGCTGATCAATTTGGAAATGTAGTTCATCTATTTGAAAGAGATTGTTCTATACAGAGAAGACATCAAAAAGTTATTGAGGAAGCACCATCCCCTATATTATCTGACGAATTGAGGAAAAAAATGGGTGATGCTGCCTGTAATGTTGCCAAATCATGCAATTATCACGGAGCTGGTACCGTTGAATTTATTTTTGAAAATAACCAATTTTATTTTTTAGAAATGAATACCAGGCTTCAAGTAGAACACCCTGTTACAGAAATGATTACAGGTTTAGATCTTGTAGAACAGCAAATAAACATTGCCAATAAAGAAATTTTAGGCTTTTCACAAAATGATCTTAAAATAAATGGTCATTCTATTGAGATTAGAGTTTGTGCAGAGGATCCATTTAATGATTTTCTTCCTGATACCGGAGTTATTGAGCTTTACGATTTACCAAAGGGCGATGGCGTTAGAGTTGACGATTGCACTAATATTGGATCTGAGGTTTCCATATATTATGACCCAATGATTTCAAAGTTAATAGTACATTCAAATAACAGAAATCAAGCCATTCAAAAAATGCTTAAGGCTATTGATGATTATACTATTTATGGTGTTAAAACCACACTTCCTTTTTGCAAATTTGCTTTAAATCATCCCAAGTTTAGAAATGGTGATTTTGATACTAGATTTGTTAATTTATATATGGAAGATTTTAAATTAAACTTTTCAGAAAAATCATTTATAAATGTTGGACTGGCTGCAATTTATAATTTAAAAAAAATGAATTTTATTGATAAATCCTTTCTTCCTTCTCCTGCTAATCAATGGCGAAATAACAAATAATCTGTCTTTCTGTCAGTTTAATTGACACTGTAAAACCCATTTTTCTGCCAATTTCTTACAATTGAACTAACATTCAAGTGATGGCATGTAATTTGGATGTTATTGATAAATTAAAATTATTTAAAAATGGGAAAAATTATAGGTATTGATTTGGGAACTACCAACTCTTGTGTGAGTGTAATGGAAGGAAATGAACCAGTTGTAATTCCTAATAGTGAAGGTAAAAGAACTACTCCTTCTGTTGTCGCTTTTGTAGAAGGTGGTGAAAGGAAAGTTGGAGATCCAGCAAAAAGACAGGCTATTACTAATCCTGTAAACACTATTTACTCAATTAAAAGATTTATGGGTAACAGGTTTGACGAAGTAACTAAAGAAATAAGTCGTGTTCCATATAATGTAGTTAAGGGTGACAACAATACACCAAGAGTAAGCATAGACGACAGAAAATATTCTCCTCAAGAAATTTCAGCTATGATTTTGCAGAAAATGAAAAAAACTGCTGAAGATTTTGTCGGTCAAGAAGTTACTGAAGCAGTTATTACTGTTCCAGCATATTTTAATGATGCTCAAAGACAAGCCACTAAAGAAGCTGGCGAAATTGCTGGTTTAAAAGTAGAAAGAATCATTAACGAACCAACTGCAGCAGCTTTAGCTTATGGAATGGATAAATCAGGGAAAGACATGAAAATTGTTGTTTTTGATTTTGGGGGTGGTACACATGATGTTTCCATTTTAGAATTAGGAGATGGTGTTTTTGAAGTGCTTTCTACAGATGGTGATACTCATCTTGGTGGTGACGATGTAGATCAGAAAATAATAGATTGGTTGGCTAGTGAATTTAAAAAAGATGAAGGGCTAGATCTTTTGAAAGATCCTATGGCTCTTCAAAGACTTAAAGAAGCAGCTGAAAAAGCAAAAATCGAACTTTCTTCTTCTTCATCTACTGAAATTAACCTTCCCTACATTATGCCTGTTGATGGCATACCAAAACATTTAGTTAGAAGTCTTTCTAAAGCAAAATTTGAACAACTAATTGACGATTTAGTAAAAAGAACAATAGAGCCATGTAAATCAGCTCTTAAAAGTGCTGGTCTTTCGACAACAGATATCGATGAAATTATTTTAGTAGGTGGATCTACAAGAATACCTGCTATTCAGGAAGCTGTTCAAAAATTCTTTGGTAAGTCACCTTCGAAAGGTGTAAATCCTGACGAAGTTGTTTCCCTTGGAGCTGCAATTCAAGGTGGAGTTTTAACTGGAGAAGTAAAAGATGTGTTATTATTAGATGTAACTCCTCTTTCTTTAGGAATTGAAACTATGGGAGGTGTTTCTACAAAATTGATAGATTCAAATACTACCATTCCAACGCAAAAATCTCAAGTTTTTTCAACAGCTGCTGATAATCAACCATCAGTAGAAATACATGTTTTGCAAGGAGAGAGATCCATGGCTAAAGACAATAAAACTATTGGAAGATTTCATTTAGATGGTATACCACCATCACCTAGAGGAGTACCACAAATTGAAGTTTCTTTTGACATCGATGCCAATGGACTTATTCAAGTTAAAGCTGTTGATAAAGCAACTAACAAAGAACAATCTATAAGAATTGAAGCCTCTTCTGGTTTGTCTGATGAAGATATCGAAAAAATGAAAAAAGAGGCAGAAGCTAATGCGGATGCAGATTTAAAAATTAAGGAAGAAGTAGAAAAAGTAAATGCAGCAGACAGCTTAATTTTCCAAACAGAAAAGCAACTTAAGGAATATGGTGATAAGATTCCTGAAGAAAAGAAAAAGCCTATTGATGAAGCATTAACAGAACTAAAGGCTGCACATGCATCAAAAGATTTGACAGTTATTGATGCTGCAATGGAAAAACTTAATACTGCTTTTCAAGCTGCTAGTCAAGATATGTATCAATCTTCTAATGATAAAGGGGCTGCTCCTAATCAAGAGCCAAATGCTAATGGTGATGAAAAAGGCAAGTCTGATGAAGAAGTTACGGATGTAGATTTTGAAGAAGTATAATTTTTTTTATTAAATTATAAAAGCTGACACAGGTCAGCTTTTTTTTGCTTAAAACTTATTTAGGATAATATTCTTTTCAACTGTTCCATCATTGTAAATGTAAAGTTGAATAGTATTAGCTTTTTGATAGGTTTCTTGCCCCATCATATTAATTATTTTGATAAGAGTTCTCTCTTTTTTAGAATTTTGAAAAACATTATTTGTATTAGCAGAAAAAGCCCTTACTGCTCTTACTTTATATTCTAAAATCTTCCCTCTTAATAACGACAATCCATCAGGATAAACTGCGTATGAATATCTGTAGTCAGTTGTACTAGGAGATTCCGTTGAACTCCAATATGGGTATAATGGAGCTAAGTCATTAAATAAATGACCACCGTTTAATAAAGAAATAGAATCAATTAATTCTCTATACAAAAACACTTCCTCTAACTCATTTTTAGAAGGTAAAAACCAATCGTTATACCCTTGGTTGTTAGAATTCAGACATTGATGAGCAGCAAAATTACCAGAGATATAAAAATTAATAAAATTTTGAGTGTTGGAATTTCCAGAACCAATATCGGGTGATGATGTTCCAGGAACATGTGTAGCATAATTACCCCATCTAGATAATAGACTGTCTAAACTGGTAGCGAGAATAGGGTTAGGATTAGGTAAGTCTTGAATATCTACAGCTAACCCACCACCTAATGAATCTAAATAAAATACCACTCCACCGTCATAGAAATCTCCTATAGCTTGGGAATAAGTATAAATTAAATGATAAAATAATAAAATAATTAAAATTAACTTTTTGATCATTTTCAAATTTATAATATTTTAAATAAAAATTTAAGATTTTGAAATTCCCAATAATTAAGTGTTTGTTGTTTTTTATAATAGGGATTTTACTAAATATCAATATAAATTTCAACGTATTTTTTTATTTTCTTATAATCTCTTTAGTATCACTTGCTTTATTGGAATTTGGATTAAGAAATAACAAGAATTATAAAAGTAATATTTTAGAGTTTCTAATAGCAATTTCATTAGTTATTTCTGGTATTACTATTGTGAACTTAAAAGACAGCACAGCATATAAAAATTATGTTGGAAATAACCCAAAATTAATTAATCAAGAACATGAATTTGAAGTATCTATAATTAAACCAATAAGCGTAAAAAATAAAAAAATAACCTTAAAAGGAAATTTAAAAAGTTATGAAAATGAAGGATATAGAAGTTTAATTGTCGGAAAAATACTGATTCATTTAAAAAGTGATAGCAATTCTTTAAAGTTACTACCTGGAGATGTGATTAATTTTAGTTCTAAGTTAATTGAACTCTCAAGTTCAGGAAATCCACACCAGTTTAACTATGCAAAATATCTTAAATCCAAACAAATTAAATACCACACTTTTGTAAATAGTAATTGGCGATTAATAAAGTCTTCTTACTCCTTGTTAAGATTCTCTACAATTGTTAAAAATAAATGTTTACATATTTTTAAAAATAGTGGTCTTAAATCTGATGAACTCGCAATTGCGTCAGCACTTACATTTGGATATAAAAATGAACTTAGTAATAATATAAAAGGAATTTTTTCTAAAACAGGATCAATGCATGTACTGGCAGTCTCTGGTTTACATGTTGGCATTATTTACTTAATTATTTCTTTTCTTTTTAAGCCTATTAAACTTTCTTATAATTACAGCTGGGTAAAAGAAATTATTACTTTATTAATTATATGGATTTATGCAATTATAACTGGGTTAAGTCCATCAGTTTTAAGAGCTGCAACAATGATGAGTTTTTTTGTTATTGCTAATGTTTTAAAAAAGAATTCTAGTATATATAATGTAATAAGTTGTTCTGCATTCTTTATGCTATTAATAAATCCTTTTTTAATAATAGATGTTGGTTTCCAACTAAGTTACTTAGCGGTAATAGGAATAGTATATATCTATCCAATTATTTTTAATTTATTAAGTTTTAAAAATTATTTATTAATTAAATTATGGACATTAATTTCTGTTTCTATAGCAGCTCAAATTGCAACTTTTCCAATAAGTATATTTTATTTTCATCAGTTTCCTAACTTGTTTTTAATAAGTAATATTATTGTTATTCCCTTAGTTTTTGTTTTATTAGTTTTAGGGTTATTGGTACTTATTTTAAACTTTAATATTTATTTCTCTATTGTAGTTGCTAAATTCTACTCGTTTTTATTATCAATTCTTATTCAGATATTATCTTTTTTAGAAAATATTTCTTATTCTGTAACAAAAGGTTTATTTATCTCTGGCTATGAAACCATCTTACTTAACGGTTTTATTTTTTTAATTTTTCTTTATCTAGAGTTTAAGACATTATTTTTATTAAGATTGTCTTTAATCGTTGTTATACTTTTAATTTCTATAGATCTAACTGAAGACTTCCTTTTATTAAAACAAAAAAAAATAATTGTTTACAATATTTCAAACCATGTAGCATTGGACTTAATTGAGGGATCTAATCATTATTTTATAGCGGATGAAAATCTTATAAATAACAATGATAAATTGAAATTTCATGTCGAAAATAACTGGAATTTTAACGATTTAAATACTCCTGAAATTATCCCTCTTAAAGATTTTATTTCAAAAACAATAATATGGCAAAATTTAGCAATTGCTTTTGTAGATAATAATTGGACTGACTATCCAGATGTAAATATTTCTTTAGTTGTAGGTAAACCAAAATCACTCAAAACTTTCTATAGTAATTCCTCAATTAAGGTTATTCAAAAGGGTAGGAGTTTTATTAAAAATGAAATAATTAATCAAAAATTAATTAAAAATAAAAACACTTTTCATGATGTATTTAACAGAGGTTCTTATATTTACGATCTTCAATAAATATGCTCAAGATAAAAGATAAAAAATGGTATTTAGATTATTCTTTTTTTGATAAAAAGGGATATAAAGATTTTGCTTCAAAACTTAAATTAAACAGCGATAAATCTTCCAAAGCTTTTAGAGTTTTTTTTAAGAATTTAAATAACGAAGCAAAAGAAACAAAAGAAGCAGGACAGCTCATTGTGAAATATTTAAAAGAGGGGAAATTAACCAAAGAAGAAGAAAAAGAACTAAAGCATCAGTTTTATGATGTACTTAAAATTATGGGAGTTGGTGTACCATTTTTCATGATTCCAGGTTCCTCAGTATTGATTCCTTTTTTAATAAAACTTTCAAAAAAAATGGGTATAGATCTCATACCAAGATCATTTAAAAATAAAGACTGATGTTTTAATTAGTTTTTTATATAAATTAGTGAGTAATATCACAATATATGAAACGTTTTTTATCTCTTCTTTTAATTTTATGTCCTTTTTTAATTTTTGCTGGTGATTGGTCTGATGAAGAATTAACCAGCAATAAATTAGAAATGTATCCGCTTTTATTTATAATAGCGAGTTTATTTATCGGGATTTTAACAAAAAAATTTCTTCGAAAATTACCTATTCCATTTACTGTTATTTTATTGATTATTGGTTTAATACTCGGAATTATAGATCGGTTTGATTGGGTTGCAAATGTGGAATTCATAACTAAGTCAATTTATTGGGCTGGGCATATTAAGCCTGAAATAATTCTTTATGTATTTTTACCTACATTAATTTTTGAAGCTGCTTTCGATTTAGACGTTCATACGTTTAAGAAATCTTTTTGGAATGCTTTTTTAATGGCTGTTCCTGGAATTATTGTTGCCATATGTATTAGCGCTTCAATGGCAATGGGTATTAAGTATATGGGAATTGGCTTTGGAAATTGGACTTGGGCTATTTCTTTAATGTTTGGTTCTGTGATATGCGCAACTGATCCTGTAGCAGTTGTTTCACTATTAAAAGAATTGGGTGGCGGAAAGAAATTAAGAACTCTAATTGAAAGCGAATCACTTTTAAACGATGGTACTGCTATTGTTATATTCATGGTGTTTTTCACCATACTAACCGGCACAGCTGTTGATTCTAATCCTTTTATTGACTTTTTTATAGTAACTCTAGGAGGTGTAGCAATTGGAGCCTGTATTGGTTTATTCACACTTTACCTATTTAAAACTGTTTTTAATGATGCATTATTTGAAATTACTGCAATAATAGGTTCTGCTTATCTCACTTTTTATATTGCAGAAAGTTTTCATTTATCTGGAGTTATTGGGTTAGTAACACTTGGATTAATTATGGCTGGAAGAGGTAAAACTAGAATAAGTCCTGAAGTTGGACATTTTCTTCACGAATTTTGGGTTCTTGCTGCTTTTATAGCCAATACTCTAATTTTTATAATTGTAGGAGTTATAATTGCACATAGAACAAGATTTGAGTTTGAAGATTTTATTGATTTAGGAATAATATATGTTGGAATTCATCTAATTAGAGGACTTATAATTTTTATTCTTTTTCCTGCTATGAAAAAAATTGGTTACGGAGTCACAGTTAAGGACTCCATAGTCTTATGGTGGGGAGGTCTTAGAGGAGTAATTGGATTAGCAATGGCATTAATTGTTGCTGGAGAAGCAAGTATTGATCATGAAGTAAGAGACCAGTTTTTATTTATTACCGCTGGAATAGTATTGTTAACGTCACTTATTAATGCAACAACTATTAAATCATTAGTCAGGGGATTAGGCTTAACAAGAGTGCCATTAGCAAAAGCAACTATTGTTGCTCATACCATTGAAAATTTAAATTTAAGTTCTAAAAAGAGACTGGAATTAATGAAAAAAGACCGATTTATGGGTGGAGCCGATTGGGAAACTGTAGAAAAATATTTACCTAAATTATGGTCTGCAAATCCTGAAGATTTATTTGATGAAGAAGATAACGGACTAATTAAAGAATTGAGAATTAACTTATTAAATAAAGAAAAAAAATCTTACTGGAAACAATTTAGTAATGGTTTATTAGGAATAAAAGCATTTAATTTATTAGAAAATATCAATAATGAATTATTAGATCAAAATGGTGAATTTCCAGTTACAAGTTCAACTTACATTGATAAGCTATGGAATAGTTCAAACTTATTTGTTGAAGTTCAGAAATGGTCAAATTTGAAAAAATCTTCATTTAATGAGCTGTTTGATCAATTAAATATAAATTATGACGCTGTAAGAGCTTTAATAAATTCTCAAGATGATTTAGTTTTATTACTAGACAATTTAAAATCTGATAATTCAAATACAAATGAAAACTTAAAAGTGATAAAACTATTAAGAGATGAAGTAAATGAGAAAAAAATTCAAGGTCTAACCTTTTTAAGAAATTTAAAAAACTCTTTTCCTGAAGTTTATAAGACTATTGAAACAAGACAAGCTAGTAGAGATTTATTAAATTTTCAAAAAACAGAATTTTCTAATATGATAAAATTAGGAAGATTGGATAAAGACGATGCTGACAAGTTTTTATTAGAGATTGAACATAAAATGAATGAACTTCTCTCAAATCCTCCATCTTTTAAATTACCTAACGCAATAGATCTAATTAAACAAATCCATTGGATTAAGAGTTTAGATCAAAATGTTGTAAGTAAAATATCTAAAATTGTCGAAATAAAAATTTTTCCTTTAAATTATAATTTTACAGATGAACTTAAAAGTAATGGATTTGGAATATTATTGCGAGGAAATATTGAAGTTTCCGAAAAAGAGAGTTCTAAAGTTTTAGAAATTGGCTCGGTCACTTCTTTTTCTGACAATAAAAAAATCACTATTAATTCACCTGTCACTATGGTATGGATTTCTAATAATCGTTTAGAAGAGTTTAAAAAAATGTCATCTGATTTTGAAAAACACTTTTCTTAAACAGCTTTAATATTTGTAACCCTGAAAGATATCTAAAATTTAGAAGTGAATTTTACTCTAAAACCCATTAAAATAGATTAATTACATCAGAAAAGTTTACTAACATTTCTGGATTATTCAAATAAGAGTTTAATACTTAGTTAATATAATTTTATTAAACGATTTTTCAAGAACGATAAGAATCTGAACCAAACGCTTCTCCTAAACCAGTTTGACAAAACTGTCTTAAACTCTCTAAGTACTTAGCAGAACTAAAGTTTTGGTTGGCAAAAAAATCTGATTTTTCATCAAAATCACCATAAGTAAATTTTAAACGAGTCTTGCCTTCATTTTCACTAAGTTCGTAAGACATATATAGTGATTTAATGGGCATAGAAGAGTCAATAAATTCCCATGTAATTTTTTCATTTTCAATTTCACTACATTTAATAAGTAAAAACATTTCTCCCCATTTAAACGTTTTGGTTTTATCTGAATTTTCTTCGATATCAGTTGTATACCATTGCCTAAGGTTTTCTACTTTATTTATGGCTTCATAAACTTTATTTATTGGGCTATTAATGTGTAATAGGTGTTCTATTGAATATTGCATATTTAGTTTTTTTAAAAGTAAAAAAAAATCGAAGTAGTTTTGTTTATGTAAAGATTTTCTTAACTAATTAACATCTGATCTTAAAGATATGGAAATATTGGTTAAGAATGTACAATTAATAACAAACTTAAGAAAGATCAATTATTTTTTTTTGAAGTTCTTTTATCTCTGTAGAGTCCTTATTTAAATGTTCTAAAATTTCTTCTAATTCTAAGGAATCTTTTATGAAATGTTCAATTGTTTCTTCTAGTTCTAATGAATCTTTAGTGTAGTGTTCATAAGTCTCTTTTCTTTCGGATTCAGATAAATCCATTTTTTTAAAGTCTTCTTTATGTTCAATAAGTTCTTCATTAAGCTCTACAATTTCCAATCTATGCTCTTCAACTTCATGTTTCATGTGAGCGGATTCAATATTATGTTCTACTAAATCTTTAGAAAGTAAATCTATTCGATTTTTTAATTCTTTAATTTCATTAGAATTTGAAGTCCCGCAAGAAATTAGAATTGCGAGTGAAAAGAGGTATAAATATTTCATTTTTATTATTTTAAACAATATTACAAATACAATTTTTAAAATAAAATACCTTATTTGGGTCATTGTTTAATAACAAATAATAAAAAGTAAAGCCACAACTAACTAATGATTTAGCAGTTGTGGCTTAAGGTAGTGATCGCGACAGGATTCGAACCTGTGACCGTCTGCTTAGAAGGCAGATGCTCTATCCAGCTGAGCTACGCGACCAATTTCACGCGCAAAAATAGAAAAAATGTTGGACATCCTAACCATCTTTTATTTTTAGTGTAAATTGCTTAACATTTTAAAAATAGTTATGATATTCAATAGGTACTTTCTTTCCATTTTAATTTTTATTTGTTTTTTAAATTATCAATCACAAACTGCTCCATTAAATATTCAGCAAGTTGCTCATGTTCCTAACAGTTCATTAATAATGCCTTCAGATTTAAATGACATATGGGGTTGGGTTGACAGTGCAGGAAATGAGTATGCAATTGTTGGAACCAATGATGGAACTTCGATTTTTGATTTGTCTGATCCTGTAAATCCACAAGAAGTACTATTTGTACCAGGAATGAATTCTATATGGAGAGATGTTAAAACTTATGGAAACTATGCTTATGTAACCACAGAAGCAATGAATGGACTATTAATTATAGATCTTTCTAATCTTCCTGACAGCACAAATACCAATACTTATTTATATACAGGTCCTGCTAACTCACAATGGCAAAGAGCTCATAATATATATATTGATGACAGAGGCTATGCTTATATTTTTGGAGCTAATAGAGGGGTAGGAGGTGCTATTATTTTAGATTTAAACCAAGATCCAACCCAGCCGGTTGAGGTTGCTGATATAAATAATTGGTATGTTCACGATGGTATGGTTAAAGGAGATACCTTATTTTTAGCTAACGGGAACAACTCAATTTTTTCAATTTGGGATGTTTCAATCCCTTCTAATCCAGTTTTACTGGGACAAAATCAAACTGTTGGATATTATTCTCATAATATTTGGGCTTCTGATGACGGAAATTATATTTATACTACCGAAGAAGATAACGGAGGACATTTATCAGAATTTAAAATAACAGATTTCAATAATATTGATTTAACTGATAAAATTCAAGCTGAGCCTGGAAACAATATAATGCCTCATAATGCATTTTTTATGAACGATTATATTATTAATTCTTATTACACTACAGGAATTCAAATTTTTGATGTAAAAAGTAAAGGAAATATTGTAAACGTTGGTCATTTTGATACTTCTCCAAATTTTTCTGGTCCAGGTTCAAACGGCTGCTGGGGAGTTTATCCTTATTTACCCAGTGGGCTTATAATAGCATCAGATATTGAAAATGGTTTCTATGTTCTCAATCCAGATTATAAAAGAGCTGCTTATTTAGAAGGTTTTATTATGGACGCTACCTCAAACTCACCAATAAGTGGAGTAGGTGTAGAAATTCTTAATAATAATAACAATACTACATTTAGCACAGTAGGCGGTGATTACAAAATGGGAACTCTAACTGCTGGAACTTATGATGTTGTGTTCTCACATCCGTTATATCAATCAGATACTATTTTTCAAGTTTCCCTTGAAAATGATTCAACTACTACGGTTGACATAGTAATGTTTTCTTTTACTCCTCTAAATTTAAATATTGAAACTAAAAATTCTGGAACCAATATTTCATTAGCCTCAGTAGAATTCATCATTACTAATGACGATTTCACTTACAGTGGTACTACCGATCAAAACGGACTATTTACTGTAAATAATTTAATACCTGGGTCCTATAATATTTATGCTGGAATTTGGGGTAAAAAGAATTTTTGTTTAGAGAGTTTTTCTCTTGTAGATGATTCATCACCATTTGTAATTACTTTAGAAGATGGTTATCAAGATCAATTTAATTTAGACTTGGGTTGGTCAGTTAATTCATCTGCTGCTTCAGGAATTTGGGAAAGAACAGTTCCTTTACTAACTGTTTTCAACAATACTGATACTTGTAGCCCAGCTACAGAAAGTAACGATTGTGGTGATTATGCATTCATAACTGGAAATTTAGGAGGCTTCCCAAGTTCTGACGATGTAGATTTGGGTTATGTTGAACTATCCTCACCTACTATCTCTTTAGATTCCAACTTAACTCATTATTTACATTGCAATATGTGGTGGAGAAATTTTCTTGGTGGAACTACTGCTGATGACACTCTTTTTATTGATTTAGATGATGGTATAAATAAAACTAACATTTATTATGTTGAAAGTGACAATCCTTTAGATTGGCATAAACTTACACTTGAAATTCCTAACACTATAAATCTTAACAACTTTAAAGTAGTAGTTACAACTGCTGATTGGCCATCCGGAGTTGATCACTTAGTAGAAGCTGGAATTGATAATTTTTATATTGATAATAATCCTAATACAGGTTTAAGTTCAGTTTCTCATTCGAACTTCGTAGTTTATCCAAACCCTACAAAAGATGGTGTAATATATATTAAAGGATCTCAACTACCTTTTAATTATGCTCTTTATAATTTATCAGGCAGTTTAATAGAAAGTGGTAATAACAAACAAATTCAATTAAAAAATAGGGGAGTATATTTCTTGAAAATACAAAGTAAGGAGGGAACTTATTTTAAGAAAATTATTTTTTAAAAAATTTGAATTGAAATATATTAAAAAATACTCCTGAGTTTTCTAATATCTTTCTTAGCACATCAAAGTACAATGTTATGGTTAAAATTATAGTCATTAGCCATATAACAAAAAGGTTTGCAGTAAACGTATCTAACTTCTTACCAAGAAGAAATTTAGATGGTGCATAAAATTGTGCACCTAAATAATTATTTCCCACGGGATCAAGATAAATAGGATCTGATTTTTGTATTAATCCTGTTTCATCTTCATCAATAAAACTTAATGAATTTGAATTGGTAACAAAATCCTCTAAACTATGGTTATTGTATTTGTTTTTAAATTCCTGAAAATCATAGTCTTTAAGTTTAGATATCAGTTTTTTGAAAGATCTGTATTCCTTTGATGTAATTATTTTATTTTTTTTATAATCCTTAAGCTTAGCAATTAAGTTTTTACTTGGTTTTATATAAGATCTTAATAAACTGTCCTTAGAATTATCAGCCTTATTATATAATTCTTTGTAATAATCTCTAGTACTTGTAAAGTATGTATGAAGCTGTAAATAATCATTTTTAACAATGGTATTATTTTCTATAGTAGCTAAAAGTTCTTCCATTTTTTCTTTGCTATACAGCTTAGAAGAATTATAACTTTTTAGTTCTTTTCTTACTTCATTAACAATTATTTCACCATCTCTTTTAGTCTTCATTAACTCCATTTTATCTGGATTTTCTTTTTGAGAGGTTCTATAAAAGTTAGTTAGTTTAGTATCAAGGTTGCTTTCCCACTGATCTTTTTTCCAGTTGGCAAAAGACATTTGCTTATCGTATTTAAAAAACTTCTTTTCGTATTTGTTATCTTTAAACTGTGTCACTGTTAGGGCTTCATATGCCCATCTTGATGCCATTATATTTCCAATTGCGGGTACCTCAGATTTTGATGAAAAGTAAGGGTGTAGTTTATCAAATGGAACAATAATACCACTAAATAATAATTGTGGTATAATACATATAGGGATGAGTATATAAATCACTTTAACAGAATTGAAAGAAGAAGATATATTGAGTCCCAACAAGTTAGCAAAGCAAGATGTAGAGAATAATATCATCCAATGAGCAAAAAACATACCTTCAATTTCTAATATAAAATTACCTACTAATACATAAAAAAGAGTTTGTATAGCAGATATTAAAAACATAATACCAATCTTAGAAAATAGGTAACTGCCCTTACTTAAGTTTAAAAACTTTTCTCTTTGCAAAATTTTAAGGTTTCCTATAATCTCTTCAGAACTAGTTGTTAAACCAATAAATAAAGCTACTATTACTGATATAAATAGATATTGGGGAAGATTGTCACTGTTATAGAAAGCGTATTCAAATTCATGCTTTAGGTAGTTTATTTCTAAATATTTCATAAAAAATGCTAAAATACCGGCTAGTACCGGGGCCTCAAATAGCGTGATAAGCATATATTGAGTATTGGTTAATTTAGACTTTATATCTCTTACGAAAAATACTTTTGATTGCTTAATTATATTAGGTATTTTAAATATACTATCAGGAATTTTTTGTTTTTCGTTCTCATTTTTTTGAGGATTTATTAATTCATGATAATGTTTATTCCATTCTATAGGAGAAACTTTTCTGTCTCCAGTTAATTCTCCATATTCATCAACCACTTTCATGTCGATGATATTAAAGATTTGTTCAGGGTTTACATTTCCACATGTCTCACATTCACTTTCATCTGCGTTGGCATGATTGATTAATTTTTTAAAATAAACAACAGCATCAACAGGATCTCCCTTATATATTGGATAACCACCAACATCTAAAATAATAAGCTGATCAAACATTTTATATATTTCCGAGGACGGTTGGTGAATAACTACAAAAATCAGCTTTCCTTTTAAAGCTAAAATTTTCAGTAAATCCATAATAATTTCTGAATCGTTGGAAGATAAACCAGAAGTAGGCTCATCAACAAAAAGTATAGAAGGTTCTCTTATTAACTCTAAAGCAATATTTAATCTTTTTCTTTGACCTCCTGAAATAGTTTTTGAAAGTGGATTACCTACTTTTAAGTCTTTTGCCTCAAATAGTCCAATAGAAATAAGTACTTCATTTACTAATTTAACCAGTTGATTGTCTTCGTAGTTCCCAAAGCATAACTTACCATTATAATAAAGGTTTTCAAAAACGGAAAGTTCTTCAATTAATAAATCATCTTGAGGTACAAAACCTATAACTCCTTCTAAGGATTTGGAATTTTCATAAAGGTCTAAACCATTAATTTTAATTTGACCAGATGATGGGGGGTAATTTCCATTTAGAACATTCAATAAAGTAGATTTTCCGCTACCTGATCCACCCATAATACCGACTAATCTACCAGATTCTTCTTTGAAAGTAAATTCATACAAACCTTTCTTTCCTGAAGAAAACTTATATTCTATTTCATTAGCAGTAAAATCAATTTTATCTAAACTTTTTTCTGATAGAAATTGAGCAATTATATCGCTGTAATAAATAGGGGTAATTCTGGAGTTTTTAATAGAAGACCCTTGTCTTAATACCTTAATTATTTTTGGAGCAATAATTTGTCCATTCAAAAATAATTCCTGATTTCCAAAATACCTTATAAAATATGTTTTTACAGAAGAGACTCTTAAAATAGAAACTTCTCCAATTAACCCTTCAGCAATTAATTTTTTAGACAATGATTCACCTTCATTAGCTTTAGAACTAATAGACAAATGATTTTCGTGAGTAGCTAATTTTTTTTGGGAAGCTTTTACAAATTCAAAAATTTCTGTGTATTCATTAAGCTCAATGTTAAAGGTTTCAGAAACAGTTTCTGCAAATGCCAATTCTTTTTCAGAATGATGAGGGTCAGCAAAAATAAACTCTAATATTCTAATGAGAACTATAACTTTCTGCCTCTGCTCAAGCTCTTCATTAATTTGAGTGCAAATTCTAAGAACTTTTACAGAGTTAACAGATGTTCTTTTTTTCTTACTGTCTTTTTTTATTTTAGTTCCGTGACGTTCTGTAATAAAAACATCAAATATTTTTAAGTATTTTTCGATTAATTCAGAGGAAAGATCTTGCTTTAAAAAAAGTTCAACAATATTTTTGGAGGAATCAGCAGCAATAATGTCACCCGAGTCTTCAATAACCTCAACTTTTGCTACAATAGCAAATAGTTGCATTAATGCTTTAAGAATCCGTTCACTCATCTAATAGATTTGGGTTGAATATACCAAAAAATTGAACCCGTTTTTTAAATTTATCAAAGAATCAAAAAATGAACTTAAAATTTGTCGATATATTTAATTTTCTTTACAGCCTAAATAACTTACTTAATTAATGACGATTATCTCTAAAATTGATAATGAAGTAGCAGAAATTACTTATGTAGATTTAGTATTGCCTTTGGCAATGCCTAAGCTATTAACCTATCAATTGTCTCCTAAACAGCAGGTTCAAGTTGGTCAAAGAGTGTTGGTTCACGTAGGTAAAAAGAAAGAATATGCTGCTTTAGTATATAAAATACATATAAATAAACCAAGTTATGAAACCAAAGATGTTATTGATGTATTAGTTGAAGCGCCGATTATTCACAAAAAACAGTTAGATCTTTGGTCATGGATGTCGAGATATTATATGACTTCTATGGGAGAAATTATGATTGCTGGGCTTCCTAGTAGCTTAAAGTTACAAAGTGAATCTGTGTATATGCCTAGTGGTAAATTTTATAGCGACAAAGAGCTGATTAATTTAAAACCGCAAGAACAAGCTATAGTTGACGCTTTACAACACAACCAACAAATGAGCTTGAAAGAAATTTCGGAGTTGTTAAAAATTAAATTTCCTCATAAATACATTCAAAATTTACTGAATTCTGGTTGGGTAATGGTATATGAATCCCATCCAGAAAAATACCGTCCAAAAACAGTGCAAAAAATAAATATTGCCCCAAAATTTCTTATAAATGAATCTCTTTTAGAATCGGTTTTTCAGGAACTTTCCCGAGCTCCCAAGCAAGAAGCTTTATTACTCAGGTTTTTACAACTTAAACAAGATTTAGCAAATAAGTCAGTTCTAAAAAAGAAACTATTAAAAGAATCAAATGCTTCAGTTGCAGTTCTTAATGCATTGATTGATAAAGGAGTTTTAGTAATCGAGGATAATCAGGTTGGTAGAATTATAGATAATAATGCCACTAAAATCAAAATGCCAGTTCTTTCTATTCATCAAGCCAAAGCAGAAAAAGAAGTCAGCACACTATTTAAAAAAGATCAAAAAGTATTGCTTCACGGGGTTACAGGAAGTGGAAAAACAGAAATTTATATTCATTTAATAGAAAAACAGCTTAAAAAGAACAAGAAAGTACTGTATTTACTCCCTGAAATTGCTATTACTACACAAATAATACAGCGGCTGCAATCTTATTTTGGTAAAAGAGTAGGAGTTTATCATTCAAGGTTTAATTTATCAGAAAGAACAGAGCTATGGTATTCCATGATGGATGAGAAATTACATGAGTATGATATTATACTAGGAGCAAGATCTTCTGTTTTTCTTCCTTTTACAAATTTAGGTCTTATAATAGTAGATGAAGAACATGAGTCATCTTACAAACAATTTGATCCTTCTCCAAGATATCATGCTAGGGATGTGGCTTCCAAATTATCACAAATGTATCAAGCAAATTTATTGTTAGGTTCTGCTACACCTAGTATGGAAATGATGTATTTGGTAAAAGAAAAAAAAATTGGATATGTTGTTTTAGATAAAAGATTTCATGAAGTACCCATGCCAGAAATTCAATGTGCCGATTTGAAACAGGCCTATAAAAAACGAAAAATGGTGGGTATTTTCACCCCACTTTTATTAGAAAGTATACAGACTACTTTAAAAGCCAACAAACAAGTTATTTTGTTTCAAAACAGGAGGGGATATGCACCTAGAGAAATGTGTATGGTTTGCAGCTGGACACCAACTTGTAAAAGGTGTGATGTCAGTTTAACTATTCATAAATATCAACCCATTTTAAAATGTCACTATTGTGGTTATTCTACTAAACAAATAGAATATTGTGGTGCTTGTGGATCTCCAGAAGTTACTATGCTAGGAATAGGAACTCAAAAGATAGAGGAGGAGCTTATTAAACATTTGGGTGATGAAGTTAAGATTAAGAGAATGGACTGGGACACCACAAGAAAAAAGGCTTCTTTCCAAAATATTATTGACCAGTTTGAACAGAAGGAAATAGATATATTGGTAGGTACACAGATGGTGAGTAAGGGTTTAGATTTTGACCATGTTGGTTTAGTAGGAGTTTTGCAGGCAGATGATTTATTGCATTATCCTGATTTTAGGGCTTACGAGCGTTGTTTTCAATTACTAACTCAGGTAAGTGGCAGAAGTGGTAGAAAAAATGAAAGGGGTAAGGTAATTCTTCAAACTTTTGACCCTTATCACTGGGTAATTAAAAAAGTTATAGAATACGATTTTAAATCTTTATATAAACAAGAATTTGCAGACAGAAAGCATTTTAACTATCCTCCTTACTGTAAGCTTGTAAAATTGGTACTATTGCATAAAAAATCTGATCATTTATATTCAGGTGCTAACCAACTGGCTCATCAATTAAAAAAACAATTAGGGGATAGGGTTTTGGGTCCTGAGTTCACTGTTATTCCAAGAATTAATACTTATTATCAACAACAAATACTTTTAAAGGTAGAGAATAAACTATCTATGAATAAAGTTAAAGAATTCATTCAAAACACTATTGATATGTGGGGAAAAGAAGATTATAGTAAGTCTATTAGAGTAAAAATAGATGTTGACCCCATGTAATGGTTAAGTCAATTAAATTTCTTTAGAATTGGCCCCCATTTATTTTTACCTGAGGAAATAGAAATAATTAGAAATATGGATTAAAATCGGGTATAATAACCATAAGTTAATTTATACTTTTTTAATTATTTGAAATTGGCAGATACTTTTTTTTAAAATCTTCAAAATTGATATTAATTCTATCCTCTACTACACACCTACCAAAAACATCTAATATTTACAAATCATCATAAACTATTTTATTCTTCCCATGTTTCAGTAGTCATATTTCTACCTCTTAAAGGCATTAGTAATGGTTTTTTAGCTTCATAACTAATATTGTACATTTTTAATTTTATTATCTCTAATTCTTTCAAGTAGTCATCAGCTCTAATACTTGATATATTTCCCATTTCTTCATCAAGTATTATTCTATCTTTAATTAACTCTATTTCGCTGCCTACCTTTAAATAAGGTAAATAGTGTTTGTAATAACTTTGATTGCAACTTACTAAAAGTATACATACAGGTATGATTAGGTTTTTTATGCTTTTCATCTTGAAGTATTTATTTGGTTTAATTTAAAATTTGGATTACCTACATAAGCAATATCATACTCTTTACAGGCAGGTCTTTCTTCTACTGTTTTTACTCCATTTACAGTATGTGTCACAGTAACAGTTCCACTTCCTTCGTGGGAAGCTATTCCGATCTTTTTGTTGTGGTCATAAACGTAGTTTTTCTTTAATTCAACCTCTGACCACCAACCAACAGAACTATTGAAACTTTCTTCAGCAGGTTTTCCATCAAACATGTTTTCCAAAAAACTTAAGCATCCATTCTGCCAATTATTGGCATAATAGACTTGAGCACCAATTTTTAAAAATGGTTCCGCATAGTCAGAAACTCTAGCTTCTGCTTTTTTAATACCAATATCGCCACGGTCCCCTGCAGAAGAACCAGCTCCTCTACAAACAGACTGAAATAGTACTACAGAGTTTTTCTTTAAGACTAGTTCATTTTCTATTTCAGTATTGGAAATCATGTCTTTTATTACTAATCCACCAGTTCCGTTTTTACCCATATTACTTCCATGACCAGAATAAACAAAAAAGTGAGCATTTTTAGCAGCCTTTTTTATGGCTTCCCATTCGGATTTTTCATCGTAAAACTTGTAAGTTTTTATTCCTTTAGATTCTAAAAATTCTCCGATCTTATCTAAAGCTACAACAGAACTAGAAATATCTGAATCAGTACCAACTACCAATACAGCGGATGTGTTATACTGAGAAATTAAAGAATTGGATAGGGTAGAAGTAGTTATAAATAGTACTACCATTAACTTTAAAAATGAATTTTTCATTATTGTGGATGTTTTAAGGGTTAAGTAATATTTTCTTATAGGCTGATTTTAATTATATAATCCATTCATTTATAAATGGCACAGAATAGCACTCTTATAGAAAATATTATTAATGTAGTTAGGTTAGAAGTTGTAACTCATTTATTTATTAATATTGAAATAAAATTATTTAAATCATGAAAAAATATTTTCTAACTGCATTTTTAACTGCATTGTTAATTATTAAAATTCAAGTATCAGCTCAAAAGAACACCAACTGGTATAATTCGGGAAATAACGGCTTACAAACACATTTAGCTTATGAAAATATTTTGATTAAAAAAGATTCAAAACCTGTAGTTGTTGCAATAATTGATTCTGGGATTGATATTGGTCACGAGGATTTAAATGGAAAAATTTGGGTTAATAAAAAAGAAATCCCTAACAATGGAATTGATGATGATGACAATGGTTATATTGACGATATTAATGGTTGGAATTTTCTTGGGAATAGTAAAGGAGAAAATTTAAATAATACAACTTTAGAAGTAGCAAGAATATTTTCGATATTAAAACCAGTATTTGAAAATATTAACCCTGAAAATATAAGTGAAAATCAAAGAAATAAATATGAACTGTATATAGAAGTTAAAAATAAATTAGAAAAAAATATTGAAGAGGTTAATAAAGAGGTTTCCTATTTTAAATCATTTTATAATGCTGTTTATATTGCTGATGAGAGCTTGAAAAATAATATTGGCCCTAATTACACCATTAAAGACTTAAAAAATATAAATAAAAAAGATTCTATTTTTAGTAGTTCAAAAATGATTTTAAGACTAAATAAATATGGTTACTCTCTTGAAAAAATTGAAAATGATATGAAATATTTTCAAGATCAATTAGATTATAATTACAATTATAAATTAAATCTTAGGGCAGATATAATAGGCGATGATTTATCAGATATTAATGATATTACTTATGGAAATAATCAGGTACAAGGCCCTGATGCTAACCATGGCACCCATTGCGCTGGAATTATAGGGGCAAATAGAAATAATGATATAGGTAATATGGGCGTAGCTGATAATGTACAATTAATGTCTTTAAGAGCTGTTCCAAATGGTGATGAGTGGGATAAAGATATTGCACTTGCTATAAGATATGCTGTGAATAATGGAGCAAAAGTGATTAATATGAGTTTTGGAAAAGATTACTCACCAGAAAAAAAAATGGTAATTAATGCTATAAGATATGCAGAAGCAAATGATGTTTTATTAGTTCATGCTGCTGGTAATGAATCTTCTAATAATGATTCTATTCTTAACTTTCCAACTCCAAAATACCCTTCTATGAATAATAGCTTTTCGAATTGGATAGAAGTTGGAGCTTCGACAAGATTTAATAAAGCAAAGTTAAAAAAAGGATATATAATAAATGATGGACTTGCAGCTGACTTCTCCAACTATGGTCATCAATTTGTAGATGTTTTTGCACCTGGACATGATATATATTCAACCATTCCTGATAATAAGTATGAGTTTAGTAGTGGTACCTCTATGGCTGCTCCAATGGTTTCTGGTTTAGCAGCATTATTAAAGTCTTACTATCCTAAATTAACGATGCTAGAAATTAAAGAAATTATTATTAAAAGTTCCAAAAAGTATACAGATTTCATCACCTCTCTTCCTGGTGAACCTTTAAAACAAATAAGTTTTGAAAAACTTTCTTCAAGTGGTGGTATTGCCAATGTTTACAATGCAGTTATAATGGCAGAAAAAATATTTAAATAATTACAATTTTTTAAATAAAATATCGTTAAGGTTGTATGAGTAGAATTATTTTCAATCCAAGTTTAGATAGCTATGTGTTTGGCCCTAACTTATATAAAGACTCAAATAAATCAAGAGAGGAAGAGATTGGTAAATCCATTTTTTATTTGCTGATTTATGGGCTAATTATAATGGTTTCAGTTTTATTACCAATTGGAGTATTTATAGTCGAAACAATGCTTTTTGATTTTTTAAATTTCTCTTCAACAATATTAATGTCAGTAAATTTGATGCCATTAACTATTTTCGACATAATATTTCTACCAATTTTCATTTTTTATCAACTACATAAAAAAGTTTCTTCCTTTTAATAATTTACTTAATTAACTCAAACTTGTACCAAAACAATATATTTGGATTATAGTTTTGTAATTCTTTAAATTTTGACAATTCCTAAGCGATCAAAAGATTTTCCATTGGTACTTGCTGCCCAGCAAGACAGAAAGAAGTTTTCTGTGCTCTACAATAAGTATTTTAAGGAGATTTTCTTGTTCATACTAAAGAAAACAGCTAATGAATCTCTAGCTGACGAACTATCTTCAAATACATTCATGAAGGCCATGACTAATTTAACGAAGTATAGAGATATGGGTTTCCCATTTTCTTCTTGGCTTTATAGAATAGCATCTAATGAGGTTTATAAATACTTTAGAGATAATAATAAAGTTCAAGAAGTAGAAATTAACGAAAGAGATGCTGTCACTTTTTTAGGTGAATTAGAACTAGATGATAATTCAGATCAAGTAAATCAATTAATGACATGTTTAAGTGAGATGAAAGAAGACCAAAGCGACTTAATTGAAATGAGATACTTTGAAAAATTGTCTTTTAATGAAATTGGAGAAGTTTTAGGAATTACGGGTAATAATGCCAAAATTAAAGTTTATAGAGCTATAGATAAGCTAAAAAAATTATTTCATAATAAGTGATGAAAAAGTATACAATACATAAAGGTAAAAAATCCATAAAGCTTACTGATGCACAGATTATGAGGCATCAAAACTTCGATAAACTATTTGTTAGTTATAATGAACTAACCAAAAGAAAAAAACCGCCTATATACAAGAGTAAGAAATGGTTTTTATTTTTAGTTCTATTGGCATTGGCTGCTTATGTGATTTCTGAATTTACTTAAGTTTTATGATTAATTCTCATCACCCGACGTGAAATAAGTTTTCAATTTTTTTGTAACCTTTTCGGATTTCATAAAGAAGTTTAAAATATATCAACTTAGCTACAACTGAGAATACTAACCTCCCTTTTTTTTATAAAGCAAGTTAACCCACCCTTAAATCATCACATTTTGTACCATTTCCTAGTTCTTAGGATTATATAAGCAAAGAAAAGCTTATAAAAAAACTGTACAGTTAACCATTATTTACTAACCCTTAAAAATAATATACTATGTATAGTTTATGCAAAACATTTATATCCAATAATTTCAACCAACCTTTAAATTCTAAAAAATTAAGAATCATTGTATTTTTAATTGCCATTTTAATGGGCTTTTTCTCTAGTAACTTCTTTGCAAGTGACAGTCTAAGAATTACCAATAATAAAGCAGTTAAGCACTTGTTCCCTAAAACACCAAAAGTTTATTTTACAAGTAAATACGTCCTTAATGATAGCAATACTGTTCATTTAAAAATGAATTTTGGTTCAAAGAAAATTCTCAATCCAAAAAGTCTAATTGATAATATAAGAGATAAGAGACCTAGGGTTGTAGATATGGTAATGACACTTTACCCATCTGATTTAGAAAATTGGGAAGAAGACTACAAAGGGTTAATAGCTAGCAGAATAGAGTCTTTAAAAAATTTAGATAGCGCCTTTTCAATGGATAGAAGTATTAAATGGAACTTAATTATTCAGGATGAAGACAAAAGTTTTTATAAGGCTAAAAAAAGAATTCACGGTATAGTAATTCATTATACTTCATTAAGTTCATGGAGTGGCAAAGAGAAATATAATCAAACATTAATAAAAATGGAAACGCGTTGTTCAGCTCAAAAACAAGGCAGGAGAATGTTTGAAATTGCTAAAAGAAATAAAGATAACTGGAAAAACATGCTCATTATAACAGACTGCAGTGGTAGTATGGCTCCTTATGGTTCAGAAGTTATGTTGTGGCATATGCTAAGAACAAGTAAAAAAGATATATCTAGTTTTGCTTTTTTTACGGATGGTGAAAAAACATCTAAAGAAATAGGTAATGCAGGAGGAATTTATTTCACAAAAATCAAAGATTTTAGGCAAATTGGAAGGGTAATTAAATACTATACTGTAAATGGAGGTTATTATAACTCTGATGTTCCAGAAAATGATTTAGAAGCTATTATCAAGTCAGTTAATAAATCTTACAGTCATGATGATGTAGTAGTGGTAGTAGATAACAATAGCCCAGTTAGGGATATGGAATTGTTAAGTCAAATAAACTATCCGGTTAGAATAGTGCTTTGTGGAGTAGAAAATAAGGAATCTATCAATCCAGATTATATAAAATTAGCCTTTCATACTAAAGGTTCCCTTCATACAGTAGAAGACGATATTGATCAGTTTATGAAAAATAAAGAAGGTGAGATTATAATGATCAATAAAGTGAAGTATAAGGTTGAAGAAGATGAATTAGTACAAGTAAGTAAAAAAGTAAAAATCCAGCATTAAAAATGGATAATCAATTTAAAAACAAAATTCGAAAACAAAAGGATAATATAATAAACATGAAAAAAATAACATTATTAATATTAGCGACATTTTTGCTAACGTCTTTTAAAGCAGACAGAAACCAAGAACATATAACTTCTGTTCAATATGAAATGAGATTAGACTTTATGCAGCAAAGATGTAGAATGCTTGTAGGAATGTTTGAGAAACAATACAAAGACGGAGAAATGTCTGCTGAGTATGCTTTTTACTATGCAGAAATGCTACAGACAATAGATGGATGTGCTGAAGGTTTAAAAGAATATAAAGTATTATTCAAATGAGACAATTAACATTTAAAAATGCTAGTGAAGCTTTTGATTTTTACTATGGCACAATACCTTATGAAGGTGAAGACTTCGCGGGTACTAGAGCTATGTTTAATCAAGGTTTTACTATTGAAAAACCATGGGAGCGCATGATAGAAAATGAAAAGCATGAGTTCAATATGGATTATGCCGAAGCTGAGTTTGCCTTTTTTTACATGCAAATGGTAAGAAGTTTAGACAGCGCTGATTCTGATTTGAAACACTTTAAAATTGAGTCAAATTAATAGATAAATATTTAAATCATGAAAAAAATAATAATGATCGCCTTTATATTTCTGGGTTTAACATCAAGCAACTCAAATAATGATGAATGGGCAACTATTTATTGTAAGCCTAACCTGGAGAGCTGCATCCATAATTTGGATCATTTAGAATTGTGGCTAGAGCTTGATTTTAAAGATGGCAAAATTTCTGAAAATGAATATGAAGCTTATAAACTAGTGGTAGAAAATACAAGTAGGAGTATTGAAATGATTCTGGATCCATTAGGATGCCAATGTGATACTAATAAAGGAAAAAAAGTAAATCTTTTAGATACCAGACGAAAAACTCCAAAATGGGTGAAAAATTAAATAAAATGTTAAAGTACATGTACCATTTTAGATAATTAGGATTATATGATTAAACAAACTAAAAAATAAAAGCCTATAGCAAATAATCTACTCTAATTTTTAATAATTAAAATAATACTTAGAGTATGAAATATTTGTTGCCTTTATATCTTATAGTTTTTCCTTTCTTAGTTTCTGCACAAACAAAAAGTTCAGAAAAGTTAAACTTTCAGCAGAGAAGAATTCAAAATTTATATTTAAAAAAGAAGTATGATAAATGTATAGCTGTTGGTTATAATAATATATCAAAAGGTTATTTAGATAGACTATCCTACTATTACTTATCATTAGCTTGCTATGAGCTATATAAAAAAAATAAAAATAATTATTTACTAAATAGATCAGTTAAATATTTAAATAATTCACATTTTAAAACAAATGAATTAGTAAATAAAATTGCCATAAATAATGAGCAAACTCTGAAAGAAATACATCTAAATTTAATTGATTTAGCTAAGTCTGATTTTGAACAAAACAAATCCAAATATCAAAAAAAATTAAAATATGCTAAGGATATTTTTGGTGACACCATAAACTATGTTTCGTTATGGAGACCTACTAAGATTTATAAAAAAACAGATTCTAATATCCCCAGAGAAATTAAATTAATTGGAAATCAGTTCTTCAACCATCTTAGCGAACTGTTCGATAATGGATATTTTATTAAAAATTCTTTTTCTAGTTATTTAACCAATGAACTAAACATAAATTTAAATAATGTAGAATCTAAAATGCTCAATAAAATTTCAACATTTTATGGGCTATCAGAAATTGAAGGAAAGAAACACAATAATCAAATTATAAGTTTCTTTCATGAACTAGGATACAATTATATTAACGATGATGAAACTCCTTGGTGTGCAGCTTTTATAAATTATTGTGCAAAGAAAATTGGAGCCCAGTATGCTACTGGTCTTAGAGCAAGAAATTGGATGAAATGTGGAAAATCATCTAATAAACCCTCCATAGGAGATGTAGTAGTTTTTGGGTATGGTGGAAAAAACTCAAAGTCAGGTCATGTTGCAATGTATATATCAGAAGATTTTGACAGTATATACTGCCTTGGAGGAAATCAATCGAATATGGTAACCATTAGCTCTTACTGCAAGTCAGACTTATTAGGTTACAGAAAATTAATAATTAATTAAAATCAATAATTATGAAACAAAAAACAAAAATTATATTATTTGGAGCTACAGGACTAATGCTGTTAGGCTCTTTTACATTAGAGGATTTTTTAAACGATTCTCCAATCAATATTGATGAAAATATGGAAAAGGATATAAGTCTATTTCCCTCTAAATTGAAAGAACTTGATCAACCAACTTTAATTTTAAATGATAAGGAAGATCCCAAAATTCAAGATACTATTAAAAGTGTAAGCAAGAGAGAGAAGGTTAAAAATCTGCCGTTCTATTCTTCTAAAAGTTCTACAATTAAACTTTCTAAAAATATTTCACTAAAAGGAATTAATAAAGTGTCTAATTCAAAGAAGCAATATGAAATAGATGAAGTTTTTACAAAAATGTGGGATGTAGATATTGGAAATATGAGTTACAGATCCAATTTTGAAATGGTAGACAACCATCTTTATGTAGGTTCTAATGGAACTCACTATCAAGATTGGCACACTTGGGATGAGAAAAGTGGTGTTTATAAAATCAACACTAAAAGTGGACAAATAAAAGAAAAGTTTGCAGATGGTGAAATGGGTGATATGGATGTGAATGGTCTCTTGTATTACAACCGTAATTTATATTTTGGAAATGACAATGATGAATTTTTATGTACGAATCTTGACGGAAAACTTCTTTGGAGAATTCCAGTTTCAGGAGATGTAGAGCATGAACCCACTTTAATTAAAAGAAAAAATGGAAACATTATTGTATTTGCTACTGAAGTAGGTGAGGTGAGAGCTGTCAATCCAAAAAATGGAAAGACTGTTTGGGACTATTTTCATCCAAATTTTAATGGCTGGAAAGATGGTGATAACAGACTTGTATTTAAATTAAAAACCCATTTTAAATCTGGAAAAATATTTTTTGATGCACCAGAAATAGCAGATTATAACTTTGATGGTGTAGCTGATTTGCTTTATAACACATATGGAATGACTATAATAAACGGGCAAAATGGAAAATTAATTGAAAACTATGCTAATTCAAAAGGAGAAGTAGCATTAATTAACACTTCCAGTTCCTATTACAACCCTATTCAATTAGGTCTGGGCAATAATTCCAAAATAGTGGTTCTTTACGAAATACCTTCTTCTGATAAGAAAAAAATAGTAGTATACAATAATGACGGTAGTATACATAATCAAAAATTAATATCTAAAACAGAATTATTAAAAGATTATGCTTATTGGGGTTCGTGGCCAGAAAAACTTAATAACAATGAAGTAGGTTTTATATCAGATGATGTAATACATATTTACAATTCAAAAGATAATAAATTTTCTAAAATTCAAAATTTCAACTCGATTACTAAAGAAAATTCCAATTATGGAGTTAACTATAATTCAAATCTTAAGGGTGTATTAAATGTTTCCTTACATAAAATTAATACTGAAAAAGGTATTTGTAGACTTATGAAATGGGAATATGATAAGAATTGGGAGCATTCAATTATTAAAGTTTTTTCGGTAACTGAAAATAAATTGTTACTAACCATTAAGTTGCCTGCGAGGTCTGAGGGGCCATTATTAGTAAGAGATATTAATGGTGATGGAAAGCAGGAGCTGTTAGTAGAATGTAACCAGCACTTAAGTTGCTATGATATTTCATCTTTAAAACTTTAAAAATTATTAATTCTAAAAATCAATCAAATGAAAAAAACAAAAAATAAACAAAAAATAAAGTGGATAACTGGGTTGTTATTTACTTCGATTGTAACCCTATTTGGATTTAAGTATTACGAGTACAAACATGCTTATGAAAAAGGAATCCTTCCCATATTTAAAAATGATATAGATTATATTGAAATGTCATTTAATGCTGATGAGGGATATGAATATCATGGCAAAAATGGGACTCATATATCAATTCCCAAATCTGCTTTTAGAGATAAAAATGGAAATTTAGTTACTGAAAATGTAGTTGTAAAATTTAGAGAATTTCACGATGCAAAAAGTATTTTACTGTCCGGTATTCCTATGCAGATGAACGATCAAAGAAATAATTATATGCAGTCTGCTGGTATGATGGAAATAAGAGCATTTAATGGAAATAAAGAATTACAACTAGGTAAGGGAAAGTCTATAAATGTGAGTTTAGCAGCTTTAAATAAAGTTGATGAAAATTTTAATTTGTATTTTCTAGAAGATAACGAAGAATGGACGGAATTGGGCAAGTTTGAGACAGATTCTAATCAATTTAAATTAGATGGGTTAAAAGCTGTTGAAACCATTCCTATTTCACCTGAAAATCCACAGCCAAGCGATAACGATTTCATTTTTTTATTATCTATGGATTTAAAAAATGCACCATATTTAAAAGCTTTTGATGGTGTTGAATGGAGAATGATAAAAGATAATGATGAAGATAATCCTTATGATGAACTTAGAACAGGATGGGATCACATAAAAATTAAAAAGATAAAAGGGAAAAAGGATGTGTTTAAAATCACATTTAAAAGAGAAGTTAGATTACCTGGATCAGAAATTGTAAAAAATGATAGGTTTTCTTTAAATGCCCAACCTGTATTAAAAGGAAGAAAGCTTTCTAATGCTTTAAAAGCGTATAAAAAGGACTTAAAACAGTATGAAATCCTTTTAGCTCAAAAAGAAGTTGAAGAACAACGTTTAGCCTTAGAAAGCGATTTAGTAAATAATTTTGTGGTAGCTAAACTAGGTATATGGAATTGCGATAGATTAACAAATGCTGAAAATTATGTCTGTGGTACTTACGAATTTGATTTTGAAAATGAGTTTTTGCCCATTTTTAATAAAGTGAAACTGTATGTAGTTTTAAACGATCAAAATGGAGTACTAACATTTAATAATTCGGATTGGAACAATATGCCTTTTTTTCCTGATGAAAATGTTGAATTATTTGCTATACTTCCAGATTTAAAAGTAGCTTATATAAGTTCAGATATTTATAGAGGTAAAGTTAATAAAGAGACAATTTCCAAATTCTTTACTAACAGAATAAAATTTAATTCTAAAATTATACCAAAAGAAGAGGCTTTTGCATACATTGAAAATCTTATGACTAATAATTCTATAACCGAACTAGCAAATAATTAATAATAAAAACTAAAATGAATACAAAAAACACAATTATATTTTCAACTGCCATAGTTCTGGCAGTTGGAATTTCTTGCCTAACTTTTTTAAATTGATATCCTAAGAGTAGAAAAGGATATGTTGAAGTAAAAGGTATGGGACAGACTAATTTTGAATCTGATCTTATTGTTTGGGAAGGAAGTTATAAAAGAAAAAAAGAAAATTTAAAAGATGCTTTTGCTGCAATTACCAATGATAAAAAAATTGTAGAAAAATTCTTATCTAATAATGGAGTTTTAGCAGGAGAAATTGTTTTTGGTCCTGTAAGTACAGAGGAGGTTTTTGAAACTATATTTTCTCAAAATGGAGATGTTATTGGTGAAAAATTTATGGGTTATAACTTGTCGCAGGATGTTATGATTGAATCCAATAATGTTTTAAATATTGAAAAGGTATCAAGAAAGATTACAGAAGTTTTAAATAATGGCGTTCAATTTTACTCTCATAACCCAAGGTATTATTTTACTGAACTTGCAAGTTTGAAGTTGGATTTAATTTCTAAGGCTACAGAAGATGCTAGATTAAGAGCTGAAAATATTGTAGAGCAATCTGGCACTGTTTTGGCTGATTTAGTCGATGCTAATATGGGTGTTCTTCAAATAGTGGGTCAAAATAGTGATGAGAATTACTCTTGGGGAGGTTCTTTTAATACTTCTTCAAAAAAGAAAACGGCAAGTATAACTATTGATTTAAGATATACGGTTGATAATTGAAAACTATGAAAAAGAAGTTTTTTTTTGTAATTCTTTTTTATAATTTCAATTTAATTAACTAATTTTTTGGTATTCTAGCATCTGGATAGTTTTATTATTTAAATAAATTTTCATTAAAAAAAATCAGTTATGAAAAGAATTATATTATTACTTGCTGTTTTTCTTTTTACATTTTTGAAAGGTGATTTTTTTACTCAATATTCACAAAAAAATTATTTCGGTAATTGTACTGCACGGACTTTAATGGTCCGAAGTGGTCCTGATAAATCCTATGATATTATTACAACAATTAAAAAAGATGAAAAAGTTGATATTTTAAGTTTTGAAGGAGAATGGATAAAAATTCAGGTTGAAGATCATATTGGATATGTTGCTAAAGAACATATTAGTATTTATGAATTTAAGGAAGAATTTCGCAACAATAAAAAAGAGGAGTTAGATACTATTATTAAAGAAAAACATCAATATTCACCATTAATGTATATTGCCCCTCAATTATTTAATAAAGGTTGGGCAATTAATTTTTATAATGAACTTATTCTTGATTTCGATAAAAATGATTTTGACACATTTTGTTTTCCCAATATCAACGGCTCTATATTATTTATAATCATTTTATTTTCTTCTCTTATATATTTGATTTATCTATTAATCTTTTATTTTAATAATATTGATAATTGGTTTGGAAAAATCGAATTATCATATCCTTTTTGGACTTATCCTTTCTTTTTCATTATTTCATCTCTTATAAATCAAGATAAAAATTTTATAGTTGAAATAACTTTTTTTATTATTACTATTATCTATTTTGCTTTAATAGTAAAGCAAAATATAAAAAAAGAAGAGAAAATATATTTGATAATATCTTTAATAAAATCTTTTTTTATAATTATTTCTATTCAATATGTTCTGTTTATTGTTATTTCTACACCATTATATATCTATAAGTTTATTCTTTTTATTTTAGAAATAGCCTTTTGGATGGGCATAATAGTCATAATTTTGGGTACTATAATTTCTATAGCTTATTTCATCCTAAAATTGTTGTTTTCAAGCAGTGATAATAAATATATAACAGATGGTGAAGGGAATTGGTGGAAAAAAATAAAAAGAAAATAATATATAAAATATCCTATTCCTGAAAAAGTATCAAAACCATAAATCAATCAGTTTTAAAACTGAGTTTAATTATAATAAATAACAAAATTAAATAATTAAAATCTGTACCATTTTTTAATCTAAGGATTATATGAGTAAAGAAACTCAAAATAAAAGCCTATAAGCAAACTGTACTCTAATTTTAAATTCTAAACAATTATGGGTGCCTCTATTTCTAAAAAGTTGCTTTTTTTAATAGCTCTATTTCAGTTCAATCAAATTTTTGCAAATACTCCAATTTCCTATCAATTAGGAAAATTCTTATACCAAAAAGAATATTATGACCTTTCCCTAGTGTTTTTAAAAAAATCTAAAGAAAAATTAGAAAGAGAAACACTTGGAGAATACTATTCTTTATTATCGGATATTTACCTTATTAAACCAGCTCATAAAGTAAGAACTAAGAGTTCTAATTATAATAACAGCTACAGAAACTTAATCAGAGCCAATAAGTATCAATACTATAATAAAACTACTTATCAAAATAAAGTAAAGATTTTAAAAGATAGTAATGTTACATTAATGTTTAATCTCTTATCGACTGGCAGGAAGAACACTACTTTAGAAAGAAATCTAAAAAAATTTGATGATAAACTAGCTGCCTTTTTAGTTCATTCTTATAAACTGAATCATACAAGTAGTTTTTCTAAAACCCATTTGAAAAATTCTAAAAGTTATCAAATTTCATTAGCTAAATTAGGTGACTATTGTATAAAAAATTCAACATACTTAAATCCAATATTTAAAAAAGAAGTTGAAAACCTTATACAGTCCCAATTACCAATAATTTTTAATTCTAATAGTTATGATATACTAAGCGAAATAATAAAGAATGATTATTTTAAAACAAATTTCCAAGATTTTATAGTTGAGGAATCTACTAAAAATCAAATATTACTTTCTGACACTTTGAGGACTGAGGTTTTTCCTCCTATATTTTACATCAATAAATTTTATAGAAAGGTATTAGCTATCGAAGAAAATTTAATTCCAGAGCACCATTTAAAGAAATGGTATTTACAACACTTTTACAGAGAATTTTTAGATAAAATGGCTAATACAGAAAATTCTTTAGATGAGATAAGTAATTTTAATTTTAAGACTGACACGGTTTCATTTTTTATCAATTCTAAAAATGGGGTTTACCAACGAACTTTTTCTATTGATGACGAACTTTGGAAAGATGTTTTGAATTTTCAGCTCCGTTTGCCCTTAAATGAAAACGATTATGATAAAGTTTTTCAATCTATTGCACTTTCATCAACCTTGATTGATTATGATTCATCTTTAGTTTATGACATAGTGTATAATTTTTATAATGAAAACATTGATTTTTTTCTCAATAATTACAAGGAATACTATATAAATTTAATGAGCTACAGATTTGATAGACCAAATCCTAGTTTAAGAATAGTCAATGAAATCTTAGACAATAAAATGCTGAGTGAAAATGGTCTAAATCCTAAAGATGCTATAAAATATTTGTTGGTAAAAAATTATTATAATCCAAATTTGAAAGATCAGGAGAAACATTTGAAATGGTTTATCCCTTATTTTAAAGATCAAATTGAATTAGGAAATACCAAAAATTTAGATGAAGAAATGATTTTAGCCAGTCATGTTTTTTCAAAAAATAAAGAATTAATAGAGCTAAGAAAAAATTATTTAATTAAAGATTATGAATTAACTCATCAAACTTCTATAACTGATTGGGATAGTTTAGAACTTAGTGATATTGAAAATTGTAGATATGGAAAACCTACTGAAAGTTATTACACTAACTTTTTGGATAGGTTAAAGTTTTTTAGAAGAATGGTAGGAATCAATGATCAGGTATATTTTAAAGATGAGTATAATAAACAAGCCATTGCTGCTGCTCTAATTATGAATGCAAATAATGAATTGACTCATCATCCAAATTCAACAATGAGTTGTTATTCTGAACAAGGCTATAAAGGGGCTTCCTCAGGAAATTTATATTTGGGTGCTTGGAGTTCTAATTGCATAGACGGGTATATTGAAGATGGTGGTAAAAATAATACTAGTGTAGGTCACAGAAGATGGATATTTAATCCATTTAATACTCATTTTGGAACAGGATCCACAATAACTGAAAATCAAGTTACTACGAATAGTGGTTTTGAATGGAGTTATAAAAATGGATCAAATTGTTTGGTGGTTATTACAAAAGAAAACGATAATTCCCCACTTACTTATTTTCAAAACTACCCAATTACGTGGCCTACTCAAGGTTATTTTCCAACAGAATTCATTAAATATTCTACCAATTTAGATGGTTCCATTAAACCTGTTAGATTTTCCTTTTCATTGGTAAATGCAGACTTTAGAAATGCAAAAGTCATAATAAAACAAAACGGAAAATTGCTTAGAAATAAAATTACTTCTGTAAACGAAAGATATGGGAGTATGGCAATTGTGTGGGAATTAGAATCTTCCATAAATGATAAAAATCCGATTTTAGTTAAAATACTAAATGTTAAAAAATTTGATGGTAGTATAGAAAATTTTGAATATAAAATTATACCATTTGCATTGAAACAAGAACTAGCAAAAAATTAAAATAATGGTTGTACCATTTTTAATTAATTGCATTATATAATTATACAACTAAAAGAAAAGCCTATAAGTAGACAGTACTCAAATTTTTAATTCTTATCAATTATGAATACTGTTTATTATAAATGTGTTTTTGTTTTTCTTCTTTTTACTAATCTGATTTCTCATTCTCAAGAACTAATTAATAATGAAGATACTACCAGCAATATTGAATTATTGAATATTTATACTTCAAAAACATATACCAAGCTAGAAGTTTTAAAAATATATAATAATCAAACTTACGAGCAGGTAAGATATAAATATAAAAGAGGAGAGTCATATGTTAAAATAAATAGCGGTAAGTATCTAAAAAGAAATAATAGATTGGTATTATTAAAGCCTTCTCACAGAGAATTCGGTAGTTATTTAGTAAATAAATCGCTTTATGTATCTAAACATATTTATTTAGAAAAAAAAGATGCTTATTTACATAGGTCTCATCCTTTTTATCGAACTCAATCTATTTCCTACAATACCCCATTTTGCATCAACCCTGAAAATATATCTTTAGCAGTTTATGACGGAAAAATAAATATTTCATTAGAAGAAATTTCAGATTATATAACAAAAGGTCTGCATTCAGATTTCGATAAAGTAATGGCTATAAGTAAATTTATCCATAAAAATATTGAATATGACTATAATGCTTTATCAGAAAAAAAAGATATAATCCATATCCAAGATAGTACAAGAGAGATTTTATTAAGTAACTTTAAAGTGGCTACTTGTGCAGGTTACTCTCATATGTTTAATGAATTGGCTAATTATGCGGGCGTAAATTCAAAAAAGGTAATAGGGTACACCAAAACAAGCCATAGTGCAATTAATAATTCAATTGGCTATCATGCTTGGAATAAGGTTTGGATAGATGGTAAAGCAAAATTATATGATTTTACCTTGGCAGACGACAACGACAGTACATGGTTAGATGTGAGTCCAGAAATAATGTTATTTACTCACTTTCCAAATAATAAAGCGGATCAATTATTAGAAAATCCAATTTCTAAAGAAGAATGGTTAAAAATGCCAGTTTATTTACCCAAACAAAAGCACGAAAAATTACTTTGTAATTTTAAAAATGGAATTACATATTTTGATGATTATATACAAATTACAGTTCCGGTAGATCATAATGTCAATATAAGTTCTATGAATGATAATTATTTATATTCTTATTATTGGGGAGAAAAGCACGAAAAATTAAATTGGAATATAGGGAATGAATCTATAGAAGTTATAGAAATAAAAAAAACTTCGGACAGTGTAACATACTCCTTTACATTGGATAAAGAAGTGTCATTAATAGAAATGAGAATATCAAAAGACAATTATTACAGTTCTTTAGCTAAAATAGATTTTATAGCGGTGAAAGGGGACTTTAATAACTATTTGGAGTTTTTAGCTCAAAAATCAAATAATGTGTTAATTGAACCCATGCTTCTTGGTATTATTTCGGCTTTATATTTAAATGATAATGAAAGTCTAAAAAAACTTGTTTCTGACACATGTAAAATATTGTTTGATGAAAATGGAGATCTTAAATTGGATGAAAAAATTATAAATGAAATAAAAAAATGGAAAGGTGATAGATATATTTGCAAATACTATTCATTTGATGGTAACCCAAACAAAGTTTATATGACAAATGTAACTAATAGATTAAAGATATATATTGAAAAGTTAGAAGGGCAAGATGAATTTATATTAAAGGATATTAAATATTCAGATGGGAATGATTTTAATTGGCTTTCAATAGATTCTAGATAAATAATTTATAAGTTTATAATTATGAAAAAATTGTTTTTCTTTTTGGCTTGTCTATTAGCTACTGTCTCATTTTCATCACAATTTCAATTAGATAGTTTAAAAAATCAGTATCAAATTAATGATGCATTGTATATTGAAAAAGATAGATCTATAAAGCTATTAAATAAAGAATTAGATTCTCTTATTGGTCAAAATAAAGAATTACTTAAATCTTTAGAAAAATCTAAATTAGAATTGGAGATAGCTAAATCAGAATACCAAGCAAGAAATGATTGGATCAATAAAGTTTTTAAAAGTAAAAAAAATCAAATCAGTTTATTACAAAATGAAGTTGATTCATCTTTTATTTTTCTGGCTAATTATTATGAAGATGATTTAGGAATTTATTTGTACAACTCTTTAAAATCTAAAAACATTTCTGTAATTAAAAGTTCTAATGCAAAAAAAACTTCTAATTATTTAAAGAATCAAATGAAAAGTAATTTACAATTATTAAACAAAAATTTAGATTTAGTTGATAAAGGATACAAGTTTATTATTACTGACGATAATATCATTGGATATAGACCTGATATAAATTTTAATAAACTTAAAATTTTACGAATTGATACTCTACCAATAAGCTTTATTAATAATCAAAAATTTTTAAAACACGTAAAAAAATATGATCCATTTATGAGTTTTAATACATTATCATTTTTAAAAGAAGCTACAGGTTTAGATAGTAATTATTTCATATTTAAAGAAAAGAGGAAATTTAATGTGAGGGAGATAGAACAACTAAAATATGATATTGAAAAACTAAAAACTAAAAATAATGATTTATTAAATGATTTTAAAGAAAAAACTTATCCTATAACCCAAAAAATTAAATTGTTAGAATATAAAATTGAAACAATAAGAAACCGATCTGGTTCTTTGCATCTTAGTTTAAAATCAGATTCTTCTATAATAAAAGATGCTGCGCACAATCTAAAACTTATTCAAAAATTAATACCCAAAGAAAAAAAATTATACGAAAATTATTTAATAAAAAATAAAAAGAAATATTATTATGATAATAATCAATTAAAATCTGTTGGTTGTAAAATTATAAATACTCCCATTGGTTATTGGAAATATTACTATGATAACGGAAAACTTAAAAGTAAAGGCTCCTATAATTTAAAAGGAATTAAAATAGGTAAATGGTATTATTATTTTGTTGATGGTATTCTAGAAATAAAGGAACAATATGATAACGAAGGTAGATTAAACAAAATTGGTAAATGGGTCAATAACTGGAAGAGTGGTGTTGAACACTCAAAAATTATAGAAATTAACTTTAAAGAATATAACAAAGGATCAGACATTGTTGTATACAAAGAAAATAAACTATTTTTAGAAGCAGAGTTCATTCATCAATACTATCCTTTGACTTTTCATGAGGTATATGAGGAAACTTATTATTATAGACTTAGCAGTTTAGGTGGACTCCTTTGGAATCTTCAACATGCAGTTGAAAGTGATTTTAATCATTGGGTTGGTTATGATTCATATAAAAATCAAATGAATGTTTCTAGATCTTATATTAATAATATTTTTCATGGTAAGTGCGTCCAATACGATTTAAATGGCAGAAAACACTCAGAGTTTATAATAGAAAGTAATAATACCTACCCAAACGATGTTATTTTTAATAAAAATAATGAAGTAAGTTATTATTCCTTCTGTGGGTCATATTCCTCATATTATCCAAACGGAAGAGTAAAAGAAAAGGGTAATTACATAAGTAATTTAAAAGTAGGTAACTGGAAAACCTACCATGAAAATGGGAGATTAAATTCTATTGGGAATTATTCGATTATAAATACTGTTAAAGATGGATACCATATAGCAAAAGATGTTAATTCAGTAAAATCCGGAAAATGGGAATACTATAATAAATACGGAAAGTTGATGAATGAAAAAATATATAAAGAATACCCAGATGCTGTTTTTAATGAATTTAAAAAAAAAAATCTAAAGGATAATTCTACAAATAAAGCTCATAAAAGACCAACTAAAAGTCTTGTACTCAACAAAAAAGATATCGATCAAAAAAAAATAAATTCAGTAAAAGAAGAGCCAGAGCCAGTTGATGAGCAAATTTTCGATGTTGTTGAAAAAAATCCAGAATTTATTGGTGGAATGTCAAAACTTTATGAATTCTTGGGCAAGAATATTCAATACCCTGAAATGGCTAAAGAGAATGAAATTCAGGGAAAAGTCTTTGTTCAGTTTGTTGTTTGGAAAGATGGTACTATAAAGGATGTAAGAGTAGTAAAAGGCATACATAAAACATTAGATAATGAAGCAAAGAGAGTTGTTGAATTAATGCCAAAGTGGATTCCAGGAATGCAAAATGGAAAGTTTGTAAATGCTAGATATACTTTACCAATAACATTTAGAATAAGTTAAAATTTTAAGAATGATAACTAATCAAAAAACATACTTTGTACTAATTTTTTTATTTCTTAATATAAGCTTATCAGCTCAGATAGATTTTGATAATCCACCTTGGAAAACTGGTTGCGAATCAAATTCAGATGCCAACCAAATGGAAATGAACCAATGTAGCTATATTCAGTTTAAAATTGCAGATAGTGTCTTAAATAAACAATACAGCTTTTTGATATGTGAAAAAGAAAAGTTTTATGATGAAGAAAAAAAATATTTAAAAGATGAAAATGATTCTTTTACACTCAACCTTTTAAAACAAACTAAAAATACAATCAATGCCATTAAAAAATCAAAAAATGATTTTATAACTTTTAGAAATAGTTCTTGTGAAATTGTTGGATATCAATATCAAGGAGGATCAATAGCACCTTTAGCTATCAATACCCACGCATTGCAATTAACAGTTAATCAAATAAAAATTTTAGAAAATATGATGGGTCCCTAGAATATATCTACTTTTCATACTTATTTTAATTTGTTTATAATGATGTTCTAATTAAATTTAAGAATCATTAAAAAAAATCATGTAACCAAAAATTGATTCATGCAAAAAAAACTATTTTTCATTATCATATTGATTTCAAAATTTGGGTTTACTCAAAATGTTTATACCGAAGATCATATTAACCTTGGGGATAGATCTATTTTTATTAATTCATGCGTAGATGGTTTTGAAAAAGAAACTATTGATTTAAATGGGATTAATGTCAATAAGCATAAGTATTGTTCTTGTGTTTGCGACAAGGTAATTCCATTAATAAAAAGTGAGGAATTGTTTGAAGCTGTCAAGAAAAATGATATTGTTTCACTTTTGTTAAATGAACCACATCTAACCAAGCTTTTAAATTGCGTTGAAGGAAATATGTCAATTGATGATGATTATGTTTTTAAATCTAATAAGTACAATGAAAAAACTCTTGATATATCCATAAAAACTTGTATGAATGAAATTTTACAAAATCCGGACGATTATCAATGGACTCAAAGCGAAGCTAAAGAATATTGTGATTGTGCCATTAATAATCTTTATTCCAAAGGCTATACTTATAAAGATTTGCTTGAGGTAACAGATGAAAATAGTGTAGCATTTAATGAAATAGTCATTCCTTGCATGTCAAATATTTTAAATGATGAATCATCTTCTTTAGATGTGTCTGAAAACATTTATAATCCTGCAGACATTAAAGGAAACAGCTTATATTCTAAAATAAACTTGATTAATTATTCCAACTCCTACAAAATTAAAATTGAAATTGGTGGAGTTGTTAAATACTTTTTATTTGATACCGGAGCAGCTGACTTAGTAATTGATAGAGATTTTGAAAGAGAACTACTAATTAATGGAGCTATTAATAAAGATAGTTATATAGGGAAAAGTCAATATATATTAGCAAATAATGAAGAAGTTAAAGCAGATATTATAAAGGTTAATAATCTAAAAATTGGTGACTATATATTAAGCAACACATATATCGCTGTAATTGATGAAGGTGGGATGTTATGTGGGATAAGTTTATTAAATAAATTTAAGAAGTGGAATATTGATACCCCAAAAAACGAGTTAATTCTATATAGATAGTATTATTTATAAATAAAATAGAGGAATCTTACGCTAAGCTTTTAGTAATAGGTGAAGATTATACAATTCAAAAACAAGTAAATAATGAAATATATTAGTTTATAGAACTAGAATTTTTCCTTTTTTTTAACTGAAGTTTCTATTATTTAATAATGGTGAGTTTATTCCCATTTATTTGAATAGTCCCAAGTTTTTGAATTGCTGATTGTCCCATGGGTGCAGTTTCTATTAAATTTTAATACTTTTAGAATAAATTTATGAAAAATTTCCTTTCAATATTATTTATAATTTTCACTTTTTTAGTAGGATTTTCTCAAAATTCTAATATTAACCCTAATAGTTTTGTAATTATAACAGGGACTTTTAAAAATCTAATAAATCCTTTGGATTTTAATGCAATTATTAAAGTACAAGAACTAAAAACAAACAAATTAATTGCTACTTATAAAGTTAACACTGATAAATCATATAATATATTATTACCCAGTTCTGGAAAGTATAAATTTATTGTAGAAACTCCTTTAAGCGAAAAAATTCATGCCTGCTTAATTGATGCACCATCACAAAGTGAACTTAAAGTACTAAAACAAGAAATTGAGTTATATAAAAAAGATGGAGAAGAGAAATTGGTTTTTAAAAATTACTTTGACATATCACCAGAAAATGAGGTAGATGTAACAGCATATTTTTTACCAAAGTTTAATGAACCTTCAGAACAAGAAAATAATATTGATCCCTTGTTAGATAATTTAAAAAATGAAGAAGCTACAATAAATCAAACTGAAGTTATAAATACTAACTATGATAGTTTTGTAATTATTTCAGGAACTTTTAAAAATCTAATTAATTCTTGGGACTACAAAGGGATTATTAAGGTTTATGATTTAGAAACCAATAAATTAGTTGATACTTATATTGTTAATGATGATAAGTCTTACAATGTGCTTCTACCTTTTTCTGGTAAATATAAATTCATTGTAGAAACACCTTTAAGCGAAAAAATTCATGCTGGCTTAATTGAAGCACCACCGCAACGTGAACTAAACGTATTAAAACAAGAAATAGAATTATATAAAAAAGAAGGGAAAGAGAAATTAGTTTTTAGAGATTATTTTGATCAATCTCCAGAAAATAAGAAAGAAATAATAGAATATTTTTTTCCAAAATTCAAAGAAAAAATAAAACCAAACTTTTCTATTGATATTAATGATGAACAACAACCTGAATTAACAGACATTAATTCAACGAACACAGAAGAAGAGGTAAAACAAAATAGAGTCTATAAACAGACTTATAATGACATACCAATAAATATATCGGGAGCAAATTATAGTTGGGGTCAAATTTCGGGATGTAAATTGATTGATGATTACGTTGATAAAGCTATTGATTTTAGCTGGAGGCAAGTGTCAAGTTTTTTAAACTTTAGTCTAAATGGTTTGGAAATTAGATTCGAATCCAATGGCGATATGACATTAATAACAGCTTACAGTTACGATAAAACAACAATAGAAGGTAGTGAAAGATACTATCCTGCAAAAAAGACTAAAAATGAATGGAGGATTCCACGAGATATATCACCAGATAAATCAGATTATAATTGGGAAGCTATTGCAATTGCACAAGCCATCTTAAAAGTGAATAGGGAAGATATAGGGTTCAATAAAATATATGAAGTTTTTTTAAGTGTAGCAGAAGATATGGACTATGATTATTCTGCAATTGGTGAAAAATGCATATATGAGAAACCTAATACATTAAAGGGGGTTTGTGATGATTATTCAGTCTTACTAATTGCCAGACTTAAAGAAGCATATTTATCAGACGTAAGTGATATCAGAAAAGTTACTGGTCAGAATCATGCTTGGGTAACATTAAAATATAAGGGCAGTTTACTTTATTTAGACCCAACTTGGTTTGATATGCAAGATTTTTTAAGTGATGGTACGTTGTCAAATACACCAGTAAAAGCCCCAATGTATATAACTTTTGATGAAGAATTATTTACAAACTTTGGTAGAGAACATCAAGAAGGAAGATAGAATTATATTCATAAAAGTTCTAAATAAGTTTAATTTCTCTCATTTTCTTTAATTTAAAAGAGTAAATAAATTTAATATAAGTATTTTACAAAAAAATTAAAAGATGTCACAATTTAAACAACTATTCATTTCTTTTTTCCTAATATTCAATTTTTCCATAAGAGCACAAGAAGTAATTTCTTCTTCTGGATTAAATTCTAATGGGGCTGGTGGTGTCATATCTTACTCAGTTGGTCAAGTAGCTGTAGATTTTAATATTGCAAATAACGGATCTGTAAATATGGGAGTTCAACAACCTTATGAAATTTATTCCACTATTGGAATAGAGACTGAAAATATCAATCTAAATTTAGTTGCTTATCCAAATCCAACCAATGATAAATTAGTTTTATTTATTGAAGACTTGAAAAGTGAAAATTTTTCCTTACAGTTATTTAATTTGGAAGGAAAATTACTAATGAATAAAGAATGTGTTGATAATGAAACAATTATCAATTTAAAAATATATCCTACAAATACCTACTTGTTAACCATTTTTAAAGACCAATTAATTATTAAAAATTTCAGAATTATTAAAAATTAACCATACATGAAAAAAATATTTATTCTATTTATTACATCATTTTTTAGCATAATCTGTTTTGCACAAACCCCAGAAAAAATGACTTTTCAAGCAGTGGTTCGTGACGCATCTAACACTTTGTTAGTAAACCAAGGTATAGGAATGAAAATAAGTATTCTACAGGGATCAAGCACTGGTATCTCATTATACACTGAAACCCATTCTCCAAATTCAAATGATAATGGTCTTGTAAATGTTGAAGTTGGTTCAGGAAATGTAGTATCTGGAAATTTTAATTCTATAAATTGGAATAACGGTCCATTTTTTATTAAAACAGAAACAGATCCTAGTGGAGGGAGTTCTTATACTATTATAGGAACCAGTCAGTTAATGAGTGTTCCCTTTGCTCTTCATGCAAAAGTTGCTGAAAATATAATTTCACCGGTATACACAGTTGGATTATGGCCAGAACTTGGTGGCTATGTTTTTTGGGTTTCTAATGATGGTAAGCACGGCTTAGTTTCAGAAATACAAGATCAAGGTTTAGCAACCTGGTATGGTGCAAAAGATGTTATTTCTGATCCAGTAAATCATTCAACAGATGCACAAAAATTTAGAGATTGGAGATTACCAACAAAATTTGAGTTAAATGAAATGTATTCATTAAATGCAGCAATTGGGTCATTTGGGACCAAAACTTACTGGTCATCAATAAGAAGTGGGAGCACAACCGCATGGAGACAAAACTTTATGTCAGGACTACAATTTAACACTACAGCCTATACTATAAGTGATTTTTTCTTTGTTAGAGCTGTAAGAGAATTTTAAAATCAAATAATAGTTATTTAAAATATAGTTTTTATTAAGTATTTATGATAAAGTATAAAAAAGTTAGAAAATGAATAAAATACATCAATTATTATTAATATCTGTTTTTTTTCAAATAAGTGGTTTTTCACAAAACAAAAAAGAGCTTAATTCTATAATTCTAAAAATGAAAAATGACTCTGCTTTAATGGATAAACTTTATAATGAAAAAGAAATAGAATATAAAGGTAAAATAGAGAAGAAAGAGAGAGAAATATTTGATTTAGAAGAGGAATTAAAAATTAAAAATAAAAAATTACTTCAGCTAAATAAAGATTTAAATAAATCAAAAGATGAAATAGATTTTATCAGAGATTCTATTAAATACTTCTATTTAAAAGTTGAAAATTTTGAGAGATATCTTGTTTCTGAAGGATTTGATAACGTAATTGATGGAAAATTTGAAAGAAATAAAGCAGGCTTAATAAAATCATTTAATAATGAAGGAAATGAGTTCCAAATTGACGATTTTAGTGACATTAAATATCTTTACAATTTAGAGAAATTCTATATGAAAAACTCTAATACTAAAGTGATAAATGTAGATTTTTCTAATCTAACTAATTTAGAAAGTGTTACAATTAAAAGATGTAGTTTAGAAAACATAATTTTAGACGGTTGTAGTAATTTAAAACAGTTAATCCTTCAGGAGAATAATTTAAAGAGTTTAAATATTAATGATTGCATCTCATTAACTAGTTTGCAAATCCGTGAAAATATTTTAACAGAACTTGATATTTCATCAAATAAAAATTTAGAACAACTATGGGCTAAATTCAATCAAATATCTAAAGTTAGCGGAATTGAAAATATTCCAACTAGACACAGTTTTCAAGATAATCCAATCTTGTCTGATACTTCAGATGCTAGTGAAATAAAAACATGTAATTGCTTGAAACAAGCAGCTAATATAATTGTTGCTAATAAAGATTACGATCCCCAACTAGGTTGGGAAGGAGGAAAAGAACCATCTTTAGATTTAAGAATTTCTGAAATTTTCATGTGGGGTCTTTGTCCAAAAGGTTGTGAATATCTTGATCCTGATTATTATGATTCACATTTTTTAAAATTAAATAATCTAAAAATGTGTTCAGATGTATTACAATCAATTAATAATAATAACATTAATTTATTTAACCAATATCATGATTAAATATATATTAAAATTATTGTTTTAGGTTGAAAACTAAAATTTGTCCTCTTTGTAAAAATAATTTTAAAACCATGTTTAGAGTTAAAATTGATACTTCTAAAACTTGGTATTTCTTATGCAAACAATGTACAGAAAACAATAAAGCTACTAATAGTAACTATTGCTATGGAGGTACTTGGAAAGGGTAGTGTTCAGCATTAAAAAATCTTTATTACGGTATTTTGAAACAGTTTTATAACTTTATTAAACCTATGAAAAAACTTTTATTTTTTTTATTTTTCTCCCCTTTTTATTGTTGGTGTCAAAACTCAGAAATATCTTATGAAAAAGCACTTATTTCTAAATACATTAAATCAAGTTACAAGAAAACTTCAGAGTTATTAACTACTAATCAAGGCTGTTTTTTTTTGAATAAAGACAGCAGTTTATTTACTGGAAAAGCGTATATAATAGAATATATTAGTGATTATTATTTTATAGGGAGTTCAACAGACTCAAGCGTATGCAGAGTTAAAATTATGGAATTTAAAAATGGCTTAAGAAATGGAATTTCTAAAATAATTGATCCATTTTATGGTCATCAAATTAGTAAAGATAATTATGGAGAAACAGAGCAATTAATCGAGTTAGAATCAAATTTATATCTACCTGATTCACTAAATTTAAAAGAACAGGTTGTTTTTATTTTTAACAATTATGATTTACAGCAGGGTGATTTAAGTGAATATGTCTCTTTTAGCTCTCATTCTTTTTATGATTTAAATGGTGAAAAGTTAGATGTTGAAACAAATATATTAGGTGATGATTGGTCAATGAAAAAATTAGCCTCAGATAAGTACCTAAATAAATACTTAAAGCTAACCCTTCAAAAAAGTTTAGGTAAAACTGGTGAACAATATGGGCATTTTGCTTCAGATGAAGAAATGTTTTATTATAGTGTTCCACCATATTATTGTGGTAAATCAATCAATATATCCAATATTGAAATAATAAAAGATTTTAAAATTAAAGATCAATAATAGTTTATTTATTACTATGGGTTATTTCAATTAACCCTATTTATGCACTGAAATAATTATTTTTTATTTTTCTTCTTTTTATTTTGAATTTTATCACCTCTTCTCAAGGGTTTTTTATACTTCTCTTTAATTTTTTTCTTATAGCTTTTTTTAGGAATATTTTCTCTACTGTTTTTAGCAGATTTTTCATGAAAAGAAGCTCCTACATCATTAGTTACTTTTAATTCAGAAAGTTCAGTTTGAACCACTTTCTTTTCCTTTTCTTCTGGTGTAAGTTCCAAGCTCTGTTCTACATTATTAGGAAATGCAATTAATGGTATTTTATATTTCATTAATTTCTCTATGTCGTTTTTTAAAATAATTTCTTTTTCGTTGAAAAGCAGTATAGAATTTCCTTTTTCAGAAGCTCTTCCAGTTCTCCCAATTCGGTGAATATAGTTTTCGGGATAAAAAGGAGTATTAAAACTAATTACAGTACTTATTTTATCAATATCAATACCACGTGATATTACATCTGTGGCAATAAGAATTCTAGTTTTTCCACTTTCAAAATCACTAATTGATTTAGAACGAAAATTTTGTTCTTTTTTGGAGTGAATTATTGATATTTCAGAATTAAAATTTAATAATCTATTTAGTCTCTCAGCATTAATAATTGTAGACATAAAAATAAGTACTTTGCTATATTGACCTTTATCTTCAAGTAAATAATTTAGTAAGTTAACTTTGGTATAAAAATTAGGAACTTCATATGAAGATTGCTTAATACTTTTTAGGGGAACTCCACTTACAGAAATATTTATTTTATTAGGGTTGATTAGGAAATTACTTATTAGCTCATCTACATATTTAGTCATCGTTGCAGAGAATAGAATATTTTGTCGTTTTTTAGGTAAATAGTCAAATATATTTTTTAATTGTGTTTTGTAACCAAAGTCTAACATTATATCAACTTCGTCAATAATAAGTTTATTTATAGACTTTAATTTCAAAATGCTGCTTAGAGTAAGGTCGTATAATCTTCTAGGTGTTCCGACAATAATGTCTATACCTTTAATAATTTCTTTTTTTTGTGGGTTTATATTATTTGATCCACCATACACTCCAATTACCCGTACATTGAGATAGGTAGTTAGCTTTTCTATTTCTTCTACTATTTGAATTACTAATTCTCTTGTTGGAACTAAAATTAAAACTCTTGGATTGGACTGATCTGAATAACTTAAATTTTGTAATAATGGTAGAATATAAGCTAATGTCTTTCCTGTTCCAGTTTGTGAAATTCCCACAAAATCTTTACCACTTAGTATAGTAGAATAAGATTCTTGTTGAATAGGTGTTGGATTTATAAATCCTAAATCAGAAATTGCATTTTTTAATTGCTTTTTAATTTTAAAATCTTCGAATTTCTTCATTTTATAAAGTAATCAAGAAATTATCTTTTAACCTATTACTATTTAGTTTAAATATAATTTATGATTAAATGAAATTTAAATTTTAATGTAAATTTGGGAATACTCTTATTTCTCTTAAAATATATACTAAATAACTATGAAAAAAATAATTTACATTATAATAGTTATTTTATTGAGTAGTAGTGCTCCAATTTTCTCCCAATCTTTTTTCTTTCAACAAAATATTAATTCTTCTAGTGATGATGCAGAAGAAAAGTTTAATGGTTCTTACGTAACTACATCTAGTTCAGATATAGAAATGATGTATGACTCTTGGAATAGTCAGGGGATACAAACCGTAGGTCTTCGTTTTGATAACGTAGTAGTCCCAAGTAATGCAACGATAATAAATGCCTACATTCAATTTACAGCTGACGCTTCTAACTCATCCAGCGTTTCTTTGACAATTAAAGGAGAGAATATTGCAAATTCCCCAACATTTTCAAATACTCCAAATAATATTTCTGGTCGTTTTACAACTGATACTAGTGTTATATGGAATCCATCATCTTGGACTAATAATACAGCAGGCTCTAACGAAAGAACACCAGATTTATCTTCCATAGTAAAGGAAGTTATCACTTCTAGCGGTTGGCAAAGTGGAAATCCAATTACATTTATTGTTACAGGTACTGGTAATTCTTCAGATCTAAGAAAAGCTGATTCATTTGATGAAAGTGCTTCACAGTCTGCCAAATTAGTTATTGAATATTCTCCAAACTACAATGTTGATTTAGCTATTAATTCTTGTATTTCACCAAATTTGAATATGTATCCTGATTCTGCTACTACCGTTCAATTAGAGATTATGAATTATGGAAATTTAGATGCCAATAACTATAATATATCTTATTCAATAAATGGAGTTTTGTTATCATCTGAACAAGTAAATATTCCCATTTCTTTAGGTCAAAGTATTACATTCGATTTTGCTCAAAAAGCAAATTTTAGTGTTGTTGGTTCTTATGTTTTTAGTGCTGAAGTAAGTATTATTAACGATGAAGACACCCTTAATAACGTATTTACAAAAACTATTTCTGTAATTAATGAAATTGACACTTTGTTTTTTAATCAAGGAAGTTATTGGCAGTATTGGGATGTTAGTTCTAATGTAGCTACAGGTTGGATTGATTCTCTATATAATGATGATTCTTGGCCAGTAGGTTATTCTCAAATGGGTTTTGGTGAAGGTGACGAACAAACTTTACTTAATAATGGTTTAATTGGCTATTATTTTAGAAAAAAGGTAAATATTATTGATACTAGTCAGTTAAATGATATTTATCTACATATGGTTCATGATGATGGTGCTATAGTTTATATTAACAGTCAGGAGGTGTTACGAACAGAAATGATCCCATTAGGGAATATAAGCAATACAACACCCGCAAGGCAGAGTATTAACGAAACCAATGAAAATAATTTTTACACTTATAAGTTAAGTAAAAGTTATTTTATTAATGGAATAAACACTATAGCCATATCAATTCGTAACCGGAGTGCTTCTGATAACGATATTTCTTTCGACTGTTATATAACTTCTAATTTTTCCTATGATTATGATGGTCCTTATGTCTTTTATGAAAACGGAAATATTATCGTAGAAGAAATTAACCCTGCAGGCTTAGTATCTAACACTTATAATTCTTCTAGTGGTTTGCAATTAACATGTGTTCTTCCTCATATGAATACCAGCTTTTCTTTCAATTTAAAATCACAGATTGTTACAGAACCCTCTATTTATCCTTTAACTCCATCAAAATTTTTAGCTATTTCTGATTTCGATGGTCATATTGAAGGTTTTACAATGATATTAAGAGCGGAAGGTATTATTAATAGCAACTTTAACTGGATTTACGGTGATGGTCATTTAATTATTAGTGGAGATTTATTCGACAGAGGATTTCATATTACAGAATGTATGTGGCTTTTATATAAATTAGAAACGGAAGCTGAGTTGCAGGGAGGAAAGGTTCATTTAATTCTGGGTAATCATGAAATAATGAATATGACTGATGACTGGAGATATGTAGAAGTTAAATATTTTAACAATGCAAGTCTTATGGGTAAAAGAATGGCTGAGTTATATGATTCTAATACTGAGTTGGGAAGGTGGTTAAGATCTAAAAACATAATAGAAAAAGTAGGAAAATATGCTTTTTTACATGGAGGAATCAGCCCTCAACTAGCAGCCTTAAATTTAACTTATAATCAAATTAATGATTATGGTAGAATAGAAATAAATGGTTTATCGTGTCCTAACAATAATTGTTTTACTGTAAATGGTTCTAATGGAGTTTATTGGTATAGGGGAATGGTAAATCAAACTTTAACTCAACAACAAGTAGATGAGTTTTTAGATTCATTAGATGTTCAAAGAGTAATAGTTGGCCATACAAAAGGGAGCACTATTCGATCCATGTATAATGATAGAGTTATGGCTATTGATATGTATCACGTTGATAATTTTAATAATGGTTATATGGAGGCATTACAATTTGAACTAGGTTGTTTTTATATTTTTCATACTGATAATGTCAATGATACCTATACACAGTTAGGTAACTGTGATGGTTACACAAATGTAGCGGAACTAAATATTGATAATGGATTTAAAATTTACCCAAATCCCAGTTCAAGTATTTTAAACATAAAGTTACCACTTGAAATACTTGGAAATTGTGAGTACAAAGTCCTAGATGCTAAAGGTGCTATAATAAGTTCTGGAGTCATAAATTCAGAATTATCCATTATTGATATGACTTCATTTTCAGATGGATCATACGTATTGACAATTCGAAATAAAAAAAAGATTATAACAGGCAGCTTTATACTAAAGCATTAATTTAATTTTATGAAAAAAATAATTACAACTATAATATTATTTTCAGCTTTTAATATTAATTCTGCATTTTCACAAGCTATAACTTCAGACAATAATGGTATGATTTTTAATTTTAGTTCAAATAAATCTTTAAATAATTGGTTGGTAGTTGACGATGATGTAATGGGTGGAATTTCATCTAGTAATATTACTATTAACAATAATGGATTTGGGTTATTTACCGGTCACGTATCTACTAAAAATAATGGAGGTTTTTCATCTGTAAGATATCAATTTAAATCAGTTGATATTTCAAAATATAAAAGTTTTATACTTCGTATTAAAGGGGATGGTAAAAAATATCAGTTCAGAGTTAAATCAAGTTTAAATGAGTATCATTCTTATAAATATGAGTTTGAAACTAGTAATAAATGGCAAGAGATTGAGATTTTATTTGATCAGTTAAATCCTACTTTTAGAGGAAGAATGTTGACTATTCCAAATTTCACAAATAAAAAACTAGAAGAAATTTGCTTTTTAATTGCAAATAAAAAAGAAGAAGATTTTAATCTTGAAATTGATTTTATAAAAATTCAATAACTCTATTTTAATGATAATTGTCCTTGATCATTATACTAATTCAGAAGATGCTATAAAAACTTTAATTAAATCATTTAATAAACAATTAGAGTTAAAAAGCACTATAACTCAAAATATTAAAAATACAAGGGGAGGTGAGCAATTGTCTTGGATAAAAAAGTACAATGGACTTTTTATTCATGAGTGGGGTCACAAAGAAAAAAAGAAACACAACTAGGAAAAATTACTTAAAGATTACTAGTTATTATTAGGTACTCTTCCTTGGTTACCAACACCATCAGAATCAATATTATCATCTTTGTTAAAGTCTAAGTTAGGGTAGTTTTGTTCTTTTTGTTTTTTACCATTATAGACGATGTTCCAAATCAGAAAAATTAAGTAAATAGAAAACAGTAAAAACCCTACACCAAAAAATACTAAGCTCATAATCTATTAATTTGGTTAATAGCAATAGTAAATAATAATATTGTTCCTGGCCAATGTGCAGAATATTGGGCTGATTCAGTTAGTTCAGGATCTTTATAAATTATACCTGCAAGGCCTAATCCGATAGAGTATAACATACATGCAAAAGCAATGACTACCGGATACCATTTTAGGATGAATTCTTTCATATTAAGTTTTTACTAAATATATTGTTTTAAAATTAGTTATACAATTATATAATTTATAATCTTATAACATTATGAAAAAAGTTAAACAAAGAATTTTTTAACTAAGGTTACCTAATTTTTAGTAATTAATATTTCTTTAATGTTACTTTTAATATCATTACATATGTCATGAACTGGAAGGTCGTTTGGGTCACTCCCAAAAGGATTTTCTATCTCTTCAGCTAAAAGCTCTAAACTAGCAAGTATATAGAGTATAAAAACACAAATAGGTATGGTCCAATAGTAAAATAAACTAGCTGTTAATCCAAATGGTAATGTTAAAGTGTAAACAAATATGAACTTTTTTATAAAAATATTATAAGAGAAGGGAATAGGTGTTTTCTTAATTCGTTCACAAGCACCTAATATTTCTGTAAAGTTTTTTGTTTCATTATCTACGGTAATAAATATATTACCAGAAATTACTTTATCATCATATAACGATTTATTCATTTTAAAAATCTCACTAATAATTTTATTGGGAATATGATTTATTTCTTTTAAAGATTTTTTATTAAATGCAGTTGTTTCTTCTAATTCTTCTAATTTAATATTATCTCTTAAATGCTCTTTCATAGAGAAACAATAGTTAGAAATCATTTTAAAATAAAGATTTCTTGTATTAATGTCATTTTCAGGTATTAATGAGTTTATTTTTAAAGCCAAATTTCGTGATGTGTTAACTAATGAACCTAATAGTTTTCTTCCTTCCCACCATCTGTCATAAGCAGTATTAGTTCTAAAAACTAGTAGTAAACCAATAATGAAACCTACCAATGAGTGAATTGTAACTGAACTTTCAAATTTTATATAGTTTAATTCTACGTAAACAACAGTAGCTGTAAATCCTGCATATATTAATATTACATATATTAACTTTCTTAAGGTATCACTTTTATGGAACTCAAAAATAAGACCGAACCAATCTTTAGGATTGTATTTTATCATTTTAAAATTATTATTAACTAAATTAAAATCTTCAAATTATTATCTATCAATATAATGGGTTATTATTTACAAATTTTTTCAAATTTTGATTCATAATGTTATAACGATTGGTCATATTTTTTTTCAACTTTTTTGTAATTATAAAGGGGCTAAATATTCCTGTCATCCTTTCATAATGGATTAGATGTGTACCTCTAAAATTATTTATAGGTTCAAAAACAAATACGTGTTCGGCTTTAATCAGAAAACCATTGTAGATTCCCCAAACGAATACATCTTTAGTGTTTACTGAAACAATTGGATTCATAGGAGATTTTTGAGGATCTTTCTTTCTGCCAAAATCTAGTGTTAAATCTAATTTAGGTTTAGTTTCAAGATTATCGATATCACCACTTATAATTTTAATCTCTGGAATTACTTTACACCATTTAGACCACTTGGAAAATTCTAGAAATTTACTTCTTACTAGTTCAGTAGAGGCGTCAATATCAATTTCTGTATAAACAGTGCGTTTGCCTTTAACCTCATCAGCACTCTTTATATAGTTATAAGATTTTTGTCCTAAAACTACTTGTGATATTAGCAAGAAAGTAATTATTGCTAAACTGTTTTTCATTTTACTTTTTTTAAAATTATTGTATTATAATTTTCTTTACAAAAGATTCGTTTTTAGATTTAATAATCAACGAATAAATACCACTTGATAGGTAAGGAGTATTTAAATTTATAATATTACTATTAAACTTTTGTTGATTTACAATTTGTCCAAGAGATGAAATAAAAGAAATATTAATTTCTTCATTTAAGTGGTTGCTTAGTTCAATAGTAAAAATTCCATTATTTGGATTTGGATAAATAATTATATCCATATCATCTAAGTCGTGAGTTTGTGAAACCTCACAATTTTCAATAATAATAATAGTAGAATCACTGTTAATACAACCATTGGAGTCTGTAGCTGTTACAAAGTAACTAGGATTATCTCCGTTATTAAATGGTCCAATTTGAATGAAAGCATTGGTATTGTTATTGTTCCACAAAAATTGGTTTGCAGAACTAACAACGTTTATCGTTGTTAAACTATCACTACATAATGTGTCTGGAGCGTTAATGTTAACTTGTGGTAAGTCGTTAACTGTAATAAAAACAGAGTCCATACTCTGACATCCGTTACTATCAATTCCTATTGCACTTAAGTTAAAGCTGCTAATAGCAAGAGAAGTTGTGAAGTTAGAAGTGTCTCCATTGCTCCAAAGATAGTTTAAGCCACCAACAGCAGTTACTAAACTAGTATCACCAAAACATAAAATACTGTCTCCAGAAAGACTTATTATAGGCTCCTGAAGGATGTTTATGCTATCTATAGATGAACTAGAACAGCTGTTAGAGTCTGTATAAGTATAAGAAATATAGTTATAGCCAGTGTTTAAAGCAAAAGTGTTTAATATATTTCCTAAAACACCAGAGCCAGAATAATTTCCTCCATTTGGCTGACCACCAGTTAAATTAATAAATCCCTCATTTCTACATAGTTTGTCTATTAGATTTAGAGAAACAACTGGGTTTTGATTGATTTTTATAAATGAAGTATCGCTGTTAGAGCAGTTGTTGCTATCGGTAATTAAGTAAGTCAAAGTGCTATTACCTGGATTTATATTAATAGGGTTAAAAGAACCGTTAAAAACTCCATTACCTATGTAGATACCTCCGCTTGGTAGTCCATTATTTAATGTAATTGGTAAACTATTTTCACATATTTCAACAGATGATAAATTTACAACTGGAAGGGCATTCACATTAAAAGTGTCTATTATATTACTAAGACAACCATTACTATCAATGAATTCATAGTTGATCAATTGTTGTCCAATGCCAGCTAAAGAAGGATTAAATTGATTATTGGAAATTCCATTTCCGGAGTACGTACCACCAATTGGAAGATAATTATTTAAGACTGAAATAGAGTCGTTAAAACAAAACTCATTAATTAAACTAATACTTGAATTTATGCTAGTCAAGTCATTGACTAATAGTGATATATTTTTATTATTAGTACAGGAATTTGAATCTGTGTAGGTATAATTAAAGTTATTTATTCCTATATTGGTATTGCTTGAATAAAAAATACCATTACTAATATTGTTCCCAGAATAATTTCCACCAGTTGGACTTATCAAATTCAAAACAAGACTATCGTTAACGCAAAGTTCAGGGACAGAACTAAAACTTAATGTTGGAAGTGGGTTTACTGTTATGGTTTGTGAATCTGAAAGAAAACATCCATTTAATTCTCCAGTATAAGTAATAATAAAATTTCCTATGCCAGTGCTGTCTGGATAGAATATACCGTTATTTGCTCCGTTTCCACTATAGGTACCACCCACTGGAATACCACTAGTTAAAACTAAGCTGTTGGCATCTATACAAAGATCATTAAAGGAGCTTAAAGTTGTATTGGGTAATGGTTTTACAGTAAGAGAGGTTTCTGAGTTGCTAGTACAACCTAAACTATCTGTAAATATGTAATTAATATTAAAATTACCAATACCTGTAATTTGAGAATTAAATATCCCATTATTAATCCCATTTCCATAGTAAAAGCCGCCAGCTGGGCTTCCTCCATTTACAACAAAAGGACTATTATTTAAACAAATTGGACTCAAAGAATCTTGAGTTACAATGGGCAATGAAGAAACTGTTATTGTAGAGTTGGTACTTGCTAGACAGGTATTGGCTTCTAAATATGAATAGGTGATGGTAAAAGATCCACTACCCGAATTCTCTGGATAAAATACATTATTATTTACGCTATTACCACTGTAAAATCCACCTGATGGACTACCACCACTAAGAACTAAACTGTCTGCATTTTCACATAAATTACCGAAAGAGGGAAGTGAAATATTCACATTGTTGGTATCAACTACTAAAATTTTGTTGTCTGAACTACTACATCCATTAGAATCAATATATGTGTAGGTAATGTTATGAAAACCTGCTCCGGAAACATAAGGTGAGAAATTGTTGTTGGTAACGCCCAACCCATCATAATTACCACCTGCTGGAAATCCACCTGTTAATGGAACGGTACTACTATTGGCATTACAAATTGGAGTGAAAGGGAATAAACTAACCAATGGGTTATTATTTATTGTAATAGTTACTTGGTCTGTATTAATACATCCATTATTGTCTGTTCCATTAACGGTGTATATTGTTGTGGAGATTGGAGTAAAAAAAGTAGCATTTGTAATGTTATTATCCCAGTTAAAGGACAGCGCTCCGCTTGCATTTAAAGCTATGGATTGACCCTCACAAATTGATGTGTCTTGACCTGCATCTACATTAGGTAAATCGTTTACAGTTATTTGTAAAGAATCTGAATTAGTACATCCGTTAACATCTGTGCCAATTACTCTGTAGGTAAGAGTAGTAGTGGGAATAAATGCAACTGAATTGGTAACATTTTTATCCCAATTATAGGTCGAAGCACCTGAACCAAATAATGTTACAGGATTTCCAATACAAACTGCTACATCTGAACCTGCATCCACATTTGGTAAAGTATTAACTGTAACTAAAATATTATCAGAACCGATACATCCATTAACATCTGTACCATTAACAATGTAAGTTTTACTTACAGTTGGTAAAAAAGAAATGGCATTAGTAACATTGTTGTCCCAAGAGTAAATAAACGCACCAGTAGCATTTAAAATAACTGAGTCTCCATTACAAATAGTCAAATCTTGCCCGGCATCCACACTTGGCAAAGAATTAACAGTTATGTTTACTTGGTCTGAATTAATACAGCCGTTATTATCTGTTCCAGTAACAGTATATGTTGTGGTAGTAATTGGACTAAAGTCAGTAGCATTAGTAATGTTATTATCCCAGTTAAAGGACAGCGCTCCGCTTGCATTTAAAGCTATGGATTGACCATCACAAATTGAAGTGTCTTGACCTGCATCAACATTTGGTAAATCGTTTACAGTTATTTGTAAAGAATCTGTGTTAGTACATCCGTTAATGTCTGTACCAATTACTCTATAGGTAAGGGTAGAAGTGGGATTAAATGCAACTGCATTGGTAACATTGTTATCCCAAGTATAGGTCGAAGCACCTGAACCAACTAATGTTACAGGATTTCCAATACAAACTGCTGCATCTGTACCTGCTGATAAATTAGGTAAACCAAAAATTTCGAATGTTTTAGTGTCAACAGAATTTCCACAACTGTTGGTAAGCTCATATTCAATGGTATGTGTGCCGATTCCTAGCTCCGATGGCTTTAGAGAATCTTTTAAAACACCATCAATTTTATAGTTTCCACCAGTTGGAAAGCCAAAATCTAAAACTGATTCAGCGTCGTTAATACATAAATCAGAAATACTACTAAGTTGTACATTAATATTAGCATCAATATGAATATTTTTTGTAGAGGAAGATGTGCATCCATTTTCGGTAACAGTATAAGTTATTGGAAAAGATCCAGCACCAGAGAAAAAAGGATAAAAATTATTACCAATTACAAATGGGCCAGAATAAGTTCCTCCAAAAGGACTAGCCGAGAATAGAGGAGTAGAAGATATATTGTCACAAAGAGAATCGTAATCTGGATAATTAATAGTTGGAGATGCATTAACAACTAAATAAAAGTCTACACTGTCTTCGCAGTTTTGGGCAACAGAGTATTTGTATCTTATAAGGTGAGTCCCAACTCCTGCATTAACTGGGTTAAAAGTAGTTCCAGAAACTCCTGGTCCAGAGTAATTACCACCACTTGGATTTACTGTTGCACCCAAGGAATAAGGCCCGTCACCTTCACAAAAGCTAGGAAGATTGTTAGAAAGTATAAGAGGAGGTGTTTGTACTGTATTAGCAATTCTTATTGCATCATCAATGCAGCCTTGGGCGTTGGTATAGGTATAGGTTATTAAACTTGGTCCAGGGCCCAAGACAGTTGGGTCAAAAACAGAATCATTTACCATTCCTAGACCTGACCAAACTCCTCCACTTGGATTTCCAGCGGGAACAACTGTTGGTCCACCAGAAAAGCAAGCTGTAAAAGTACTTTGAGGAACGGTTACATTGGGTAGGGAAGCTATGGTTACATTTACTACATTACTTGTGTCTTTACATCCCAAGCTGTCGGTAATCAAAGAAAAATCTCCAACATTAGTAGTGGTATATAATGGTGTATTGCTACTTGATGTGGAATTACCATTACTAACCCAGGTGTAAGAAATTCCAGGGCTTACATTAGCATTTAGTGTGGCTGAATTTCCTGCACCACAAATTACTGGATTTAGGGGAAGTATTTGAGAAAAAACAGGGCTACATGGTATTATTTCAGTAACAAATGCATCATTGAGTTGATTGGTTGTAGTAGTATAATCTCCGAATGATCTATATTGGGGACCTACGTTACCACAAAAAACAGCTTGGTTTTCGTTTCCAATTGAAAGGTCATAAATACCTAAAGAATATTTTTCAGGAAAAGCGTTGTTAGCTCCATTACCATCAACTTGAAGGACACTACTGTTAGTTGTACTCGTTACCCAATTAACAGAATTTAAGTTAGTATCCATATTTACAAATGTTATTTCGTCTGACCTAGAGAAAGTATTGTTATCTAAATTTATAGTTCCGTCTAGTGTGCCACCAAAAATTAATTGATTGTCTTTAACTTCAAGAGCAGAAATGGGGAAGTTATTTTGAGATTGCGAAGGAAAAGTATTTAATAAACTACAATTATTTGGAATAAAATTTGGATTTAATTTAACTAAAGTGTTGGTATTTTCAGGAATATTAATTCCGGCTATAGTTTGGTTAAAATTACCATTCGCATAATTGTTAAACGCAAAATAAATATTGTCCGAATTATCAATTGATAAGCCATAAGATATGTAATCTAATGCGTTGCCAAATCCAAAAAATGAGTTGAAAGAAGTTAAAGCGTTTTCAAGTTTATAAACGTTATTGTAAAAGCCTGAAGCATCTAATTCTAAAATCATTAGTGCACCATTTGGAAAGTTGGCAGATGGAGTTGAAAAACTTGTTATGGAAGTAGGAGAAGATTGTCCCCCAATTTTACAACCATTGCTAGAGTAATAATATTGTGCAATGACATGATTGTTAGAGTTTACTTCAAAATCAAGACCAAATAAAGCATCAAAATCTTGATTTGTGTTGCAATATATAGGGGTTAACCAAATGTTAGTGCCATTAACATCTGTTTTTAGAATAAAACTATTAATGTATTCATAGCCATAAAAACCACCTCCACCAGGAGCTTGAGTGTAGGGTAGAGTTAAGCCATCAAATTTTCTTCCATTTGGACCAACGCCTCCAAAAGGACTGTTGGAGGATACTCTATTAGATGCCATTAAGTATATATAACCATTTTTAAATTTTATTTTACTTCTTCCATAATAATTTTGTGTGTTATTACTATATCCATTTACGTTAGAGTTATTATCATTTCTTGTAGAGGCACCAGTTTTTATCCACTGAAAGTTTCCGGAAGTGTCGTATTTAACTAGGAAATTATCTGAGTATGATGCTGAATTAGCTGAATGTTGATTAGCAGTTACTGAATTTCCATCAAAATTGGCTGTAGAAGAAAATAATCCACTTATATATAATCCCCCTTGGTTATCTAATTCTATGTCCATTGCTTGATCAGAATCTGGCCCCCCTGCAGTTTTAATCCAGATTGGATTTCCTAGAGGATCTAATTTTCCAAAAAATATATCCTTAGAATTCCCTGTAATTAAGGTGTTTTTAATAGTAGCTGAGATGTCGAAATTACCAGCTATGTATTTATTACCTGACAGATCAACTTTTACAGCTCTTATGGAAGCCTGATAGCCAGATGAGGATGAAGTAACTGTCTTTAAAAACGAAAAGCCTTGGCTATAAGAAATACTCGTAATCAAAAACGAAACTAAAATAGTAATTGAAATAAATGTATTTTTCATATTTAATAAACGTTTTTTTAATAGCTGTAAAATAGGTTTGTTTATTATTTTACTTACTTTTTTCACACATATGCTAAACAAAATAAATTTCGAATAATTAAGCAAATGTTTTTTTTGTTTGATTATTTGGTTGAAAAGTTAAACAAAAATATAAAAAGAAATTTTAATAGAATTTAACAAATGGTAATAAACTAAATTATTTACTGGAAGCTCTTATTCTACTCAAGCTCTGTTGAGTAATTCCTAAGTAAGAAGCTACATGGTAATTAAGAGCGTATTTTTCTATGTCAGGAAATTGTTTTTTAAATAAGTCATACCTTTCTAATGAAGACAATTGCAGTTGATTCAAAATTCGTTTTTGCAAACTAACTATGTGACGCTGTAAATTTTTTCTATGAAGTGTTTCAATTTCAGGAAACTTTGAAAAAACTGCTTCAATTCCGGAAGATAAAGAAATTTCAATTATAGTAGACTCTGAAACAGCTTCTATAATCTGAGTAGACTTTTCATTATTGAAAATAGCAATGTAATCACTAATCCAATTATCTTTTAAGGCAAATTGTAGTGTGTGCTCTTTACCATCTTTTGCAAAGGCATATGACCTTAAACAACCATCCACTACAAAAAAAGTTTTATCTACATATTGATCTTGATTAATTAAAATAGATCCTTTTTTTAACTTTTTTAAATTTGATGTTGCTAAAATATAATCTTTAAGTTCCTTTGATAAATTAGATCTTTTAGAAATATAGCTAAAGAGTTGGTACATAACTTACTATTAGTATCTATTTAAAAGTTATTATATGTGCCTTAGAGTATCAATATCTTCTCTATACCTTTTTAAATAGCTAAAGGAAGCATTTGCTCTACCAACAAAACAAGATTGATTAAAGCCGTATTTTTTAATTACTGCTAAAGCTTTAATACAAGCTTCTTCATTTCTTCCAAATCCGAACATGGAATGTCCAGGCTTTTCAATTAAGTACCAATCACCATTTAAACTTTTTCTTGCAACTAGTTTTTCTGGGTTAAAAGGAAGACAATCTTCATTAGCATTACCATAACTATTTATTTCATTATTCCCAATCCCTGTATTGTCTAAAGTTAATTGGTAGGGCATTATACTTGCTAAAGGATTTTCTAATCCAGCAGAATTAGTGTAAACTCCATTCCCACAATTACATAAATATTTTGTTTGATAGTGTTCTAAAACAAATTTCGTTTTCTCAGCTTCTTCCAAGTTGGGGAAGTAATATAGATGTTCCTCTTCTACAGTTCTTATTTCCCATATACTGTCATTGTTTTGGATTATAAAAAGTCCTTCAATAGCTTTACAATCTTCATCTATTATAGTCGAAACTTTTTTATAGGTTGTTTTGCTACAAGAGAAAATTAAAAATGAAATAAAGAATAATTTTATCTTAAAATATATATATTTTGAATTCATTTTTTTAAAATTACTTTAAAAATTCATATTAAAACTAATAATTAATAAATTTAAGTTGTTGTTTTTTAAGAACTAATTTATGGATAAGTTTAAAAAGTATTTTATTGAGTTTTTAATGATTTTTTTAGGAATCACACTTGGTTTTTTTGCAGAAAACGCTAGAGAAGACTATAAAATCAAAAAAAGTATGATACAAAATTATAAGTCTTTAATTGATGATCTTAGAGCAGATTCTATAAATATTAATATCTATAAAATTGACGGAAATAAATCTTATACTGATTTGATTAAATTACATCATTTAATTTATAATTTCCACAGTGGAAACATGTCTTGGGATTCTCTTAAGACTGATTTAATGAAATTAGATGTCCTCCCTTCATATAGTACAGTATTTATAAATAATTCTACATTTAAAGCAATACAATCTTCTGGCCTACTAAGCGGATTAGAAGATAAACAACTGTCTAAAAACTTATCTTATTATTATGAAGTAATATTGAAAAGAGTAGAAGATAACAATAAAATTTTTGACCAAATTGGTATAGATTTTTACAATAATCAATTTCCTTTTATCCCTTTTAATTTTTCTAATAGATTATTTAATAAATCAGAGTTAAAAAAGCCAGAAAACTACAAAGAGTTTTTATTGGGATTAGAAACATCTAAAAAAATCATTTGCTCTGATAAGTTTATTTATGATTTAGATGCTTACTCTGCTAAGGTTCTACATTATAATAATATAAAGGAGACTTTATTTAAAGAAAATCAATCCCTTTTAAGTGCTTTATACAAAATACAAAACCAGAATTAAATTATTTATAAAATATTTAAATTAAATTATAAATAGATAAATGAAAGTAAAGGTTTTAAATATTGAGAATACAGAAATAAAATTTAAAAAAAGTTTAAAAGCTAAAAATATTTCTATTAGTATAAAACCTTTCATTGGTGTAGTAGTCACTGTTCCTGCTTATTTGTCATATAGTTTAGCAGAAGATTTTGTTTTGAAAAAAATAAACTGGATTAAGAAAAACCATTTAAGAATGGTGAATAAAGAAAGATCTCATACAATTTTTAATTTCTCCACTAATTTCAATACGAAAAATCATCAAATCAAAATACAACCATCTAAAGAATTAGTTTTTAATACTAAAAGTATTAAAGATGAAATCTTCATTAATGTTCCAAAATCTGTGAATATTTTATCACCTGAATCTCAAATGCAAATTAGGAAAATTGTAATTGAGACATGGAGAGATGAAGCACTTAACTTTTTACCGAAAAGATCTAGTGAATTAGCTAAAAAATTTAATTTAAAATTTCGAAAAGTTTCTATAAAAAATACCAAATCTAGATGGGGGAGTTGTTCGTATAATAATAATATCAGTTTATCATTACATCTTATGAGAATACCTTATGACTTGATTGACTATGTTATTTTACATGAATTAGCTCATACTATAGTGAAAAATCACAGTAATGTTTTTTGGGATACTTTAGAAAATATTTGTGAAAATTCTAAAAAATTAGATAAAGAACTAAAAAACTACAGTTTAATTATTTTTTAATTACTATAAATACCCTTCATTAAAAGAGCTGCGCTTGATGGATTAGTAGCTAATGGGATATCATGGACATCGCATAGCCTCATAAGCATTGAAATATCTGGTTCGTGAGGATGTTTTTCTAACGGATCTCTAAAAAAAATTACCATATTACAAGATCCATTAGCAACTTTAGCAGCTATTTGAGCATCTCCACCTAAAGGACCGGAAAGTAATGGAGTGACTTTGAATCCAGCTTTTTTAACCTTTTCTCCGGTTGTCCCTGTAGAAATTAACTCAATTTCATTTTTATGAAGAATTTCAGCTTGCTCATTAATAAATTGAACCATTTCTGCTTTTTTACCATCGTGAGCTATTATTGCTATTACCATTTTCTATTGTTTTTTACAAGTTTAGTAAGTAATTAAAAATATATATTGTTTTGTTTATTAAGGAATTTAATGATAATGAATTTTAAATATGACCTGCACCTTGTCGAATTATTAAAGGTATAGTTGTTGTACAATCTATTATTGTAGATGCTACATTATTTCCAAATCCACAATCTATAACTGCATCTATTTCATTTTCATGCCTTTCAAAAATTGTTTTTGGATCAGTTGTATATTTTAATATTTCATCATCATCATTCACACTAGAACATACAAGTGGAAAACCAAATTCGCTCACTAAATTTTTTACAAAATTATGATTAGGAATTCTTATACCAACTTCTTTTTTTTTAGTGTCAAATATTTTTGAAACTAAATTGTTTGATTTTAATATAAATGTGAAAGGCCCCGGTAAGCTACTTTTAATCATTCTAAAGATGTTTCTATTTAAAGGATTAGTGTACGATGATATGTGATTTAAATCCTCACAAATCAATGAAAAATTAGCTTTTTTTAATTTTACTTTTTTAATGTTAGCCAATCGTTTAATTGCTTTTTTACTTTTTATACTTACTGCAAAAGCATATATAGTATCTGTTGGAATAACAATTAAACCATCATTTTCAAGAATGTTAATGATTTTATGAATTTTTCTAGAGTCAGGATTTTCTGAAACAACTTCAATAATCATTACTAATTATCCATTCACCTTCTTGAAATCTGCTAAAAACTTAGCCAAACCAATATCTGTAAGAGGATGATTTAGTAAAGCAGTTATAGCACTTAGTGGTCCAGTCATAACATCAGCTCCAATTTCTGCACATTGTATTATGTGTATTGGGTGTCGGACTGAAGCTGCAAGAATTTCTGTTTCAAACATATAATTGTCATAAATTCCTCTTATTTGAGCAATTAAATCCATTCCATCTGTACTAACATCATCCAGCCTTCCAATGAAAGGAGAAACATAGGTGGCACCGGCCTTAGCAGCTAAAAGTGCTTGTCCGGCAGAAAAAATTAACGTGCAATTTGTCTTTATGCCTTGGTCTGTAAAATATTTTATAGCTTTTATTCCATCTTTTATAATAGGAACTTTAACCACAATATTTGGATGTAATTTAGCTAACGCTTCGCCTTCTTTTACCATTCCATCAAAATCAGTAGAAATAACTTCTGCACTTACATCACCATCTACAATATCACATATTTTTTTATAATGATTAATAATATTTTCATTTCCCGATATTCCCTCTTTAGCCATCAAAGAAGGGTTCGTTGTAACGCCATCTAATATACCAAGGTCTTGTGCTTCCTGAATCATTTCTAAATTAGCAGTATCTATAAAAAATTTCATTTTTTGTTTTAATTATTATTTTCAATGAAATTAATCATATTTGAAAAGTTACTATGATTATTTTTTAAGTAGTTGCTAACAATTAATTTGAATACAACACACATTCACATTTACATGAATTATTATATTGGATACATTTAAATGTTTTATTACACTTTCTTTCCCAATACTTACCAAGATTTTTTATTTTTTTAAGCCCAAATTTTATGTTTATTTTATTTGCCGGAATTTTATTATTTACCTTCCATGCATAGGCCATCACTTTTTCATTGTCTTTAACAATATTTTTGAAAAAATAATTAGTTAATAAAGAACCTATCTTTTTTTTCTGCCATTTATTTTTAATTGCTATGCAGTCAATAATAATATGTTTTTTTATTCTGTGAGTTGTGAAAAAGCCAATTACTTTATTGTTTTTGAAAGCAATTAGTTTTATAATATTTTTTTGAAAAAAGTAGTTTTTGCTATGGTAATTTTGACCAAATAATTTCTTTGAGATAGAAAGACATTGTGTGATTTCAATATCATTTAAAAGTCGTGTTTCTTTTACTTTAATAGACATTTAATGTAAAAGATACAAAAAAAAGGGCAAGCTACTCATATCGCACCGCTCAACCATTTACCCTTGCTATGTTCCCATCCTGGGGGATTCAACAGGAGCTGGTCGTATGAGACTTGCCCAGTGCAAATGTAAAAATATTATTTATTCTTTTGGTGAGTTTTTATGATAATAAGTTTTAAGAATAGTTCCAACAACAAATCCTGTTAGTTCTGTCCCAAAAAGAGGTGTGTTTTCACTTTTTGAATTATTATTATTTTTATCGTAAGTCCATTTTTTTGAAGGGTCAAATAAAGTAATATTTGCCTGGTAACCAACTTTGATTATGGGAACTTCACATTGTAGAATTGTCCGTGGATTTATAGACATACACTGCACAATTTTTTCTAATCCTAAATAATCACTTAAATAGGTGAGTGCTAATGGGAAACAAACTTGTGTTCCTATTATACCAAATGGTGATAAACTAAATTCAACTTGATTTATCTCCTCTTCATGCGGTTGGTGATAAGATGTTATCACATCAATAACTCCATTTTTAATCCCTTCTAAAAGAGCGTTTCTATCAACAATAGATCTTAATGGAGGCAGGATTTTAAATCTACTATCAAAACCCTCTAAGACCTCATCATCAAATATTAAATGAAAAATTGAAGTCCCACAGCTAATATGGTTTTGATTTATTTTAGCACTTGTTATTTGATCAACACTTTTTTTAGAAGAAATTATATTAAAATGTAATCTACCATCGTGATAGCTATTAATTAATAAATCTCTGCTTAACATAATTTCTTCAGAAAGTTCAGGAATACCTTCTAAACCTAACTTTGTAGAAACAATACCTTCGTTTATTTGTCCATTTGGAGAAATCGACGGGTCGTGAGGAAATGAAATTACTAAACCATTAAAGTTTTTCGAATATAGTATAGCTCTAGAAAATAATCCACCATGTGCTACAGGTTCCAAATAATCTGTAAAAGCAAGAGAACCAGCAGAATACATGTCAAACATTTCTGAAAGCTGCTCACCATTAAGTCCTTTTGAAAGTGCTCCATATGGCACAACGTTTAATCCTAATTCTTTACTAGAATTAATGCAAAATAAAATATCTGTTTTTTGATCTCTTGGAGTTTGTTTAGAGGGCTGTAATCCTAACCCAGTAAAACCTCCTGAGATTGATGAATTAAATCCAGATTTTAAAGTTTCTTTTTGTTCATTTCCTGGTTCAGGAAAGTCAACTGAAAAATCAAAAAGTCCAGGGCAAACATGAAGGTTATTACCTTCTATAACTTCAGCTTTCTCCAATTTTATTGATTTTTCTATACTAACTATTACACCATCTTTAATTAAAATATCTTTTTGTAAGTTTTTAAAATCAGAATTGGGATCTATAATTATCGCATTTTTAATTAAAATAGTAGACATATTATGTTAATTTTTTAATTATTAGTATTTCTAAAATTAGAAATATTATCCCCAAAAGAATAAAATATTTCCAGTATTCAATATGGTTGGTTTTTAATGACATGATGGAAGGGTATTTATTATCATTTAAATTCCAAATTTTTATATTTTTTTCAAGTTTTAAATTAGTAATTTCTTGAGCGAAATCTCTATTTTTTATAAAGTCCATTTTTGATTCGCTTTTTGTTCCATTTACAGGAATTACGTCTATCAAGCTATCTTTTTTCATTAAATAATAATGTCCCGTAAACTGAATTTCATTTTTTAAAAAAACTGTTGAACTTTGGTTGTTGTTAGAAATATTTGGAAAGAATGCTGTTGTTGGTTTTATTAAATCATTAACGATTTTAATATCACCATTTTGCTGTACTTCGCTTTTAACTTTTACTCTGTCCAAAAGGTTTACAGCGTATTGTTTTATAAAATCAGTTGATGATTTTTCTTTTATTCTTAACATTATTGGAACAAATAGACCGTGCTCTTTAAAATTAGATGTTGATGTATTTAAATTTGAAGTAAAATAATAGAAATTACTATTTTTTGTAGAATATTTTATAAGCAATGGATCGCCGTTTGAAAAGTTTATTAAAGTATTAACGTTTTGATTTTTACTTAATAAGTAATATTTATTAAAATAGGGGAGGTTTATATTGCCGTTATAACTTGAAAATATATTTTTAAAGTAATTTTTATCAACCGATCCAATATCTAATTCTACTTTTAAATTGTTTAATTTATTGTTTTTAATTTTTAAAATATTATTTATTTCTTCATAAGCTAAATCATCAGATATTGCAGGGAAAATCACAATATTCCTATTTGATGATATGGTCTTAATAAGTTGCTTATCAATATCGACTAATTCGTTTAGAATTATTAAGTCTGCATTTAAATCATTCTGATTATATCCTTCTTTAATATTAATATCTTGATATTTAATTTTTTCGACAGCGCTAAATAGTGCTCTTAAATATTTATTAGACTTGTTATCTCCGTTGAAGAGATTTACAATTTTAAAATGTTCATTTAAAGAGTAGGCGAAATAATAATTATCATCATATTTTATGGAGTTCATATTATTAGATATGATATTTAATTTTCCAACTTTTTCCCCTTTAGTTTTAACTGAAAATATAAATTCAATTGTCTTACTTTCATAAGGTTTTATATTGCAATACGATTGGTTTAATACTTCACCATTATTAATATTTAATTTTATTTGAAACTCTAATTCATTGTTGGAATGATTTGTAGTTTTAACTTTAATAGTTTCATTCTTTTTAATTTGCCTATTGGTCTCAATAAACCAAACAGAATCTATTGATAAATTACCAAAATCATTTGATGAATATTTTAGAATATTAATAAGATCATTTTCTATTATGTTATTATTGCTTAAGTCAAATGAGTTTTGTTGAAAATCAGTTAACCAAAATGTATTTAGACTTTTCTTTTTGAACTGTTCTTTTTGAATATCAATAATTTCTGAATATGTTAAACTTATTGGGGAGTATTCAGTATTAATTATTTCATTTTTTAATTCATTTTTTCTTATGAAATAAGGTTTGTTTTTTACTTTATTATTAGTTGTGAAAATATATTCTGTTTCTTCAGGTAAATTATCAACTAATTTCATTAGGTCATCTTTTGCTAGCTCAAAAATAGATTGGTTTTTATTGAGTCTGCTCATTGAATAAGAGTTATCTAAATAGATACCAATTTTATTTAAATTTTTATAGTTATTTGTTTCATTGTTTTCTTTAAACGGAAAACAAAATGCTAAAACAACAGCACTTACTAAAAGAATTCTAGAAAGTAAAAGTAAAATATTTTTAAGTTGAGATCTTTTCTTAGTTTTTTCTTCTATGTCTTTAAAAAGGGTGACATCTGAGAAATAAATAGTCTCATGCTTTTGATAATTGAATAAGTGAATAAATATTGGTATAATATTTAGAAGTAATGCCCAAAGAAATTCAGGATATAAAAGGCTCATTAAAGCACAAAATTAGTCATTTATATTAAATTAACTACTTTATTTTCGATTCCCAATCCAAATAAAGCAAAATCATATTTTACTGGGTCTTTAGAGTCCAACATTCTTAATGAATTATCAAGTTCTTCTACTGCCTTCCAATCATTCTGAGTTCTAGATAATAATTTAAGTTTTCTTGCAGAATTTCCGCTATGAACGTCTAATGGACACGAAAGTTTAGATGTGCTAATATTTTCCCAAATACCAAAATCTACTCCATTTTCATCTCTTCGAACCATCCACCTTAAATACATATTTATTCTTTTAGCTGCTGAACCTTTAGCAGGATTTGCAACATGTTTTTTACTTCTAACTAATGGATGATTTCCAAGAAATATTTTTCTAAAATTGGAAATTGACTCTAATGAGTTATTTGAATTTTTAAAATTCGGTGAAAAAATTTCTTCAAGTGAGGTATGTTTTTTGAAAATTTTCTGAAGCTGTAAAATAAAAAATTGAAGATCAAACACATTAAAAGTTCTATGTTTGAAATCTTGTAATAAATCAATATCACTTTCTGAAAAATTTTTGACAAAATAATAAGGTTCACTATTCATTATTTTGATTAATTTATTTCCGCTATTAATAATCGATTTTCTATTCCCCCATGATAGAGTGGCGATAAGTAATCCGAAAATTTCAATATCTTTTTGATGCTTAAAGCTGTGAACTAGTCCAATAGGGTCATTTTTTATAAAATTATTTGTATTGTATTTTTGGACAAAATAATCAAGTTTTATTTTTATTTCAGGGCTTTTCAAAACTTATCTTAAAATAGTTACAGTAAATGATTTAAGCTTACCATTTCATAAATGATTTTGTTGTGCTTTTACCACTTTGATATAGTTTAATAAAATATATTCCTGGGCTTAAATTCTTAGTTGGTAACAATGTATTATAATCATTTATATCCAATGAATATAAAATTTCGCCAATAGGGTTGTAAATATTTACATATGAATCTTTTAAATAATAATTTTTAAAATTCAAACTAATATTTGAACCAGTTGGGTTAGGATAAAGTTCAAATTCAAGTAATTCAAAATTATTATTTATAAGTGGAGCAATTGTTCCTTCAAAAAATTTGATATTATCAAGGTACAGATTATTTCCTGCTCTGTTAGTTGTTTCAAATTTCACTAAAATGTCATCATTTGAGAAATTAGAAAGATTAATCGTGTCATTTCGCCAATGTGTTAAATATTCAGGAACAAAATCATAGGAAGAAGTATCAAATGTACTAAGCTCATTTCCATATTTTTCATAAATGATATCATCATATGTTTGGCCGCAATTTGTAGATACATAAATTCTTAATGTATCATTTAAAAAATTTGAATTACTTCTCTTTTGATAGGCAATATCAAATGTTAGAAATAAATCACTAGCTCCAGATAAAGTTATTTTTGGACTAATAAGACCATCTTTTTGATTATTTCTTGGGGCATAAGAAAAAAGCTTTATAGCTGCTGATTGATTACTCCATTGTAATCCACTTGTAGAATCACTTACCCAGGTCTTGTCAAAATCGAGGTTTTCTTTAACCCACATACTGTCATTAATTCCATTTTCAAAGTCTTCAATGAAAGGAAGAGCAAGTATTTCCTTTATAATTGAAAATCTTGTAATGGTACTATTATTGTAATAATCATATTCATTGATTAATGAATCTAGATTCGCTAAGACTTGAATCTCAATTTTTCCAGAACTCAATCCATTAACAACTGGGAGTATTAAACTTGAACTAGAATTAGGAAGCAAATTACCGTTCCAATGGACATTTAAAATACTATCGCTGTTAACCTTAACAATGAAATTAATATTAGAAATTGGGAAATCTCCAAGATTTGAGAAAAAAACTGTAGGTGTAAACGAATTATCGCAGGTATTTTCTTTATAATTAGGAATTGTAATAGAATCAAGATTAATATCATATTTCATGCTATTTGGGTCAATAGGGTTATGAATTAGACTTAAATGCTGAAATGCTGCGTAAACATCAATAATACCCATTCCATAAATATTATCTTCTCCATTAATACCCAAATCAACGGCTGATAAATAAAGGGCCCAAAGGAGCTCTTCTCCAGAAAGATAAGGGAAAGCTTCTTTCAGTAGTAGTATTGCCCCAGAAACATGGGGAGCAGCCATACTAGTTCCGGAAATGCTATTATAATTATCTTGATCCCAAGCAGATCGTACATTTTGCCCAGGAGCAACAACTTCAGGATGAATAGTAAGTGATCCTGACCCAGGGCATTGTGTTGGTCCTGTTGTAGAAAAATTAGATATGGGGAATGGAAAAGATATATTGCCATTTACACTTCCAACACAAAATGTATTAACTTCAGATGTATTAATTCTTTGTGGTGAATTTACAGTAGAATTATTAGGTCCTGAATTTCCTCCTGAAAAAACATTGGCAATTCCAGCTGCTTCAATAGCGTTCATTAGATTAACTACAAATCCCTGACAATGAATGGTGTCATTTCCATCATACCACCTCCAACTATTATTAATTACATCAGGAATATCATCTGTTGTTGAAGTGTCATTATCTGGATTTAAAGCCCATTCAAAAGCTTCTATCATATTAACGATAGGCGGGAGAGCTTGAACAGTAGAAGTAACAAAATCATTTGCTACCCAGTAAGAACCGAAAGCAACACCAATAGTGTCGTTTGTAGATTCTACAAGTCCTGCAATTGTCCCTAAAGTGTGAGTTCCGTGGTTTTGAACAGAACCATTAGGAAAAGAATTAAAATATCCAATCCAACTTTGTTGCATCGGGTATCTATTTCCAATAAATCTTTTGCTAAATGCAGGGTGGCTTGGCCATACTCCAGTGTCGTAATTATAAGCCAATCTACCTCTTCCTGTATAACCTAGGGCCCACATCGAAGGTGCATTTATAGCGATTAAACCATTTTCAACACCATTTGGGGTTCTATTACTAGTTTCAGAAATCTCGAAGTCATCATGGGCAATAAATTTATTATTCTCAATTTTAATTGACTGAATATTTGAAAATTGAAATAAATCTTTAATTATAGATGGATCTACTACTGCTACTATAATATTAATAATCCAAAATGGATGATAATAATCATTAGAAAGCGTATTTTTTTTTAAGAAATTTAAAACTTGTTTTTGAGAATTGTCAGCCTGATTTTTCAAAGCTCTATTGACAATTTTTGGTCTTTGCTTTAAATCTGTTTGTTGGTCTTTAAATTGCTGGTTTAATTTATAGCAATTAACGTTGTTTTTGAATTCTATACGAATTGGAACAAATTCGCCTGGGTTTTCAATAATCCAATTATTTATTTCTTCATATTTTGAATTTTGGCTATGTGTGTTTAATATGAAAATTATAAATATTAAAAAACATATAAAGTTCTTCATAAATGACATCAAAAAATACTTGGAAACTTTTTTGGATTGCTCTCATTCATTATAATATAAATAGCTTCTGTAATATCATTCAAACTTGGCTTTGAAAAATAATCACCATCGGATCCGTAAGCAGGTCTATGATCTTTTGCTGTTAAAGTAACGGGTTGTGAATCTAAATGATAGTAGCCCTTTTGTTTATTTATAACTTGGTCTAACATAAATGCAGTTGCACCTCCAGAAACATCTTCATCAATAAAAATAATCTTATTTGTTTTAGCTAAAGACTTGCTAATTAAATGGTTTACATCAAATGGTATAAGTGTTTGTATATCAATTAGTTCACATGATATGTTATATTGATTCAAATCTTGTACGGCTTCTTGACAAATATTAAAAGTAGACCCATAACTTACCACTGTTATATCAGTTCCTTCATTTACAATTTCTGGAATTCCAATAGGAGTTGTAAACTCACCATAGTTGGTAGGTTCAAGTTCTTTTGATCTGTATCCGTTTAAACACTCAATTACCAATGCTGGATCGTCAGACTGTAATAAGGTGTTATAAAAGCCAGCAGCTTTGGTCATGTTTCTTGGCACACAAACTATTATTCCTCTAACAAAATTGATAATTCCTCCAAGAGGAGATCCAGCGTGCCAAATTCCTTCTAATCTATGTCCTCTAGTTCTTATAATTAAGGGACATTTTTGAGTTGCATTAGTTCTGTATGATAAGGTTGCTAAGTCATCACTCATAGTTTGTAAACAATAAAGTAGGTAATCCAAATATTGAATTTCTGCAATCGGTCTTAAACCTCTTAGTGCTAAGCCAATTCCTTGACCAATTATCGTTGTTTCTCTAATACCAGTATCAAATACTCTTATTTCGCCAAATTTTTCCTGAAGTCCTTCCATTACCTGGTTAACTCCACCAATTATACCGGTATCTTCCCCAAAAGTTAATAGTTCAGGATACTTATCAAATAAAGCAATAAAATTATTTTTTAAAATAATTCTACCATCAGTTTTTGAATCTGTTAATTTAGGATCTATAGCGCCGATATTGAGTGAACTAGAATCAAATTCACTATATAAAGTAGAATTATATTTTTGAAACTGTAAATTTTGTTGTTTTTTAAACCATTTAAGAGCATTAATTTTAAAATCGTTTTCTTCATTTCTTATTAGAAATAGTGTATCTCTAAATGTGGAAAAAACATCTTTTTTTATGGGTTCTTTAATAGACTTTAAATAATTTATATTTTTTAAAATATTATTTTTTTGTTGACTCACTTGGGCTAATTTTTCTAAATGAGAACAACATTCACTTAATAATATTTTATTCGGTTCTAAAAATTCAATCCATGCTGATTTAGATTGTTGTTTTACCTCTATTTTAGCGTCCTTTTCGATTGTTTCTAATGTTTCTAAATTACAAATAGGCTCATTCATTGCGTTATTAGAACTAAGAATCCACTTTTTGAATTGTATAATACAGTCAAACTCGTTTTCCCATTTCAATCTCTGTTTTGATTTATATCTTTCATGAGATCCTGATGTAGAATGGCCTTGTGGTTGTGTTATTTCTTCTACATGAACAAGAGACGGTTTGTGAAATTCTCTAGTGAAATTGACTGCTTTTTTATAAGTTGAAAAAAGTGAAGTATAATCCCATCCATTACATTTAAAGATTTTGATTCCATTAGATTTTCCTTCTATCTCAAAACCGGAAAGAGCATTGGATATACTTTCTTTGGTGGTTTGATATTTCTTTGGAACAGAAATTCCATAGCCATCATCCCAAACAGACATTACAACAGGAATTTCAAGTACACAAGCAGCATTAATAGATTCCCAAAAAATACCTTCCGAAGTACTAGCGTCACCAATTGTTCCAAATGCTACTTCATTCCCATTATTTGAAAATTGCTTAAATTTTTCTAAGTCTTTATTTTGTCTATATATCTTTGAAGCTAATCCTAGTCCAATTAGCCTTGGCATTTGAGCGGCAGTACATGAAACATCGGAGGAGGAGTTTTTTTTCTCTACTAAATTTAACCATTTACCATCGCTGTCAATAGATCTAGTAGAAAAATGCCCACCCATTTGTCTTCCTCCAGAATTAGGCTCTTTTTCTAAATCTGTATGAGCATAAAGACCAGCAAAAAATTGTTTAACCGTTAATTCTTCAATGGCCATCATAAATGTTTGATCTCTATAATAACCTGAACGAAAATCACCATTTCTAAAAAACTTAGCCATTACTAGTTGAGCTAATTCTTTTCCATCACCAAATATGCCAAATTTTGCTTTCCCCGTTAAAACTTCTTTTCTTCCTAATAATGAGGCTTCTCTACTTATACAAAGCAGTTTATAATCATTTAAGATTTCTTTTATGAAATCGTTTTTATTTACTTTTTTTTTGGATAAAGTAATTTGTTTTGACATACTAATTTTGAGTGATACAAAAATAGTACTATTAAACAATTAAAAAAGTTGTGGATTAATTATCTGTCTAAAAAATCTAATTTTAATCTGTAAAAGTTAATATAATTCAAAATTTTTTGTTCACTAATAATACCTATATTTGAAACGTTATAAATTATGATAATGTTATGAAATTATTAAAAGATAAAACAGCTATAATCACTGGTGCAAGTCGAGGTATTGGCAAGGGAATTGCTTTAGTTTTTGCAAAACAAGGTGCCAACATCGCTTTTACCTACAGCTCTTCAATTGAGGCAGCTAAAGATTTAGAAAAAGAACTTAATTCTTTTGGTATTAAAGCTAAAGGTTACCAAAGTGATGCAGCAAGTTTTTCTGATTCTCAGAACTTAGCAGAATTAGTTTTTGCAGAATTTGGATCCATTGATATATTGGTTAATAATGCAGGAATTACTAAAGATAATTTGTTAATGAGAATGGGTGAAGAAGATTTTGATAAAGTGATTGAAGTTAATTTAAAGTCTGTTTTTAATATGACTAAAGCAGTACAAAGAACAATGCTTAAACAAAGAAAAGGATCTATCATAAATATGAGTTCTGTGGTTGGAGTTAAAGGTAATGCTGGTCAAACTAATTATGCTGCCTCCAAAGCAGGGATAATAGGTTTTTCAAAATCTGTTGCTTTGGAATTGGGCTCAAGAAACATTAGAAGTAATGTTATCGCTCCAGGTTTTATTGAAACTGAAATGACAGCTAAATTAGATGAAGATAAAGTAGCTCAATGGAGAAGTGCAATTCCACTTAAAAGAGGAGGAACCCCTGAAGACATTGCTAATGCTTGTGTTTTCTTAGCAAGTGATTTAAGTGAATATGTAACTGGCCAGACTTTAAATGTTGATGGAGGAATGCTTACCTAATTAATTTAAATTGAATCAGCTTAATTTTGATTTCCCTTTATTTGTTTTTATAATTTTTATAATTATTAGTTTTTTCCTGAGTCTTTTTCTCTACAAAAGAGATGATGAAAAATCTTATTTATCAAAAAAAAAACTATATCTATTATTTTTTCTTCGTTGGTTCATTTTTTCTTTTCTCGGCTTTTTATTAATAGGTCCTAAGTTGATAAGGACCGAAATTATCACTGACAAACCTATTTTAATTTTTGCTCAGGACAACTCGAAGAGTATTATTTCTAATTCTGATTCTTTATTTTACAAAAATAATTATCGAGATTCTATTTTAAACAAACTATCTCCACTTAGTAAATTTTATGATTTAAGAACCTATATTTTTGGAGATAAAATTGTTTCTGATAGTAGTTTTTCTTTTACAGATAATTCTACTAACTTCAATCAACTTTATAATTTTTTAAATAATAAATTTCACTCTTCTAATATTTCTGATTTAATTATTGCTTCAGATGGTATTGTTAATAGGGGACAAGATTTACCTTACTTAACAATTTCACCTAAAATTGCTGTAAATTCTATTCTAATTGGGGACACCAACCAGTATAAAGATTTAAAAATAAAATCTATTAAAAATAATAAGTATGCTTTATTAGAAAATAATTTTCCTATTGAAATATCTGTTTTTTCTAATAGTAATTTTAAAAATATTGAAGTAATTCTTTATGATAATTCAAAAGTTTTACATAAGAAAAAAATTAAAAATTTGGACGTTGGAGTCACTAAAATCACTTTTTTAGAAAAAGCCAAAAAGAAAGGTTTTAAGAACTATAATGTAAAAGTTAAATCTAATTATAAAGAAAAAAATCCTCTTAATAATATAAGTAAAACAACTATTGAAATTATTGATTATTCTCAAAAGGTATTGATTTTAACTTCTGCTGCTCATCCTGACATCTCAGTAATAAATTGGGCATTAGAAGATCAGCTGAAGTCTAAAATTTCAACATTTAATATTGATGAGTTTGATAAAAATATTAATGATTATGATTTATTAGTTTTTTATAAGCCAATTATTAGTAAAAATTTAATGGATTTACTAAAAAAAAGTAGATTATTAAAAATTCCATCATTCACTGTTTTAGGAAATAATTTCCCATTATCAAATAAAGATTATTTATTATTTGGGATAAGCTCTAATAATTTTAAAGGCCAAAATGAAGTAAGCGCACAGTTAAATGAAAATTTTAAATCATTTGGATTTGATAAAGATTGGATGAGTGTTATTTCTCAATATCCACCTTTGTCAGTTCCATTTTCAATAAACTATAACCTTATTTCAAATGCCGAAGAACTGGTTTTTCAATCTGTAAATGGTCTTAAAATGAATTATCCCTTGATTTATTTCTTTAATTCTGATAATATAAAACACGGTATTCTTTTAGGAGAGGGTATTTGGAGATGGAAAATGTATGAATTTAACAAAACTGGTAAAGCAGAAGTTTTTAAGAGTTTCTTTAAAAAAATCATTCAATATTTAAAAATAACTGACAAGAAGTCAAAACTAAATATTACAGTTCCTAATGAAAATTTTGTAGATCAACCTTTAAATATTTATGCAGAATACTACAATGATTTGATGGAAATTAATAATAATGTAGACTTGATATTTTCTTATTCTAAAAAAGGGCAGGAGAAGTTTTCAAAAAGTTTAGTTCCCAAAAACAACTATTACGATTTATCTCTAGAGGGTCTTTCTATTGGTGAATACAATTTTGAAGTTTCAATTAGTGGATCAAAAAATAAAGTTTTAAGAAGTGGAAGTTTTACCATTATTAATTCACAAAGAGAAAAAATGAATACTGTTGCTAATTATGAAAAACTGTCATCAATTAATCAAAATGGCAATAATTATTCTTTATCAAATTTAGATGAATTAATCAATAAGCTTAGTGAAGGTTATAAAGAGAAAATTAAATTTCATAGTGAAGAAAAATCAAAAGATATTATTAATTACAAATGGTTAATAATTTTGCTTTTCTTTCCTTTTTTAGAATGGATAATTAGAAAAAATAATGGTTTATTGTAAGATACTTAATACAAATCTTCGTCTAATTCTTCAAACTTATTAAAATCATCTTCATTATACTCATTTAGAATTTCGTCAATTTCATCTTTTTCATCCTTTTGTTGAATTTCCTCTACTTCAATATCATTTCTAGGTTCATAATCTCCTAGTCGGTGAAGAATATTAATTTTATCATCATTTGAAATATCAAATTCCTTAAGTATTTCTAAATAAAATATATTCATATTTAGAAAATCATTAACATATAAAAATTTAAATTGACTTTCTTTATAAATATCTTCAAGAAATATCATCTCCATAAACTTTAAGGTATTTTCATCATCAAAGTTCATATTTACAAGAGTTATTTCCTCACCCTTATCCCAATTGTCATTACTGTAATAAAATGAAGAAAGTTCTGCTTCATTCAAATTAAAATTAGATATTAAAAAATTATGAATATCAATTAAACTACATTTCTTATTTATACTAAAGTCAATAAAAATATCTTCTTGTGTATCTGCAACAACTCTTATGTTTAGTCCCTTATTGTTCATTTATTCCTAGTTCTTTGGCCTTAATTAACATATACTTTTTTGCTTCTTTATAATCATTCTTTATCAAACCATCTAAAATAGCATTTTTTATAAAATCTTTTAACAAACCTATTTCTTTACAGGGTTTAAGTTGGAACGTTGACATAATTTCTTTTCCATCTATAGGTGGTTGCCAATTTTTTATCTTATCTCTATCTTCAACATCAACTAACTTTTCTTTTACAGCTTCGAATCTTTTTAAATATTTAATCTTTTTTTCCTGATTTTTTGATGTTATATCAGACTTGCACAAGTTCATAAGATCATCTAGATCATCTCCGGCGTCAAATAATAATCTTCTTAATGCTGAATCAGTTATATTGTCATTAGTCAATGAAATGGGTCTTAAATGTAATAAAACAAGCTTTTGGACATATTTCATTTTATCATCTAAAGGAAGTTTTAATTTTCTAAAAATCACAGGAACCATTCTTGCACCCTTATCTTCATGACCATGGAAAGTCCAGCCCTGTTTAGAGTTATATCTTTTAGTATTAGGTTTTGCAATATCATGGAGTAGTGCTGACCATCTTAACCACAGATTATTTTCGCTGTAGGGTATTAGATTTTCTAGTACTTGAAGTGTATGGTAAAAATTATCTTTATGACCTTTACCATCCACAATATCAACCCCTTTAAGTAATTGGAATTCTGGAAATATTATTTTTAATAATCCTGTTTTTTCTAATAACTTAAAACCAACTGATGGTTGATGACTTAAAATAATTTTATTAAGTTCTTCTGTTATTCTTTCTTGAGCTACAATTTTAATTCTATCAACATTTTTTTTAATTGCAGAAAAAGTTATTTCATCAATTTTAAAATTTAGTTGAGAGCAAAACCTAATAGCTCTCATCATTCTCAATGGATCATCCGAAAATGTAATATCTGGATCTAATGGTGTTTTAAGAAGTTTATTTTCTAAATCAATTAATCCATTGAAAGGATCAATAAATTCTCCATAATTAGTTTTATTCAAAGAGATAGCTAAGGCATTTACCGTAAAATCTCTTCTATTTTGGTCTTCTTCAATAGTTCCATTTTCTATAATTGGATTCCTTGAATCAGATTTATAGCTTTCTTTTCTAGCTCCTACAAATTGAATTTCTATATCATTAACTAAAATCATAGCTGTCCCGAAATTTTTAAAAATTTTAACAGGACCTAAATTCAATTCCTTAGCAATTTTATTTGCTAAATCAATACCACTTCCTAAAGTAACAATATCAATATCTTTAGTTTCTCTTTTTAATATTTTATCTCTTACAAATCCCCCGATAACAAATACTGGCTGTTTTAATTGTTCAGCAACATTAGATATAGTATTAAAAATTGTTTTGGGAACTAAAAAATCAGTACAACTATTTTCTAAGGTATTCAATTTCACCGTTTTTTATTTTCATTATTGATGATGGCTTTCCAGAAGATTCAATTTCAAAATTAAGAATTACATCAACAGCATTTAATATTAAAGGAGAAATATTATTCATGCTTGTTGGAAAATCTTCACCACTAATGTTTGCCGAAGTTGAAATAATGGGAGCATTTAATTCTTTTATAATTTTATTTATTTGATTTTCAGGAGATACTCTAAAAGCTATCTCATTTTGACTATTGGATAGGTAATTAAATTTTTCTTTACAATTCGGATAAATAACTGTAGGAGAATTATTTATTTTACTAGCAATCTTAATGGTTTGCAAATCTATTTTATTAACGTATTTAGAAATATTTATATAATTATCAATAATATTTATAAATGGGGATGTTTTTGGTCTCTTTTTTATTTTGTAAATTTTTTCAACACTTTTCTCAATAGTTGATTTACATCCTATTGCCCATACAGTTTCCGTAGGATAAACAAAAATACTTCCATTATTTAAGTCATTGATTAAATGATTTAACTCTTTAAATAGTAATTTTTCAGAATAAACTTTGGTAGACATCAAAAAGATTTTTAGAAAGTTCTTTTGGGTTAAATTTTTGCGCATGTTTAAATCCCATTTCGATCATCTCACTTCTTAGGTTTTCATTTGTTAAGCATTCTTCAATCTGAAAAGCAAATTCTTCTTGGTTTTCGGGATTTACATACTTACTGAATGGACCACCAGCTTCACTGAAGCAACTTCCGTTGCTACTAATTACTGGAGTTTTGCAGTAAAGAGATTCTAATATTGGTATTCCAAAACCTTCAAAAATTGAAGGATATACAAATAATGAAGAAAGTTTATATATAGCGGGCAATTCATTTATAGACACATCTTCTAAAAAAATTATTCTATTAATGTCAAATTTTATTTTTTTAATTTGAATTTTTAAAAAATTCATATAGGCTGTTTTCTTACCAACTACAACCAATGGAATATCAATTTTCATAATGTCCATAGCATGAATAACAGCAATAAGATTTTTTCTAGTTTCAATAGTGCCTACATTAAGTAAAAACTCATTGGGAAGATTGAACTTTTCTTTTATTGACGTTAGACTTTCGGGTAGATAATCTTTTCTAAAGTTTTTATGGCAAGTCTGGTATACAACCTTAATTTTATCAGGACTTATATTGTAAAATTCTACAATGTCTTTTTTGGTTTGTTCACTTATAGCAATAGTTAAGTCCGAATGTTTAACGGCATATTTATATTTTATGTTATAAATCTTTCTATCAATTGTTCTGTAATTTCTGGGATATCTTTTAAAAATTAAATCATGTACTGTAACTACATACGGAATATTCTTATTTCTAATTCTCGGAATTTCATTACTTAAGCCGTGATAAATATCAATTTCATTTTTAATAATAGATTTTTCCATATTAATGGTTCTCCAAAGACCTTGGAATGTCTTGTTGATTTTGTTTTCTGGAAAAACTGAAGAAATATTTTCATGTTGTGATAAAAAATTTAGCCTAGGATTTTCAGAATCTTTAGGTGAAAAAAGAACATATTGATTATTTGGAAAATCTTTAATTAAATTCTCAATTAAATCTCTACTGTAATTACCTAATCCAGTAAAATTTTGATAAGCTCTTTTAGCATCGAAACCAATTTTCATATCTTATATATTATTAAATAAGTTAAGGTAATTAAACAGTTAAATCATACTCTCTTAAAGCTTGGTTAAGCGATGTCTTTAAATCTGTACTTTCTTTTCTTTCTCCAATAATTAGTGCACAAGGAACTTGATAATCCCCGCTTTTAAAAGATTTGTTATAAGTTCCAGGAATGACCACTTTTCTTTCAGGAACATAACCCTTATATTCTATTGGTTCAGAATTGGTTACATCAATAATTTTGGTAGATTTTGTGATAACAACATTAGCTCCTAAAACTGCTTGTTTACCTATTTTAGCTCCTTCAACAACAATACATCTTGAGCCAATAAATGCATGGTCCTCAATTATAACAGGGGATGCTTGTAAAGGTTCTAAAACACCACCAATTCCAACTCCACCACTAAGGTGAACATTTTTTCCAATTTGAGCGCAAGAACCTACTGTTGCCCATGTGTCAACCATTGTTCCGGAATCAACATAAGCTCCTATGTTTACATAAGATGGCATCATTACAACATTTTTACCAATATAAGAACCGTATCTAGCTATAGCATGGGGAACCACTCTTACTTCCATTTTAGAATAGCCAGATTTAAGTTTCATTTTATCATGAAATTCAAATGGACCAATTTCAATAGTTTCCATTTTTCTTGTAGGGAAATAAAGTATTACTGCTTTTTTAACCCACTCATTTGTTACCCATTTATTATTAATTTTTTCAGCAACTCTAATTTCTCCTTTATCAAGTAAGTTAATAACTTCCTCAATTGAATCAATAGTGATTTTTTCTTTTAAAAGTGATCTGTTATCCCACGCTTTATTAATAATACTTTTAATGTCCATGTTGTAAATATCTTAATTAATTTTAATGGTATATTTATAAATATCTTATTTTTTTGTTTAAAAATAATAATGTTAAAAATTCTGATTTAGAATGAGCTGGATACTCTTTTTAGTTTACTTTTTTATTTTTCTTTTAGTGATAAGAAAACTAAAATTAAATAAATATAAGGTAATAAATCATCAAATTCTTTATATAATTTTTATTACAAAAATTTTTGTTGGGATATTATTAAATATTGTTTATTCAGAATATTACCAAAACAGAAATACATCTGATATTTTTAAGTATTTCGATGATAGTAAACATATACACAAATCATTTGAGAACAATCCTATACATTTTTTTCAATTAATTACTGGAATAAATGATGAAAATCCTCAATTGGAAATTTATACAGATAGTACATCACATTGGAAATATCAAACTTCTGATTTTTCAAATCTAACTCTAACAACTTATACTACATTCTCAAATCACAGAACTGTAACTAAATTTAATGCAATTGCTAGGATATTTTCTTTAGGAAATATAAATATACATGTATTATTTATGTCTTTTTTATCGCTTTTAGGATGCATATTAATTTTTAAATCTTTTTATAAGTTTATTTCAATTAATAATTTAAAAATTTATATGGTAATAATTTTTCTTACTCCGTCATTTCTGATCTGGACATCCGGAATATTAAAAGAAGGTTTAATATTTTTAGCATTTGGTTTATATTTCTATTCTTTATTTAAATTATCAAAGAATTATATAAAGAATATTTTAATTTTATTAATATCAATTTTATTAATATTTATTTTAAAATATTATTTACTTTTTATAGTTATTCCATTGACTTTTTTGTTCTTAATACCCTGTAAAACTAATATACTTACTTTAACGAAGTACGTATTGTTTTTTTTATCCTTTGTTTTTATTTTTAATTTTTCTGATGAATTTAAAAATCTTATTATCCAACAAATTTCCAATAAAAGACTCAGCAAAGAGAGAACTTCTTTAGGTGGTTATTATTATTTACAGTTTAACAAAAATAATATTCATAGACTAGTGAGGTTTGATAATCCATTAGAAAGTGTTAAAACAAATAAAAAGACCAAAATTAAATCTGATATTACTTTTTTAGAAGCTAAAAAAGAACTTAGTTATCAGGTATTTAGTTTAGATTTTAATAAGGATACTCTTTTAACAACTTCAGAGTATAAATATTATTTTTTAGATAGTAATAAAAAAGCAGGAAGTTATTATCAACTACCAAAAATTGAAAAATCATTTATTGGTTTTTCAAAATCAATTTTAATAGCTATTTCAAATGTTTTTTTTAAGCCTTTTAAATTTTTTGAAGGTTCATTATTGCTCAGGTTAGCCTCTTTTGAAAACTTTTTATTTCTAATATTTATTGTATTTCTATTTTTAAAAAGAAAAATAAGTGTAGTAAATTTAAATGTGCTTTTATTTAATTTTTTCTTCATAACAATGCTGTATTCTATTATTGGTTTAACAGTTCCTGTAGTTGGAGGAATAGTTAGATATAAAATAATGGGTTTTCTTTTATTATTAATTTCTTTAATAATGATTTTTGATAAAAAAACTGATTTTGTAAAATGAACAAAATTTTATCTATTGATTACGGTTTAAAACGAACAGGGTTAGCATATGCTGAAGAACCGCTTAACATTGCTTTATCTTTAATTACTATAAATACAAATGAAATTTTCAACTATTTAGATAATTACTTTAAAAGCAATAAGGTTACTAAAATTATTATTGGTGAACCTAAATCATTAGGTGGTGGCTCAACTGATTCTTCTAAATTAATCTACAGTTTTCAAGAAAAAATATCTAAAAAATATGCAGCAATTAAAGTTGAACTTTATGACGAAAGATTTACATCTAAAATTGCTAGACAAGTACTTATAAAAAGTGGAGTTAAAAAAAACAAAAGGAAAAATAAAGAGATATTAGATCGGATATCCGCAGTAATAATTTTACAAGATTATTTAAAATATCAAAGCTTTTCTAAATCTTCAAAGACATAGATTACTTCATCATTTTTTTTCATTAAATAATGTTCTCTCGCAAATTTTTCAAGAGCGAATTTATTAGACGTTAATTGTTTTGTTTTTTCTTTAATATTTGAAATTTCAATAATTTTTTTTGCATTTTCACTTTTAAGATTACTTAACTCTTTTTTCATTTTATAAAGTTTAAATACAGTTGTATCGTCTATGATTAGTACCGTAAATAATAAAAATATTGAAGAGTAAAAAAATCTGTTTTTAATAAATCGAAAATATTTCACATCGTAATTTTAATAAATTGTATTTCTTGTAGTGTTAAATAAGATATATTTTTTGAACATAAAATTGTTTGTTCAAAATAACTATGACAATTTATCATTATATAGTTTCAATTTTTTAACCATAAGACATTCTGTCATAAATCTCTAAATTATAAGGGTTGGCATGTTCTTTGTTATTTATAAAATAAAATAATAATAAAATGCAAAAAGGTTCGATAAACGTACAAAGCGAAAATATTTTTCCAATCATTAAAAAATTCCTGTATTCTGACACTGAAATATTTCTTAGAGAATTGGTATCAAACGCAGTTGATGCTTCACAAAAATTGATGACATTATCATCTGCTGGAGAAGTTAAAAATGAAGTTGGTAAATTAAAAGTTGAAGTTATTCTTGATAAAAAGAAGAAAACACTAACAATTAGAGATCATGGTATTGGAATGACTCAGGATGAGGTTAACAAGTATATTAACGAAGTTGCTTTTTCGGGAGCAGAAGAGTTTTTAGAACAATATAAAGATAAAGATCCCAAGTCCATTATCGGACATTTTGGTTTAGGCTTCTATTCTTCCTTCATGGTTTCAAGTAAAGTACAAATTAAAACACTTTCATTTAAAGAAGGTTCAAAAGCAGTTCAGTGGGAATCTAATGGCGATCCTACTTATGAACTTAAAGAAATTAAAAAGGAAAGTAGGGGTACTGATATTGTATTACATATAGATAAAGATTCAAAAGAGTTTCTTGAAGAAAATAGAATTACTGGAATTTTAAATAAATACTGTAAATTTTTACCAATCGATATTGAATTTGGAACTAAGCAAGAATTTATAGATGATCCAAAAGGCAAAAAAGATAAAGATGGAAATATAGAGAAAGTTAGTATTGAAGTACCAAATATCATTAATAATACGCATCCAGCTTGGATTAAGAAACCAGTTGACTTAAAACCTGAAGATTACAAATCATTTTACAGTGAGTTATATCCGTTTACAGAAGAACCATTATTTCATATTCACTTGAATGTTGATTATCCATTTAATCTAACAGGTATTCTATACTTTCCAAAACTAAAAAATCAAATAGAACTTCAAAAAAACAAAATTCAACTCTATAGTAACCAAGTATTTATCACAGATTCCGTAGAAAATATAGTTCCTGAATTTTTAACATTGTTGCACGGAGTAATTGATTCTCCAGATATACCTCTAAATGTATCTAGATCTTATCTTCAAAGCGATAGTAATGTTAGAAAAATCTCTAATCACATAACAAAAAAAGTAGCAGATAAATTATCTGGTATGTTTAAAAAAGATAGAAAAGATTTTGAAAAAAAGTGGGATGATATTAATGTCTTTATTCAATATGGAATTTTAACCGACGAGAAATTTAATGAAAAAGCGAAAGCTTTTAGTATGTTGAAAAATACCAAAAATGAATATTTTACTTTGGACGAATATAAGGAGAAAGTAAAAGTTGCTCAAACTGATAAAAATGATAAGCTCGTGTTTTTGTACTCTCATGATAAAGACGAACATCATTCTTTAATTGAATCGGCTTATGCTAAAGGATATGATGTTTTGATTATGGATGGCCCTTTATCTTCTCATTATATTTCTAAAGCAGAACAAGATTTAGGAGTTTCTTTTGCAAGAGTGGATGCTGATACTATAGATAATATAATTTCAAAAGATGAAGACATTCCTTCAAAATTAACCAAGGAACAAGAAGAAATTCTTAAACCAATTTTTGAAGAAATTTCTGAAAAAGAAAAATATACAGTACAAATTGAAAGCTTAAGTGAATCTGAAAAACCTGTTTTAATAACTCAAAGCGAGTTTATGAGGAGAATGAAAGAACAGCAAGCAGCTGGGGGAGGTGGTATGAATATGATGGGAGTTATGCCAGAAATGTATAATTTAGTTATAAATACCAACCATCCGTTAATTTTAAAACTAATTGACACAAAAGGAGAAAAGCAAAAAAAATTAGCTAAACAATCATTGGATTTAGCATTGCTTTCTCATGGGATGTTAAAAGGTAAAGACTTAACTGATTTTGTAGAAAGAAGCTTTGATTTGATATAAGTATATAAGGTGTCTATAGGAATAGGAGGTTTAATAGGTGGAATACTAGGCTTTTTTGCTACAAGAAGCTTTTTTGGTGCATTTCTTGGATATTTTATTGGTTCTACATTTGATAAATTTAATTCTTCTAATAGTAACTCTTCTTCTTTTAAACAATCAAATAGAACATATTCAAATGATGCTAGTTACTATTCATCAAAACTTACTCAAAATGATTTTGCAACTGCTTTATTGATTCTTTCTGCAGCAGTAATGAAAGCAGATGGTAAAATTTTAAAATCTGAACTTGATTATGTAAGGCAATTTTTTAAACAACAGTTTTCACCTCATTTATCCACTAAATATATTAGAGATTTTAAAGATATACTACAAAAAAACTTTGTCTTAAGCGATGTTTGTAGTAGTATAAACAACAGTATGCCTATCCGACAAAGATCATTACTAATTCAGTATTTATTTGGAATTGCTAAAGCAGATGGAATTGTCTCAGATTCAGAAATGAAAGTAATTCATAGAATTTCATCCTACTTTAGAATTTCTTCCATGGAGTTCGAACAAATAAAGTCTCTTTTTTATAAAGATACATCGAGTTATTATAAGGTCTTAGGAATAGAAGAATCAGCTTCAAATGATGAAATTAAAAAAGCATATAGAAAAATGGCAGTAAAACATCATCCTGATAAGTTTAACCAACTTGGTGAAGAACAACAAAAAGCTGCAAAAAATATGTTTCAAAAAATTCAGGAAGCATATGAACACATTAAGAAAGAACGATCTATTAAATAGATGAAAGATCTTTACAGTATATTCTTCAAACACTATTTAATTTTAGTATTTGTCCTTTTTTTATGGTTTGTTCATGTTATTAATTTTTATTTCAATTTAAATTTTCACGAACTTGGGATTCTGCCGAGATCTTTTGAAGGATTGTTAGGGATCTTTTTTTCTCCAATAATTCATTCTGTTTCAGATCATAACCATATCATCAACAACAGTATACCTTTTTTAATTTTAGGTTGGGCACTTTTCTATTTTTATAATCCTATAGCCTGGAGAGTTTTAATCTTTTCTTGGTTTTTTACTGGATTATTAGTTTGGATAACTGGCAGAGATGCATTTCATATTGGCTTAAGTGGAGTTATTTATAGTCTATTATTCTTTTTGTTTTTTAGTGGAGTATTTAGAAAAGATACAAGATTATTAACTGTTGCTTTATTAGTTGTTTTTATTTATGGTAGTATGGTTTGGGGAATATTTCCATACGATTGGAAAATAAGTTTTGAGAGTCATTTATCTGGTTCGGTGGTTGGGCTTATACTTTCTATAATTTTTAAAAAACAAAACGCCACCTTCAAAAAGCCCAAAACTCAGTGGGAGATAGAAGAAGAATTAGGAATTGATAGTGAAGATGATTACTGGAACATTGAAGCCGAACAATAATTAATTTTCCTTTTTAGTTTTCGTAGATTTTTCCTTATCTATTTTTACTGTAATCTCTTTTGTTTTTGCATCTAAATCAATCTTAATTAAATCTCCTTCTTTTACATTCTTTTGAATAATTTCTTCAGCTAATGGGTCTTCAATATGTTTTTGGATAGCTCTATTTAACGGTCGAGCACCATATTTCTCATCATATCCTTTATCTGCAACAAAAACTTTAGCTTTTTTAGTTAACTCTATTTTAAAACCTAACGAATTGATTCTGTTAAATAGTTTATCAAGTTCAATATCAATTATTTTAAGAATATGGTCTTTATTTAAAGAATTAAATATAACTACATCATCTATTCTGTTTAAAAACTCAGGTGCGAAAGATTTCTTTAAAGCATTTTGAATAACTCCTTTCATATTATCCTGATCATTTTCAGATCTAGCTTTTGTTCCGAAACCTACTCCAGTACCAAAGTCTTGAAGTTGTCTTGCACCAATATTTGAAGTCATTATAATGATGGTATTTTTGAAATCAATATTTCTTCCCAAACTATCTGTCATTTTACCATCGTCTAAAGCTTGAAGCAAGAGATTGAAGACATCAGGGTGTGCTTTTTCGATTTCATCTAATAATATGATAGAATAAGGTTTTCTTCTTACTTTTTCTGTAAGTTGCCCACCTTCTTCATAACCAACATATCCCGGAGGAGCTCCTATAAGCCTAGAAACAGCAAATTTCTCCATATATTCACTCATGTCAATACGAATTAGGGCTTCTTCACTATCAAAAAGATACTTTGCCAGAACTTTACACAATTGTGTTTTTCCTACACCAGTAGGTCCAAGAAATATAAACGAACCAACAGGCTTATTAGGATCTTTTAAACCAGCTCTATTCCTTTGAATTGCTTTTACAACTTTAGTAATGGCTTCGTTTTGTCCGATGACAGTTCCATTCATCGAATCGACCATTTTCATTAATTTACCACTTTCTTTCTCAGCTACTTTTTGAACTGGTATCCCAGTCATCATTGCAACTACTTCAGCAACATTGTCTTCAGTTACTTCTTGCCTGTGAGACTTACTTTCCTCTTCCCAACGTTTTTTTGCAATTTCTAATTCTTCATTTAATTTTCTTTCAGAATCTCTAAGTCTAGCAGCTTCTTCATACTGTTGGCTTCTAACTACCTTATTTTTAAGCTCTTTTACATCTTCTATTTTCTTTTCAACTTCAATAATTGATTCCGGTACATTGATATTGGTTATATGAACTCTAGATCCAACTTCATCTAATGCATCAATAGCTTTGTCAGGTAAATGTCTATCTGAAATATATCTTTCTGTAAGTAGAACACAAGATTTTATAGCTTCTTTAGAGTATATTACATTATGATGGTCTTCATATTTCTCTTTTATATTCTCTAATATTTGAAGTGTTTCGTCTACAGAAGTTGGCTCGACAATTACTTTTTGAAAACGTCTCTCTAAGGCACCATCTTTTTCAATAAACTGTCTGTATTCATCAAGGGTAGTAGCACCAATACATTGGATATCACCTCTTGCAAGAGCGGGTTTAAACATATTAGAAGCGTCCAGAGATCCAGATGCACCACCAGCACCAACAATTGTATGAATTTCATCAATAAAAAGAATAATATCAGGTGATTTTTCTAATTCATTCATCACAGCTTTCATTCTCTCTTCAAATTGTCCTCTATATTTAGTTCCTGCTACTAAGGAAGCTAGGTCAAGTGAAATTATTCTTTTATTAAAAAGCACTCTAGAAACGTTTCTTTCTGTTATTCTTAATGCTAGTCCTTCAGCAATTGCTGATTTCCCCACCCCTGGTTCTCCAATTAATAACGGGTTATTCTTCTTTCTTCTGGAAAGAATTTGAGAAACTCTTTCAATTTCTTTCTCTCGTCCGACAATAGGATCTAATTTATCATCTTCGGCAAATTTGGTTAAATCTCTTCCGAAATTATCTAAAACTGGTGTTTTGGATTTGCTATCAGATGGTTTCTTTGAAGAACTTCCTGAAGAAAAACTGTCTTCTTTTTCATCTTCATTTTCATCTGCAGATTCAGGTGTTTTAGATTCAGGAAATATTTCAGGTTTATATCCGGACTCCATCATTATGTCTAATTCATCTTTTACAGATTCATAATTTAAATTATGCTCTTTTAGTAAAGAAGATGCGATATTATTATCCTCTTTTAGAATGGATAACAAAAGATGTTCAGTGCCAATCATATTACTTTTGAAAAGCTTTGCCTCTAAATAAGTGATTTTTAAAACTTTTTCGGCTTGTTTAAGTAATGGAATATTACCTGAGTTTTTTATTTCTGACAGTTGCCCAGAATCCAGCTTTGACTCTAATTTTTTTCTTAAATCTTTAGAATTAATACCCGATGAGGTAATCATTCTCATAGCTATACCTTCGCCTTCTCTGATAATTCCTAAAAGTAGGTGTTCTACACCAATGTAGTCGTGGCCCAATCTTAGGGCTTCTTCTCGGCTATAACTTATTACTTCTTTTACTCTAGGTGAAAATTTAGCGTCCATATAATTCAAAATTAATATTGTTTTCCATAAAAAAAACAACTGTTTCAAATTTAATCAACATCAATTTTGTTAATTGTTCATAATATTTGTATTTCGCACATGTTTTTGTGGATAAATCTTTGTTGTAAATGGTGTTTTTGTCGCTAAAGAAATGATACTTTCGTGATTATATAGAAAAAATCTAAATTTATTCCTATGAGCGAAGAAAGAGGAGAACGTATTGTTCCTGTTAGTATTGAAGATGAAATGAAGACAGCTTACATTGATTATTCAATGTCTGTTATAGTTTCTAGAGCTTTACCTGATGTAAGAGATGGTTTAAAACCAGTTCACAGAAGAGTTCTTTTTGGAATGCTTGAGTTAGGAGTTAGATCTAATAGTTCTTTTAGAAAATCTGCTAGAATTGTAGGTGATGTCCTTGGTAAGTATCATCCACATGGTGACTCTTCAGTATATGACACCATGGTTAGAATGGCTCAGCACTGGTCTTTACGCTATCCTTTGGTAGATGGACAAGGTAATTTTGGTTCTGTTGATGGCGATAGCCCTGCTGCGATGAGATATACTGAAGCTAGGCTAAAGAAAGCAGCAGAAGAGTTACTTTCTGATTTAGAAAAAGATACAGTTGATTTCTCTGCTAATTTTGACGATTCTTTATCGGAACCAACTGTGCTTCCGACAAGAATTCCTAATTTATTAGTTAATGGTTCTTCAGGTATAGCTGTTGGTATGGCCACTAATATGGCTCCTCATAACTTATCAGAAGTTATTGATGGTACTATCGCATATATCAATAATAAAGAAATTGATATTGATGGTTTAATGGAACATATAAAAGCTCCTGATTTCCCTACTGGAGGTACTATATATGGATATGAAGGTGTTAAAAATGCATTTCATGAAGGCAAAGGTAGAATTGTGATGAGAGCCAAGGCCATGATTGAAGAGATAAGAGAGAACAGAGAAGCGATTATAGTTACAGAAATCCCCTATCAAGTTAATAAAGCTGATATGATTCAAAAAACAGCTTCTTTAGTTAATGAAGGTAAAATAGAAGGTATTTCTGAAATAAGAGATGAGTCTGACAGAAAAGGAATGCGTATTGTATATGAAATTAAAAGAGATGCCATTCCCAATGTTGTGTTAAATAAATTATTTAAATACACTTCCTTACAGACCTCATTTTCAGTAAATAACATAGCTTTAGTAAAGGGTAGACCAGTTGTCTTAAATTTAAAAGACTTGATAGTTCATTTTGTTGATCATAGACACGAAGTGGTTATTAGAAGATCAAAATTTGAACTAAAAAAAGCTGAAGATAGAGCTCATATTTTGGAAGGTTTAATAATAGCTTCAGATAATATCGATGAAGTTATAGCTCTTATTCGTGGTTCCAAAAGCCCAGACGAAGCTAGAGAAAAATTGATGAGTAAGTTTAAACTTTCAGAAGTTCAATCAAAGGCTATTGTTGAAATGCGATTAAGACAATTAACAGGTCTTGAACAAAATAAACTTAGAGCTGAATATGACGATCTTTTAAAAGTCATTGAAGATTTAAAAGATATTCTAGATAGAGAAGATAGAAGGATGGATATCATTAAAACAGAACTTAATGAAGTAAAAGATAAATATGGTGATGAAAGAAGATCTATTATAGAATATTCCGCAAATGAGATGAGAATTGAGGACTTAATTCCCAATGAAGAGGTCGCGATTACTATTTCTCATGCTGGATATATAAAAAGAACAAGTTTAAATGAATATAAGGTTCAAAACAGAGGAGGCGTTGGATCTAAAGGTTCAGCAACTAGAGATAAAGACTTTTTACAAGAATTATTTGTAGCTACCAATCATAATTGGCTGTTAATTTTTACTGAGAAAGGTAAATGCTTTTGGATGAGAATTTTTGAAGTCCCTGAAGGGAATAAAGCTGCCAAAGGAAGAGCAATTCAAAATTTAATCAACATTGAACAAGATGATATGGTTAAGGCCTATGTAGTTGTTAAAGACATAAAAGATGAAGAATACACTTCTAACAATTACATAATAATGTGTACCAAAAAAGGGGTTATTAAAAAAACCAGTTTAGAGGCCTATTCAAGACCTAGGACTAATGGAATTAACGCTATTGGAATTAGAGAAGGTGATGAATTATTAGAAGCAAAATTAACCAATGGTGAGAGTGAAATATTAATGGCTATTAAATCAGGAAGAGCAATAAGATTTAATGAGTCTAAGGTTCGGTCTATGGGAAGAACTGCATCTGGTGTAAGAGGAATTACTTTAGTTGGTAATGATGAAGTTATTGGCATGGTTTGTGCTCAAGATTTCTCCAGAACTATTATGGTAGTTTCTGAAAATGGTTATGGAAAAAGAACACTGCTAAATGACCCTGAAACCAATGAACCTATATACAGAGTTACCAACAGAGGAGGTAAAGGTGTTAAAACATTAAATGTGACAGAAAAAACTGGTAATTTAATAGCTATTAAATCTGTTACAGATGATGATGATTTAATGATTATTAATAAATCTGGTTTAACAATAAGAATGCACGTTGCTGATATTAGAACTCAAGGTAGAGCAACTCAAGGAGTGAAATTAATTAATTTAAAAGGTAAAGACCAAATTGCAGCTGTTGCCAAAGTAGAGAAAGACGATGATGAAGATGTTGATATACTAGACAACGAGAATAATTCTCAAGAGGCTTCAGAAAATGAAAACGAATAAATTTAATAAAATGAAAAAACATATACTTTTTGCGATATTTAGTATTTCTGTTTATTACAGTTATGGTCAAAAATTGCAACTAACTGAAGCTGCAACAGAATTTAGAAATAACTACAATAACTCTTGGAGTTCAATCCCTGATTCTACTTTAATGGCTGTACAACTAGGTAAAAATAAAACTATTCTTCTTAAAGCTAAAAAAGCTATTGATGAATCTTTTTTAAAACAAACCACAACACCATTTGTTAAATCTAAAGATGAAGCTAAAATGTATTATTACAGAGGTGTTATTTATTTAGAATTTATGTTAGCATCTATTTTTGAAGGAGATTTAAGTTTAGAAGATGAAATTTATGATATCATTTCATCCTCATTAAAAAAATGTAAAGAATTAGATGTTAAAAATCAATGGCAAAACCTTATCAAAACTAATATTGTAAGGACAAGTAATTCTGCCATAAACAACGGTGCAAATTTTTACAATATTAAAAAATATCAAAAAGCTATATCATTTTTTAAAATATCAGTACTAGCAAATAGCATAATTTTTAAAAAAGATACCACAGCAATTTTAAATATTGCACTTACCAATCAAGTAATCAATAATCATGAAGAAGCATACAAATATTACAAATTATTTATCCAAGATTTGGAAAATCCGAGAGTTGATATATTCTATTCCATTTTGAGAGAAATAAAACTAAGTGATAAATTAAGTGATTCAGTTTTTATAGCAAATATCAATATTGCCAAAAATAAATTCCCTACTAACTTTGAGATTTACAACCAGGAATTTTCGTTTTGGTATGACAAAGGAGATAATGACAAAGCACAAAATGCATTACTTAACGCTGTAAAAGCTGATTCAATGAATAAATCTATTCATTACAACATAGGAATACTATATTTTAATCAAAGTGAAGAATATATAAAGGAAAGTAATTTCGAAAAAGCATTTGATTATATGGATCAGGCTGTTAAAAGTCTTCAAAAAGCTTTAAAACTTGATTCTAACTATGTTGATGCGCTTTACATGGTTGGAGCAACCTATTATAATAAATCTCAATATTATCAATCCTACGCAGGAGAAAAGTTTCAGAATCCAACTAAATATAAATTAGAAATGGAGAAGGCAAATAATTGGAAAACAAACTTTTCAATTCCCTATTTTGAAAAAGTAATTAAAATAGACCCTAAAGAAAAAGCAACTCTTAAAAATTTAAAAAGCATTTATTTTAGCATTGAAGATACAGAAAACGAAAATAGGATTAAGAAAATGTTGGATTCTTTATAACATCTATTTTATAAAGTAATGAATTTCACTGGCAATATCCGGAAAATGTCTTCCGTGTTAGAAAACGAAGTACACTATACATTACCTTTGTTTAATAACCTCGAGCCCAATCATAATATCTTATTAAATCAATTTATAGGTTCTACTATTAATATTTCTTATTCTGGAGATATTAATTGTATAGTAACTGGGAAAAAAATTCGTAAAACATATGGTGAAGGAATGTCTTATGATGCATTTAAAGAATCACCAATGGCAGTAGAAAGTATTATTAGACCTGAACTAAGTAAAATTCATGAAGGTATTGCTCTAAGAGATTATGATTGGGAAATGAAATATCATATGCAACCTCATATTGTTTATTTGTCCAAAACTGCTGGTAATAAAGTAGGAGTCACTAAAGATTCTCAAATTCCAACAAGGTGGATAGACCAGGGGGCAGTAGAAGCCTTAGTTATTGCTAGAACTCCTTACAGACAAGCAGCTGGACTAATAGAAGTATCTCTTAAAAAATATATAAGTGATAAAACTAATTGGCGAAAAATGCTTCAAAATGAAATAAACAATGATTCTTTGAAGTCAATAAAAGATGATTTAGTGGATAAACTAGACGCTGATTTAAAAAATTACTTAGTAAATGATGAAACTATTCATTATATAAATTTTCCTGTTATTAAATATCCTACAAAAGTTAAATCGTTAACATTGGACAAAAATCCTCTTATTGAAGAGAAGTTATTAGGTATTAAGGGTCAGTATTTATTGTTTGATAACGATTTAGTTTTTAATATTAGAAGACATTCTGGTTATTTAATCAGTTTATCTTGTTGAAATAATTAAAATCTAACCTTTAAGTTTATTTAAGTTTTTATATATTTAAAAAAATCTTTAAATTATGTCATACCTAGTTAGAGTTCAAAAATTTTTCATAAAACATGATCCTGATCGTCTTTATTTAGCAAAAAGAATCGCTAGATCCTTTAGACAAGATGAAGAAGCTGTAATGAAAAGACTTGAAGAAATTTATGCAAAGGGAGGACCTAAAAAGCTAAAGGTTAAAGAAATTTCTAAGGTTGTTAAAAAAGAAAATCCAACACCTTATGAAGTAACAGAAGAAATAGTTAATGATGATGTTAACTCCACTGTTAAAGATGTAAAACCTAAAAAAAGTAAAAAGAAGTTATTTATTACACTAGGATTAGTTTTAGTAATAGCAGGTGGTGGAGCTGGTTTTTATATGACAATGGGAGATAGTTCTAGTCATGATTCAACAACCCATGACTCAGAAACTCATTCATCAGACTCAACCCATGAAGAAAACTCAGCAAAAACAGAAGATGAAGTTGATAAAGCTATTGAGCAAGCGGAGAAAGATTCAGTTACAAAAGAGCTAATTGAAGTTGGAGGAGCAGCATTAAAAGTATTACGTTAATATTTAAGGATTTATTTTATGAGGATCTTCATTTTTTAGATCAATCTCATCTTTTATATATTCTATTTTAAGAGATAGAGAATAAAGTATTTTATCCTTTTTTTGTAACCAAATTTGAGAATCCTTCCATGAATCTGCACTTCTTGCAAAGTGAAATAATAAATCAAAACCATTTTTTTTAAGCCAAATTAAAGCGGAATCTTTTCCTTCGATTCCTTCAATGGTTGCAAGTAGATGGGCAAATTGATTATCTATTAGCCATTTTCTAGATTTTCTATCATTTAATAGCGCATAACAAAAAAAACCTAATTCCTTATACTGGCTTTTAAATAAAAAATCTCTAAGTTCTTGATTTCCTCCAATAGCCTCTCTCCATATAATGAGTATTTTTTGAGGATATTCTAATTTTTTAAGAATTATTTTTTGTAAAGCCATTTATCATTATTTGAATAATTTCTTGAGCTGCTTCTGAAATAACAGTACCTGGACCAAATACTGCTGCAACTCCCATTTTAAATAAAACTTTATAATCATTTTTAGGAATAACGCCTCCAATAATTATCATTATATCCTCTCTATTAAGAATCTTTAGTTCTTTTAACAGTTCAGGTACAAGTGTTAGGTGACCAGCTGCTAAAGATGAAACACCAATTATGTGGACATCATTTTCTACTGCACTCTTGGCTACTTCTTTTGCTGTTTGGAATAATGGACCAATATCGACATCAAATCCAATATCAGCAAATGAAGTAGCTACCACTTTTGCACCTCTATCATGTCCATCTTGCCCCATTTTAGAAACCATTATTCTAGGTCTTCTACCAACTATAGTCTCAAACTTTTTTGCTAACGATAAAGCTTTAATATATTTTTTATCCTGCATAATTTCATTCGAATATACTCCAGAAATTGTTCTTACTGTGGCTTTATATCTTCCAAATTCATTTTCTAGAGCAGAAGATATTTCACCTAAAGTTGCTCTTTCTTTAGCAGCTTGGATTGATAATTCTAATAAATTACCAGTATTATATTTTGCTGCTTTTGAAATTTTTAATAAAATATTCTTTACTTTTTTAGAATCTCTTTTAGATTTTACTTTATTTAAACGAACTATTTGATTAAGCTTTACTTTTTCATTATCAATTACTAAAGTATCTACATCTCTATTTTCATTAGATTCATAGGCATTCAAACCGATAATTTTTTCTTTTCCACTATCAATATTTGCTTGTCTTTTAGCTGCTGCTTGTTCAATTCTCATTTTAGGTGTTCCTAATTCAATTGCTTTAATCATGCCTCCTTGAGAGTCAACTTCTTGAATTAGTTTCCATGATTTTTCAGCTATTTCATCCGTTAGTTTTTCTAAATAATGCGATCCGCCAAGAGCATCAATTGATTTACAAATATTAGTTTCGTTTTGAATAAATAATTGTGTATTCCTAGCTATCCTAGCTGCATTTTCACTAGGAAGCGCAATTGCTTCGTCTAAGGAGTTGGTATGAAGAGACTGAGTTCCACCCATAACAGCTGCCATTGCTTCAATATATGTTCTCGATATATTGTTATAGGGATCTTTTTCTGACAAACTCCATCCAGATGTTTGACAATGTGCCCTAAGCATCATTGATTTAGGATTATCAGGGTTGAATTTTTTTATGATTTTTGCCCATAACATTCTACCTGCTCTCATTTTAGCAATTTCAACCATTGGATTCATCCCAATTCCCCAAAAAAATGAAAGTCTTGGAGCAAAATCATCAATTTTTAAACCAACCTCTATTCCTTTTTTAACATATTCTAATCCATTAGCAAGTGTGTAAGCTAGTTCAATTTCAGCATTGGCACCTGCTTCATGCATATGATAACCAGAGATACTTATAGGATTAAATTTAGGCATGTTTTTGGAGGTGAATTTGAAAATATCTCCAATAATTCGCATGCTTTCTTTCGGAGGATATATGTAAGTATTTCTTACCATAAACTCTTTTAAAATATCGTTTTGTATAGTTCCAGTAAGTGATTTCATGGAAACTCCTTTTTCTAAAGCTGCAACTATATAAAAAGCCATAATTGGGAGAACTGCACCATTCATTGTCATTGAAACAGACATTTTATCTAATGGAATTTCGTTAAATAAAATTTTCATGTCTTCAACAGTGTCAATAGCAACTCCGGCTTTTCCAACATCTGCAGAAACTCTTTCATGATCCGAATCATAACCCCTATGAGTTGGCAAGTCAAAAGCAACTGAAAGTCCTTTTTGACCGGCTTTTAAGTTTTTTCTGTAAAATTTATTAGATTTTTCAGCAGTTGAAAAACCTGCATATTGTCTTATTGTCCAAGGTCTTGTTAAATACATAGTAGAGTAGGGCCCTTTTAAAAAAGGAGCTAATCCTGCTATAAAATCCCTCTGAACAAATTCTGATGAATCATCATTTATGGTTTTTAAATTGATATTTTCAAAAGATTTCCTTCTCATTTAAATTTATAATAATTGGTGTGCTCCTTATTTTTAATGACACTTATTAAACCATTTCTGTTTTCAATTTCTTTAAAAATTGACCAAGAACTTTGTGCCATTTTAATAGAAATTTGTTCTATTATATGAGCACCTTTGGACATTTCATTATTAATATTACTTTCTTCAGTTAATATTAATGGAACATTGATCATGATCTTTTTCCAATAGTCTTCATTAGATTCTAATAATGAATTCGACATTTCGAAAGTATTAGCACCTCCCAATAATGAAGATAATGCAGTAGAGGTTAATGTCATTATTCTAAAGTCTAATTCTTTTTGTTTTAAAATTTCAGGATTTGGAGATGTTTCAATATAAACCTCCATTTTAAGATTATGGGTTTTTATAATTTGATTAATTATGAATCTTATTGCTTTAATTTTAGAAATAGATTCCAAAAAGCTATTTCCAATTAATGTTTGAATCATCACTTTTTTAGGTATATCTAACTGATTTGAAATATGACACTCAATAATTTCGTTAAAATGAGATACTAAAAATGCAATTTCAGTTGAAAAGTCATTAAAATATTTTAAATAAACTTCCCCATTTACATATATACACTTAAGGTTTTTATTCTTTATTATGTTACTAAAATTTTGATATGATTTAAATTGATTATTTAAATTTGATTCACTGAAATTCTCTAAAATATTTTCTAATGGATCCATTCTTATAGAACCTTTAATTTCTTGATCTCCCCAATTATTCCACAATTTAATTTCTGAACTATTTGTATTAGGACTTAATTTTATATGGGTTTGAATTATAGAACACATTACATTATCAAATATTGAATTCTTGAAATTTATTCCATCAATATTAATACTGTTTACTCCGTCTTTTAGTCTATTTAATATATTTGAGTTTATTTTATTATCATTATTAAATCTCCATCTTATTTCATTAAATGATTGGCTTGAAAAATTGTCTATTAATTCTTTATTTATTGAAAATGGATTAATATTTCCGTAAGATGTCTTCCAGTAAAAGTCATCAATGACTTTATCTTTAAAATCCTCGATTACCTTATCTTCCCAATCTTGAGTTGAACTTTTATTAAAATTTGACCTTATATTCATAAGTATTTATGATCTTCAATATAAATTAATCATATTTAAATTCCTTTATTTTTTTCAGAATATTCTTTTTAGATATTTCTAAATCAGTATTTTTTATCCAATGATAACTAGAATCTTTTTTAAACCATGTCATTTGTCTTTTAGAATATTTTTTAGTGTTTATTTTTATATGTTCAATTGCTGATTTCTTATCAATTTTTCCATTTAGGAAGTTAAATATTTCTTTATAGCCAACTGTATTTAAAGCATTGAGATTTTCCATTTTTTTTAAATTTTCAACTTCCTCGATTAGTCCATTTTTTATCATTTTATCAACTCTTGAATCTATATTCGCATGCAAAACATCATTTTCTAGGTACAATAAAAATTTTAAATTATTAAAAGATCTTATTTTATTTGAATTTGATAAAAATGAAGAATAGGGTTTCCCACTTATTTTACAAACTTCCAAAGCTCTTATAATTCTTTGCGGATTATGAATGTCAATATTTTTAAAATGTACCGGATCAAGATTCTTTAACTCATTTTGAAGTACTAGAATACCTTCTTTTTTATATCTAATATTTAAATCTTCCCTAACATTTAAATTTTTGGGTAAATTATCTAATCCTTTAACAACAGCATCAATATACATTCCTGAACCACCCACCAAAAAAGTATATACATGTTTTTTAAAAAATAATTCTAGCTCAGCAATAATTTCACTTTCATAATCACCAGCAGAATATTGATCATGAATAGATTTGTTATTTATAAAATAATGTTTTACACTATTCAATTCGTCTTTATTTGGTTTGGCAGTACCTATAGAAATTTCCTTATAAAATTGCCTGCTATCACAAGAGAATATTGAAGTATTTAAAACTTTAGCAAGTTCAATGGATAAGCTAGTTTTTCCAACAGCAGTAGGCCCAGCCAATGTTATTAATAACGATTTTTTAGTATCCAATATTAGTAATTAACAAAATAAATTAAACAATTAATTAAAGTAATCATTAACTTTTGAAAAGGGTTGATTAAATTTGTATATGAGTAAAAATTTACTGATACTTGATTTTGGTTCTCAATATACACAATTGATAGCAAGAAGGGTTAGAGAATTGAATGTATATTGTGAAATACATCCTTATAATAAAATACCCAAAAATTATAGTTTTAGTTCTGTTATTCTTTCTGGAAGTCCATGTTCTGTTAACCAAAATGATGCACCGTCTGCTAAATTAGAATTATTAGATTCCAAAATTCCAATACTTGGAATTTGTTATGGTGCTCAGTTTTTAGTTAAAAAAAATGGTGGTGAAGTAGCCCATTCAAAAATAAGAGAATATGGGAGAGCTAACTTGTCTTTTATCGATGTTAAAAGCCCTTTATTTTATAATGTCAGAAAAAATTCTCAAGTGTGGATGTCTCACGGAGATACCATTAAAGTATTAGCCGAAAATATGCAGAAAGTGGCAAGTACGAATGATGTGGAAAACGCAGCTTTTAAATTAGATGCTAATGATATTTATGGAATACAATTTCATCCAGAAGTATTTCATACTGAGGATGGTTTACAGATAATAAAAAATTTTGTAATTAATATTTCTAATTGCTCTGCTGATTGGACTCCAGACTCCTTTGTTGATTCATCAATTTCAACTATTCAAAAAACAATTGGTAACCAAAAAGTTGTTTTAGGACTTTCTGGAGGTGTGGATTCTAGTGTAGCTGCAATTTTACTTCACAAAGCCATCGGAAATCAATTATATTGCATTTTTGTCGATAATGGACTCCTTAGAAAAAATGAATACTTAAATGTACTTAAGCAATATGAGTCACTAGGACTGAATATTAAAGGTGTTAATGCAAAAAAAGAGTTTTATCTTTCTTTAAATGGCCTTATAGATCCTGAAGAAAAGAGAAAAGCTATTGGAAAAACATTTATTGATGTCTTTGATAGAGAAGCTAGTAAAATTAAAGATGTTAACTGGTTAGCACAAGGAACAATTTATCCAGATATAATTGAATCTGTGTCTGTTAACGGACCATCGGTAACTATTAAATCTCACCACAATGTTGGTGGATTACCAGATTACATGAAGTTAAAGATAGTAGAACCTTTAAAGTCACTTTTTAAAGACGAAGTAAGAAGAGTTGGTAAATCATTAAAGTTACCCAGCCAGATTCTAAATAGACATCCTTTCCCTGGCCCTGGATTAGGAATAAGAATTTTAGGTGAGGTTACTGAAGAAAAAGTTAAAATTTTACAAGAGGTTGATTATATCTTTATAAACGGTTTAAAAGAATTTAATTTATATGATAATGTATGGCAGGCGGGCGCAATATTTTTACCTATTCAGTCTGTAGGGGTTATGGGAGATGAAAGAACTTATGAAAACGCTATTGCACTTAGAGCAGTTTCTTCTACTGATGGTATGACTGCAGATTGGTGTCATTTACCATATGAGTTTCTTTCAAAAATATCAAATAGGATTATTAATAATGTGAAGGGCATAAATAGGGTAACCTATGACATTAGTTCTAAACCACCAGCGACAATAGAATGGGAGTGAAGTATATATATGTTCCTTTACTAGTATTGGCTCTATTTATATCCAGTATAATTTCATTGACAGCTCAGTCTAGTGATAATTCAAAATTCACTTTACACACGGTTCTTAAAAGTGAAACAAGTTATGGAATAGCTAAAAAATATCAAATAAGTTTAAATGATTTTTTTATATCAAACCCCAATGCAGCTAAAGGTTTAAAAAAAGGAGAAGTTGTTAAAATTCCAATTAAAGTTGTTCAGAAAAAGGAAAAAAAAGAAATAGTAATAAAAGTAGATACGTTACTTAAAAAACATATTGTATTAAAAGGTCAAACACTTTGGTCCATATCTAAAATTTATGGAGTTCAATTATCCATTATAAAATCTTATAATAATTTAACTAATAATAATTTATTTTATGATCAAGAATTGTTAATTCCTAATATTATAGCAGATACAATTAATCAAATAATACCCATAATTAAAAAAGTAGAACATCCGTTGTTAAAAGGTTGTGATACTTTAGTTATTCATAAAGTTAAAAAGAAGGAAACACTTTATGCTATTTCTAAAAAATATGAAATTTCTCTAGATAAAATTATTAATAATAATACTTTTCTAGAAGAAGAAGGTTTGCAAAAAGGACAAAAGCTTAAAATTATTTATAGACTGAAAAACTGTATTGAAGATTCTATAGCACCTAATACAGATAGTTTATTAATTAATGATTCATTAATTGATGATAAGATTATAAATGTTTCGCTTCTATTACCTTTTTTTCTTGAAAAATCGGAATCAATCATTAGAAGATGTCCAAGAAATGTTAAATGCTCACTAAGTAAACAAACTGAAAATTCAATATTCACTTACAATGGAATTAAAATTGCTCTTGAAGAACTTAAAAATCAAGGATATAATATTGAATTATCTATATATGATACTAAATACGATACCAATACCATGAAAGAAATTTTATCAGATTCTTTATTCAAAAATACCCAATTGATAATCGGACCTCATTACCCTCACAATGTTAAGTTGACAAGAACTTACTCTAAAACTCACAATATTCCTATGGTTAGCCCTTACAATATTCCAAGTAAGGCATTATTTAATTATCCAAACCTTTTCAAACTTAATGCTTCAAGATCTACTCAATCTAAAGAAATGGCCAAATTTATCAAAAAGAATAATCCTGATGATAATATATTTCTAATCGTAGATAAAGAAGATAAAAAAAGCAAGATTTATGGTTCTATATTTTTCGATGAATATCATGATTCAATTTCTTTGTCGGATACTTTAAATAATTTTGATTCTATACCTTTGATTTTGGTAAAAAGAGGAGATAGATGGAGTGATTTAAAAAATAAATTATCAAAAAGAACAGATAATACTTTTATTATTTTATCAAATAACGTTCCTTTTTTAACTTATGCATTTAATAATATTATAGGATTTTCTAATTCACGGAGTCATTACAGGTCTAAGTTCAAAGTTTTTGGTTTTGAAGATTTATACAGAATGAATACAATAGAAGTTAAATATAAAGAAAAGTTTGATTTACATTTCTCATCAAATGGTATTGCCAATTATGACTCTCTGAACCTTATTAAATTTATAGATAATTATAAAAATATTTTTTTATCTGAACCCAATGAACTTGTATTTGAAGGTTATGACATGGTAAAGTCAATTTTCCTTCAAGTTTTCCCACCTAATTATTCAACAGAAAATACTTACAGTGGACTTAAAAATGATGTTATATTTTATAAAATTGAAGAAAATAGTGGAAGTGAGAATATAACTGTAAAGTTTTATAATTTAAATAATTTTGTGTTAAACCAACTTTATTAAAATTGAAGAAAATCCTTTACCTGCTATTAATCATTTTTATTGGTTTTGTATGCTATAAGTTATCTCCTGTTTATTTTTTATATTTTGATAAAGACAAAAAAGAAATAATCCAAAATTCTAATAAAATTCTATTTATTGTTAAAAGTGATATGTCGTTTAATGAAATAGGTGATTTATTAGTTCAAAAAAATATTTTAAAAAAAGCAGCTACTATTAATCAATTAGTAGAATTTAAAAATTATGATGATGATACTCTTAAAATGGGTAAGTATACTTTAAATAAAGATTGGTCTAATAATAAATTGGTTAATCAGCTCTACATTATGAGAAATCAAAATATTGTTGATTTATATATACCATCTTTAAGGAATTTAAATGATTTGGTTAAAAAAATATCTTCACAAATATCAATCAATAAGGATGTTTTCATACAACTTTTTAATAATGAAACTCTACAAAACAAACTTGGCTTCACAAAAGAAACTTTTCCAACAATTATTATTCCCAATACTTATGAAGTTTACTCTAACATTAATGAAAAAGAACTGTTAGATTTATTTAGAAATCATTACCAATTATTTTGGAATAACTCAAGAATAAAAAAAGCAGAAAAAATAGGGTTGAGTCAGTCCGAAGTTTCTATTCTAGCTTCAATAGTTCAAATGGAACAGCAATTAAAATTTGATGAACATTCTAAAATTGCCGGTCTTTATATAAACCGTATTAAAAAAGGGATGAAACTTCAAGCTGATCCCACAGTTAAATACGCCTTAAACAAACCAGATTTAAGAAGATTGTATTATAAGCATTTAGAAGTTAATTCACCTTACAATACCTATAAATATAAGGGTTTGCCACCTGGTCCAATTTGGATACCAGATTCAAGAGTTATTGATGCAGTTTTAAATTATGAAGCACACGATTATTTATTTATGTGCGCTCAACCATCTTATTCTGGATATCATAATTTTTCATCCAATAATAATGATCACGAAAAATATAAAAAGGCATATACTAATTGGTTATCAAAAGAAGGAATCAATTAGATGATATTTCCAATAATAAAACTAATAAAGCAACAAGAAAAACAACTTAAAGCCAATGTTTTAAGCTGACTGTCCATCCATTCTATTGGTTTATCTTTTGTAAATAAATAAAGATGTCTTAAAATGAAAAAAATTGGAATTAGTGAAGCGTTATAATAAATATTATCAGAATTTATAACAATAATAATAAATGAAAGGATTGAAATAATTAATAATAAAATATGATATTTTTTAGCTTTCTCAATTCCTAATTTACCAACTAAAGTATTTTTTTTATTTAATTGATCATTTTCATTATCTCTTAAATTATTCAAATTTAAAACTCCGCAACTCAATAAGCCAGTAAATAATGCTCCAGGAATTGTTAACCAATGAAAACTTTCTGTAAAAAGATAATAACTGCCCATAACTCCAATAACTCCAAAAAAAATAAATACTGAAATATCTCCTAAAGCTCTATATCCATAAGCATTATTTCCAACTGTATATTTAATTGCAGCAGTGATTGATAAAATACCTAAAATAAGAAATACAAAAATTTTGATGTAATTATTATGAAAAACAACAAAAATCAACAGTAGCCCAATTAAAAATGTAATTATACTCAATATTAAAATTGCTGTTTTCATTCGATTTTTAGAGATCTTTCCAGATTGAACCATTCTTTGTTCACCTTTTTTATTAATATCAGCATCTTTAATTGCATCTCCATAATCATTGGCAAAATTGGAAAGTATTTGAAGTAAAAGGGTAGTAGTAAGTGTTAAAAGAAGGACTTTAAATGAAATGTTTTTCTTTGTTATTAAAACTAAAGAAGATGATAATAAGATGCAAGAAAGTGCTAGGGGAAGAGTTCTAAGTCTAGCAGCTTTTATCCAATATATAAATTTATTATCTTTTTCTTTCACCAGGGTTGTTGTGTTGTTTTTTTCTTTCAGACTGAATTTTTTTAAATTCTTTATTAGCTTGATAAAACTTTGCTACTTTTCTTATAGGTAGTACTTCTTTAAATTTTTCATGGTATTTTACTTTAATTTCCATCTGTTTTTTACCTATTTGTATTCTAGCATCAAGAAGCTCCTCTAATTCTTTATCTGATATTTCCTGTGCTTTTTTATCTTTTATAATCATTTTTCCCTGAATGTTTTCTTTTCTAAGATTTTTCAGCTCTGCTTCCATTTCATTTAAAACTGGCCAAAAGTTTTGTGCTTCTTCTTTGTTTAGATTCATTTTTGCTGTAAAAAATGCAATTTTTCTACTTTCTTTATTTTCTTTCTTCTGATTTAAGTTGTTTTGAGATAATAATATGGTAGAGAATAGGGAAAAAACTAATACAATTATCAGTTTATTTATTTTATTAATTTTTTTCACTTTTATTTATTTTCAGGATGATGATTTTCGATTTAAAACTCGATGAGTAGCTTTTAAAATATCGGTAGAATGTAACCCATATTTTTTCATTAAATCAGCTGGTTTACCACTTTCTCCAAATTGATCATTAACAGCAACAAATTCTATTGGAGTTGGGTTGTTTTTAGCCAATAATTGTGCTATTGATTCTCCCATTCCACCTGCAACTTGGTGTTCTTCTGCAGTAACTACACATTTTGTTTTAGCTACAGATTTTAATATGCTTTCATTATCTAAGGGTTTAATAGTATGAATATTAATTAATTCAACAGAGTGTCCTTCATTGGCTAGGACCTTTGCAGCCTCAACAGCTTCCCAAACTAAATGTCCAGTTGCAAATATTGTTACGTCTGTACCTTCTTGTAGCACAAGAGCTTTTCCAATTTCAAACGGTGTATCTTCTGGTATGAAAATAGGAACTTTAGGTCTTCCAAATCTTAAATAAACAGGACCTTCATAATCAGCTATTGCTATGGTAGCAGCTTTCGTTTGATTGTAGTCACATGGGTTGATTACTGTCATTCCAGGTAACATTTTCATCATTCCAATGTCTTCTAATACTTGATGAGTTGCCCCATCTTCACCTAATGTTAACCCCGCATGAGATGCACAAATTTTTACATTTTTATTGGAGTAAGCAATTGATTGCCTAACTTGATCATAAACCCTGCTAGTTGAAAAATTTGCGAAAGTTCCAGTAAAGGGAATCTTGCCACCAATTGTCATACCTGCAGCAATTCCCATCATATTAGCTTCTGCAATTCCAATCTGAAAAAATCTTTCAGGATATTTATCTCTAAAATCATTCATTTTTAAAGAGCCAGTTAAATCGGCACAAAGAGCAACAATGTTAGGATTAGTTTCTCCTAAATAGGATAGTCCTGCTCCAAAACCTGATCTTGTATCACTTTTCCCTAAAATTTCAATTTTCATACTTATAATTTTAAATTTATATTTTGACCTGATGATATTTTAAATTCTTTTAAAATAGTGTGTGCAGTACTATTAGAACGTTGGCTTCTGAAGCTTATAAAATATTTACCAGGTTGAATATTTAGATTTTCAATGACTGTGTCTTCACTAAAATCATAAATCCAAATATTTTCACCATTTGATTTTAAAAATAGTGATGCAGGTCCACTAGATTTATTTATCTGAATTGAACCATATAATGGGATGGTAATATCTGTAGTTAAGCTTTGTTTAATTGTAATGTTTTTAAATTTCAACCTTGGTAGTGTTAATATTTCTAAATCATAATTACCAACTAAATATTGTTTAGTAGAATTCATTTTTTGAACATTCAGAATTTGAGAATCATCAACTATTTTAACTATGCAATTAACTCCATTGTAGGGATTGTTATTACCTTGTATTTTTAGATTTAATTTTCCAAGTGGAGAGTAAGCATTAATAGTATTATGTTTTCCTGGAATTAATTTTATATTATCTGATACTACTTCAGGAATACTATGAACTACTAACTTATAGGTGTATAAAGGATCTAAAGATATAGTATCAGGATTCTGCTCCCTGTTAATAGTATGAATATAGGTATGCATTAATTTTCCATTATGAGAGTTGTATAAACTCATTGTTAAATCAGTTTCATTAGGCAAATTATTTATATCATTTAAATTAATTTGAGCAGTAGTATTATTCAAAGCTTGACTTACAACAAATTTCAAAACACTTTTAAATGAATCTTCATTTTCAGCACTTAAAAATTCTCCTACACACTGAAATTGCTTTAGGTATGAAGTGTCAAGACCAAGACCTATAACAAATGGTTTTAGTTTTATTTTTTTTTCCTTTAGAGCAATTGCTACTGCGCATGGATCTTCGTCACATGCTTCAATACCATCTGAAATTAGTATGATAATATTTCGACAATCTTCACATGCTGGAAAATCTTCCGCAGAATATTCTAAAGATCTAGCAATTGGTGTAGTTCCTTTGGGTTCTAATCGTCGAATCTCATTGATTATTTTTTGATAATTATCAGTTGCACTAGCAAAAGGAACTTCTAACTTGGTATCAGAACAATCTTGTTTTCCTGGCAGAACTCTACTTTGGTGACCGTAAATTCGTAAAGCAAGCTCAACATTTTCAAGACCTTTAAGGCTGTCCATAGTTTGAATCATTAATTTTTTTGCAACTGTGATTTTACTGCTATTTCCCCATTGAGCATTCATGCTGTTTGAACCATCAAAAATGAACAGAATTCTTATTCTTCCATCATTATTTTGACTGTAATTCATTACATTACATAATAAGAAAAAGATAGAAAAAGTAATTATTTTAATTTTTTTTGACATTATTTAAATTAATAAATCAATAATTAATAAGAACTGCAGTTTTTCTTATTAGAAGTCACCAATGGTTTCATCAATTTGATTTAAGGCATCTTCTAATTGTTCGTCGTTTGGTGCAACTCCATGCCATTTATGAGACCCCATCATATAATCAACACCAAATCCCATTTCTGTTCTCATGATAATCATTATTGGCTGACCTTTTCCGGTTAAGGTCTTGGCTTTTTTAAGGGTATTTACAACATCAACAATATTATTACCATTACAATCCAATGTTTTCCATCCAAAAGCAACCCATTTACTTTCCAAATCTCCTAAAGAAACTACATCATCAACATCTCCATCAATTTGTCTTCCATTGTAATCAATTGTTGAAATAAGATTATCAATTTTTTTCGCAGATGCATACATAGCAGCTTCCCAAATTTGGCCTTCTTGCAATTCACCATCTCCATGAAGAGTGAAAACAATACTTTCATCATTATTTAATTTTTTAGAAGTAGCTGCTCCGATTGCTACGCTTAATCCTTGACCTAAGGATCCACTTGCTATTCTGACTCCCGGTAAGCCTTCATGAGTTGTTGGATGACCTTGTAATCTTGAGTCAATTTTTCTAAAGGTACTTAACTCACTTACAGGAAAATAGCCACATCTAGCTAATGTTGCATAATATACAGGAGATATATGACCATTAGAAAGAAAAAATAAATCTTCATTTTTACCATCCATGTCAAAGTTGGTGTTATGATTCATGATTTCATTAAATAGTGCTGCGAAATATTCCACACAACCTAAAGATCCTCCAGGATGACCAGAGTTTTGAGCATGTACCATTCTAACTATATCTCTTCGAACCTGACTTGCAAAACTCATCAAATATTCTTCTTTCATTTCAAAATTTTAATTCAAAAATAAGCATATAGTTATATGAGAATAGATGTGTTAACAACTTTCAGTAACTATTTATAAATTATTTATTTGAAATAAAATTGTAATTTCGATTTTTATGAATAAAATACTCTTAAATCTATTGCTCATATTATCTACTCAATTTTCATTAGCACAAGAAATTGATAAAGAAATCATTGATTTTTTTTCAGATGAAAAAAATCAAAATTATGTTAATAATAGCGGATATTATTTTATTGATATTCCTTTAGAAAAATCATATCAAAACAGGCTTTCTGGAACAATTAATATTAAAGATACTAGTTATATAGATTTTAAAATGATTGATGTAAATTTTGATATAAATGATTATCGTTATTATCTGCTAGCTAATAAGAAAGTTATTTTAGTTTTAAAATCTTTAAATCATATTATTAAAGAAATGGATTTAAATGATTAAAATTTTATTTCAAATATTTATTGTAAATACATTTTTAATAACTAGCGTATTCTCACAACCATTAGTATTATTAGGTGATGATGATTGGACATCATCGTCTTCCAATGGTCCCTGCAATTGTTCAAATGATTTTAATAATGGTTCATTTATGAATTTTTTTGACACTGGTGGAGGCGGTCTCCCATATGGTCCTAACGAATATCAAGTAATTACTGTATGTCCAGACTCTACAGGTTCTAAAATGGTGGTTGCATTTGGAGTTAATTCAGGTTATACTTTAAATATTCATCCTTCAGATACTTTATTTGTATATGATGGCCCAACAATTAATGATCCTTTATTAGCAGCAATAAATGATAGTACTTATCCTAATGGAGTAAATATCCCAGCCTCATGGAATAATATGTCTGGATGTTTAACATTTAAATTTGTCAGCGATGCTTCTTTTCAAGGTCTAGGATGGGATGCAAATTTATCATGTGCTAATTTGATTCAACCATTTTCTAACCATATGAGCGCATTTATTACAGGAAATGCAAATGGTGGTAGTGATACCTTAAATGATTTAAATCCAGTTGATACTGGATACGTTGATATATGTTTTGGCGATATAATTGAATTTGTAGCTCAACCTTATTTTCCGTATGAACCTAATGGTGACTCTGCAGCTTTAAGTGGAGGAGGGTATATGCAATCAACAAATTACACAGTTACTTGGGAGTTAAGTGATGGAACAAGTTACACTACTAATTCTTTTCTTTTTACACCTAATGCAAGAAATGGATATTTTGTTTCTCTAAAGATTGAAGATCCACTTGGCCAGTTTTATTATAGTTTTTGTAAAATTAGGGTTTCAACAAAACCTAGCTTTTCATCCTGTCAACCAGCTCAATCTCCTATTTGTTTAGGAAGAGTGACCCAACTTTATGGTGGCGTTACAGGAGCTGATACCGTTGGAGTTGACCCTGTATCAACAGATTTTCCAATTGGAGGAGTTTTTGGAGCTCAAACTTATTTACCAGATGGTTCAGGAATTAATTATACTACTAATATTAATATTTCTGGTTTCACACCATTAACTACTATTCAAAATGCATCTGATATTGACCAAATGTGTATCAAAATTGAACATTCTTACCTAGGTGACTTAGAAATGAAACTTACATGTCCCAATGGTCAAAGTATAAATGTTTTCAATAGCTACACTGGTAATGGTCTTTTTCCTGGTGGATTTGGTGGGGGAAGTACTTTTTTAGGAGGTGCATATGATAATAATACTGGAAATATTGGTTATTGTGAAGAATATTGTTTTTCCAATAATACTAGTGCAATGCCATCTTGGGCAAATAGTTTCACAACTACAACTGCTACAGGTCCTAGTGCTGGTCAAATGATTGTTCCAGGTTTATACCAGCCAGAACAAAATTTCATTCCTGCACTTCAAGGTTGTCCTATTAATGGAACTTGGACTTTAACTGTTAGAGATAATTTAGGAATTGATGACGGATATATATGTGAGTGGGGAATTTATTTTAACAGTAACTTACATCCAAATAGTGAAACTTATGCACCTTTAATTACATCTCATAACTGGCTTCCAGATACAACAATAATATCAAATCAAGACACCAATATTATTGTTCAACCAAATACATTAGGAGCCTCCTATTATACATTTGTTGTTGAAGACGAATATGGTTGTTTTTATGATACAGTAATCACTGTACAAACAATTCAAGGTGGTTCTATTATTGGGGACACTACTACATGCGATGATTTTTTTGATTATACCAACAATTATTTACCACCAGTTGGTGGGAACTGGTTATATTTTAGTAATGATGGTAATATAACTTTTGATCCTAATAACAATGTTGCCAATCCTACAATAACAGCATCAAGTCCAGGTATTTACTATATGGGCTTAAATGATATTTTCTGTAATGATACACTTACCCATATTGTTAAATTTATTGAACAACCAGAACCTTACCCATTTACTTTGGATACATTTTGCATTGGTGAAAATATATTATCAGTATTTAGTAACATAGATACCTTATTTAGTTATGAATGGTTTGATTATAATGGCGATTTAATTTCTATTGGAGATTCATTAATTTTAAATAGCAATAATTATACTATCGGATCTCATGAGATAAATCTGAGTGTGTCTAATGAGTGCGGTGAAGAAATTACATCAAATAATCTCATTATAGAAAAATGTGAAATTCCTAATGTTATTACACCTAATGGTGATGGTGAGAATGATATCTTTTATACTCATTTCGCTGCTATATACAATGATGTTCATCTAACTGTTGTGAATAGGTGGGGAGTTATTGTTTATGAATCTGTTAGTTATCAAAATGATTGGAATGGAATTAATTTAAAAGGGAATCCTTTATCAGAAGGAACTTATTACTTTTTTCTTTCATTTGATCAGGGTAATGAAAAAAATCAGGGATCACTTCAAATAATAATAAATTCTAATTAAAATTTAATACATGGCTCTTAAATGTGGTATCGTTGGTCTACCAAATGTTGGTAAATCTACATTATTCAACTGTCTTTCAAATGCTAAAGCTCAATCAGCAAACTTTCCATTTTGTACAATTGAACCTAATGTTGGAACAATAACAGTACCAGATATAAGGCTCAATGAATTAGAACTACTTGTTAATCCAGAGAAAGTAGTTCCTACTACAATTGAAATTGTAGATATTGCAGGTTTAGTTAAAGGTGCTCACAAGGGAGAAGGATTAGGGAATCAATTTTTAGGAAATATAAGAGAGGTTGACGCCATCATTCATGTACTGAGATGTTTTGATGACGATAATGTCATACATGTAGACGGAAGAGTTAATCCAGTAGCAGATAAAGAAATAATAGATTTAGAACTCCAGTTAAAAGACTTAGAAACTTTGGAAAAAAAGTTAGGAGCTATTGAAAGAAAGGCTAAATCTGGGGATAAAGAGGCTAATAAAGTTTTTTCTATTTATGAAAATGCCAAAAATCATTTAAGTAAAGGAAATTCAGTTAGGTCTTTGGATTTAGATGATAACTCAATTAAATATTTAAATGAACTGCAGTTAATAACGTCAAAGCCTGTTATGTATGTTTGTAATGTTGATGAAAATTCTGTAGTTAATGGAAATAATCATGTTGAAGCTTTAAAATTTGCAGTTAAAAACGAAAAATCAGAAACTCTTGTTCTAGGTGCAGCTATTGAAGCTGACATTACTGAATTAAACGATTTTGAGGAAAGGAAAATGTTTTTAGATGATTTAGGTTTAGATGAACCAGGTGTTAGTAAATTAATTAACAAAGCATATAATTTGTTAAACCTTCAAACCTATTTTACTGCCGGAGAAAAAGAAGTTAGAGCATGGACTATTAAAAAAGGGATGACTGCTCCTCAGGCTGCAGGTGTTATACATACAGATTTTGAAAAAGGTTTTATTAAAGCAGAAGTCATAAAATTTAATGATTTTAAAAATTATGGCTCAGAAAGTGCTGTTAAAGAAGCTGGAAAATTATCAATAGAGGGTAAAGAGTATGTTCTAAGTGATGGTGACATAATGCATTTTAGATTTAATGTATAAACAATAATGAAAATTCAAATTCGTTAGTTTAGTATATGAGATTATTATTAATACAGATATTATTTTTCTTTTTTATTAATATTTGTTTTGCTCAGCAGATAGTAACTTCTTATTCAATTCTAAATAATAATTGTACTGCCAGAAATTCATCATTAGGAGGTTATCCAATCGGTTTGTTTGATTCTGATCCTTCGTTAGCAATATTTTTACCATCAAACCTTTCAATTCTTAATAAGAACCAATTAGTTCTTAATTATAACAATCATTTTGCTGACTCTGATTTTGGTATGATTAACTACAACTTTCAAATTAAGAAGAAGGGTATTTTTTCTGGGACTTTATTTTACAATAATTATGGTAAATTCGAATATTTTGATGCTTCGGGTAATTCATTGGGTAACTCATTTTCAGCAAATGATTGGATTTTCCAAATTGGACATTCAAGGAAATTACACGAAAAATTTCAAATTGGTTTAAATTTAAAATTTATTGCTTCATTATATGAACAATATAGCTCTTATGCATTAGCTTCAGATGTAAGTATAACTTATTTTGATGATAAGAATCAAATTGGTGGCTATGTTTTACTAAGTAATATAGGTTCTTCACTAAAAAATTATAATAACAAAATAAACTACAATAATAAGTTGCCATTTAACTCTGTAATTGGTTTTAATACAAAGCTTAAATATGCGCCAGTGAGATTTCACATTTCTTACAACCATTTACATAAATGGAGTTTTAATAATACAGCTAATTTAAATTCTACAGAATCTGCACCCTTTAATGAAGCTGTATCTCAGCTTTTTAACCATTTTGTTTTAGGGACAGAGTTATTATTTTCAGAAAATTTTCATGTAAGGTTTGGTTACGATTTACTTTCAAGAAATGAATTACAACCCCAATCTAGACCAGGAACAACAGGGCTATCATGGGGGATTGGAATTAAAATAAAAGGGTTCAAGATAAATTACTCCAACTCTAAATATCATTTTTCTGGTATTTCAAATAATTTGACTATTGTAAAAAAGTTAAATTTTAATTAAACCAACATATTATCATCATTTACAGGACTTAGGTTTTTAAAATCAAAAATATTTTTATCTAGTAGATGTGAAGGCGATATGTTTTGGAGTGCATTAAAAATTATAGCCTTTCTATTCGGATAGGATATTTCCCAGTCTTGAAGCAATTTTTTAATTTTCTTTCTTTGTAAATTCATCTGTGAGCCACATAAATTGCATGGTATTATAGGAAATTCCATTAGCTTGGAGTAAGATTCTATATCAGATTCTTTGCAATAAGACAATGGTCTAAGAACCATTAAATCTCCTTTATCAATTAAATATTTTGGTGGCATTGCTTCCATTTTACCACTGAAAAATAAATTCAAGAAATAGGTTTCTATGATATCATCCATATGATGACCAAGTGCAATTTTATTACATTTTAAATCTCGGGCTAGGTCGTATAAAGTCCCTCTTCTTAACCTAGAACATAAACTACACATAGTTTTTCCTTCAGGTATTTTTTCTTTTACAATACTGTAAGTGTCCTTTTCTATTATTTTATAATTTAAATCAAGATTACTTAGATATTTAGGTAATATTTCTTTTGGAAAATCAGGTTGTTTTTGATCCATGTTAACTACAATAAAGTTAAATTTTGTATTTCCATATTTTTGGAAATGAATCATCATGTCTAGCATTGTATAACTGTCTTTTCCTCCAGAAATACAAACCATTATAAAATCATTTTCTTCAATCATTGAAAAATCTTTGATTGCTTTTGAAGTTGCGTTAATGATTTTTTTTCTAGCTAAAGCTATATTTTTTTTAATTGTCACCATGCAAAGAAAATAATAAAACTTTATTTGATACTTTATTAAATAATTAATTCTTAAAAGAACACTAATTATTATATTTGGAAAAACAAAAAAAATATGGATTCAATTACTTTAATGTCATTAGAAAATAATTTTGGAGCCCATAATTACCATCCTCTTCCAGTAGTGTTAGACAGGGGAGAAGGAGTATTTGTTTGGGATTGTGAAAATAAAAAGTATTATGATTTTTTATCTGCTTATTCTGCTGTTAACCAAGGACATTGTCATCCAAGAATTATAGAAGCTTTAGTAAAACAATCTTCAAAACTTACTTTGACTAGTCGAGCATTTTATAATTCTCAGTTAGGTCCTTATGAAAAGTACATATGTAATTTATTTAATTATGATAAAGTTCTACCAATGAACACTGGAGTTGAGGGAGGAGAAACAGCCAATAAACTAGCCAGGAAATGGGGATATCTTAAAAAACTAATTCCTGAAAATAAAGCTAGAATTATTTTTGCAAATGGTAATTTTTGGGGCAGAACATTAGCCGCTATTTCATCATCAGATGATCCATTGTCCTACAAAGATTTTGGGCCGTATATGCCAGGTTATGATTTAATCCCTTACAACGATTTAAATGCTTTAGAAAATGAACTTAAAGATCCTAATGTAGCAGCATTTATGGTAGAACCTATACAGGGAGAGGCTGGCGTAGTCGTTCCAGATGACGGATATTTAGAAGGGGTAAGAAAATTATGTGATAAGTACAATGTTCTTTTCATAGCCGATGAAGTTCAAACAGGAATTGGAAGAACAGGCAAATTATTAGCAACTGATTATGAAAATGCAAAACCAGATATTTTAATTTTAGGAAAAGCTCTATCTGGAGGTGTATTCCCTGTTTCTGCAATTTTAGCAAATAATGAGATAATGATGTGTATTAAGCCAGGAGAACATGGATCTACTTTTGGTGGTAACCCACTTGCTTGTGTTGTTGCAAAAGCAGCTTTAGAAGTTATAATTGATGAAAAGCTGGCTGAGAATGCTATGGAATTAGGTAACTATTTCAGGTCTGAACTTAATAAGTTTATAAAAACCTCATCTTTAGTAAATCTTGTTAGGGGAAAAGGTTTATTAAATGCAATAATTATTAATGATTCTGAAACAAGTGAGACTGCATGGAATTTATGTGTTGAAATGAAAAACAATGGGTTATTGGCCAAACCTACTCATGGAAACATTATTAGATTTGCACCACCATTAACTATAACAAAAAATCAGTTAGATGATTGTATTAAAATTATAACAAATACAATTAAAAATTATAAGGTTATTTAGGAGTTAAGCATTACCGGCATCACTAACATTAATATATCTTCTCCATCTTCGCTATTGTCAGGGATAAGAATACCAGCTCTATTTGGTGCACTAAGCTCAAAAATTATATTGTCTGAATCGATATTTTGTAACATTTCGTTAAGAAACCTAGAATTAAATCCAATTTCCATTGAATCGCCTTCATAAGAGCAAGTTAATCTCTCGTTAGCTTCATTAGAAAAATCAACATCTTCAGCGCTTATATTTAACTCACTTCCATTAATTTTTAATCTAACTTGATGTGTAGTTTTATTAGCAAAAATACTTACTCTTTTTATAGATTGAGAGAAAGCGTTTCTATCTACTGTTAGTCGGTTAGGATTCTCTTTTGGAATAACAGCCTCATAATTTGGATATTTCCCATCTACAAGTCTACATACTAGTAGTATGTCATTAAAAGAAATACTTGCATTAGATTCATTATATTGAATCATTACTTCACCGTCATAGCTTTGAAGTAAACCTTTAAGTAAATTCATTGGTTTCTTTGGAACTATAAATGAAGAAGGAGTTGTAGATTTTACATCATTTCTTGTATATCTAACCAACTTATGTGCATCAGTTGCTACAAATGTTAATTCATTTTCAGATAACTGTACAAAAATACCACTCATTACTGGTCTTAAATCGTCATTGCCAGAAGCAAATATTGTTTTTTCAATAGCTCTTTGAAAAATAAAGCTACTTATTGTTACTGTTGAAGGAGCTTCAATAGTTGGTGATTTTGGAAATTCTTCTCCAGAAAATCCACTTAATTTATATTTACCATAATCAGAAGATATTTCAATTCCCATTTTGTCATCAATCGAAAAAGTAAGAGGATGATTAGGAAAGGTTTTAAGAATATCTAAGAGCATTTTTGCAGGAATAGCTACGCTACCTTCACTTTTAGCATCAATCGAAATAGTTGATGTCATTGTAGACTCTAAGTCTGAACAGGAAACTATTAATTTTTGATCTTTTATTTCAAATAAAAAATTATCTAAAATAGGAAGGGTATTAGAACTATTTAATACTCCACCAATAGATTGCAATTGTTTTAATAAAACTTGACTAGAAACTATAAACTTCATGATTAATATCTTATTTATATAAATATCTGAATAGTATTAGAAATATACTATAAGAATTAATCTTATTTATTAACACGTAATTAATAATATCATCGAGTAAAGAAGGACAAAGGTTTAAATAATATTTCCCAATTAAAATATTGTGCTCTTAAGAGTTCATTGTTATTATTAACTCTAATGTAGCCGTACTCTACGTCCCAGCCATTTGGAGCATTTTTATCTTTAATTCTCCAAAAATCAACTTTAGTAGTTTTATTGTTAACATCTTTTAATTCAAATGAAATAAACCTTTTTGAATTGAAAATGGAATCGATAATTTTTTGTTTTTCAAAAATGATTTTATTATAACTTATATTATTAAAGTGAGACAGATAATGCTTTACTTGTACTTTATTATAATCATCAACCTGTTGGTTTTTTGAATTATAAAAATTTAAGCTATCGTCTTTATAAGTGATTGTATAACTCTCACTTTCCTTACCAATAAAATTAGTAGCAATTTTTAAAATACTTTTTGGATTGATATAATCAAATACTCTTGGTGATCTCCAGGCTTTCCAATCCGTGAAAAATCTTACTTCAAGAGTACCATACATTCCAGGTTTATAAGTTACATATGGCTTAGAACTTTTATTATTTCCTATTTCTAATAGCATATAAGTTCCAGTATGATCTTGGGTTGGTGAACCTATATACCATGTTTTGAAAGGTGTTTCCTCTTTAAGGAAAATTTCAACTTTCTTATGTCTTACAGAAAGTCTATTTATGACAGTATTAAAAGCAGAATTAGATACATCTTGCTTCACTCTGATTCTATAGAAAGTTTCCATTAATAAATCTACGGTTGGTTTACTTGCATTAAAATTAGTTCCATCAATCATCCATATTTTAGATTTATTATTTCTACTAATTAATATACTGTTTCCCTCTGTATTTGAAATTCTAAATTTAGAAATACTAGCGGTATCTTTTATAGCGAAATCTTTAAAAATGTTGTCATTACTGCTGTTAGTACAGTTAAATAAAGAACAACAAAATAAAATTGGGACAAGGAGCGAGTATATTATTTTTTTAACTAACATATTTCTTCTTTCTAAAATACTTATTGATCAATCCAATTAGTATAATTATTATAGTAGGTAGAATTATGTTAATAGATTGCCAAAATTGTTTTTCGGAATAAATATCTTTATTTAAAAGTCTAGGCATATTCATTTTCGATCTTAGAGGGATCAACTCACTTTTATTTAAAAGTTCGTCAACTAAATTTTGAAAAAACATACTGTTTCCGTATCTAGGGAAGAAGTCTGGTGTTCCATAATCAGCACTTTCAAAAGATAATAAAACCGGCTTAATTTGGTCATTAATTTTAAGAAAATCATTCCTTATTAAATCCCCATCTCCAATGAATACCATTTTTGTTGGAACACTTTTTTCTTTAAAATTCACAATTGGGTTAGATATAAATTTTTTAAACTTTTTACTTACAGATCTATTTTGATAATTAGAACTGAAAATTCCTTCAAAAAGCCATGCACAAACGGGTGGTTCAGCATTATTATCAAAATTTTTAGGATTGTAATTATATAAATTCTGATAATTTACTGAAGTTTGTCTGAGAATCTTATAATTTAATGAAGTTTTTAAAAGAGGTGTTTTTTTTATATTATTTTCACCTACAGTGTCAATTGAACATAAATATCTTGACTTAATAGGTCCAACATTTTTTAAATATTTTGATGGTCCATCCATGTAGAGTAGTGGAAAGAAATACCAATTAGGAATTCTTCCTAATCCGTCTTCTCGAATCAATGGAGCACTTCTAGCATCATTTACCATATTCACATTAAATCTTGCTCCATACTTAAAAAGAAATTGCTGTAGCTCATGATTTACGGGTTTTGCATAAGTAATATTGGTATCCTGTAAAATACTTTCATCAACATCAAGCATATCAACTAACCAAATTATTTTACCACCTTTCATAGCATATTGATCAATGATAAAAAGCTCTTTTTCTGAAAAATTCAGTTTTGGTTTTGCTACTATCAATAAATCTGTTTCATCCAAAACATCAAGTTCTTCACTTATCTTATTAGGGTTTCCCATGTATTTAGAAATAATTTTGTTCTGAATACTTTTTTTTACATACCTCTTTGTATTTTTATTAGGATTCCCAATTTTATCAAATAACGGAACTGATCTATTAGCAATTTTTATTGTATCAATTTTATTTGATATTAATGAGTCATATTGATTATTAGAAACGTCTATGGACTCATTATAATATTTTGCTTTTAATTGTTTTATTCTAATAGTATCAACATCATAATATTTAATTAATTGATCTCTAATAATCCAAGCATCGGCATTATCTAATTCACCATGTCCTCTTAAAAAGTTAATTTTTTGGGTAGTAGGGTTAATTAAATTATTAAGACCTAATACTATATTATATTCCAATTGATCGTTAAACTGATTAATAATCAATTGAGAAATAGGAAATTTACCTTTTTGTAAGAGTTGGACAGGTTCTGGAATTTGGTCACCCATTCTTAGAATTATTCCAGTCCATATTCTAATAACTTCTTGTTTACTATCTCTAGATATAATGATGTCAGTGTAATCGATACCATCTTTAAAAACTTGATTTTTAAATTCTTTTGCTAAATCTGGATCTTCATCTAAATTGATATAATTTATTTTAAAATTATCACCACCGTAAGCTTTAAATTCATTTAATTTCTCAAATAAAGATTTTTTTAGTTTTTCTATTTCAGCAGGATATTCACCAACTAAATAAACATCTGCAGTTATAATCTCATCAAGTTTGGTTAATGTTTCTTTAGTTTCATTTGATAAAGAGTGTATTTTATCAACAGACAAGTCAAATCTTATAAAAAATAAACTAGAAATTATATTGATGAAAACAACAATTACTAAAACTAGTAATAAGTTAAAAAAGGATTTGTATTTATTGTATAAACCTTTCATTAACTGGGTTTTAAAACTACTTTAGTTAAGTAAAGAGTTAAGAATATTACAGATATAAAATATATAATATCTCTAGAATCAATAATTCCTCTTTGTAAGGCATTAAAATGATCTACCATACTCAATTTAATTAAATAATAATCAAATGGATTTCCTGCAAATACAGCCATATAGGAAATACCTAAATAGATAAGAAAGTTAAAAAATAAAGCAAGTAAGAAACCTATAACTTGATTTTTTGAAAGTGAAGATGCAAAAATTCCTATGGCAACAAAGGTTATACTTAGTAGAATTAAACCTAGATATCCCCCGATTGTGGTAGGATGGTCAATATTACCGGGAATCTCTCCCATTTGGCTAATACTTAGGTAATAAATTAGGGTTGGTAATATGGTTAAAACAGCTAAAAAACTTGCTGCTAAAAATTTAGATATAATAATCTGAAATATTGAGATGGGCTGTGTTACTAAAGTTTCAAGAGTTCCTGTTTTCTTCTCTTCTGCAAAGCACCTCATTGTAAATGCCGGAAATAGAAACATTAAAATACCTGGTGCTTGTGAAAAGAATGTTTGTAGACTGGACTCACCCATATCAATAATATTATTGTTCCCTGGGAAAACCCAAACAAAGAAGCCGGAAGTTATTAAGAAAACAACTATAGCAGTATATCCAATTATTGAACTTAGGTACGATCTTATCTCCTTTAATAAAAGTGCTTTCATTTATAAATAATATGAGATATATAAAATTATAGTGCCAATATAAATCTATTAATATTAGAAAATAATAATTTTAATTAAAAAGAATTAACAAATCCTATTGAGAAACTTCAATATATTTGTTGTATGAAAATAGATTTATCTATTATAATTCCTTTATATAATGAAACTGAATCATTAGAAGAGCTAAGTTCTTGGATTCATAAAGTTGTTCAAATATCTCAATTGGAATATGAAATAATTTTCATTGATGACGGAAGTACTGATAATTCATGGTTTAAGATAGTAGAACTTCAGAAAAAAAATAAAAAGATTAAAGGATTATCTTTTAGAAGAAATTATGGTAAATCAGCTGCATTAAATGTTGGTTTCAATATGTCCCAGGGTGATGTTGTAATTACTATGGATGCGGATCTTCAAGATTCTCCAGATGAAATACCAGAACTTTACAAAATGATTAAAGAAGATGGTTTCGATATTGTTTCAGGATGGAAAAAAAACAGAAAAGATCCAATTTCCAAAACTATTCCCACAAAACTATACAATGCTGTAACAAGGAAGGTTTCAGGAATCAAACTTCACGATATGAATTGTGGATTAAAGGCCTATAAAAGCATTGTAATAAAGAATATTGAAGTTTACGGTGAAATGCATAGGTATATTCCTTTAATTGCTAAATGGGCTGGTTTTCAGAAAATCACAGAAAAAGTTGTTCAACATCAGAAAAGAAAATTTGGAGTAACTAAATTTGGATTAGAAAGATTCATTTTTGGATTTCTTGATCTTTTCAGTATTACTTTTATAGGTAAATACGGAAAAAGACCCATGCACCTATTTGGAACTCTGGGTACTTTAGTAATAATTATAGGATTTAGTTTTTTAGTCTACATAGGAATTGATAAAATATTTTTTAATAAAGGAGCTAAGTTAATTGCTAATAGGACAGAATTTTATATTGCTTTAAGTGCTATTGTTATTGGAGTTCAGTTTTTTCTTGCAGGTTTTTTAGGGGAAATGTTATCAAGAAATTCTCCCAATAGAAATCAATATCAAATCAAAGAAAAAATAAACTTTAATGACTAAAATCATTATTGTTGGTCCTGCTTCTCCTTTGAGAGGAGGTATTTCTGATTTTAATGAGGCATTAGCAAAATCTTTTTTTGAAAGTGGTAACAATATTGAAATTGTTTCTTTTTCTCTTCAATACCCTAAATTTCTTTTCCCTGGTAAATCTCAAAATAGAGTAACTAACTCTAATAGTTATCCCTATAAAATATCTCCATTAATTAATTCTATTAATCCATTCACATGGTGGAAAGCAGCTAAATATATTATATCGAAAAAACCTGATAAGGTTATGATTAGATTTTGGATGCCATTTTTCGCACCTTGCTTGGGAATTATTGCTAGTATCATCAAAAAGAAAAAAATTAATTTAATCGGAATAGTTGACAATGCTGTTGCTCATGAAAAAAGAGTAGGTGATACTCAATTGGTAAATTTCTTTTTAAAAAAATGCCATTATCATATTACTCTAAGTGAAAAGGTTAAAAATGATATAAAAACCATTAATGACAATATTAAAGTTAAAGCTTTATTTCATCCTATATACAACAATTATAAACCTTTAATAGATAAAAATACAGCTCTTGAAAAACTTAATTTAAAGGATGGTAAATATATTTTGTTTTTTGGACTGATCAGAAAATACAAAGGGTTGGATTTAGCTATTAGAGCTATGGCAGATCAAAAAATCATTGATCAAAATATAAAACTAGTAATAGCTGGTGAATTTTATGATTCAGAAGAAGTTTACAACCAACTTATTAACCAACTCAAATTAAAAAACATCATTATATATAATGAGTTTGTTGAAACTGATAGAGTACCTGACTTTTTCTCAATAAGTAATCTTGTAATTCTTCCCTACAAATCAGCAACTCAGAGTGGTGTTACTCAATTAGCAATGAATTATAATAAACCTATGATAGTTACTAATGTAGGAGGTTTACCTGAAATTATTGATCACCTTAAAGATGGTTATATATCATCATCTGATCCTAAAGAGTTAAGTAAATATATATTAGATTATTTTTCTGATCCAATTAATGAAACTAAAATGAGTGAAGCACTTTCCTTAAAACAAAATTTATATTCCTGGAATCATTTTACTGAAGAAATTCTAAAATAAAAAAAGGAGCCTCAGCTCCTTTTAAAGTATTGTAATGGATGTACGGTTAATTATTTAATAAAAGTAATTCGCTACTTATTATTTCAAATACATATTTTTTTTCTCCTGACTCATCCTCATAATTTCTGTAGTTTAAAGACCCTTCAACATATATTTCCTGACCTTTTAAAATATATTTTTCAGCAACTTCAGCTTTTTTTCCCCAGAAAATGACAGGGTGCCATTGGGTATCTTTTATTTTTTCACCTTCTTTATTAGTATATGTATTATTAGTTGCAATTGATAATTTTACAAATTTTTTTCCATTTTTAGTTAACTCTATCTCCGGATTGTTTCCTACATTTCCAATTAACTGTACTTTATTTCTTATGTTTTTCATTTGTTTTGATTTTAGTTTAACAATTCATGTCGTTTGAATTGACTTTGCAAATTAAAATCAGGAAAAAAATATTATTCGTACTTTAAACATTTAATATCCGTTTAATATCGTTTATAAACATTTTAAAATACATAATAAATTGATAATGATTAGGTTACATTTTTTTTCTTCTTCCACCTATTATGAGTCCAAAGCCAAAATTGAGGTTGATAATTAATATCATTCTCTAAAAATTCAGCAAATTTCTCTATGATTTTACCTTTAGGTTCAGATTTTGGATTCTTTGTTATTAGTTTGTAATTCACTTCATAAGAACCTCTACTAGATTTTTGTATGCTAACATATATAACAGGCCAATTAAATTCTTTTGAATATTTTTCTGCACCAAAAAGAAAACCAGTATCCTGATTAAGAAAATTTATCCAATGTGCATTTTTGCTATTAGACGGACTTTGATCAGATCCAAAAATAATTGCTCTTGGAACATCTGTTTTATTATCAAAATAATCTTTAGTGTTTTTCATAGGAATCATTTTAAGACCGAATTTCTCTCTGGAAATTCTCATTTTTTCATCATAAAATTTATTTTTAAGTGGTTTGTAAATTGCAAATAAATCATGTTTACTTTCTAATGGCATTCTTTGAGCTGTCATTTCCCAATTATTATAATGACCACCAATAAGAATTACATTTTCTCCTTTTTCAGCAAAATCGTTTAGTATATCTTGATTAATCAATTTAATTCTACTTTCGATATCTTTTTTTGAAATTGTAAATCCTTTAAAACTTTCAAAGATTAGATCGCAAAAATGCTTGTAAAACTTGACCCTAAGTTCTTTAATTTCTTTTGTTGTTTTTGCTGGGAAAGAGTTTGAAAGATTTTTATTGATAATATGACTTCTATATTTGAAGAATCTTCCAATAATTACGTATAAAAAATTTGAAATTCCATACAATAACTTTTTTGGTAAGTAAGAAATAGGTATAATTAAAATATAGTATAAAATATTTTTCATTAAAACTGTATAAAATATATTTATTTCAGAGCGTTAATTATCTTTAATAATTCATTTTATAACCTCTAAATAAGAATTAAATTTTGAGCAAATTAATAATTATAGACAACTTTGATTCATTTACTTACAATTTAGTTCATTTTTTAGAACCTCATTGTAAAGAATTATATGTTTTTAGAAACGATAATATTAACTATAATAAAATTTCAAAAGATCATAAAATACTTCTCTCACCTGGGCCAGGTTTACCAGAAAATAGTAAAGAGCTATTTAAAGTGATTCAAAAATACCAACATACTAATAATATAATTGGAGTATGCTTAGGTTTTCAAGCTATTGGTCAATTTTACGGGGCAAACCTTTCAAATCTAAAGAGCGTAAGACATGGAATTCAAACAGAAATTAATATTTTAAATCATGATGGTATTTTTAAAAATTTACCAACGAATTTTAAAATAGGACACTACCATTCTTGGATTGTTAATAAAATACCGGATTGTTTAGTTGAAACAGCCGTTGATTATGAAAATAATACCATGGCTTTTAAACATTCTTCTTTAGACATATATGGAATTCAGTTTCATCCTGAAAGTATTTTAACTGAAAATGGTCAACAAATTTTAAAAAATTGGATTATTAGTTAAAAAAAACAAATAATAACAGTAACATTAAAAATGTAAAATTACTTTTGTGATAGTTACTCAATAGCATGAAAATTTCAAAAACATATGATCCATCAGTTTCCGAAGATAAATGGTATCAAAAATGGTTAGAACAAGGGTTATTTAATTCATTTCCTGATGAAAGAGAATCTTATACTGTTGTAATACCTCCGCCTAATGTAACTGGAGTTTTACATATGGGACACATGCTTAACAATACTATCCAAGATGTACTAGTTAGAAGAGCAAGAATGTTTGGTAAAAATGCTTGTTGGGTACCTGGGACTGATCATGCTTCAATAGCTACTGAAGCAAAGGTTGTTCAAAAATTAAGAAGTGAAGGAATTAAAAAAGGAGATTTAACAAGGAAAGAGTTTTTAGAACATGCTTGGGAATGGACAGATAAACATGGTGGTGTTATTCTTAATCAACTTAAAAAACTTGGTGCTTCTTGCGATTGGAAAAGAACCAATTTCACTATGAATGATGACTATTATAAAAGTGTCATTAATGTCTTTTGTGATTTACATGAGAAAGGATTAATTTATAGAGGGGAAAGAATGATTAATTGGGATCCTCAAGCCAAAACAGCTTTAAGTGACGAAGAAGTTTTTTATAAGGAGGTAAATTCTAAACTTTATTATGTGAGATACAAAATTTCGGGTAGTGATGATGAGTGGATTCAAATAGCAACGACAAGACCAGAAACTATTTTGGGTGATACAGCTATTTGTATAAACCCCAATGATGAGAGATATAAGAATTTAAAAGGTAAAGAAGCTGTAGTCCCTTTAGTTAATAGATCAATTCCAATAATATTTGATGAATATGTAGATATGGAATTTGGAACTGGTTGTTTGAAAATAACACCTGCACATGATCCTAATGATTATGAAATAGGTAAAAAACACAACTTAGAAGTAATAAATATTTTAGATGCTTCTGGAAAATTAAACAAAAAGGCTAAGTTACATGTTGGGGAAGATAGATTTGATGTAAGAAAATCTATTTCATTAGAGTTAGAAGAATCGGGCTATCTTATAAAGATAGAAGATCATATTAATAAAATTGGTTTTTCTGAAAGAACGGATGCAATAATAGAGCCAAGATTATCATTACAATGGTTTTGTTCTATGGATAATATTAGTAAACCAGCCTTAGAAAACGTAATGAACGATACAGTTCAATTTCATCCAGCAAAGTTTAAAAATACTTACAGACATTGGATGGAAAACATAAGAGATTGGTGTATTTCCAGACAGCTTTGGTGGGGACATCAAATACCAGCTTTCTTTTATGGTGAAGATGATGAAGAATTCATTGTTGCTCCAACTAAAGAACTAGCACTTGAAAAATTAAATAGTCTCTCTAAAAAACAATATAATTTAGACGATTTAAAACAGGATGAAGATGTCATGGATACATGGTTCTCATCGTGGATTTGGCCTATAGCGGTTTTTAATGGTTTTTCTGATGATAAAAAGGAATTAAATTACTATTTCCCTACAAATGATTTAGTAACTGCACCAGAAATTATGTTTTTTTGGGTTGCAAGAATGATTATTTCTGGTTATGAATATGAAAATAAACCTCCTTTTAAAAATGTTTATTTTACAGGAATTGTTAGAGACCAACTAGGTCGTAAAATGTCAAAGTCTCTAGGAAATAGTCCAGATCCATTAGAACTCATTAAAAAATATGGTGCAGATGGCGTAAGAGTGGGTATGTTGCTTTCTTCTCCAGCTGGAAATGATTTATTATTCGATAGTAATTTGTGTGAACAAGGAAGAAATTTTACTAATAAAATATGGAATTCTTTTAGATTAATCCAATCTTGGACTATAAGTAATGATATTTCCCAAGAAGACTCATCTAAAATAGCTTTGGAATGGATTGAATCTAAAATAGCAGAGAACATTGAAAAAATTAATGATTCTTATGATAAATTTAGAATTTCTGAAGCTCTTATGATAACCTATAAAACAATTTGGGATGATTACTGTTCATGGTTTTTAGAAATGATTAAGCCTGCATACCAGCAGCCTATTGATGTTATTACCTACAAATCAGTTGTTAATGTTTTAGAATCTTTATTAAAAATTATCCATCCATTTACACCTTTTATTGCAGAAGAAATTTGGCAACAGCTAAAGGAAAGAAATAATACCTACATTGTTAATGCAAAATGGCCTGATAAAAGGACAGTTAATAATTCTTTAATTAGCGAATTTCAAATATTTCAAGAAATAGTAATGAGTATAAGAAATCTCAGAAAAGAAAAAAATATTTCAAATAAAGTTTTATTAGAGTTAAAAATAAAAGTCAATAACAATTGGTCAAATAATTTTGATTCTTTATTAGTTAAATTATGTAATTTATCATCTATAGATTTTTGTGAAAATTCAATTGATGGTTCCTACTCATTTATAGTTAAAAATAACGAGTTTTTTGTTCCGTTTACAGAGTCAATTGATGCTGATGTTGAAATTTCAAATATTAAAGCTGAATTAGTTAAAAAAGAAAGTTTTTTGAAAAGTGTTTTAGGTAAGTTAAATAATTCAAAATTTTTGGACAATGCACCTCAAAAAGTAGTAGAGCTTGAAGAGAAGAAAAAAGATGATGCTGAAAAGCAGATTAAAATTTTAGAAGAAAGATTAAAAAATCTATCTTCATAATGATTCCTTCATTAAATGAAAAATATTTTATTTCTTTCCTCATGGTTTCCAAGCAAAGTTCATACTTCTCTTGGGAACTTTGTTAAATATCATGCACTAGCTGCTTCAAAATTTAATAATATTTATGTGTTATATATAATTGCTGATGACTCAATTAATAGTTATGAAATCGACTCATTTAAGGAAAATAATTTATCTATAACTATAGTATATTTCAAAAGAGGTGTTACAAAGTATCTTAACTATTTAATTGCATTTAGAAAAGGGCTTAAATTTCTGATCAAAAAAAATGATTTAAAATTAGATTTGGTTCACATGAATATTATGCACCCAGGAATATGGCAAGCACTTTATTTAAAATATTTTTACAAACTTAATTATATAGTTTCAGAAAATTGGCACGGTTTCCAAGACCTTTCAAAATATCAACTTAGTTATTTGCAAACTAAATTAATAGAATATGGGTTTAAGAACTCAAGTATGATTTGTCCTGTTTCTAAACAATTAAAAAACTGTATGAAACAAGCAGGTTTTAAAGCAAGTTTTACCATTGTTCCAAATGTTGTAAACACTGATATTTTTAATCTACCAATAAGAAAACCAACCAGTAAAAATTTTACTTTCTTACATATTTCTACTTTAAACGATTCTATTAAAAACGTTTCTGGAATAATTGATGCTTTTGAAAAATTAAAACAATCAAATCTAACCCTTAAAATTATAGGGGATGGGCCTATTGATTGGATTTTAGAAAGAATTAATAATTTAAAATCTTCTAATAGTGTTATTATTGAAAGCGAAATGAAGCATGAGGATATTGCGAAAGAAATTCAATTAGCAGATGTATTTATATTATTTAGTAATATTGAAAATTTACCTCTTGTTCTAATTGAGTCTATTTCTTGTGGTACTCCATTTATATCATCAAATGTTGGTGGTGTAGGTGAGTTACACAACAAGGAAGTAGGTATTTTGGTAGAAGCTGGAAATATTAAAGCATTGACTACAGAAATGAATTATTTTATTAAAAATTATAAATTATATCATCCTGAAAAAATTAGACAATATGCAATTGACCAGTATTCAGAAGATGTAGTTGGTAATAAGTTTAATGATTTATATATTGAGTACAGTAAATAAAAAAAAATGTCAGAAGATAAAAAGATAATTTTTTCCATGGTGAATGTGAGTAAACAAACTCCACAAGGAAAGCAGATAATTAAAGATATTCATTTATCATTTTATTATGGTGCAAAAATTGGAATTTTAGGTTTGAATGGAGCTGGTAAATCTACAGTAATGAAAATTATTGCTGGAATTGATAAAAGTTTCCAAGGAGATGTTGTTTTTTCAACAGGTTATAAAGTAGGATATTTAGCACAGGAGCCCATTCTAGATGAGAGTAAAACAGTTAAAGAAATTGTGCAGGAGGGTGCACAAGAAATAGTTGATTTACTAAAGCAATATGATGATATCAACAATCAGTTTATGGATGAAGATATTATTAATAATGCTGACAAAATGAATGCATTAATAGAACTTCAAGGAAAAGTTCAAGAAAAGATTGACCAGTTGGATGCATGGGATTTAGATTCTAAACTAGAATTGGCTATGAATGCTCTTAGAACTCCAGACGGAACTACGTCTATCAAAAATTTGTCAGGTGGAGAAAGAAGACGAGTGGCTCTTTGTAGATTGCTGTTACAAGAACCAGAAATTTTATTGCTTGATGAACCTACTAATCATTTAGATGCAGAGTCGGTGCATTGGCTTGAACAACATCTACAGAATTATAAAGGAACTGTAATTGCAGTTACACATGATAGATACTTTCTTGATAATGTTGCTGGTTGGATTTTAGAATTAGATAGGGGACAAGGTTTACCATTTAAGGGTAATTATAGTTCATGGTTAGAACAAAAATCTAAAAGATTAGCACAAGAAGAAAAGACAGAAAGTAAAAGGAAAAAGGCGTTAGATAGAGAACTAGAATGGGTAAGACAAGGTCAAAAAGGTAGGCAGTCTAAAGGTAAAGCAAGGCTTAACAATTATGACAACTTACTTAGCCAATCAGTGAAGGAAAAAGAAGTTAAAATTGAAATCCCCATTCCTAACGGTCCTAGATTGGGTAATGAGGTTATTGAAGCTATTAATGTTTCTAAAGGATATGAAAATAAACTTCTCTACGAAAATTTAAACTTCAGATTACCTCCAGCTGGGATAGTTGGAATTATTGGACCTAATGGTGCAGGAAAAACAACTCTTTTTAAAATGATTATGAAAGAAGAAAATGCTGATCACGGTGAGTTTAAAGTAGGTCAGACTGTACAAATTGGTTATGTTGATCAAAGACATAAAACTATTGATGAAAATAAATCTGTTTGGGAAGTTATTAGTGAGGGAAATGAAATAATGGAAATTGGTGGCCAAACAATTAATTCTAGAGCTTATGTTTCTAAATTTAATTTTTCAGGGGCTGATCAACAGAAAAAAGTTGGAATTCTTTCCGGAGGTGAGAGAAATAGACTTCACCTGGCTATGACATTAAAAACTGAAGCTAACGTACTTTTATTGGATGAACCAACCAACGATATTGATGTCAATACATTAAGAGCTTTAGAAGAAGGTATTGAAAATTTTGCAGGTTGTGCGGTTGTAATTTCTCATGACAGGTGGTTTTTAGATAGAATATGTACACATATATTAGCATTTGAAGGAAATTCTAATGTTTACTTCTTTGAGGGAGGTTATTCTGAATATGAAGAAAATAGAAAAAAAAGATTGGGAAATGATATTATTCCCACAAGAATAAAATATAAAAAATTAACTAGATAATATATAATATGAAAAAAGCAATTATTGAGACAAGTAAAGGTCAAATGGAAGTTGAATTTTACGAAAAAGATGCACCAAAAACTGTAAAAAATTTCACAGATTTAATTGAAAAAGGTTTTTATGATGGACTTACATTTCATAGAGTTATTCCAGATTTTGTTATTCAAGGAGGTTGTCCACAAGGGACAGGCGTGGGAGGACCAGGATATAGTATAGATTGTGAATTGGATGGAGATAATCAATATCATGATAAGGGAGTACTATCTATGGCTCATGCAGGAAGAAATACTGGTGGATCTCAATTTTTTATATGTCATAGTAGAAATAACACTTCTCATTTAGACAGAAATCATACATGTTTTGGTAAAGTAGTTGAGGGACTAGAGGTTATTGACCAAATTAATGAAGGTGATAAAATAAATTCAATTAAAATTTTATAATAGAACAATTCTTGGATCATAAACCATTTGTTATTAGCTCTAATAAACCAAATGAGTTACCAATTACTTGTGATTTAACCTCCAGAACAAAAAATAAAAAAGTTATTATTTTTTGTCATGGTTTTAAAGGTTTTAAAGATTGGGGATGTTGGAATTTAGTTGCCAATTATTTTGTAAATAACGGTTTTAATTTTTTAAAATTTAATTTTTCACATAATGGAACAACTTTAGAAAATACTAGTCAAATATCAGATTTAAATACTTTTAGTAAGAACAACTATTCTATTGAATTAAGTGATATAACTAGGGTAATAGATTTTGTTTTATCAGGAAAAATTTCTGTTAAAATGAGTAACATTTTTATTATAGGGCACAGTAGAGGAGGAGGAATAGCTTGTTTAGGTACTCAAAATCATCCTCAAATATCAAAGTTAGTTACATGGGCAGGAGTAGCAAATTTTAAGGATAGATTTCCAAATAATGAAGAGTTAGAAAATTGGAAGGAAATTGGAGAAAGATTTATTGTTAATTCTAGAACAAAACAAATGCTTCCTCAAAAATATCAATTTTATAAAGACTTTATTAAAAATGAAAAATCATTGAATATTTATAATGCATTAAAGAAATATAAGGGTAAGCTTTTAGTTTGCTATGGGACTCTAGATCAGGTACTTCCAAAAGAGTATGCTTTAAATATGGTTAAATGGAGTGAAAATTCAGAAATTAGATCGTTTAGAACTAACCATACTTTTGGTTCTAAACATCTATGGGAAAACACTTCACTTCCTGAAATAATGATTGATTTGTGTGATGCTACTATTGGATTTTTAAAAGATTAATTATAATTACTTATTATTAAAAATATTAAACCAGCTAATGTTCCCCCAATTAATGGACCAACAACTGGAACCCAGCTATAATTCCAATCTGGTTTTTTATTTTTCCTAGGCAGCATAGCATATATTAGTCTTGGACCAAAGTCTCTTGCAGGATTAATTGCATAACCTGTTGTTCCTCCTAGTGTCATACCAATAACTATAATCAAAATTCCTATTGGAAGAGCTTCTAAGGAACCTAATCCAAAATTTTGTGTTACAGTATTTTCTAATTGGATGTTTGGATTTACCATAAATAATACCCCAAAAACAAGAATAAAAGCACCTAAAGTTTCAGAGAATAAATTGTTTTTAAAATTTCGAATAGCGGGGGCTGTGCAAAAGGTTCCTCTAATCGTGTTTTCATCATCTGTAATTCTGTAATGATCAATGTAGAACAGGTAAGCTAACCATGTTCCAAACATGGCACCAAATGTTTGAGCAACAAAATATTTTAAAACAAAATTCCATGAAAATTTTCCAGCTACTGCAAGTCCCAAAGTTACTGCAGGGTTTAAATGTGCTCCACTAGATTTAGAGGTAATAAAAACAGCTACAAAAACAGCAAATCCCCATGAAAAAGCTATCAGTAACAATGGATTTTGTTTACTACCATATGTATTTTTGAGATTAACATTTGCAACAACTCCATTTCCAAGAAATAACAAAATTGCTGTTCCAATGAATTCTGCTAAAAGAGGATGTATTTCCATTTTTGTTATAAATTTTTAATTCTTTTATTCCAATTATATAAAATTTTTTGGTCTTCTTCTTTAGGTTTAAAAATTCTATCTGGTTTCCAAATATCTTTTAGTTCATCTATAGAATTCCAATATCCTGAAGCTAATCCAGATAAAAAAGCAACTCCTAAAGAAGTACATTCTGTAAATTTAGGTCTAATTACTTTCTTATTAATAATATTAGATTGTATCTGCATTAATAAATCATTAACACTAGCGCCACCATCCACTTTTAAAGATGAAAATTTAATATTTGCATCTTTTTCCATACAAGAAATTATTTCATAGATCCGAATAGCAATTGCTTCTAAAGCAGCTCTAGCAATATGACCCTTATTGGTTTTCCTTGTAATTCCAATAATTGATCCGTAAGCGTTTGGTTCCCAATAAGGAGCTCCTATTCCTGCAAGAGCTGAAATAAAAGTAATACCTCCACTATCAACAACACTTTTTGCAAGTTCTTCAATTTCAGACGCTTTTGAAATAATTCCTAATTGGTCTCTTAGCCATTGGATTAAAGATCCTCCAGTAAAGACACTTCCTTCAATTGCATAGTTAGTTTTACCATTTAACTGGTAGGCAATAGTAGTTAGCATTTTATTATTAGATTTCACAATTTTCTCACCTGTATTCATCATGCAAAAGCATCCAGTTCCATAGGTGTTTTTAACATCTCCTTCGTTAAGACACATTTGACCAAACAAAGAAGCTTGTTGATCTCCTGCTATAGCAGTTATTGGTATTTCAAACCCAAGTATATTTTTAGATACATTACCAACAAATTCTGAACTAGATATTACTGCTGGTAATATGCTTTTGGGAATATTAAGTATTTTAATAAGTTCTTCATCCCATTTTAAACTATTTATATTAAATAATAAAGTTCTACTAGCATTAGTAACATCCGTAACATGTTTTGAACCATTAGTAAGTTTCCAAATTAGCCAGGTATCAATAGTTCCAAATGCTAACTTTTCTGATTTCGCCTCTTTTAAAAGACTTGGATTGTTTTCAAGAATCCATTTAATTTTTGTACCAGAAAAATAAGGGTCTAAAAAAAGTCCTGTTTTTTCTTGAAAAGTACTTTCTAAGTTTTCTTTTTTTAGTTTTTCACATAAATTTTTCGTCCTTCTATCTTGCCAGACAATGGCATTATAAACTGGTATCCCAGTTTTTTTATTCCAAATTACTGTAGTTTCTCTTTGATTGGTAATTCCCAAAGAATGAATCATTTCTGGACTAATATTTGTTTTTTTTAGTACATTTTTGATAGCTTTAAGTTGAGTATTCCAAATTTCTAATGGGTCATGCTCTACCCATCCATCATTTGGAAATAATTGAGAAAACTCGTACTGAGAAACACCAATTATTTGACCTCTTTTATCAATAATAACTGCTCTAGAACTACTAGTTCCAGCATCAATTGAAAGTATGTATTTTTTCATTTAACCATAAAAAGCTTAAAACGGTTCTAATATTACGTCAAATTACAAAGATTTTAGTCTTTGATGTTAATTTATTTATAAATAGGTTATATATTTAACTTTTAATGAAATCAACTGAGATTCTTAATAGCCTTCAGGTATCTCTCACCATTAATAGGCTTTGTTTCCAACTCATTGAAAATCACAACGATTTTTCTTCATCTGTATTAATTGGTTTACAGCCTAATGGTATTTTTTTAGCCAACAGACTTAAAAATTCATTACAAGATTCAATAAACAATAATATTTCTGTAGGTAGTCTTGATATTACCTTTTTTAGAGATGACTTTAGAAGAAAGAAAAAACCTTTAATCCCTAGTGTAACTAACATTGATTTCTCTATCGAAAATAAGAAAGTTATATTAGTAGATGATGTTTTTTTTACAGGCAGAACTGTTAGATCAGCATTGGATGCTATAATGACTTTTGGTAGACCATTTTCTGTAGAATTTTTAACATTAATTGAAAGAAGATTTGTTCAAAATATTCCAATTAAAGCAGATTATATTGGGAAATCTATTGATACTATAAAAGAGGAAAAAGTTTCTGTTCTTTGGAAAGAAGAACATGGAAAAGATCAAATATTATTGCATTCACCCATTTTGAAATGAAAGATTTAACCACTTCACATTTATTAGGCATTAAAGAATTAACTGAAAATGATATTAATCTTATTTTTAAAACTGCAGATAGTTTTAAGGAAGTTATCAATAGACCTATTAAAAAGGTACCTACTTTAAGAGACGTAACTATTGCCAATTTATTTTTTGAAAATAGTACAAGAACTAAATTATCCTTTGAACTTGCTGAAAAAAGACTTTCTGCCGACATAATTAATTTCTCAGCTGCAAGTTCTAGTTTAAAGAAAGGAGAAACCCTTATAGATACGGCGAATAATATTTTATCAATGAAAGTTGATATGATTGTAATGAGACATCCACATTCTGGAGCTGCAAAATTTTTAGCAGAAAAAACAAATACTGTTATTGTTAATGCTGGTGATGGGACCCATGAACATCCAACACAAGCTTTATTAGATACCTATTCAATAAAAGAAAAACTTGGAGATGTAAAAGGTAAAAAAGTAGCATTAATTGGAGATATAAAACATTCAAGAGTAGCCTTGTCAAATATATTTGCTTTACAAAAGCTAGGAGCTGAAGTTATGGTTTGTGGTCCTACTACATTAATTCCTAAATATATAAAGGAATTAGGTGTTAAAGTAGTACATAAAATAGAAGAAGCTATAAAATGGTGTGATGTAGCTAATATGCTAAGAATTCAGCTTGAAAGACAAGACATTCAATATTTTCCTTCAATAAGAGAATATGTTAATCAATTTCAGTTAAATAAAGAAATTTTAGATAGAGTAAATAAATCTATAACTATTTTACATCCTGGCCCAATTAATCGAGGAGTTGAAATAACTTCTGAAATTGCAGATTCCCCACACTCAATTATTTTAAATCAAGTAGAAAATGGAGTAGCTATTCGAATGGCTATTATTTATCTTTTAGCAGGATCTATAAATCGAAGTTAAAAAATCGAAGAATTATGTTATTTTTGTTTAAAATAATTATCTATTGGGATTCAAAGTAGAAAATAACTCTAATTACAGTACTATACGTTGCAACTCTGAAAAGTTAGATGCATTGATTGCTCCTGAACTTAAATCATTATTTCTTCATCATTCAAATAATGGGGTTAATACTTTTATAATTGACCTGTCAAATGTGAAATACTGTGATTCAAGTGGACTTAGCGCTTTATTAGTTGGAAACAGAATCTTAAAAGAAAAAGAAGGGAAACTTGTAATTTTTGGTCTTATGCCAATGGTTCAACAAATAATTACTATATCACAATTAGATACTGTTTTTAATATTTTCGATAGTGAACAGAACGCATTAAAAAATATAAAATGAAAAAATTTATTATACTTTCTACCATATTAATCTCAGTTTTATTCTCCTATTCACAATGTACACCAGATAGCATTTATGCAGATTCTACTTTTGGAGTTTGGCCAACACCTCAAACAAATTTTCCCTCTGGAGATATTGGAGTTCAATACTACGAAATTGTTAATTTCAAAGTTCCTAGAGATGCTGGTGCTATAGATTCTGCTGCTGCTGGAACTTACATTGATTCAATTGTACTAACATCAATTACAAATCTTCCTCCAGGACTTTCTTATGAGTGTGATAATTTATCATGTTCTTGGAGATACGATTCTTTAGGATGTGCCTCTTTAAGCGGAACACCCACAACAAACGGTTCCTATCAAATCTCGCTCGATGCAACAGTATGGACTCAGCTTTTTTTTACACCATTTCCGATTCCATATAGTTTTGATGGTTATGTTATCAATATAGGAAATACGGGAATTAATTTTATTGATATTGATGAGTCAATTTTAGAACTACAAAATGCGATCCCAAACCCATCAAATGAATTTACTAAAATTCAATTTACATCTCATAAATCCGAAAATATATCATTTCAAATTACCAATTTATTAGGTGAAGTTATTTACAGAGATAGATTATTATCAAACAGAGGGGTAAATAATATTTCTGTTAATACCCTAAATTTTTCAGAAGGTATATATATTTATTCCATTAATAATTCTACAACAAAGTCGTCTAAAAGACTTGTTGTTAATCACTAAAAAAAAACTTCTTATTTGTGAAGTTTGAATTAACCATCCTAGGATGTGGAGGTGCAATTCCAACTTTGGAGAGAAAACCAACCTCACAATATTTAAATATCCAAGACAGACATTTTCTTATTGACTGCGGAGAAGGTACACAAATACAACTTAGAAAATTTAATTGTAAGTTTTCTAAAATAGATCATATATTCATAAGCCATTTACATGGAGATCATTTCTTAGGTATTTTTGGTTATCTATCTTCCTTAAATTTATTGGGAAGAAATAACGATATACATATCTATGCACCAGAAAACTTAAACAACCTTCTAGAAGCTCACCATAGTATTTCTGGAAAAAAATTCAATTTTAATATTATTTTTAAATCCCTTAATTTTTCGAAATTTGAAAAAATTTTTAATGATAAAATTCTAGAAGTTTATTCCTTTCCTGTTAATCACTCTGTACCCACTTGTGGTTTTTTATTTAAAGAGAAATCAACGGAAAGAAGGATGATTAAAGAAAAAATTAAAGAATTAAAGCTTAATATTGAATCTATAAAAAAATTTAAAAACAGTGAAAATTGTACTGTTAATGGTAAATTTATTAATTATGAAGATGTTACTACTTTAGGGAATAAACCAAGATCATATGCTTATTGTGCAGATTCTCAATATGATGAAAATATTATTTCATATTTAAAAAACGTAGACTTAATATACCATGAATCCACTTTCTTAGAGGATAAAATTGATAAAGCAATTAAAACCAAACATTCCACAGCAAAACAAGCTGCAACAATAGCACTTAAAGCAAATGCAAAGCAATTAATAATAGGACATTTTTCAGCTAGGTATGATAGCGTAAATCAATTTCTGAATGAAGCTAATGAGGTGTTTAGTGAAACAATTACTGCATATGATGGCTATAATCATCAAATTAAAGTAGGAAATTGAATAATCTAAAATTAAAAATTACCGCTGATGGATCCTCAACTCTTTACCATGAGTCATTAGATGAGCACTATCACTCTGTTCATGGTGCAAGTCAAGAGTCTTTACATGTTTTTATTAAAATGGGTCTGTCGTATTATATTAAATCCAATCCTCATAATAAAAAGTTATCGATATTGGAACTAGGTTTTGGAACAGGTCTTAACTGTATTCTATCATTAATTCATAAAAATAAAACAGAAAAAATAATTTGTTATAACAGCATTGAAACCAATATTTTGAATTTTGAAACTTTAAAAAAATTAAAATTTAATTTATCTGAAAGTGATTTGATGTTATTTAAAAAAATTCATCATTTAAATTGGGAACAAAAACATGAAGTTGGAGATGATTTTTTCTTGTCTAAATTTAATATTGATTTCCAATCTTTTAAAAGTAATAGTTCTTATGATATTATTTTTTTTGATGCTTTTGCGCCAAGAAAACAACCTGAACTTTGGACTGTTGATGTTTTTAAAAAAGTATATAATTTGACCAATAAAAATGGTGTTTTAGTTACTTACTGTGCCAAAGGGCAAGTGAGAAGAGATTTAGAAAGTGTAGGTTTTAAAGTGGAAAGACTTCAAGGTCCACCAGGCAAAAGAGAAATGTTAAGAGCCCAAAAAATAATTTAGATTTATGATTTTTAGTTACACAATTATTCTAATAATATTCACATCATTAATATCTATTTTATCTTTTAATAATGAGGTTTTAAAAAATAATTTAGTTTTTTCTCCTTTTCAATATACTTCTAATAAAAAATGGTGGATTGTTTTAACACATGGTTTTATACATGCTGATTTTCTTCATCTATTCTTCAATATGTATGTGCTGTATATTTTTGGACCATCCTTAGAAAATTATTTTATAATATCTTCAGAAATTGGTTGGATATACTATTTAACTTTTTATGTATTAGGAATAATATTTTCAACACTTCCTTCAATATTTAAACATAGTAATAATCCACAATACAGAAGTTTAGGTGCTTCAGGGGCAGTATCTTCTGTAGTATTCGCCTATATTGTTATTTTTCCACTTAGAGAATTGGGCCTTATTTTAATTCCAGGTTTATTTTTACCTGGTTTCATTTTTGGTGTTTTATATTTATTAGCAGAGCACTATTTAAGTAAGAAACAATACTCTAACATTGCCCACGATGCCCATATAAGTGGTTCTTTATTTGGTATATTTTTTATTATAATTTATGATTTTAACAATCTTTTAATCTTTATTCAAAAAATCATCTATTATTTTCAAAATTTTTAATTTAACTATGAATAAAATTATTTTTAATGGTGAAATATTATATGAAGAAAATCTGATTTTTACACAGCTTAAAAGAGCTGTAAATTTTGGAGATGGTTTTTTTGAAACTATTCGTGTTATAAATGGAACTGAAATGTTTTTAGAAGATCATTTTACTAGAATAATAACAGGTTTAAATTTTTTAAAAATAGATTATCCTAGATCTTTTAATTTAAGTTCATTAAAAAATGACATTCATTCACTTCTTAAAATCAATAAAATAAATGAGGGTGGTAAAATAAAAGTATATTTTTTTAGAGGCGGTTTAGGGACATACAAACCAACAAAGAATAATATTAGCTATATAGTTGAAACAACTAATTTAAACTCAAACCTATATGAACTAAATACAAAAGGCCATTTAGTAAGTGTTTTTAAAGATTATAAAAAACAAATTAATTCTTTATCTTCATTCAAAACATCTAACTCTTTATTATATGTTCTTGCTTCTATATTTGCAGAACAAAACAACTATAATGATTCATTAATTTTGAATGAAAATAGCAATATTATTGAATCTTCTAATTCGAATATTTTTTTGTGGCTCAATCAAAAAATCATAACTCCACCGTTAAGTAGTGGTTGTATTGCAGGGATAATGAGAAAAGTAATTATCAATATATTGATTGAATTAAACATTGAAATTGTAGAAAGAGATATTACACAAAAGAATTTAGAAATGTCCAATGAAATTTTTTTAACTAATGTTATAAGTGGTATTACTTGGGTAGGAGGTTTTAAGCATATAAGATATTACAATACCCTTAGCAAAAAAATTACTAAAAAACTAAATGAGAATTTAATTGTCGATGGGGTTTAAAGGAAAGTTGGAGATGGCTTTCATTCTACCTCCTCTTTTATTGAGCACATCTTTCCATAAATCAATTTTATTTTCTGAAAATACATCTTCTTTCATAAGACTTAAGGCAATCCAAGAATTAGCTTTAAATTCTGTATTTAATTGGTTTTCTGTCCATCCTGCATATCCAAGAAAGAATTTAATTTTACTTGTATCTATAATTCCCATATTTATAAATTCAATTATTTGATTAAAGTCACCACTTGTCCATATGTTCTCACAAATCTTAACAGAGTTTTCTATTAAATCACCTAACTGATGTAAAAAAAATAAATTAGATGAATGGACTGGACCTCCATAAAAAACTGATAAGTCTTTAACTTCAATATCAGGAACTAAATCTTCCAGCTTAATGTCCAATTGGTTATTTAAAATAAAACCATAGGAACCATCTTTATTATGTTCGCAAATTAATATTACTGATCTTCCGAAATGATCATCTTGCATAAATGGCTCAGCAAGAATCAAGTTTCCTTTTTGGGGTTTTTGATTATTTATTTTACTAATGTTAGAAAAGGAGATATCCATTCCCTTAAATTATAAAAAAATATATAAATAGAAAATATTTGTTTGTCTTTAATGTATGGCCGATCGCCAAGGAAGGGATGACGAAACCTCTGCTTCTCTTTGAAGAATAATTTCAGTTCTATTATTTACAGTTTCACTATCGAAATAAACTTTAGCCATTTTAATAAAAGAATCTATATGTTCTAGTTCTTGTTTATGAAGATTTAAATAAAATTTTGAAATCTTCTCATCTTGAACTACTTCACCTATTAATTTAAAGCGTTCTGAACCTCTTAATTCAGCAATTGATGCAATTATTAACCTGTCCATAAAGAGTTCGTCAGAATCAGACCTTATTATGGACATTAGTCCTTTTATATAAGGATCCTTTTGAAAAACACCGTTAAGTTGATGACCTCTATATCTAATTAATTGGTAAACCTGTTTAAAATGAAGTAATTCTTCTACTGATATTTGAATTAATTCATCAATAATTTCAGTTCTATTTGGGTATTTGGCAATTAATGATAAGCACATATTAGCAACTTTTCTCTCAGCGTCAGCATGATCTTGTAAAAATGAGTCAATATCATTTACAGCTTGTTCGGCCCATTCAATAGGTGTAGTATATTTTAATTTCATTTTAAATTCTTTTCCAAAAATAGGGTGTAAATATTAAGCAAACAGTAAATAACTCAAGTCTTCCCATTAACATTAGTAAAGATAATATCCATTTACCTAATAATGGTATATTGTCAAAAGAATGGGAGGGACCAACTTTGGCAATTCCTGGACCAACATTTCCAACTGCTGAAGCAACTGCACTTACAGAAGTTAAAAAGTCAACTCCCAAAGCTGTTAACAAAATAGAGCCTAAAGTGAAAATAAATAAATAAAGAAAAATAAATGCCAAAAGGTTATAAATTATTTGAGTTGATATGGCTGATCCATTCAACATTACTGGAATAACAGCTTTGGGATGTAATCTTCTCTTAAATTCTAATAAGCCATTTTTTATAATAATAATAATTCTAACAATTTTTATTCCTCCACTTGTACTTCCAGCAGAAGCACCAGAGAAAAGAAATAAAAAGAAAATAAAAGCCATAAAATAACCCCATGTAGTATAGTCAGCAGTAGCATAACCTGTTGTAGTAATGATAGATACAACCTGAAAACTTACTTTTCTAAAGGCATTAATAAAACTTATATTATTAGAACAGTATAGTAAAAGAGTTAGAAAAAATATAATAGAAATAATAGATGTTAAGTACCATTTAAATTCATCATTTTTTAAAATTTTACTAAATTTCATTTTCAAACCAAAATAAATAAGAGTAAAATTGGTTCCTGCTAAAAACATAAATATTACAATTACAGCTTCAACCCAAGGGTTTTGAAAAGCTTCAATACTGGCTTGTTTAGTAGAGAATCCCCCTGTTGAAGTAGTAGTTAAAGAATGGTTAATAGCATCAAAAAAATCTAATCCAAAAAACATTAAAACAACAGTTTCTAATGTGGTAAGTCCTAAATAAATAATCCATAATCTTTTAGCAGTTTCCTTTATTCTTGGATGGATTTTATCTTTTGTAGGTCCTGGAGCTTCAGCAATAAAAAGTTCCATTCCTCCAATTCCTAAAAGGGGCAGAATTGCAATAGTTAATACTATAATACCCATACCACCAATCCACTGAGTCATACTCCTCCAAAAAAGAATACTTTTTGGGAGTGATTCTATATCGTTAAGAATGGTCGAACCAGTTGTGGTAAAGCCAGACATAGTTTCAAAAAAAGCATTGGTAATTGAGGGAATACTTCCTGAAATAAGATAGGGGAGACTGCCAAAAACTGTCATAAAAAGCCAACCAAGAACAACTATAAGATATCCATCTCTTTTTTTGATTTCAGAATTTTTATCTTTTTTAGAAATTAATCGCATAAAGAACCCAATAGAAATAGTAAATCCACTACAAAACAAAAAAACCAAATGTAGATTTTCTTTTAAGTCATAAACAATTGAAAACGGTATACAACTCAACATCAAAAAACCATTGAGTAGAATAAGGGTTCCAATAACGTATATTATTACTGCACCGTTGAATAAACCTTTTGTCTTATTGGAAGAATTTTTCAATTTCTTTAATAGATTCTGTTAGGGAAAATACGATTGTCTTATCATCTTCTATAAGCTGAAAATCACCAAACGGAATAATAGGAATTCCATTTCTTATAATTCCTGCAATATTGGAATCTTTAGGGAAATTAAGTTTATTGATAGGTTTCTGGGTAATTTTAGTATTAGGTTTTACAATAAACTCAATAATTTCAGCATTGGTTCCGTGTAAATTTGTTACAGAAGAAACATTTCCTTTCCTTACAAACTTGAAAATTTTATCTGCAGCGATAATTTTTTTATTGATAATTGTATCAACTCCAATGGATTGTGAAAGGTTTATATAATCAAAGTTTTCAATTCTTGCTATGGTTTTTTTAATACCATGATTTTTACCTACGAGGGAAGTCATCACATTCATTTCTGAATTTGCAGTAACAGAAATTAATGCATCCATTTGGTCTAAACCTTCTTCTTCAAGAATTTTAACATCGTGACCATTTATATTAACGACCAATGTTTTTTTAAGGACACTTGCAATTTGTTCGCATTTAGCTTTATCTTTTTCTACTAAAGTTATATGGTAGTTTTTTTCTAGAAGTTTAGCAATATTTAATCCTATTCTACTTCCACCAATAATCATTACGTCTTTTATTTCAATAGTTGTTTTACCACATAATTTAATAATATTTTCAATAGATTCAGTAAGAGATATGAAGTAAACTATATCATTTTCTTTTAAAATAGTTTCTCCATCAACTAATAAGGTTAAGTCATTTCTATGTAAAGCAAGTGGTTTAAAACTTAGGTTGGGGTTTAAATCTGCACTTTCTCTAACAGATTTATCAATTAAAATTGAATTTTTGGAAAGCGAAATCCCAAATACTGTAAGCTTTCCATTTTCAAACTCAATATCATCTGTAAAAGCAGCTTGATTTATTAATCTTTCAATTTCTAATGTAGCTAAATGTGTAGGTGATATAAGCGTATCTATCCCTAAATCATTGTAAAAATGTTCTCTATTTTCTCTGATAATATTATCATCATTAATTCTTGCTATAGTATGCTTAGCACCCAACTTTTTACCTAAAATACATATAAGCATATTAGTTTCTTCACTTGAAGTAACAGCGATTAATAAATCACAGGTGCTTATAAGCTTCTGCTCCATTATTTCAACTGATTTAGCATCACCAGCTATTGTAAAAACATCAATTTGAGAAGAAATAGTATTTAGTCTTTCTTCGTTTTCATCAAGGAGATAAATGTCATGGGATTCTGAGGATAATAATTTAGCAAGATGTGAACCTACGTCTCCAGCACCAGCAATAATAATCTTCATTTATTAATTTTTAACAAATATATAAGTCTTTAATTATACTAGGTAAGTTATTTGTTTTTTTACTTTTGTCGTAAATTAAATATATGTCAGATATAAGATTTGGAACTGATGGGTGGCGTGCAATAATTGCCAAAGACTTTACGGTTGAAAATGTTTCTAGAGTTGCTTATGCTACTGCAGAGTGGACTTTGAAAAATTTTAAAAAACCCTCAGTTGTAATCGGACATGATTGTAGGTTTGGTGGGAAATTATTTGTAGAAACTGCTGTTAAAGTTTTTGTTTCAAAGGGAATCAAAGTTCATTTAGCCAATACTTTTATATCTACCCCTATGATTTCAATGGGAGTTAAAGAATTAAAAGCATCTATTGGAGTAGTAATCACTGCAAGTCACAATCCTCCTGAATATAATGGTTACAAACTAAAAGGTTATTTTGGTGGTCCTTTAAGTTCTGAAAAAGTGGAAGAAGTAGAAAGCCTAATTCCTTCTGAAGATAAAATTTATTTAAATCAAGTTGATATTAACATTCAAATAAAGAAAGGCAATATTAATATGGTAGACTTAGAACAAATGTATTTAGATAGAGTAAAGTCATCATTTGATTTAGAGGCTATTAAAAATTCGGGTTTGAATTTTGCATATGATGCTATGTACGGAGCTGGTCAGAATGTCATGAAAAAACTTTTTCCTAATATGACCTTTTTACATTGCGAATATAACCCTTCCTTCAATAATCAGGCTCCTGAGCCCATAGACAAAAATTTATTAGAATTTTCTAATTTAATTAAGAAAAGTGAAAATATTGCAGCAGGTTTAGCTACTGATGGCGATGCTGACAGGATAGGACTTTACAATTCTAAGGGAGAATTTGTAGATTCTCATCACATAATTCTGTTATTACTGTTATATCTACATAAATATAAAAATCTTAAAGGTAAAGTAGTGGTTGCTGCATCAACAACTCCTAGAGTAGTAAAACTTGCAGAAAAATGGGGATTAGATCACGATACCGTTAAAGTAGGATTTAAATACATTGCTGGACAAATGGTTACTCAAGACGTTTTAATAGGCGGTGAAGAATCTGGAGGAATTGCTATTAAAGGTCACATTCCTGAAAGAGATGGTATTTGGATGGGTCTAGTATTATTTGAGTATATGGCTAAATCCGGAAAAACTCTTGATGAATTGATTAAAGAAGTTTACGATTTGGTAGGAGAGTTTAAATATTGTAGAGATGATTTGCATATTGACGAGAAGCTTAAAAATTCTATTGTTAAAAAATGTAACAATGACGAGTTCAGTTCATTTGGTGAATTCAATGTAATAAAGGTAGACAAAACCGATGGTTTTAAATTTATTCTTAGTGATGATCAATGGTTGATGATTAGACCATCAGGAACAGAACCTGTACTTAGATGTTATGCTGAATCGAAAGACTTAGATGGAGCAAAAGCAATTTTAGCAGCATGTAAAACCGCTATTGGCGTCAAAGAAGACTAAAAATTATAAACCTTTTCTTTCTCAGGGTGTTTTACTGTAAAACTAATTTTTTTAACAATAATTTCATCAGGATTTAATATTAAATTCCATTTTAATTTTCCTTTGTTTTTCGAATAAATAGCATCAGAACTTTCTACAAGTAGTACATCTATAGCTTTTTGATTAGAAACAGGTATTTGGTCTACTAAAACTAAATTAACTATTTTGTTTTTATTGTTTTTGATTGTGATTTTATAAGACTTTTCAATCTTTAGATTGTCACCAACTTTACTTTCAGAACTTAACTTAGTTTCTAAAATTCTTTCCACAATAATGGCAATATCTCTACTAAGAGAAATATCTACTGTTTTTTTGGTTGAAAATGGGTCTAAATAAGTAGCCCCAATAGACCTTCCCATAAAATATACTTGAGCATTTCCGGGCAATAAATTCTTTTTGTTTAATTGCTCAAAATGACACATTAAAAATACATCATTATCAACTTTTGGATAGCAGTAATAGTCATAGTTAGCTTCTAAATTCAATTGTTGAATTTCAATAAACATAGAAGACTTTTGAGAAGGTATAGAGTAGGGAAGAGATATATTGTATTTAATTTGAGTCCCGCTATAATCAACAGTTGTAAATTCAGAACTTGAAACAGAATTTTCGTTAGGTTCATCTTCACTAATAACTGTTTTTAATTGCATTGCTTTTTTATCTTCATTTTTAAAGCTATTATCTTTTCTGTAATTCGTATTTCTAATATACTGTGGGCTAAATTGAGGAGCAATATTAGATTTATTTAATTTCCCTGTTGATAAAGACAATTTTATATTATACCATTCTTCATTTGTATTTTGATACACTTTGGACTTATAAGTTAATCTAATGGGGTTATCTATTTCGTCAACTCTTAAATCATAGTAAGGAATCCAACCTGCTTGCATGGTATTGTAATTTAAGTCATAGTTGAATTGTGCGTCTTTGGGACAAGTTAATTGAATAACGACATCACTAGTTTGATTTTTAGAACTTGATTTAATAGTATTTAATTGCTTTTCAAGTGATTTTTTAATCTTTTTTAAATTAAATAAATCTTGGTTTATAGACGAAATATTCATTTGTATTTCTCTCATTTTTTCATTAAAGTAATCCGTTAAATCCATAAGATCATCTATAATAAACTCTCCGGATGTTTTAAGAACAGACTTGTTTTGATCAAATAAATCTTTTTCCTGATTATTAACTTCAAGATTAACATTTTTCATTCTAATGGAATCATTAATTTTTTGAATACTATCTTCAAGAAATAGAACTTTACTATTATTATGGGTATTGCCTAAAAAATTTAGTTCCTTACTAACAGAGTTGATAATAACATCTTTTGATTTTATATTAAACTGTATAGATTCACTTATTAAACTTGGTGATAGATTAGAAATAAATACTTTATTAGTACCTTTTTTCAAGTTAATAACACCATTTCTATATACAGTTGCACCATTATTATAAATTACAACATTGTCTATTTTAGAAATGGTTTTAATTATATTACTATTAAATTGAGCATTTGAACCAATAAATATTATGTTTAAGAAAATGATTATGAATACGTAATAGATCTTTTTCATTTATTTTATTTTTACAAACATAGTTCAAAATTAATGCCAAAAAATTAATATTCATTATCTTAGCAGTATGAATTCACCTTTAATTTTAATAACTAATGACGATGGATACCAATCTAAAGGAATCCAGTCTTTGATTAATGCAGTAAAAGATTTAGGTGAAATAATGATAGTTGCTCCGGATGGTCCTCAATCTGGAATGGGACATGCTATTACGGTTAACTATCCTGTAAGGTGTAATACAACAAATATTTATGGTTCTCTAAATGCATATTGTTGTTCAGGAACTCCTGTAGACTGTGTTAAAATGGGGATGTACTTATTAAATGGAAGAAGACCTGATATTATTTTATCAGGAATAAATCATGGTACTAATGTTAGTACAAATATTCTTTACTCTGGTACTATGGGTGCAGCAGTTGAAGGGGCTTTAGAAGAAATTCCAAGTATTGGGTTTTCATTAACAGATTCTAGCGAAAATCCTGATTTTTCTTACTCTGAGAAATTAGTTAGATTAATTACTCAAAAAGTTTTGGAAAATGGTATTAAAAAAGGTACTTGTTTAAACGTAAATATTCCAAATGTAACAGAAAGTAAAATAAAAGGAATAAAAGTTTGTAGACAAGGAAGAGCTTTTTGGAAAGATAATTTTGATAAAAGAAAAGATCCTTCTGGAAAAAATTATTATTGGCTTACTGGTTCTTTTAGTTCAAAGGAATCTGATCAAAATACAGATATTAATTACTTAGAAAATAATTTTGTAACAATTGTTCCTACTCAATACGATATGACATGTCATAACTCAATAACGGAACTTAATAAATGGGAATTATAATGAAAAAAAAGTGGTATTTCAAATATAATAAGGTGAAGTTTGGTTTTATAGCAGGTTTAATTTTACCTATTATAGGGTTTTTTATAGGTTTTTTAGCTAAAGGTGGCAGTCTATCTTTTTCTACATTTTGGCAAATCTTTACCCAAAATCATGATTTAGTTTATAGATCGGATTTAAAAAGTATTTATCAGGATACTAGACAAAGTACTTTAATGTTTTGTCTTTTAGCCAATATGTTGGCATTTTACTTTTCTTTTTTCATGTTTAAAACTGATCTTTTTTCAAGAGGATTAGTTAGTATTACTCTAATACTAGCTGCTATTTCATTTCTTTTTATCTATTAATGAAATATTACATTATAGCAGGTGAAGCATCTGGGGATTTATATGGTTCAAAACTCATAAAAGAAATTCTAAAAATTGATACCAATGCAGAAATAATGGCTTGGGGGGGTGACTTAATGAAAAAGGAAGGGGCAACCTTAGTTAGACATTATAAGAACCATAATTATATGGGTTTTTTAGAAGTGATTTTAAACTTGAAAACAATATTAAAAAATATTAAATTTTGTAAATCTGATATTGAAAATTTTAAACCAGATGCTCTAATACTTATTGATTTCCCAGGGTTTAATATGCGTATTGCCAAATATTTTTATAAAAGTTCCTTCCCTGTTATGTATTATATTGCTCCTCAGGTTTGGGCATGGAAGGAGAATAGAGTAGAGGCTATTAAAAAATATGTTGATGAACTTTATGTAATTCTCCCTTTTGAAAAAGCCTTTTTTAAGAAACATGGTATTCAAGCTAAATACTTTGGTCATCCACTTTTAGAACATGTATTGAACTTTCAAAACAAATCAGCTTCTAAAAAAACAGATTTTTTTGAAAAATATAATTTAGATAAAAATAAGAATATTACCTCATTAATACCAGGGAGTAGGAGGCAAGAAATTATTAAAAAGCTTCCAATTATGTTAAAGTCAGCTTGTTCTTACAATAATGATAATATAGTTATTGCAGCAATGAATAATTTTAAAACCCTATATCAAGAATTAACAACTGATTATAACGTGAAAGTTATTTATGACGATACTTATAATTTATTAAACAATTCAAAAGTTGCATTAGTTACTTCAGGAACTGCCACTTTAGAGACAGCTTTTTTCCAAGTTCCTCAAGTAGTATGTTATAAAAGTAGTTGGATTTCTTATTTAATAGCAAAATCTTTTATAAAAGTAAAATACATTTCTCTTGTAAATCTAATTCTCAATAAAAAGATTGTTAAAGAATTGATTCAGAGTGATTTAAACATAGAAATATTAAGTAATGAGTTATGTAATTTAGACGATATGAGTTATTCTAATAATATTAAAAAACAATATACAGATTTGCTTGAAATGTGTTCTGGTATAAATGTTTCTAAAAATATTGCAATTAGTATGTTAAAAACTATAGAAACATTTTAAAACAAACTCTTAATTATCTTATAATTTTGATCCGTTATTATTTTTTAATGAAAAACTTACTGTTTTCAATTTTATTTGTTATCCCTTTTTTAAGCTATTCAATTGACTTTAAAATCGGAATCTTAAGAAATGTTAAGCTCAAAAAAGTTTCAATTTCTGTTAACGATGTTAGCTTTTCTTTATCATCAGCTAATAATATTTTATCAAGGAGGATAAGTTCTGAAAATCAATTAATGGTTGAATATAGTAGTGGAAAAATATCTCTTTCTATTGATGAAAAATTTATCGGAAGATTTGATACTTTAAAATTATCCAATTTGACTAAGGACACCTGCATATTTAATATCAAATCAAATATCCCTAATTTAAAAACTCGTTCTTACTATGATGATTTAATTATTTTCCCTCAGTCAAATGCAATAACTCTGGTTAATTTAATAGATTTTGAAAAGTATATTATTGGAGTATTAGAATCTGAAGTAGGAGTTGGCCAAAGTGAAGATTTTTACAAAGTTCATGCAATTATAAGTAGGACATATGCGCTTCAAAATAAATATAAATTTATTCACCAAGGGTTTTATTTGACAGATTTGGTTAACTGTCAGGTTTACAAGGGGAAAATGTATGAAAATTCAACAATAATTAATGCTATTAGGAAAACTGAAAGTTTAATTTTAGTGGATGAAAATATGGATTACATAACTGCTTCGTATTTTTCTAATAGTGGAGGTCAAACCAATAATGTAGAAGATGTTTGGAGTAAACCATTACCTTATTTGCGAAGTATTCACGATCCGTATTCTAAAGGTGGTTTAAACTATTTTTGGGAAAAAAGAATTCCAAAATCCAAATGGCTTAATTATCTTAAGTCAAATTTTCAGTATCCTGTTAATGATAGCAAAGCGTTGAAAGCGGCTTTAAATTTTAAGCAAGATATCCGCCATAAATATTTAGTAGATTGGGTATATCAAATACCATTAACTAAAGTTAGAAAAGACTGGAAATTAAAAAGTACATATTTTTCAATTTATGATAATGGTGAATATTTGTCTTTTAAAGGAAAAGGGTTTGGACATGGTGTAGGTTTATCACAAGAAGGCGCTATGAGAATGATAGAACTTGGGTTTGACTTTTTAGAAGTTCTTAGATTTTATTATACAGATGTTCATCTTATAAATATGAAACTAAGAGATTTTTATACAGTAGACTAGAACTACAAACAGAACTTGGTTAACATAATATTAATTATAGGACAAATAAGATAAGTTTATTATATTCGTACAGAACACATATATTAAGTAATTACAATAGTTAATTGTTTAATACATAAGTACTTATATAATTAGAACTTTTAAAATTGATATTAAAACTAAGTCAGACATCTCGTCGGACAACTTGCATTACTACATTGCTTTGTCGCGTAATGAAATCTTTCACTTTACTAATTATAGACAAGCTTTAAAGTTTAAAACTCAATTAGAAACCTTTTATACACAGCATATAATCCTTTTAAATGAATTTATGTGTAAAATCTATGGATTATACAGACATTACTACTTATCGTTGAATTCTGCGCAAATCTCAGCGATTAACGATTTATTCGATAATTTGAATTTTAACTTAGATTATATTACATCTGATTTAATCACAACTAATTCAAATCATTTCAAATACAATAGATTTGAAAGCATTTATGATTCTATGTACACAATTTGTTCGTATATGCTTAAAAAAGCTGTTAGATTAAAGGATACTAACCAGAAATTTAGAATTAAAGCAATGCAAAGTCATTTGTTTTATATTAAAGATCAATCTAAATCTTTTAATGAAAAGTATTTAAAGTTATACTTTAATGATAAATCTGTTAAAGTGCTTAAAATGGAGAGAAAAGTATCTTAGAATTTTAACTTACTACTACCCTTTTAAATTTATATAACGGTTTAGCTAAACTGCGTTTTAATGCTTTTTGTGCTTTGTTGGCATTCGTTATTTTTTTTTTAGGGCAAGGGATCCTGTAACCCAATCAATAACTGATAAATTGATATGATTGATTTTGATGTTATAGTAGTTAAGTACTATTGCTAATATTAAACTTGCTATCATTACGAAAAGTGACCATCCTGCTAAATAATTACAAAATACAACAATATAAAACAGTGTTGTTGTAATAATTGAACGCATCGCAATCTGGTATATTTGATTTATATTTCGTCTAAAACCTTGATATTCGATTTTAACAAATAAATCACCAAATGTCATATTCTTCAAAATGCCTAGAGTAGAAATATTAAGGAAAATGTGTCCAGCCCATATACTAACAACTATCACTAGCGTGTTATTAATTGTGAAGGCATTAAGAACAACAAAATGGAAAAAAAGATAGCTCATATAAAATGTGATCACCAAAGATGTCACTCTCCTAAAAAATAATCTAGGATTATTTTCAGATATCATTTCAGTTATAAAACCATATTTCTTATAATAATTTATCATTTTTTTTCTTGCTTACAACTTCATTTCAGCTTTTATATATGCTTTATTATTTTTTTGATAAATATCAGGTCAAGATTATTTTAAAAGTCTCTTCAGGTCTTATTTTTTCTAATGGATGCTAACGGTTAGTATATGAAGCGTAGCATCCCGCAGGGTGCTATGATTTCATATACATTGTTGTAGCCAGTTTTTATTCTTTATTCGATTTAAATATTTTTTCAAACGCATTATAGACCGCAACGTGTAGTGCGTCTCCGTGTGTTTTGTCTTTCAAAAATTCATAAAATAAATTAGTGTTCTGCTTTTTATTCTTCTCCAGTTTATCAAACAGTTCTTTTGCTGTTCGTTCCATCACCTCTCCTTCTTTTCCTCCTGCAATAAATATTGATTTCGTAGAGTCATAAGGTTTTGGTTGTCTATCCATTAACTTTTCATCATCCCACCATAAACTTGGACTAACGATAATGAAGTTGTCAAAAAGTTCTGGTTTTTCAAATAGAATTTCTGTTACTAATAATCCGCCTAATGATTGTCCAATAATAGTTTTAATGCCGGCTGTTCTGTATGTAGAATCAATAAATGGCTGTAGTTCATTTTTCAAAAAACTAATGAATTTTTCTGATTGTCCAGAGGTCGGAAATTCTTTTTGGTCAAGTTCATTTTTAGATGGATATGTAAAATCTCTTTTTCTATCTACATTTCCTATTCCGACAACAATGGATTCAGGAATCATATTAATCCAAGAAAAAGATCCGAATTGAACAATTCCTGATATATGTATAAAGTCTTCATTTCTTGAGCCATCCAGTAAATAAATCACAGGGTATGTTTTTGAACTATCTGCCGAATAACTTGAAGGCAAGTAAATATTTAACTCTCTTGTCTCATCTAATACTTTTGATTTGATATTAACTGTTTTACCTATAGAAAAATCAGTTTCGCTAATTTTTTCGGGCAATTCTTGTCCTAACAACAGATTAGTTAAGAATATTAATGTCATACTTAAAATCGTATGTTTCATATCTAGTTTTTCTAATTGGCTACAACGTTCTGTGTATGGGGCGTTGCTGACCAAAGGGAGGCTATGACCTATACACCTTGTTCTCTACAGGCTTTTATTTCCTAATTTAAAAGTCAAACCTCCTCTGATTATTAATCCCTTATTTAATTGTTCTCCAATTGCGTATCCTGTTGATTTATATCCTACTTGAAGTGTAAACCCATAAAGGTTTTTGTCTTTGCTAATGTCATAATTAACAGTAGATATAAATTGACCTCCAAAGCCCTCATATGCTATAAGTTTGTCATTTTGATAAAACTCAATATTTGGTTGATTCCAAATTTGTCCTGATAAATTAAATGATAGATTATCGGATGATTTTAGATTCCAAATATTTGCTACGACTCGCCATGAGTTGGGTAAATTTGGGTCTGAATGACTAAAACTAAACAGCATTAATTTAGAATTTAACTTAAAGTAATTTTGATATACCAATTCTGGACCATAAGGAGTGTATTCAAATCTAAACCTTGGCAAATATTTAAGTCTATTGCTCAGTTTTATCATTCCTATTCTGGAGCTATGTCTACCTTTAACGATATAATCGTAAAAGACAGACTTGAAGGCGTAAAAATTTATGGGATCAGTCAATAGAGCAATGAATGAATAAGTTCGCATTTTCTCGCGAGTAAGTAATTCAGCACCATATAGCTGATTTATGTTTTGTCTGTATTGTATCGGGTCAGCAGCTGGATTAGTAACAAAGGCTGTGTAGCCTGGCATATCATTGCTTCCATATAGATAGGCAAGGCCAAAATTGTAATTGAATCTTTCATCTAACAATATGTTCTTACGCATTACATCGGTTAAAACAAGATTAGTTTCAGAACCACCTAGACGATACATTAATTCTTGTTGTATGGTAAAATTTTGAGGGTAAGTGGAATTTATGTAGGAGAATTCATTGGTGAAAGGTGGAGGCATATTGTAAACAATTTTATCAATAGAACCACCTGCCTCTAGCATTCTATATCCATGACCAAATCTTTCATGATTCATTGTCATTGCATAATCAGTTATTAGATAATTGCTTAAGAATAGTTTACTAAAGCGGAAAATAGGGTTAATCACTTTAGCGAAATTATTTTCAGTTTTGATTATTTTTTTTGGGATGAACAATGAGTCTGCATAATCGAGTAAATGAAAACCTGCATTAATATTTTCTCCGGCAAAATTCTGTCCTAATTGTTTTTCATAGATTATATTATATCTGGATTGTGCTTTACCTAAAACAGTAATAAGCGATAAGAATATGGTTATAATTAATTTTATTTTCATTAGTAGCTTATAGAGAACGAGGGGATAAACGTATTACGTTTATTTCCCTTATCTCAAATATAATTTTTTAAACCCATAAACAAAAGAGAAAAAGAAAAACCGAAAAAAAGAAAAAGAGAAAGTTCTTAATTCATTTTATTTAGGAATGGTTGTCAAGTTTTTTTGGAAAAATACTAGCTAAGAGTCTGGAGATTTTTTCAAAAACTTGCATGAACTTTACAATTAATGACTAAATAAAATAGTTTGGCTTTCAATTTTTTGTCTACCACTACTCCAATTCTAGCTTGGGGTTTTTACAGTAACACCCCCAGCCTAGTCCAATCTCTGGACTCTTTTACGACACTTTATTCGACCTAATGTCTTGGATAAGAAGCTCTTAGCTCTCTTTCCCTCAAAAAATAAAAAATATTGTTTTTTTTTAGTAGGTTTTTTGTCCTATTTCTGTGTCGGCAAAAACGTCTAGACACTTTTGCCAAAACAGTCTAAATACATCTGTTAAGTATGGTTTACATGTTATTAATTATAGGACAAATAAGCATGAAGATTTTTATCTCATCTACTAGTTTAGTTTTTCCAATGGGGAGATGATTTACTGAGGGTCCGTAAATATTATTATCTAGCAATCAAGAGTGAGGAGAACTTTAAGGAGTTTGAAAATATTTTAGTTAAATACAGTAACCCGGACAATACTATTCTAGGATATATTGGCATGTCGTTCATGTTGAAAGCTAAATATGCTTGGCTTCCAAACTATAAAATGAAGTATTTTACAAAAGGGAAGAACTTATTGGAATTAGCCATATCAAAAGATCCAAACAATGTAGAGCTAAAATTTATGAGGTTTTGCCTTCAGAATGAGACTCCTAGCTTTCTATCTTATAAAATGAATTTGGCAAAGGATAAGAACTTTTTGATTAAATCTATCTCTTCCATAAAAGATAATGACTTGAAACAAAAGATTTATAGTTATATGTTAGAAAATAAAATTAAACTAACTGATATAGAGTTGAATAGACTAAAAAATAATAAATAAATTATGCTTTGAGACGGTTCTAATACGAATGCTGTTTGAGCTTTTTTTCAAAAACTTGCATGAACTTTACAATTAATGAGTAAATAAAATAGTTTGGCTTTCAATTTTATGTCTACTACTACTCTATTAATTCAATATTTTTTATTGTAATTGATTTAACTTGTTTTTTAACCTTTCTTCATCATTACTTTCATTTGTTTTAAAACGTAAAAGAGGTAATTTATATTTATTTAAATTTAGTGTTTAAAAATATATTTACTCAATAACTTTACTTATTTAATAAAGTAGCTAAATTCATACTCATCATCATATTCTTTCCAGAAAAGTAAATATAACACCCATTTTTTGAAATACGAAAACTGTAAAAACCTCCCTCACTTACTTTTTTCCAATTCTCTGCTAAATCTTCACTAAAATATATACCTGTGGTACTAGATGCTACTATATTTTTGGTTTTGGGGACAAATTGAATACAACTTATGTATCCAGGATTATTCTCTTTAATTTGACAACTAATTCCACCATCAAAAGTAATAGCCATAGCATTTCCTGTATTTTTTTTTAATGACCAATCACCACCAGCAATTATCGCAGTATCTATAGATAAATTATCCATTGAGAAAATTCCAGTCATCTTTTCTCCTTGTATTATGGGTGTCTTATATTTTTCCCAACTTTTTCCATACTTACTACCTACCAATATATTGGCTTCTTTTCCGCCTGTTACCATAAAAACTAAATCACTTACCAAACTTACATTGGTGTTACTTGCTGCAAAAGCAGCTTCTCCTTCAACAGCTAATGGTAAAATTTTACACGATATTTTATTCCAAGTATCTCCACCATCTTTTGTTAAAATAACACTCATACAATTTTCTGTTGGATCACCAACTGCAATTCCATTTTCATCATCCCAAAACTGCATAGAATCGTAAAAAACTCTTTCTCCTTTTTCTTTATATACTAACTTGTAGTTAAGCGTCTTTTTATCTACTTTAAACAATAACGCAGGTGTACCTACAGTTAAAACAAATACAGAACTAGTAGTTAGAGAAATGGATCTAAATTCTAAACTAAACGTATCGTATTTAATTACACTCTCTTTCCATGTTTTTCCAAAATCATTGGTATATCCTATTTTATTCTTATTTCCTGCAAACCAGCAAGTTGAGTCGTTTTCCACTTCCAGTGCCCTAACAAAGCAATCTATCTCAACTACCTTTTTTCCTTGGTATTTATCTTCAGCCACTACCCTTTTATCAATACTTAATTGGGAAAAATAAGTGGATAAACTAAAAAGAAAAAATACTACTACTACTCTATTCATTTGTAAAATATAATTCAACTATTTTGACTCACAATTGACAGTATAATCTTTAACTAATTTAATCTCCAGCTAAGTATGTTCTTTAATATCTATTTGGAAAAATCCATTAATTTTTCAACTTTATCTTTGTTTTTTTTAGAAGTTAACCTTTCTAGTAACATAAATGCAACCTCTACAGCTGTGGAGGGTCCATTTGAAGTAATAAGGTGTTTTTCTGTTACTATAGGACTTACCTTAAAACTCACTCCATATTCTATTAACTCCTCTCTATATTCTTTGCTGTTATAAGTAGTTGCTTTTTTATTTTTTAAAACACCACTTTTCCCTAGTGGAAGCGCACCAACACAAACACTAGCAATTATTTTATTTTTAGAATTAAAACCGCGTATTAAATTCAAGAACTCATGACTGTAAGCGTCCTTATAATAACCATATTTTTTAAATCCACCTGGAACAACTAAAACATCAAAAGAATCAATATCAATTTCATTTATAAGATAATCAACGATAAATTTTTGTCCAAATGCACTATTTACTTGCTTTCTAAGGCCACAACTGTAAAGTTTGGTAGAATTATCACCTTCCTCTAAATTCCAGCCCATAACGTCTATAAATGCACTTGCTTCTAAAATTTCAAAGCCATTTGCCAACAATAAAAGTATTTTATGGTATTTCAAACTTATTATGGATTGGTATTAAAATTAAAATCTTACTACTATAATTTTTTTTCCATTTTAAATTTAAAATATAACTCTCTATTTTATAAAAAATATATATTTCAGATTGGAAATAAATTTAATGTGAAATAATAATACTATAAGTCTGTAAGAAATTCAAAACTCCAAGTTAAGTTATTATTTAATAAATCATGATAAAATAGTATGGCTTTATTATCATCAAACTTACTATTTAAACCTGATGCTAAAAAGTATATTCCTTCATCTGTAAGATGTTCAAATTTATTAGAATTAGTGCCTATATCCCCACCAATACAGAAAACTTCAATTCCTTTATTGATAACCTCAACTAATTTCGGATAAATTTCGGAATAGAAATTATTTGGATTTAAACAATAAAAACAGTTTCCTAAAACAGTATTGGAAACATCAGGAATTTGAGATTCTAGTAAATCATTATCATACATCCAAATTAATTTATGATGTAGAATGATTAAATGATTAGACTCTTGGATAGTATCTAAAACTTCTAATAAGAAATCTTTTTGAATATTAACAATATTACTAAGACTGTCTTGAGTATCTAAAACAATAAAAGTAATTCCGTTTTGAAAAGTAGTATAAAAAGACGGTCTTTTAGTATAATTTTCTATTCTTTTAATATCGTAATAATCATGGTTGCCTAGTGACCATAATGTATTTCTGTCCTGTATATTATAAATTCTGTTAACCCTATCCATAGTGATATTATTGGAGGACGTAGATAAGGCTAAATCACCACCCAACCACAACATGTCAAAACGATTAAAGTCTATATTTTCTACTTCAGGATTTGTGTAAAAATTACTATTTGTCCTAGTATGTGAAAGGTGTAAATAACATTTGTGAGGCCCTATTGTATTATCTTTATTACAAGAAATAAACAATAAAAAGATAGTAAAAAAAACACTAACCCTTATAATTATTAGACTATTATTTTGAAATAATTTATTCAATTTTTTTTAACTGCTTTAATTAAAAAATTACCATCATTTTCCGTATTTACTAACTCACCAGAATTTTTAGAATAACCAACATACTTTATCCACTTCATTTCAAATCCTGTTTCATTAAATAGGTTAATTATTTCATCCATTTCAAAGTAATGAAGAAAGGCAAATTCACTAAATCCTCTTTTTTTATAGAATACATCTCCTCTTTCATATCCATAATTACCTAGTTTATTTATTTCAAAAGCCTTTATAGCAAAAGGGCCCCATTCATTTGTATTATTTAAACTAAATAAGTCTATATATAATGGACATCCAATGTTCAAGTAAGTATTAATTTTTTTTAAGGATTTTATTCTTTTGTTACTATTAGCAATATGTCCAAAAGCATATAAAAAAGAAGCAGAATCAAACATTTCTCCAATCTGATCGTCATCATTTGCCCAATCTTGATGATAAGTTCTCAAGCCTCTTGAATTGGCAATTTTACACATTTCCTCACTTATCTCTACACCTACAACTTCATAATCTAAGCCACTAAGTTCTTTAATGCGAATTGCTCTTCTGCCAGTTCCAACTGCAATATCTAAATGTTTTAATATTTTATTTTCAGACATATCATTAGCTATTAACTGATCAACTTTATTTATATATGCTTTTCTGGAGGGTTGATTAAAATCCGAAAAATCATATTTTTGAGCTTGTTCACTGAAATAATTACTATTCATTCTGTTAATTTCTTCACTTTTTGGTTTAGGATAAATATTTTGAATTATATGAGATTTATCTTTATTTAAAGCTTCCAAAGAAATATAATTAAAAGCATTTTTAATTATACTTTTAAAGTGACTTTCATTGCTACTCCACTTAGCAGTTTTAGCACTTTTACTTAAAATTCCAATACTGCCAGTTTCAGTATTAAAAATCCTCATCCCATCAAAGCTTTCTATAGCCGGATAGTAAAAATGAAGTGTTATAGCTCTTTTTTCTTTGTTTCTATTTGCTATTTTATGAATTACGCCATCAGGTTCAGGCATAATCCCCTTTATTATATATCTCTCACTTTTAGTCTCAATAAGATTCCCATTACTTTCTTCATAAGAAATATTATCTAATTCTCCTTCTAACACGATAACATATCCAAAAAGTCCTTTGTGGTGATGAACACTACTTTCCACACCAGGTGGCCAGTTTATTAATACACATTCAAATGGATTTAGCTCTATGATATTTCTCCCATATTCACCAGACACTTCTGGATCTACAATATAATCTTGATAATTTAAACTTTTAATATTAATAGACTTCACAAAATAACCTAGTGATTCAAAATTTATTTGACTTGAAAAGTCCTTTATTTGATTTTTTATTTTTATCAATTAAATTATAATATATATTATTTGTGAAATGAAAATATCAAACTAAATTAATCATATTATTTAAGGTTTCTTAGACCTTCATATATAACTATACTTATAGCATTAGCTAAATTTAAACTTCTTACATGTCGACTATGAATAGGTATACTGTAAGATTTATCTGAATTATTTAAGAGTATTTCTTTAGATAACCCTACTGATTCTTTGCCGAATACAAAAAACATTTCATCCTTATAATCTATTGAGCAATAGTTGTTTTCTGCTAACGCAGATAAGTAGACCATGTTTGCTCCTTCATTCTTTAAAAAGAACTCTTCTGTATTTTCATAAATATTTAAATTGATATGTTTCCAATAATCTAAACCTGCTCTTTTCAGTCTTCTATCATCAATTTCAAAACCAAATGGTTTAACAAGGTGTAAAGTAGATCCTGATGCCAAACTTAATCGACCTATATTTCCAGTATTTGTTGGTATTTCTGGCTCTATAAGCACAATATTAAAGCCCATTATTTTTTTAGATATTTATCTACAAATTTAAGGGCATCTTTACAATACTTATCATCACCTTCTAGAGTCCATTTACCAGTTTTTTCTACATAATATTTAACAGTTTTCTCTACCACTTCTAAATACCCACCATATGAATTAAGCATAATATTTACCTCTTCCATATATTCATCATTATCTAATTCATTATGTTTTACCAAACTCCATAATCTATTAATACGTTTAGATTTTTCCTTGTATATTGGGCTAATAGTTTTATAAGCCATAAAAAATAAAGAAAGTGCTTTTGCTTCTGGTGATGGTTTTGGAGTATTTGTATTCATTTTTATTTTTTAAACTGTAGATAATAATCTTTGAATTGACATTTGAATAATTCTCTTATTATATTCTCTAGAATGAATTATATACTCATCAATTTCTGTTTCATCTAATTGCCCTACAACAATTCCTATTACTAAATTTTTAAGCTGAATGTTTTTAGATAATTGGTTATCAATGAATTGTATTTTCTTGCTTTTTTTTAAGTTATCCCAATCAGTGGCTAATTTTTTAATATAAATATTAAATATTTTAACTATTATATCGTGTTGCATTTTTAAAACTGGTCTTATTACCTTATTTTGAAATAACTCTTTCTCTAAGTGGATTTCAGATTTATTTTCAATATTTACTAAGGGCCTAATTTTTGACATTATATTATAAATGAATTGGAAAATTAGCGATAAATTATGAAGTAATTTTTTTGCTCAGTAAATTAAATTTAATATTTAATAACTTTCTTTAAAATAGAGCTGTTTTTAGTCAAAATCTCTAAAAAATATGTTCCATTAGAATAATTTACTAATGATATGTTATTACTTGTTTGTTCTTCTAATTTATTTCCATATAAATCATAAATATTTATGAGTTTTATAACGTTGTTATTTAATTCAATATGTATGTTATTTAATGTTGGGTTTGGATAAATATTTACTGTTTTACTATTATAAATAAACCCCAAAGTGGTATTACAAGGTAATATATCATATAAAAAATTCTTAGTGTTTAGTAAAGCATTTGAGAAATTAGAATTCCCAGTGCCATTAACAGGCCAGTAATGATCTATACCATTGAAAACTAATTCATCATAAATTATTCCATTTGCAGCTAAAACATTAGACATTTCTCCTATCCCACATAGATCTAAAGTAGTTATTAAATTAAAAGCTGGTCCACAGTTAAAATTAACTACATTATCATTTGTTCCATGAGCAGCAAATATTGGTTCATCGTCACTATCAATCCAACTTAAGTCATTTAATCCTCCTGCATAACTAAAAATCCCTTTAAATCTTGAAGAATAACCAAAGTTTCCAGCATCACCTTCCAAACTACCACCAATATTATTAGCGATTGATTGAACATTTACAGGGCTTATTGGTAAATCTGATATATTGTCTACATATGCAGAATGAATAGCTGTGACTGCGCCTGCAGAGTAACCACCTGCGAAAATTGAATTAGTATCAATCTTTAAAATATTTGATTGTATATAATCTTTCTTAATATACCTTATCACAGATTTCAAATCTGCCATAGCCTTTAAAACTGTACTATACTGCAAATTTTGATCTAATGAAAATAAAATCGGATTATTTGATAATCGGTAATTAGCAGCTATAGCCACATAACCTCTTTTAGCAAAATAATTACAGAAATCTACACAATCAGTATTGTTTTTTGATCCAGTTAAAAAAGCACCTCCAAAAAGATAGACAACAACTGGTCTTTCTGCCACTGTATCACCATCAGGTAGGTAAATATCCATCTTATGACTTTCATCAAAATAAACATCAGAGTAATAAACAGTATTAACTGAAACTGTATTAAATATTTCGTCTTGATATCTTCCGTCACATTGGGCAAAAATGCGGAACGATAAAAGTGTAAATATTAATAAAGAAGATAAAAGTTTCATTCTATTTTTTAAAATCTATACTTTTTAGATCTAAAGAGTATTCAAAACGCTGATTATCATTAATATCCCAGTTCTCAAATTTTACAAATTCATTATTGGAGTCTGTAATATCAATAGTTATTAGACCAAAGTGATTATCCATCACTGGTCCTTCAATCCTGTTATTATTGGGAGTTGCATAATGCCAAGTTGATGACAAACCACTCGACGTAAAATCATATATTGGATAAAAGTCAGTTTCAGTTTTAGATATTTCTGAATAATGGACATCACCAGAAATAAAGAACAAATTATTTGCTCTAGTTTTATTAATAAGCTGCAACATTTTTTGTTTTTCGTTAGGAAAGTTTTCCCATGATTCATATCCATTCCACTCTATACCAAACTGAGTCGAAGAACCAATAATTCTTACATCAGCATTTATTTTCAATTCTTTTTCTAACCAAACCCATTGTTGATCCCCTAGAATTGTAAAATCCTTGTCAAAGTTTGGTGCATAATCTTGTTTATAAAAGCTATACCTAACATCATCTTTAAATTCACCATTATAAGTAACTAAATCGTCTCTAAATGTTCTAAGATCTAATAATATTATTTGAACAATTTTATTTTTAATTTGATAATAGTAAGAATGGTAAATTCCCTCATGAGTTCTTCTTGACGAGGAATCACCTTCTCCAAAAAAATTTAAGAATATTTCCTTAGATTCATTTTTTAATATGTAGTCCTTGCCAATATCATTCCATCCATAATCATGATCATCCCATGTAGCTATGACTGGAATATTTTTAATGAGATTTTGAAAAGATAATTTTTTGGATAATTTAAGATATTTATTTTTGAGAGTATCTAAATTTTTAGTATCTCCATATATATTATCTCCTAAAAAAATAAATAAATCTGGATCGTGTTTTACAACATTATTAAGTATAGGTAAACTACTTTTTTCAGATGAACAAGACCCAAAAGCAATTGAAAAGGTACTTTTGTCAAAAATTAGATTTTTATCTCTATTCAAATTACCTATAGAATTCTTCATTCCTTTTACAATACTTTGTTGTAATTGAATTTCTGATCGATATTTATTATTTGCAGCATTTGGAGATTGAGATTTAATAATATTTGGAAATAAAAAGAAAAGAACTATATAAAGTTTCTTCATTAATATATATTTAAAATGAAAATGATAATCCTAGCATCCAATATTCCATAAATTGTAGTGCTGCACCAGTTTTAATAATTTTGTAACCTTCATAGTCTCCAGGGTCTACAAAACCGTCTTCTAGTCCATTTTGAACATAACTTAGATTGTAATTATAATTTCCCGGATTGTTTTGATAATCAATATAGTCTATAAAATAATGATTGTCGCCAGTAACTGGATCCAATTGGTTATTTCTTCTAGTCAAAAATTCTGGGGTCATTCCATCTGACTGATATCGAGGTATTGCAATGTCATGGTCATAAATTAAATAGCCTTGGAAGGTTAAACTGAAAAACTCGTTAATATAATATGAAGTCAAAAGTTCACAGGTTATATCAATGTTTCCAATATCTTCTAAATAGTTACCAAAAACTGTAATGTCAGACATGAAATGAAGATTTTTAACACCAAAAAGACTATCGTGTGAGTAAAGTAAGTTCATATACAAACCTGCTTCAGTTCTAACTTTTTGATTTGCATTTAAACCAAATACTCCAACATTTGAAAGAGAATCGTCTAATACTATGGTAGATTTTGCTGTAAAAGGAGAAACATCAATTGTTAGGTGATTACTAGCATGGTAATCAAAACCAAATGCAAAAATTGGATAAATAGGAGATAAAAAATTATCCATATAAAAGTTATTTAATCTATCAGACTCTGTGTAATATCCATATGTGAATTGAGATCTAACATCAATCAAAAAAGAATAATCCCATAAGTGTTTAGTTCTTCTAGAAAACTTTGATCTTAGTTCTATTAAATCATCATTTTTTAACCATATACCTTGATTTCCGTAACCTGATTTTATCACTCCTAGTTGTAGATTAAAAAAATTATTCCAATGGAATTTATTGTGCCTATAATCAAATCTCATGTTTGCAAGTCCATGTATTTCCATAAAATTCATCCCACCAGCAGCCCAGTTATATAGTCCTACTCTGTTAAATCCGAAATATAGTATAGAGTGATTGTCCCAATAACTTTCATCATTTGTTAATTCAATTTCCTTATTATGTAGATAATCTATATTTTCATCGCTATGTTGACAATAAAGACTTTGTTGAAAAAAAATAATTATAAAAAGATAAATAATATTCTTCTTGTTACATTTCATAAATTTTAATATATGTAATTAGTATTTGACTATAAATTTATACAAAAAATATATTCATAGTATAAATATGTCATTTCATCATTAAATTGAGTACGTTAGTCAAATAGATTGTCTAAGTGACTTACAATCCATACAATTTTATCTAAATTGCAAAAGAATTAAAATAAAACAAAATGAAAAATATACTTATTACCGCATCAATTTTATTCGCTTTTTCTGGAGCTTTTGCTCAAGAAAAGGGAAGTAAAAATATCAAGCCTGTTAAGGCTCCATCTTCTTCTTCAAGACCAATGAGTTCAGAAGTTGAATCATTTAAGAAAGATAATAATGGAAATGTAAAGCCTATTAAAGGAAACTCTTCTTCTACTACAACTTCTAAAACCACTCCAATTAGACCTCAAAAGTCTGCTGCTGGTTCTTCAACTAGAGCTGCTAGTGGAACTAAAGTAAATACTAATAAGGCCGAAAAGCCTGTTATGAATAATAGTAGAGCTGCTTCAGGATCTAAAGTAAATACTAATAAAGCCGAAAAGCCTGTTATGAATAATAGTAGAGCTGCTTCAGGATCTAAAGTAAATACTAATAAAGCCGAAAAGCCTGTTATGAATAATAGTAGAGCTGCTTCAGGATCTAAAGTAAACACTAACAAGGCTGAAAAGTCTAACAACAGTAATACTAGAGCTGCTTCAGGATCTAAAGTAAACACTAACAAAGCTGAAAAGTCTACTAATAATGACACTAGAGCTGCTTCAGGATCTAAAGTAAATACTAATAAAGCTGAGAAGCCAGTATCAAATAGCACCAAAAACAATACAGTTGTTGAAAAAGGTGAAAAAGGTAATTCTGAAGCAAAAGGTGAAAGACCTTCTTCAAAATTTGATGCTGATTATTGTAAAGGTTGGAAAGACGGATTTACTAAAGCTTATAAAAAAGGAACAAAGGAAAAATTAGAATCTTCTGATATTCCAAGATGTGAAAGTAACGGAAAGTGTGAAGGATATAAGTGTGGTTATGAAGCTGGAATGGAAAAAGCTGAATTGATACTTAGATAAAATAATAAATTATATAACTATTAAAGCCCTCAAATGAGGGCTTTTTTTTTGGTTTAATTTATCTTATTATAGAAACAGTACCATTTTTTCTAATCGTACCACTATTATCAAATACGCTATATACATAAGTTCCATTTGGTAATAAAATATCTAAAAACTTACCATCCCAAGACATATCAATTAATGAATGTTTATAAACCATTTCTCCCCACCTGTTATATATTTCAATTTCTAAATCATTTAAATCTAATCCAAAAGCTTTTAATTGATCATTTATACCGTCACCATCTGGTGAAAAAGCTGTAGGTAAATATATTTTATAACAATTTGTAGTAGAATTGTTCTCAATTGATAAGTTAAAACTACAGGTTTCAATATTTCCTATTGAGTCTGTAACAATAAAGGAAATTTCCTGAGTGCCAATAAAATTAATGATGCTATCTACAGATGGTATTTGTTGAATAATTTTAGAACTATTACATAAAGCACCAACTATAAGTTCGTTAGAAAAATCTGGTATTTGTAAAATACAATTTTCATTTAAATTAGTATTTTGATCATCAGGGCATATAAGATTAGCGACATAATTATCAAAAAGACTAATATTAAAACTACAGGTTTCCGAATTCCCAGAAGAATCTGTTACTAGAAATACAGTTGTAAAGTCACTATAAACAGTATCAAAATAGTTAGGTGTCTGAAGAATACTTTCAATTTCACAATTATCAGATAATAATAATAAATTAGAAAAATCAGGAACTTCAACCGCACAATTTTCATTGTAAGCTAAAGAAGTATCTTGAGGACAAGTTATTACTGGTGGCTCAACATCGTTAACCAATATGTAAAAATTACATGTAGCTGAATTTCCTGCTGTATCAGTTACTTGAAATATATTGGTTGTTAAACCATTAGGGAATAATGAACCAGATGGCAAACCAGAAGTTAAAGATGTTGTTGAAATACAGTTATCCAGTCCTAAAGGAGATTGATAACTATAATTAGCTCCACAAATTGATGGATCATTATCAATTACTGTGTTGTTAGGGCAAATTATAGTTGGAGAAATATTGTCAAAAAGTAGTAGACTGAAACTACAGGAAAATATATTTCCGGAAAAGTCAATAGCAGTTATGGTAATTAAGGTGTCCGAATTAATTGTAGTTCCTGAAATAGGAAGCTGAGAAATATTAAATAGAGTATCACAATTATCGGTAAATATTAAGGAATCTATGTAGTTAGGAAGAATAAAAGAACAATTATTATTAAGAAATGCAGTCTGATTATTTAAACAGTTGAACTGTGGTTTAATTGTGTCTATTAGAGTAAAATTAAAATTACAACTAGAGAAATTCCCTGAAGTATCAGTAACAGTTAAGTTTATAATAGTATCGCTATTAATTATATTTCCAGGTGGCGGAAACTGAGAAATAGTGGGGTTGGGATCACAATTGTCAAGTCCGTTAGAATTAGCTGTATAATTTCCTAATATAAATTCACAATTTGAATTGTAAAAGTCAGATAAATCGTTTAAGCATGTAATGGTTGGTTTTATAGAATCTACTAAATTTAAATTAAATGAGCAAGAAGAAATATTTCCAGATAAATCTGATGCTGATATAGTAATGATAGTTGTGTCAATAATAAATAAACCTGAAGCTGGGGATTGAGTAATATTATAGGAAGAACTACAGTTATCTGAAAATAGAAGTCTATTGGTGTAATCTCCAAGGATAAATAAACAACTAGAATTAAAATATTCTGTTGTGTCTGAAAAGCAGGTTAATACTGGGCTTATAGTGTCTGTAAGATTTAAATTAAAACTACAACTTGAAGAGTTTCCAGAACTATCGGAAACTGAAATTATAATTAAAGTATCAGAAATAACTAAAGAACCTGGAAGTGGAAACTGTGTTATGGTAGTATTTATATCACAATCAGAAAATGAAGTATTAAATGTATAGTCGTTAAGATAAAATTTACAATTAGAATCATAATATTCCGTAACAACTGTTGGGCAAGTTAAAATTGGACTAATCGAATCTACAAGAGTTAAATTAAAACTACAACTACTAGAATTCCCTGATAAATCAGTAATTGTCATTGTGACAACAGTATCAACTGTAATTGGGAAACCAATTGGAGGTGTTTGGGTAATGGTTGGGTTTAGATCACAATTATCAAAAATTGTTAATAATGATGTGAAATCGTTTATTATATATTCACAATTAGAATTAAAATATTGAAATGTATTTGTAGGGCAGGATATTGTAGGTTTTATAGTGTCTAGTAAAGTAAGATTAAAATTGCAACTTGTTAAATTTCCTGAAGCATCTGTAATTGTTAGTAAAATTACTGTGTCAGAATTTACTATGGAACCTACAACAGGACTCTGGGAAATAACAGGGTTTAGATCACAATTGTCTGAAAAGGATATAAGGGACGAACTATAGTTTGGTATTATATAATCACAGTTATTTGAAAAATAATTAATTGTATCCGATGGACATTGTATAGCTGGCAAAATGGTATCTACAACGGTTACTATTGCAATACAATTATCAGTTTCTCCATCTGGATCAGTGACAGTCATAATAACATTATTATTTCCTACAATAAAAGAATTGTTATTATCAACAGTAAAAACTAAAATATCTAAATCTGGATCAGATGATCCGTTATCCAAACTTGTATTATTTATTGATGCTGAACATGTAGGGTCAGAGTATAAAGTTATGTTTTGACATAATGCGACCGGAGGACGATTACATGCAATATCAATAGTGTTATCTATCACATTTAGACTAGTTCCAATATATCCATTTTGATTAATAACCGAACCTGTACTATTTACAGTAACTGGGGAGTTACCTAAAATTCCATCAGAATCAGTATCTGAATTACCAGCTTCAACTACATCTAAACATCCATCACCATCAGAATCTAAATCATTATGATTTGCAATTCCATCAGAATCAGTATCTAAATAACCAGAACAAGTTAATGCAAGATTAAATGGAATATTTAAATTTGATTGAACAGTAGTCCCAGTTAATTGTAGAGAAGTTGTTGTTGTTGTAATGACCCATGGTTCAGATGTTGATATACCTCCAGAGCCATAAAATTTCAAAACACCTCCAACATTTGATAGTATATTTAAATCATTATTTGGATCATAAATTATAAAATCATCTGTTGAAGTTATTGAAAGAGTGTCTTCAGACGAATAATCCCATGGCAATCCAATTTTATGCTTTAAAGTAATAGTAACTGGTAAGGAAAAATTTAAAATAGCTGTAGCATTATCTTTAAGACTTAAATCGCCATTGCTATATCCCCAAACATTTCCAGATTTAGACATGTTAACATTAATTATATCACCAGAAACCCGATCATAATAACTAGTTAAAGTTAATGAATTACCAAACGAAGTAAAATCTAACGTGTCACATACTAATCCCTCTTTGGTATCAAATATTCCATCGTTATCAGCATCTAAATCACATTTATCTATTATACCATCTCCATCAAAATCATTTCCATTTACAGTAACATTAAAAGAACAAGTGTCTGTATTCCCAGATAAATCTGAAGTTACAAATGTATTATTAGTAGTTCCAATTGGAAAAATACTTCCACTAGGTAATCCATATATTTGAGTAGTTGTTGCTGTTCCACAATTGTCAGATGCTGTAGGTGTTATATAATTTACAATAGAATTACATGATGTTTCAGGGCTAATTATTAAAGATATGTCACTAGGGCAACTATTAAAAATTGGAGATTCTAAATCTATTAGTGTACAAAATTTTTGTTCATTAAATAATGTTCCTGTAGCTCCTGTCATTCCCCAATATACAAATGGATCTCCAGAAAAAATATTATTGACAATATCTCCGTTATAGGTTAAAATAGGATTTAACATATTAACATAATAAAAAGAGAATGTTGAGCTAGAAGCATCCCACTTAATTTTTATATTTCTCCAATTTCCATCCTCAAGATTAACTCCACCAGAAACTGGTAAATTTGAAGCTAATTCATTAGAACTACCATGTAAAAAATCACCATTTTTATTAATTGAAACATGGTCATAAGAAGGGTCATTATTACCATTATCGTAAGTATCTATAAAAACTATTAATGAAGGTGAAACACCACCCATTCCCATCCCCTCGCCTGATGATCCAATGTTGCTATTAGTTGGTTGAAATGCAAATGCAACTCCATCTGCTCCTCCATCATTATTCCCTAAATATAATTTGAACTCAAGGGTTATATCACTACTTAAATCTATTTTATTATTATTCCAAACAGAACCCACTTTATTAGCGGAATTTGGAGTTAATTGAAAACAGTTACAATTAGTATTTCCATTCTCATCAGTAATATTATTATCTGAAGCATCTCCATTAACTACAAAACTTGCATTTTGACCATTAAGGAATAGTACTGATACAGTATAACTTATTATTAGGAATACCTTGTTCAAATTAATTAGATTAACATTCAATTGTACTAAAATGAATATTTTACACCAAAATTCCAAGTTCTACCAAACCCAAAATAACCTTTATTTTTAGTGTAAAATTCCGGTTGATCAGATGTATATAGATTTCCATTAGCATCTAAAGTATTGGTATTTAACTCTGCTAAATAGAGTGTATTGAATAGATTGTTAATATTGAATCTAAACGATAAATAGTTCTTATTTATTTTTATTTTGTAAAATGCTCCAACTCTTGCTACTCCATATATAGGTAATTTAGTTACTTGTCCGCCTTCTTTATAAAATTGATCTTCAAAAATATTGTAAGGTGCATATAACTGATCCGCAACATAGTAGGTTGCACTAAAAGATAAATTCTTTATAGGTTTATATTTAAAAGTCAAACTGTAAGTGCTTTGAGCAGCATCTCCCACCTTTAAACCTTTACCATAAAGTACTAAGACCGAGTCTTGAACGTCATCAGTTGTATTACCAAATAAATCTAAAACAGTTCCAGTAGCATTAAAATTTGTTGTATAAATCCAATCACCAATAGAAACCATTCCGTTCACAGAAAACTTTTTTGAAAATTTTAATTTAAATTCCATTTCAACCCCTTTATGAGTTTGAGAAATATTTTCAAAAACATAAAGAACATCTTGATTATCTAAAAACATATTTCTTGTAAATTGTCTATTCCCCCATTCTGTATAATAGGCATTGATATCTAAATCAAAAATACCTTTAAAATAACTATAACCTATCTCATATGCTTTAACTGTTTGATTTTTAGCGCTTTCATTAATAATATTTCTGTATCTTAAAAAGATAGTATTGAAAATTGGTTGTTTGGAGAAATATCCTGCATTAATAAATAATCTCATATTTCGAGAAAGGTTATAATTTAGACCTGTTTTAAATGTACCACCATTAAATATTTGCCAATCTGTACTTTGCAATGTGTCATCATCTAAATAGTTAAAATGATCAACTCTTTTAAAACCTTGATTTGATAGTGACAAAGATGAGAAAATAGAAAATTTATCAGATGAATATTCAATTTGAGAAAAACCACCTAACCATCTTACTATTCCATCATTATGGTATTGAAGAGAATTGTTTTGCAAATAAGAATTTTCAGAAAATGATCCAAATGAAGATCCAGACTCAAAGTCAATATAATTTTGTGGGTTATTAATATCTTTTGATGATAAATAAGTATTGTTTCCTAACAAATTTTCCACTTTTCTATAATGTTGACCAACATAATATCTTGCATCAATTCCTGAAACAAAACTTAATTTTTCACTAAAATTATGTTCAAATGTTGAAATTATACCATACCAAATATGTCTATTAATACTAGCAGTTCTAATCCAGCCATCACCAAGAGTGGAATTTCCTCCTGGAAAATCTCTTACAGTATCTGCTTGCTCATTATATCCTCCAAAAGCTTCTACATAATCCCCCTGATTGTAAGCAATAATACTATCAAACATTACTTGACCATTTGAATCGTGTATTCCAACTCCAAAACCTTGGAAAGAATCATATCCACTAAAACCTTCTACATTTTGATTTTGAAGACCTCTTCCTCTTGCTGAAGTTCCGCCACCATTACCAATAGAAACATATGCAGCTGTTTTTAATTTTGTATACTTCGAAAAGTTCCAGTAATGATTTATAAATGCCTTTGGCTTATGATAAAAATTCTTTCTCCAAGAAAATTCTTCTCCATTTAACATTCCCCAACCAGGATTAAATTTAATTCCCTTTGATAAATTATCAATTGAATCATCTACAGGACATCTAAAAGTAGATAGATTAACTGAATCATAAAAATTACTAATACTTCTTCTGTTATGAACTTGAGGTGCCCCAATTATAGTAGCAGAAATTCTTTGTTTTTTATTAACATTAAAAGTAGATGATAAAAAATAGGAATAAGCATTGAAATTTGTTCCCTGAATATATCCATTACCTTTTGTATAAGTAAGTTGCATAGTTGCGGCAAATCCCTTTTCATTTAATCCTGAAGATAATGATGCAGCATATTTTGTATAACCATTATTTCCAATTGAAGTGCTAACAACTCCTCCCTTTTTAAATTCTGCAGCATTGGTAAGTATATTTATAGTTCCGCCAACTGCAGGAATAGCCAGTTTAGAAGCTCCTAAACCTCTTTGAACTTGCATTTTATTAGTAACGTCTGCTAATCCTGCCCAATTAGACCAATATACCCAACCAGTCTCCATATCATTTACTGGAACTCCATTAATCATTACTGCTATATTATTTTGCTCAAATCCACGTACATTAATTCTAGAATCACCAAAACCTCCCCCCTCTTTTGTTACATAAACTGATGGTGTATTTCTTAAAATTTCTGGAAATTCTTGGTTCCCTAAATTTTCTTGAATAAACTTAGCAGAAATTGTTGTGGCAGCAACTGGAGTAACTCTTTCTTTAGCAATATCTGCAATTACTTCAAGTTCACTTAAATTGGTATTATTAGACAAAAGATTTATGGTTGGTAATAATAGTGTTCCATTATTGATTACTACATCTATTATCTTTTCTAAATAACCAATGTAAGAAACTGTTAATGAAAACTTTCCAGGATTAAGGTTGTTTAATTGAAATTCACCATCATAATTAGTTGTAGTTCCAATATTATTGAAATTAATTTTTATGGTAGCCCCTATTAAAGGTTCACCATCTTCGGAATCTAGTACTTTCCCTTTTAAAACAGAGTTTTGGCCTAAAAGAGAAGAGGTTAAAATAATTGTGGTTAAAACAAATAGAAATTTTTTCAATTCTAAATTTTAGATAACCAATATATTTCAGTATTACATTTAATAAAGTACAACCCTCTTTTTAAATTACTTAAATGAATATGATTCAAGCCTTTGTTTAAATCCTGAGTATCAACTAATTTTCCGGAATAGTCATAAATTGAAATCATTGCGTCTTCATTTATAGAAATATTTAACATATTACTATTCAATGGATTGGGGAAAAATCTAAAACCATTATTGGAATAATCTTTTACAGAAACAAATTCACTAACATCTGCAGCAGTTCTTGGTAATAATTTATAGGCTCCATAACTAAAAGTAGTAACACCTGTTACATTGTAAGAAGTATTTAGTGTTGCAGTATGTCCATATATTAAATCATCAACAGAAACATCACCAGATCCATCATTTATAATCCATTCTCCAAAACCAGGGTTATCATTATTACATATTGCATTAGTTACCTTAACTAAGCAGCCCTCGAATTCTTCAGAATTAGCAGCAGCAGTATTACAATTATTTACAACTGATACATTTCCTGAGCTTATGACTTGAAGATTACTTATATTCTTTAATTCTGTTAAATCATAAAACTCAGCAACTTCGGCATCCATTATAACAGAGTCACCCTCATTTAATAAATAATCAGTTGAATAAACATATACTCCACTCCAAGCACCAGATCCACTTGCTATATAAAAGGAACTGTCATCTCTTAGAGCAGTTACTATTCCTCCAGTGTAAACCTGCGAACCATCATAATTGGACATGCCATTGGTATTTGTTGTGAACTGAATGTCATAAATTGAAACAGTATCTACTCCAGGTGGTGGAGGTGGGGGTGCAGAACCTTCTGTAATCATTATATTATCAATTTCCCAAGTACTTCCAGAGTTGGCAGAACCTAAATATTCATAAGCTATGTAAGTAGCACTTGAGATATAAGAGCTTAAGTCAACATCACCTGATGGTGTCCAGCTTCCCCATGTAGTATTATCAACATCCCATGTGGCTAAAGAGGTAATATCAGTCCAAGTTCCTTGTTGAGTTGGATTACTAGATCCGTCATAATCTGTAGAAATATGTAAAATTAAAGCTGCTCCAGTCCACTTCATAATAGTTTCAAAGGACAACATGGGTTGACTAGCAGATGATAAATCAACACCTGGAGAAATAAGCCAGGTATCGGTAGGGATATTTTGACCATTGCTATAATTAGTTGCCTTTACAAAATCATCACCACTGAAAGATGTCACAAACCAATTGGTAGTATCAAAAATGATTTGAGTAGACCAGCCACCAGAAGTTAAACTTAAGTCATTAAAATCTTTATTTAGATATTGTGCAGAAACAGAAAAATTGATTAGAAATATGGATAAAAAAAGTATAATTTTTTTCATGTGAAAGTTGTTAGTTTTTAAGTTCATTTTTAATTAATTTTCAAATATCATTTTATATTTTGTTATATTACATTTATAAATAAGATTTTTTTTAACAAAAAATTTAATTAATAAACATTTAAACTTAGATGAAGCCAATATCTTCAAATATAAAAGATGCTAAAACTTTAAATGGTGATTTTTATACTTCAAAAGATTACTTAAATAAAGCAAAAATTAAAATTTTTGAAAGCTCTTGGCAATTATTAAGTGACACTTCACATTTATCTTCTGTTGGATTTAAAAAACCTATTCAATTTTTAGAACCGTTAATTTCTGAACCTTTAGTACTTATTAAGCAAAAAGATTTAACTATAAAATGTTTGTCAAACGTATGTACTCACAGAGGAAATATTTTAGTAAATGAGAAAAATAAATCCAAAGAAATTGTTTGTAAATATCATGGAAGAAGGTTTAATAATTGTGGTAAATTATTATCAATGCCTGAATTCAGTGACGTTAATAATTTTCCAACAGAAAACGATCATTTAACAGAACTTCCACTAAAAAATTGGAAGCAATTTTTATTTTCTTCAATGAACCCTACATATAAATTTGATGAACTGATAAAAGAAATGGATAATCGCATTGGATGGATGCCTATTGAAAAATTTAAATTTGATCCGAATAGTTCAAAAGATTATTTTGTAAATGCTAATTGGGCTTTATACTGCGATAATTATTTGGAAGGATTTCATATTCCATTTGTACATGGTGCGTTAAATAAAACCTTAGATTATGATAATTACCAGACAGAACTTAGTTCCTTCTCAGTTCTTCAGTTAGGTTATGCAGAAGAAAACTCAATATGTTTTGATTTTCCAATAAAATCTATAGACTATGGAAAAAAAATTGCTGCCTATTATTATTGGTTATTTCCTAACATGATGTTTAATTTTTATCCCTGGGGATTATCTGTAAATATTGTAAAACCCATAAAATATAATTTAACAAAGGTTGAGTTCAGGAGTTATGTTTGGGATAAAAGTAAGAGACAAAGTGGTGCTGGTTCTATTTTAGATAAAGTAGAAATGGAAGACGAGAAAATTGTAGAAAACGTACAAAAAGGAGTTGGATCAAAATTTTATAAAAATGGTAGATTCTCTCCAAAAATGGAAAAAGGGGTTCATCATTTTCATAAATTAATCAGTGAGTTTTTAGTCCTTTAATTTAGCAATTTTAATATTCGCATAGGCAAATATTAATGTCATAATTGGACTTATTAAATTAAAGAAACAATAAGGAAGATATATAAATGTAGATATCCCTAGTACTCCTGCATGAGTAGCTCCACATGTATTCCATGGAATTAATGGTGAAGTTACAGTTGCAGTGTCTTCCAAAGTTCGACTTAAATTTTTTGGATCTAATCCATATTTCTTGAATGAACTAGCAAACATTCTTCCGGGTACAACAATGGCTAAATATTGATCTGAAGCAGTAATGTTTAAAAATAAACAGGTTCCAGATGTTGTAAGAAAAAGAGATTTTCTAGAATCAACGAACTTCATAAGTGAATCGGTAATAATCGATAAAAATCCTGTTTTTTCCATAATACCTCCAAAACTCATAGCACATATTATTAACCATATAGTATTGAGCATCCCAGACATCCCAGATGTTGAAATTAAGTCATTAACTGCGGAGTTATTTGTTTCAATATTTACATTTACTGACATCGCTTTTATTACTGAAACATAAGCGTTTTTACAATATTGCCAGTTAGAATTTGAAAAATTACCTGAAATTTCATGTACAATATCCGGTTGAAAAAAAACACCGTACAATCCACCTAAAATAGAACCAAAAAGAAGTGCTGGAATTGCTGGTGTTTTTTTAATAATCATCAAAATAACTACAAGAGGAACTATTAAAGACCATAAACTCAAATTAAAACTATTTGATAAAGCATTTTGCATAGTATCAACTTGAGATAATTCACCATACTGAGAGTTTAAATTTAATCCAATAATTAAAAAAATAATCAATGTTATTGTTATAGATGGAATCGTAGTCCACATCATATATTTTATGTGAGAAATTAAATCAGTTCCTGCCATTGCTGGTGCTAAATTAGTTGTATCTGAAAGAGGAGACATTTTATCACCAAAATAAGCTCCAGATATAATAGCACCACCTGTAAGACCTTGATGGATTCCTAAGGCATTACCAATTCCCAACATAGCTATGCCAATTGTGGCTATAGTAGACCAACTACTTCCCGTTGCTAGTGAAACTATTGAACAAATTATACAGCTAGCTACTAAGAAAATAGTTGGATTTAATAATTCTAAGCCATAATAAATCATAGATGGAACTATTCCGCTCATCATCCAAGTACCAGCAAGAGAACCTATAAGAAGCAATATAATTAGAGCTCCCATTGCAGATGCAATACTATCAACAGCACCTTTTAACATGTCCTTAAAATTAATTTTATAATATGATCCTAAAATTGCTGCTACTGAGGCGGCAAATAGTAAGGTTAACTGGTTAGAACCTGAAATAGTGTCATCTCCAAAAATCCATACGTTAATAGATAAAAGAATTATTAAAAAAACTACAGGGATTAAAGCAATAAATAAACTTGGTTTTTTAATATTCATAATTATTATTGAATTTAAATATTTAAAACAAACTTCTTTAAATAATATTTATTTTTATTCGATTTTTATGTTAAGAAGTATTAATTTTAGAAATAATATTGATATATGTTAAATTTATTTCATAGTCTTAAAAATATCCTATTTGTATTATTAATTCCTTTTTTAATTAATGGACAATCAAATGCTGATACACGCTTACATATTAAAGGAAAAACATTTAATTCTGTTGGTAAAGTTCACAATGTGAGTATTAGAATTGTTCATGATGATGGAGTAGTTGATACTATATTATCTAACAACGGAAAGTATAATTTACACCTAGAGTTTAACCATAAAATATTACTAGAGTTTGAATGTCTTGATGATAAACACTATATTAAAAGAATTGCATTTAATACTGAAATCCCAAATGAAATTCAAAAAATTCCATTTTTTGACCTTACAATTAATTTAGTTGAAAAGAGGTTGTGGAATATAAAAGATGAAGATTTAGGAATATTAGATCTTCCAGTAGCTTACCTAAATTATGATTACAAAAAAAAGATTTGGTTTGATAAAAATGCCAAATACAGTAGGATAATCAACAAGAAAATAAAGAGTTACGGAATTTATTAATATTAAATAAGTATTATTTTAAATGAAATCTTTTAATTTAATTTTCTTATTTTTTTTGTTAAAATTAAATATTTTATCTCAAGTCACTGCTTCTTTCAGTTCTAATATTAGCAGTGGTTGTTCTCCCCTAGTTGTTAATTTTACAAATACTTCTTCAAATGCTATTTCTTACTATTGGGAGTTTAATAATGGGACCACATCAAACTTAAATAATCCTTCTGCAACTTTTATAAATCCAGGGTTTTACACAATAAAACTAATTGCATATAATGGTTTAAATTCTGATTCTGTAATTGAAGTTAATTATATTCATGTTTTAGACAAACCCAATGCTAGTTTCAGTTTTAATATTGTTGAAAATTGTGAAACTAATAATTTAATTAATTTTTTAAATTCTTCATCTGGAGCAATTTCTTATATATGGGATTTTGGAAATGGTGATACTAATTCAATTATTAATCCCTCATATAGCTACTCATACTCAGGTGATTATCCAATTACTTTGGTAGCCTATAATAGTTCAGGTTGTTCTGACGATACTACTATTTCACCACTTTCAATTTATCCAACACCAATATTAAGCGCGAATAGCGACACTTCATTTATATGTGATAGTTCTCATAGTTTTACTTTTTCAGGAAATTCTTCTAATTCCACTATTTTGTCGTGGGATTGGGATTTTGGAGATGGTAATTCGTTATTAACTAATAATTCCAGTATCAGTCATGTTTTCAATGCTTCAGGGTCTTTTTCTCCTAAAGTTATTGCGATATCAACTAATGGATGTATTGATTCAATTGATTTAAACAATATAAATATTTTTGAAAAAACTAATTATTCACTTTTAACAAATTTAAATAGCGGATGCCCCCCACTTGATGTGATTTTTAATTTAAGTCCAACAAATTCTATTTTAAATGTTGATTGGGATTTTGGAGACGGAAATATTATTTCAGGAAGTTCTATCTCTAATAATCAATATTTAAACAATGGTAATTTTTATCCTTCTGCTATTGTTGAGAGTAATAATGGATGTATTGAAGAAGTTTTTTATAACAATAGTATTAATGTTACCAATGCTCCGATAGGAACATATACTATGACAAATTTTTCTGGCTGTCCTCCCCTTCCTGTGCAATTTAATATTTCTACTTCTTTAAATAATTCAATTAATTTAAATTTTGGAGATGGATATAGTTCAACAAATAATAATATCACCCATACCTATTTAGATAATGGGAGATTTTACCCAACTCTCACTATTTCTGATAGTAATAATTGTCAAAGTATATTAAATCTTGATACAATTCTTTCAGGTATTTCAAATATCAATTTTATAGCTTCTAAAACTGAGGGTTGTGCATCACTTGAAGTAGATTTCACAAATCTCGCATCTGACGCTATTAATTATTATTGGGAATTTGGTGATGGTAATATTTCAAACGAAGAAAATCCAACTCATATTTATGATTCAGCAGGGCTATATACTGTTACCCTAGTTGCTAATGATAGTAATAGTTGTTTTGATACTCTAACAAAAACTGATTATATATTTGTTAAAAAAGAAGATGTAGAATTAGTTTCAATAGATACAATAATCGCATGCTCACCCTTTACTTTTAATACAGATGTTTATAATATTGGAGTAAATTTCTGGAATTGGAATTTTGGAGATGGTGTTCTTGATTCAGGTTCAAATATTAATCATGTTTATACTTCGTCTGGAAATTACAATGTCTCATTATTTACTGATGCTCCTAACGGTTGTCAATATGACATAAATAACTTTGCTTATTTAATTATAGATAGTTTAGAAACGGACATTAATTTGAATATCAATTCTGATTGTAATAGCGGAGTTGTGAACATATTAAATAATTCATCTGGGGCAATTCAACACCAATGGAATATGGGAGATGGAAGTGTATATACAACAGCAAATGTTCAGCATAACTACAATACTTCACAATCATACGTCATAACTTACGAATCTATTTCTAATATTGGATGTAACAGTGTTCAGTATTATTCTGTAGTATTTGACTGTAATAACAATAATTCTAATATTATTCAAATGCCGCCACAAAACCCTATAAATCCGCTTATTGACCCATCTACCGGATTAAACTTAAATCAAACATGCGGACCTCAAAATGTAAATTTAAATTCTCCTTTCAGTTCTGCTATTGCATGGATGTGGGATTTTGGTGATGGTCAAACTTCTAATGATCAGAATCCTACTCATTATTATGCTAACTCTGGAGTATTTAATGTAACCCATATTGGATATAATGCAAATGGAACTGCTGAAACTTTAATAATTAACAATTTCATTAATCAGTATAATTTAAATTCCAATTTTAATCTGTCAAAAAATGAATATTGTAACTACAATACTTATCATTTTAACCATTCATTTTCTAATCCCTCTTTTTGGGAATGGTCTTTAGATTCAAATTTTATTTCTAATAATTCTTTAGATAGTATTACCCTTCAATTAAATGATTCTGTAAGTGTTCTTCATTTAAAAATCAGTGACCAATATGGTTGTGTCTCAGAATCTCAACAAAATATTTTTTTATACCACCCATTAGCTTTAATAGAGCAGGATTCATTTGCTTGTAATAGCTCAAATGTTTTAATTAATTGCAGCGTCAAAGATGATCCTATTCACTTATGGGATATGACTGATGGAACAACAATTAGTTCAGATACTGCTATTATTCACCAATATCAACAATCAGGATGGTATAACCCAATACTTACTTTAGATAACCTAGGATGTACAAGAGAAATAACTTTAGATTCTATTGAGATATATGAACCCGATGCTACATTTACGCCTACATTTCAAAATCCTATTTGTAAGACAGACAGTTTATTTTTCACTGCTAACAATCCTAATTTTATTGGTTACAATTGGTTAGGTGGAAATGTCACTTCAAATAATAGTTCTTTTTGGGCTCAATTTAATGAAGCAGGAAGTCAAGTTGTAACATTACAGGTTATTAACAGAGGATGTAACGCTGTATTTAGTTCAGATACAATAATTGTAAATGAAGCATTTGCAAATTTTAACTATACACTTTTAAATAATTGTATTCCTATTAATGCTGTTTTTCAAGATTCTTCCTCAAATGCTTTAAATTGGGAATGGAGTTTCGGCAATGGAAACTCAAGTACTATCCAAAACCCTACCCAACAATTACTGAGTTTTCCTACTGATAGTATGAAGTTAATTATCACCGATAATAACGGATGCAAAGACTCTATTTTTAAAAAATTTGTAAACAATTTTAGTGCAGAGTTTACAGCAAGTGATTCATTAGTTTGTTCTGGGAATGTAATTAATTTTTCTCCAATTAGTGAAGTAGTTAATACCTGGATATGGGATTTTGGAGATGGAAATACCTCATCTGATTCTGTTCCATCACATACATATTTAAACCCTGGTTTATACAATGTCCAATTAATTACATCAGATGGTCAAGGTTGTACGGATACTATTATAAAAATTGATTATATTGATGTAAAGCAAGTAATTTCAGACTTTAATTATTCTGTAAATGGAAATTGCCCTCCAGTAGTAACTTCATTTAACAACCAAAGTACAGGTGGCAGTAATTATTTTTGGGATTTTGGAGATAATTTAACTTCAATAATTCAAAATCCGGCTCATGTTTACACAAATTCTGGATATTATGATGTATCCTTAATCGCAAATGATAATTTTGGGTGTTCTGACACATTGACAATTAACAATTTAGTTTACATTCCTGGACCTATTCTAGATTTTAGTATTGACCAGTTATTTGGATGTGACTCCTTGAATATTTCCATTTTAAATAATTCTACAAATACTAGCAGCTACCTTTATAATTTTGGTGATGGTTCTACATCATCGTTAGAAAATCCATCAAAGTTATATAATTCACCTGGGATGTATCAAATTACATTGGTCGGTGAGGATTCTGCTGGTTGTCAAACTTCATTAATTTCTCCAGACATTATAACTATTGATGTAACACCAATTATCGATATTCAAATTTTAGATACTAATTTATGTCTTAATTACTCATTTGATATAACTAATAATAGCATTTATGCCGCTTCTCATAGTTGGACTTATGGATCTTCATTATTTACTACACCTTCACCAACAATAGTAGCCAACTTACAAGACACCAACAATTTAGTTTACATAGCAGGAAATACGAATGGGACATGTTACGATACATCCTATAAAGAAATAATCACTCACTATATTCCAGACGTATCTATAATTAATCCAGGAATATTATGTTCTAATCAAGGAATTTTAAATTTAACTACGTTAAATAATTCTTTTTACAATAATCTAACTTGGACTGGAAACGGTGTTATAAATCCTACAACTGGCTTATTTAATCCGTTATTAGTTACAGATTCTTCAACATTATACCTCGCACACGATAGTATATGTTCTAGTAGTGATACTTTAATAATATTTGTAGATATACCCAACGATCCAACAATTTTAACCAATGATACTATTTATTGTGAGAACACTTTAGTTCAAACGCCTTCAGTCATTAACTCAGGAGGTTACTGGTTGGGGCAAGGGATAGATTCTTTAACAGGTGTGATTTTAAATAATTTAAGTCCAGGAATATATAATTTCAATTATATTTTAACAAATATCAATAATTGTATAGATACTGCCAATTACCAAATTGAAATACTATCAAATAGTGATGCAACTATTTTAAATCCTGGTGTGATTTGTGATAATTTAGACACACTTTCTTTAAGTTCAATTAATGGTGGTGGTATTTGGTCAGGTCAAGGTATTAATATTCAAAATGGTCTTATTGACGTTAGTTCTTTAAGTTTTGGTACTTACGATTATATATATTCTGTTGATGGAATCTGTTCAGATAAGGACACTTTAAATTTGGAAATTTTTGAATTTATTGAAGCTATAATAAACCCCTCTGACGATTTTTGTGAAGGATTAGATTCAATAGGATTCACTTCCAATACTAATATTGGCTACTGGTCAGGACTACCCAACACAGATTCTAGTAATGGGTGGTTTACATCAAATAATTTAACTGATGGAACTTATGAAATTTATTATTCAATTTATGGAAACTGTCCTAGTAAAGATTCTATTTCATTTACTATTCTTCCCGAGCCTGATATTAACGTAATATTATCACATCCTATTCCATGTGTAGGATTCCAATTATCAGTTAATAACTTATCCAATAATATATCTAATGAAGATTTTGCTTGGTATGTAAACGATAGTTTATATTATCCAAACTTTAATGAACCGTATTTTTTACTTGATACAGGCTACTATGAAATAAAAGTTGTTGCATCTAACCAGTTAAACTGTTCTACAGAATATATTTTTCCTGATTTAATTCCAATTTACGATACTACTTCACTCCCTCCCTCGCAAGTTATTAGATCAACAGTAATTGAAAATCAAGATATTTACACCGAATGGTATTCTAGTAATATTTACCTAAACCCCATTTCTGAGCATTTGATATATAAGGCTGTAAACGAAGGAGATTTTGATTTTTTAGTTGCTGTTGATAGTTCAGTAAATAGTTACACAGATCAAGATGTTGATGTATCAAGCAATTCCTATAAATATATTATTATCAATAAAAATATTTGTAACGTAAGTTCCAGTAATTCTAATTTGGGAAATTCTATTTTACTAAATTTTGAAAGAGTTGATAATTTTAGAACAAAGTTAAATTGGAACTTTTATAATGGATGGACAGATAATCCAAATAGATATGAAATTCAAAAACTAAACTCGAACGGAATTTGGGAAACTTTTATAAGTACTGAAAATACTGAAAATCAAATTATTATTAATGAATAATAATAGCTAAATTAGAAAAATTGAGAAACGAATTTAACCCATATGAAATCAAGATTTGTGTGTTTACTACAATTATATTGTTATTCAATGTAGTGTTAAATTTTGCCCAAAATATTAATGACATTCAATATGATGAAAATTTAAATATTTATAGAATAGTTGCTCTACAAAATCAAAATGAACAAATCACAAGTGTGTCAAATATAGTATCGGTGGAAAAGCCTTACGCTATTTATGCTCCCAATGCATTTAGTCCAGATGGTGATGGCTTAAATGATGTTTTCAATGTGAGTGGTCAAGGTATAATTGACTTTCAGATAGAAATTTTTAATAGATGGGGTCAAATGATTTTTAAATCTTATGATATTAATCAAAAATGGGATGGCAGATTTAAAGGAAAAGATTTACCCACAGGAACTTATATTTATAAAATCAATATTATAACATATGGTCAAAACAGGAAAGCAGCAAAAAGCGGAACTATTAATTTAGTTAGATAAATATTTAAAAAAGATGTTAAAAAAAATATTAATTATAGTTTCATTAATTCAGTCAATATGTGCTTATCATGGACAAGATCCATTATTCACACAGTTTTTCTCCAACGCTTTACAATTAAACCCTGCACTAGCCGGAAGAGATTTAAGTCCAAGATTTCATACAACTTATAGAAATCAGTGGCCTGAAATTAACAATGGATTCATTACATACAATATAGAGTATGATCAGTTTTCTGATAAGCTACATGGTGGAATAGGTTTTCAGTTATTACATGATCAAACAGGGAGTGGTTCTTTAAATACCACCTCATTTTCAACTATATATTCTTACCAATTGGCTATTAACAGGTTATGGACAATTAATTTTGGAATGAAAGCTTCATTCGTTCAAAAAAGTTTAGACTGGGGTAATGCTATTTGGGGAGATCAAATAGATCCAGCTTTAGGTGTTGTATACACGACTAGACAACCTCAAGGAAATAATTCATTAAATCTTGATTTTAATTCTGGTATTTTGTTATTTAGTAAAGATCTTTTTTTTGGAGTATCAATTGATCACTTAACTAGACCTAAAGAAACTTTTTTTTATAATATTTCCGGAAGTAATTCTTCAAATAAAATTCCTATTAGGTCTTCCTTTCATGGTGGATATAAGATTAGAGTACTTCAAAATGGTTTATTTCATAAAGAATTATTTCTATCTCCAGAATTTGTAATTGACTTACAATCTAATTTAAAGAGGTACAACTTTGGAACCTATTTTGTAGATGGAATTTTTGATTTAGGATTTTGGTACAGACATACTAGATTTCTAGATGCTAATAATGAAAACTATTCTCCTCAAGACGCTTTTGTGGTTGTAATAGGCATTGAAAAAAATAATCTTAGATTCGGATATTCTTATGATTTTAATATATCTAACCTAACAACCTCCTCTTTAGGCGCCCATGAAATATCATTTACTATTGATCTTCCTGAAAAAAGAAAACATGACTCTAAGTTTAGAGTGATTCAATGTCCACAATTTTAAAAAAAAAATAGATGAATTTAAAGGTTGGAATTCAATTTCCTGATTTCAAATTAAATGATGAAAATAGTAAAGAGTTTCATTTATATAAGGACCTTAAATCCTCTTTTCTAGTATTGTATTTTTATCCAAAGGATGAAACTCCAGGATGTACTAAACAAGCTTGTTATTTTAAAGATTCTTATGAAGAATTTAAAGAAATAGATTGTGAAATAATTGGAATAAGTAGTGACGATTCAACGAGTCATACTAATTTTAAAAACAACTATAATTTACCATTTAAACTTTTAAGTGATTTACAATCAACCTTAAGAAAAAAAATCCAACTACCTAACGATTTTTTTGGTCTTTCTCCAGGAAGAATCACCTTCCTTTTGAATTCTAAAAATGAAATATTATTTATTTATAGATCGTCTTTAAAAATGAAAAGTCATATTAATGAAATTTTAAAGTTTTTTAAAAAAAATATTTTGGTATAAATTTTGATTAAATAACAATATGAAAATAAGAATACTATTTTTAATAATATTTGGGTATATATTAAGTATTAATTGCCAATTAAACAATGAACTGATTTGGACTACTAGAACTTTTTCTCCAAAAAATATAAATGGAATTAATCCATCCTCTAATGGTAATTATTATACATCAATCGAGAGAAATAATGGTCAAACAGAAATTATTAAGTACAGTTATAAAAAGAATAAAAAAATCGGTACTTTATTCTCTAATTCTTCATTTGATAATTTCAGTTTTTCAGATTATGATATTAGTGATGATGGTAACTGGTTGTTATTATTTAACTCTAAAGAATCTATTTATAGAAGATCTTCAAAATCTTATTATTATTTATACAATCTAAAGAATAAAACCTTACAATCTTTAGCAGATACCTCATTAGGGAAACAAAGACTAGCTACTTTTTCACCAGATAATAATAAAATTGCTTATGTAAGAAAAAATAATCTCTATTATAAAAACTTAAATGATTTAAGAGATGAATTAACAATTACTAGAAACGGTGAAATTAATAAAATAATTAACGGAGCTACAGATTGGGTATATGAAGAAGAATTTAGTATCCATAAGGGTTTTTTCTGGTCACCTGATGGTTCTAAAATATCTTATTATGTTTTTAACGAAGAGCATGTAAAACAATTTGAGATGGAAATTTATGATAACCTATACCCTTCCCAATATAAATTTAAATACCCAAAAGCAGGAGAAAATAATTCTTCAATAGCTATTAAGGTTTTTGATTTAGACAATAAGAGAATTTATAATTTCGATATTGGCAATGAAGCTGATATTTATATTCCAAGAATGAAATGGTCGAAAAGAAATAATGAATTGATTGTTTTTAAAATGAATAGACTTCAAAATAAACTTGAACTAATTTCTGGAGAAATTAATAATGTAAAAAACCCAAATAGTGAAATAATAGTTCAAAATATATATTCTGAAAAAAGTGAAACTTATATAGATATTCATGACAATACATATTTCATAAATGAAAATCAATTTTTATGGACTAGTGAAAAAGATGGATATAATCACATATATTTAATAGATTATAAGGAAAATTCAGAACGTCAATTAACAAGCGGTAAGTGGGAGGTAACTAAAATGTATGGTTATGATTCTACAGAAAAAACTGCTTTCTTTCAAGCTGCAAAAATATCACCAACAGAAAGAGAAGTTTATTCATTAAATGTTAATTCTAAACATTTACAGCTATTATCAAATACAAAAGGCAATAACGAAGCAGCATTCAGTTCTAATTTTAAATATTTTATCAATACTCACTCAGATGCTAATAATCCTTTTAAAATAACTTTAAATAATAAAAATGGGCAGGAAGTTAAAGTTCTTGAAGATAATAAATCTTTGAAGGATAAAATGGATGAATTTAAATTAGTTGATAAAACTTTTTTCAGCATTCCAACAGGAAATAATTTAAAATTAAATGCCTGGGTTATGAAGCCTACAGATTTAGATACTGTTAAAAAACATCCACTTCTCATGTTTGTATATGGTGGACCTGGAATAAATACAGTTAATAACTCCTGGTCTTGGAATAATTACTTTTGGTTTCAATATTTAGTTAAGCAGGGATTTGTGGTGATATCTGTAGACTCAAGAGGAACTGGTTATAGGGGGAGAGACTTTAAACACTCCACTTATCTTCAGCTTGGTAAACTTGAAACTGAAGATCAGATTTCTTCTGCAGTTCATATGGGAAAATTAAATTATATAGATAAAGACAGAATTGGAATATTTGGATGGAGTTATGGTGGCTACATGTCTTCATTATGTATTACAAAAGGTGCTAAAGTTTTTAATAGTGCCATTGCAGTAGCGCCAGTAACTAACTGGAGGTACTATGATAATATTTACACAGAAAGATTTATGAGAACACCAAAAGAAAATGGATTAAATTATGATATAAACTCCCCTATTAACCATGTAGATAAATTAAAAGGGAACTATATGTTAATTCATGGAACTGCAGATGACAATGTTCACTTTCAAAATTCAATGGAAATGGTAAACTCTCTTGTTAAGGAAAATAAAGAGTTTGACTTTTTTGCATACCCTAACAAAAATCATAGTATTTATGGGGGTTATACAAGGTTACACTTATACAATAAGATGACAAATTTCCTTTTTGATAATTTATTGAATGATTAAGAATTTTAAAATATTGATATTTATATTATCGCTTTTATGCATTTTTAAGTATGAGGCACAAGATGGTATAAATTGGATTTCTTGGGATAAAATGATAGAGCTTAGGGAAATAGATACTTTAAAAAAGAAAGTATTTATAGATTTTTATACTCCTTGGTGTGGCTGGTGTAAAAGAATGGATTTAAGTACTTTTAAAGATCCACTAATAGTAAATTATTTAAATTCCAAATTTTACCCTGTTAAATTTAATGGTGAAACAAAAGATACCATTACTTTTAACAATCATAATTTTTATAATTCCGACCCTTCATTTATCAAAAAAAACAATAATTCTAGAGGAAAAGCACATTGGTTTGCACACTCAATACTTGAAGGAAAGCTTTCCTATCCAAGTTATGTAATTCTTGATGAAAACCTAGTAAGGCTTATGATGTATAATGGGTATAAAAAAGTTGATGAAATGTTAGGAATATTACTTTTTTTTGGAGCTAATCAGTATAAATATTACCATAACCATCTAAATGATCAGTGGGTTAAAACTCAATAAAAATAAAAAATGAAAAGCTATTTATTATTATTAATGTTAATTTTTTGTCAAACTAGTAATGGCCAAAGTGTTGAATTAAATTGGCAAACAGATTTAAGTAAAGCTGTATCCATTTCAATTGCAGAAAAAAAGCCTATAATGTTATTTTTTACGGGAAGTGACTGGTGTGGCTGGTGTATGCGACTAAAAAAAGAAGTTTTTAATCATAATAAATTTAAAACATGGTCGGATAATAATATAATTCTTGTTGAATTAGATTTTCCAAGAAGAAAAAAATTAGATCCTAACATTTTAAACCAAAACAGAGAATTACAAAAAGTATTTGGAGTTAGTGGCTACCCTACTTGTTGGTTGGTGAGTCCTCAAATTTTAGAAAACAATAAAGTTAATTTTCTAAAACTTGGAAAACTAGGTTATGTAGCTGGAGGCACTGACAAATGGATTTCTGTTGCTGAAAAGTTTCTTATTAAGAATTAGATAAATTACTTTTATTGCAAATTATTTCAAGACAACAAATTGAAAATATATCGTTATATACAAAATTATAAAGTTGAGATTTTAGATAAATCATTCAAATCTGAAAATAATGAGGAATTTGAAAAAACTGCTAAAATTTCTTTCTATGATATAAATAACAACTTAATTGATACTAAAAAATATGGTGTAGTTCATCTTGAAAGTATTTATCAAAAAATATTAAATAAAGAATCTATAGATATATCAAAATGTTATGTAAAAAACTTTTCTCTTTCGGACTTTCGGTCTATCAATAATATATCAGCTAGAGAAAAAGTTGAATTAATTAATTTTACTGCTGTTGATTCAATTTTTGAATCTGAAAAGATTATAGATTTTACTTTAGGAAATTTTACAGGCAAAAAAGCAGATTTTTCTAATACTCATTTTGGATTAGGTAATTTAAGTTTTCTTAAATCTGAGTTTGGTGATTTTAAGGTGTTATTTAAGGGAACTAGTTATAGTGAAGGCAACAACACATTTCAATATGTTAAGTTTAATAATGGAAATGTAAATTTTGATAATTCAACATTTGAAAATGGTAATTTAAGTTTTGTTAATACCTATTTTGGCGATGGTAATTCCTCGTTTAAAAATATTCATTTTGGAAATGGTGACGTGTCATTTGCCTTTTCAACTTTTAATAAAGGAAATATTACTTTCGATAAATCTATTTTCAATGGAGATTTAGTAAGTTTTTCTAAAGTTGACTTTGGTACTGGGAAAGTTGATTTTAGAAGAGTTGTCTTTGGAGATGGTGATATTGACTTTGAAGAAATAAGCTTAGCAAAGAAAAATAAAGTTGTTTTTAGAAGAGCTAATTTTGGATCATCTTCAGTAAGTTTTCGAGACGCTCATCTGGAGGGCTGTTCAGTTGACTTTGAAGAGGCAGAATTTAAAAATGGTAAACTTAACTTTTTTAAAGTTACAGCACAATCTATTTCATTAAACCATTGTTTTCTTAACTGTAATATTGACATGAGAATTGATGATTGCCATACAATTGATATATCACAATCTATTGTACATAATATTATTGATCTCAATCCTGGTCTTACAAATATGAATATTCATGAACTAAATCTATCTGGAGTTCGAAATATGGGTGATATATTCATAGCTTGGGACGATAACCATGTACTTGATTTAATTTCTAATCAAAAATCTACTACTCTGCATGAAAAAGCTGAACAATTCAGATTATTGAAAGAAGAATTTAGAGATACAGGTAGATATATTGATGAAGATATAGCATATGTTTATTTTAAAAGATATGAACTGATGAGTGAATATGAACTTGCAAAGGAAAAAGGATTGTTATCACTCCTTCTTTTTATGCCTAATTTTATTTTTCAAAGATTGGTTTTCGATAAAGTTGGTTTATATGCTACTAACCCTTTTAGAGTTTTGTTTAGTATCGTTGTTGTAAATTTTATTTTTTCACTTATTTATACCATGTTTTACTCTGAAGTTAACACATTAACATGCTTAGATTATCATGTAGGTTTTACTGAAAAAGTTTTAGAAAATCTTTATTTCAGTGCAATAACATTTTTCACCGTTGGATATGGTGATTGTTCCCCATTAGGTTTTTTTAAAATTCTCGCACCAATAGAAGGTTTTGTTGGAGTATTTTTAATGTCCTATTTCACAGTTGCATTTGTACGTAAAATACTGAGGTAGAAATCGTTTATTTCCTTTTAATTTATTACATTTGCAAAATTCACTATTTAATATATTTCTATTATTATGAGCCAAACAGTACAACTTATTATCGACAATAAATCTTACGATCTTCCTGTAGTCGAGGGATCTGAAAACGAAAAAGCTATTGACATCTCTAAGTTAAGAGCACAAACTGGTTATATAACTTTAGATACTGGATACAAAAATACTGGTGCAACAACTAGTGGAATAACTTTTTTGGATGGAGAAAAAGGAATATTAAGATACAGGGGTTATCCAATTGAGCAACTAGCTGAAAAAGCTGATTTTTTAGAGGTTTGTTATTTACTAATAAATGGTGAACTTCCTACTGTTTCAGAATTTGATGAATTTAAAGAAAATATAACCAAGCATACTTTGATTCATGAAGATATGAGATCTTTTTTAGAGGCCTACCCCACTAAAGCTCATCCTATGGGTATACTATCTGCTTCACTTTGTACATTATCTACCTTTTACCCAGAATCACAAGATACTAACAGATCTAAAAAAGCAATAGATTTAACTATTTTCAGGTTGTTGGCTAAATTACCAACTCTTGCTGCATGGGCTTATCAAAATGCTGTAGGCCATCCGGTTATGTATCCAAAAAATAAATATAATTATTGCGAGAATTTTTTACAAATGATGTTCGCAATGCCGGCATTTGAATATGAAACTGATCCAGTTATTGTAAATGCATTAAATAAATTACTGATTCTACATGCTGATCACGAGCAGAATTGCTCAGCATCAACTGTAAGGATTGTCGGTTCATCTCAAGCAAATTTATATGCTTCTATTTCTTCAGGTGTTTCTGCCCTTTGGGGACCTTTACATGGTGGAGCTAACCAAGCTGTAATTGAAATGTTGGAAAAAATAATGAACGATGGTGGAGGATTAATGAAGTGGATAAATAAAGCGAAGGATAAAGAAGACTCATTTAGATTAATGGGATTTGGCCACAGAGTATATAAAAACTTTGATCCTAGAGCAAAAATCATTAAAAAAGCAGCTGACGATGTTCTTAACAAGCTTGGAATTGTTGACCCGGTTCTTGATATTGCTAAAGAACTAGAAGAAGTAGCCTTAAACGATGATTATTTTAAGTCCAGAGGTCTCTATCCAAATGTTGATTTTTACTCTGGTATAATTTACAGAGCATTAGGAATTCCAACTGAAATGTTTACTGTAATGTTTGCTATGGGTAGACTTCCTGGGTGGATTGCTCAATGGAAAGAAATGATGGGAGATAATCAGCCAATTGGCAGACCTAGACAAATATATACTGGTGCAAAAGAAAGAAATTATTCAGATATTGATAAAAGATAATATTTATCTATTTATATTATCCCAAGATATATTACTATGTGAAAAGTGAGAAATACATTTTCCTTTTTCTATTATTAATACTTGTGGAGACTCGTGAGTAATGTTAAAATCTGTTGATACTTTATTAGACAAATCTCTGTAGATCAACAAATCTAGGAGGTAACAATTTTTTATAAACCTATTATCACCTGCATTTTCAATCCTATTTTTAGCTAAGGAACTAATCGAACATCTTGTTGAATGTTTAAAAAGTAAAATTTTGTTTTCAAATGATGTGTTAACTAAATTATCCAATGATGTTTGATCATTTATATCAATCCAATCAAAATTCGAAGATTTAAACCAACTCATATTTATAGAAATAAAAAGGGTGGAAGACGGGATTCGAACCCGCGACCCTCGGTACCACAAACCGATACTCTAACCAACTGAGCTACATCCACCATTTAAGGAGGCAAATATAAATAATAAAAAATTATATTAACTTATATATTTAAGAATAATCTTATACATATATTTATAATATATTCTCTATTGCTAATATTATATTAATTTAAAAATGAAATTACTTAAAAAGTTATGTTCCATTCATGGACCTTCCGGAAATGAAAAAAGGATTAGTGATTTTATTTTAAATTACATAAATGAGAATATATCCAGATTCAAAGTAAAACCAGTCATAATAAGTGATAATATTCAAGATTGTATCATACTAAAATTCGGCACCCCTAAAACAGCCATTTTTTCTCATATAGACACCATAGGTTTTACTGTTCGGTATGGGAAGGAATTAATTAAAATTGGTGGGCCTAAAACTAACGATGGGATAAAACTAGTAGGTAAAGATTCTCTTGGAAAAATTCAAACAGAGATTTACAACTATGAAGACCATAACGGAAATAATCATATTGAATATTTATACGATAGAGAAATTGATAGGGCAACAGAACTTACATTTGAACCAAATTGGAGAGAAGATGAGCAATTTGTACAATGTTGTTATATGGATAATCGATTGGGAGTTTGGAATGCTTTAAAAGTAGCTAAAACTTTAGAAAACGGCGTTATATGCTTTTCTACTTATGAAGAAGTTGGTGGAGGAAGTGTTGGTTTCTTAGGTAGATATATACATGAAAAGTGGGGAATTAAACAAGCTTTAATTTCTGATATAACCTGGATAACTGAAGGGGTTGAACATGGGAAAGGAGTGGTGATTTCTAGAAGAGATTCAGGATTACCAAGAAGAAGTTATGTTGATAGAATTTTAAAATTAGCAGAAAAAAGTGAAATTCCTTTTCAAATTGAAGTTGAATCTTCTGGTGGAAGTGATGGAAATCAACTTCAAAAATCCCCATATCCATTTGATTGGTGTTTTATTGGAGCACCTGAAGATTTTGTTCATTCACCGGATGAAAAAGTACATAAAAAAGATATTGAAGCAATGGTTGAATTGTATACTTACTTAATGAAATATTTATAATGGAGTTTGGTATAAGTATTTTGTCTGTTGTTCCCATTAGAAAAGAACCCAAAGATCAGAGTGAAATGGTATCTCAAATTCTTTTCGGGCAACATTTTAAAATTTTAAAAACTAATAGTAATTGGGTTTTTATAAAATTATCATCTGATAATTATCAGGGTTGGATTTGCTCTAAACAATATTTTGAAATTACTCATGAAGATTATGATAATTTAGAAATTAATAATTTCCCAATAGTTTCAGATTCAATTTCCAACATTATTAATATTGACTCCAATGAAAGTACAACAGTTACAATAGGTGCTACTCTACCCTATTTTAGCAAAGGGAATTTCAGGATTAGAAATAAAAAGTTTTTATATAAAGGTGAAATATCATCAAAAAATAAAATTGATTTAATAAAATATGCTAAGGGATTTTTAAATACACCTTATTTATGGGGAGGTAAAAGTATATTAGGAATTGATTGTAGTGGATTTACCCAACAGGTATATGGTCTTTCAGGAATTAAAATTCCAAGAGATGCTTACCAACAAGCTAAGGTTGGATCAACAATCAAATATGAGGAAAGGACTTCAACTGACTTAGTATTTTTTGAAAAAAATAATATGATTCATCATGTAGGAATATTAATAAGTGATAATTTAATTATACATGCTTCTGGACAAGTAAAAATTGAAAAGTTTAATAAAGATGGAATTATTCATCATAAAACCAACAAACTGACACATCAATTTCATTCCATCAAAAGAGTTATAGAATAAATGACAAAATTACTGATTTTCAGTGTGTTATGATAATTAATACTGAAATAATGTCATCAATTTATTATTGGCTTAAGTTTTGATAATTAAATATAAAACAATCATTAAACAATGGATCTTAACCAATTTACAAGCAAATCACAAGAAATAATTTCTCAAGCACAACAGTTAACAATAACTAATGGACACCAGGTTATTGAAAACTCTCATATACTTAGTTCAATAATTAGCATAGATAAAAATGTTTTCCCACACATTACAAAGAAAATTGGTGGAAATATTGAAATAATAACTCAAGCTAATGAAAGTATTATACAATCCTACCCAAAAGTTACTGGTGGTAATATACATTTAAGTAAATCATCTCAAACTACTGTTGCTGAGTCAGTTAATATTTCAAAAAAAATGAAAGATGAATTTGTGTCGATTGAGCATTTAGTATTGGGAATATTAAAATCTAATGATGCTACAAGTCAGCTGCTTAAAGACAGTGGGTTTAATAATCAAGAGGTTAATAAAATTATCCTAGAATTAAGAAAAGGCCAAAGAGTGACCTCTTCCACTCAGGAAGAAACTTATAATGCCCTTAATAAGTATGCCCAAAATTTAAATCACCAAGCAGAGATTGGAAAGTTAGATCCTGTTATTGGAAGAGATGATGAAATAAGACGAGTTCTTCAAATTTTAACAAGAAGAACTAAAAACAACCCTATTCTTATTGGTGAACCAGGTGTTGGAAAAACTGCTATTGCCGAAGGAATTGCTCATAGAGTTATTAGAGGTGATGTTCCTGAAAATCTAAAAGAAAAATTAATATTCTCTCTAGATATGGGTGCATTGATTGCAGGTGCAAAATTTAAAGGAGAATTTGAAGAAAGATTAAAAGCAGTGGTTAAAGAGGTTATAAATGAAAATGGAAGAATTGTATTATTTATAGATGAGATTCATACGTTAGTTGGTGCTGGAGGTGGACAAGGAGCTATGGATGCTGCTAACATACTTAAACCTGCTTTAGCAAGGGGTGAACTGAGAGCAGTTGGAGCTACAACTTTAGACGAATATCAAAAATATTTTGAAAAAGATAAAGCACTTGAAAGAAGATTTCAAAAAGTGGTAATTGATGAACCTAATAATGACGATGCGATAAGTATTCTTCGAGGAATTAAAGAAAAATACGAGAATCATCATAAAGTACAAATTAAAGATGAAGCTATTATTTCTGCTGTTGAACTGTCGAATAGATATATTACAAATCGTTTTCTTCCAGATAAAGCAATTGACTTGATTGATGAAGCTGCTTCTAAACTTAGAATGGAAATTAATAGTAAACCTATAGAACTTGACGAGGTTGATAGAAAAATACTAAAGTTAGAGATAGAGAGAGAAGCTATTAAAAGAGAAAATGATAACAATAAAGGGAAACAAATCAGTAAAGAAATTGCAGAACTAATAGAAATTAAAAGTAATCTTCAAGCAAAGTGGGAGTCGGAAAAAAATCATGTAGATGCTATACAAAAAGCAAAGCAAGATATTGAAACATTAAAAATAGAAGCTGAAAAAGCAGAAAGAAATGGAGATTTTGGAACAGTTGCTGAAATTAGATATGGAAAATTAAAACAATTAGCAGAAAAAATTGAAGAAGAAAAACAGCTTCTAACTTCACTACAAACTGAAACTAAAATGATTAAAGAAGAAGTTGACTCAGAAGAAATTGCAGATGTTGTTTCTAAATGGACTGGTGTCCCAGTTAATAAAATGCTAGAAGGTGAAAAATATAAACTTCTAAGACTGGAAGAAGAATTAACAAAGCGTGTTGTTGGTCAGAATGAAGCTATTGAAGCAATTGCAGATGCTGTAAGAAGAAGTCGATCTGGTTTACAAGATGAAAAGAAACCAATAGGTAGCTTTATGTTTTTAGGGACTACTGGAGTTGGAAAAACAGAACTAGCAAAAGCACTTTCATCTTTTTTGTTTAATGATGATGATGCGATGACAAGAATAGATATGAGCGAATATCAAGAAAAGCATACAGTGTCAAGATTATTAGGTGCTCCTCCTGGTTATGTTGGATATGAAGAAAGCGGACAATTAACAGAAGCTGTTAGAAGAAGACCCTACTCTGTTATATTACTTGATGAAATTGAAAAAGCTCACCCCGATGTATTTAATATACTTTTACAGTTATTAGATGATGGGAGATTAACAGATAATAAGGGAAGAACAGTAAATTTTAATAATACTATTATTATAATGACTTCTAATATTGGATCTGTACACATAAGTAACTCTCTAAATAATGATAATATTTTTGATAGAAAAAAAATACATTCACTAATATTAAGTGAACTAAAATCTTCATTTAGACCTGAATTCCTTAATAGGATTGATGAAACCATTGTTTTTAATGCACTTTCAAAAAAGGTGATTACTAAAATTGTAGAATTTCAAATTAAAGAACTCAATAAAATTTTAATACAAAAAGAAATTAAATTAAATATTAGTCCATATGCAGTTGAGTATCTATCTAAAAAAGGATATGATCCTCATTACGGAGCAAGACCAATTAAAAGATTAGTTCAAAAAGAAATATTGAATGAATTATCAAAAGAAATGTTAAAAGGAAATATTCAAAAAGGAGATGTTATTTTAATTGATTCATTTAATGACGAAATTGTTTTAAGAAAGAATAATATTGATGAAAGTACCTTAATAGTCGATGAAAAAATTAATTCATAAAATATCTATTTTATCATTTATAATATGTTTAACATGTTGTGAATCAATAAACAACAACTGTGACGAAATATATGATTTAATGAATAAACAGGAGGATTCATGGAATAGAGGAAATATTGATGAATTTATGAGCAAATATTGGAATAATGATTCTCTTATATTTATTGGGAAATCTGGTATTAATTACGGATGGAAAAAAACAATTTCTAACTATAAAAAATCCTATAAAAATAAAATTGATATGGGTCAATTAGAATTCAATAATATAATATGTAATCCTATAAATAAAACCACTCATATAATAACAGGTACTTGGAATATTTATAGATTAGATAGTATTGAAAATATTAGCGGATACTATACATTAATTTGGGAGAAAAAAAATAATGGTTGGAAAATAATATATGACCACAGTTCCTAATTAATGAAATTTAAAACAAAAAATTATATTTGCAACTTAAAAATTAAATAAACTAAAATGTCAGGAAACAGAACCTTTACGATGATTAAGCCAGATGCTGTAGAATCTAACAATATTGGAAATATAACACAAATGATTTCTGATGCAGGATTTACTATTAAAGCTATGAAGCTAACACAACTTACAAAAGATCAAGCTAAAGATTTTTACGAAGTTCATAAAGAAAGACCTTTTTATGGAGAACTTGTTGAATATATGACCTCTGGTCCTATTATAGCAGCAGTACTAGAAAAAGATAATGCTGTTGCAGATTTTAGAGCTTTAATTGGATCTACTGATCCTAGTGAAGCTGCAGATGGAACCATAAGAAAGAAATATGCGGAGTCCAAGGGAAGAAATGCTGTTCATGGTTCAGATTCAGATGAAAATGCGCAAATTGAATCAAATTTTCATTTTAATTCAACTGAGCTTTTATAACACTGTAACAAAAGTAAAGTTCTTTTTTAATTAATGAAATTTTCTTAAAATCAATAAAAAAACCCGCATTTCTGCAGGTTTTTTTTACATAGAATGATAAAGTTATTTCTTAATAAACCTAGAATTTATTTTAGTACCATTTTCTAAATTAAGTTCTATAAAATATAATCCATTATTTAAATGCTCCATATTTAAAGTAGATTTTGTTTTGGATATGGTTTTAATCATGACTAGGTTACCAATCATATTATATACTTTGAGCGATTTAATTTTGTCAACGGATTTTATAATTATATTACCACTTGATGGATTAGGGTATAAAGAAAAATTATTTTTTTCATCATCAATTCCAGTCGGATCAGCACATAATCCAAATTGAAGATTTAAAGTTGTATCCTGAAAAAAACCACTCAGTAAATTAATCCTATCATTATAGTTAGCAGCATCTGCACATGATTGTCCAGAAATATCTTCTTTACAAGACCAATCTGAGCAATTTCCATTTAGAATGGTAAAATGGCCTCCAGATTCTGGTAAACTTATTGTACCTGACCATATACCATCACCATCTGAATCATCTAATAATAATGCATCGTGACCACCTACAAATCCTCCTCCTACATATATACCATCAGTTGAAATAGTTCCTGTAATTAAATCCGTGGAAACATGGAATGTTACATCATAATTTGCTGGAGGTGCAGCAATTGAAAGGCTTGATTTTTGATAAACAAATTTCCACCAACCTGTTGCATAATCTATTTCAACAGTCATAGTATCACCATCAGAGGACATAGTTATTTCATAAGTTATAGATGAAGGAACTGATGATCCAGTACTAATTTCTCCTAAATTAACAACTTTTGCTAGACCAATATGGGCACCTATACCGTTAACGGTTAACTGATTATTGGCATAAGAATATGTGTAAGGTCCAGATCCGTCGTGAGGGTTAACCGGGGTTCCGCATTGTTCAGAAGTAACCCCTTGAAATGGTTCTAACCATGTATTACCATCCATATAATGCATAAAATTTCCGTTAGCATCAAAAGTTATAGAGTCGTCAAATAAACAGGCTCTTGAGTTAATATCCGTTGCAGAACTGGACCACCAAGAATAATCTGTTTGTGTTGGTCCAACGGCTAATGCACCAGGAATTTGAGCTAACCTCCAAGTTCCTTCAATTTGAGCATTAAAAGCTAATATTAAGGATACTAAAACTAAAGTAAATAATTTCTTCATTTTATATTAATTTAAATTATAGTTTAAAGTTATTAAAATAAAAAAACCCGCACTAGGGCGGGTTTTAAAAAAATTAATAAGAAAGAAGTTATTTATTTCTTAATAAACTTTGAATTTATTAAAGAACCATTATCTAAATTAAGTTCCATAAAATATACACCATTTGTCAAATGCTCAATATTTAATATTGATTGAGTATTAGATATATTTTTTATCATAACTAAGTTACCAATCATATTATATACTTTTAGTGTTTTTATCTTATCATCAGATTTTATTGTTACAATTCCGTTTGATGGATTAGGATATAGAGAGTAACTATTTACTTTTTCTACCATTCCAGTTGATGGAGTTGTACAAGAACCATATTGAAGATTTAGAGTAGTGTCTTGAGAAAAACCACCCAATAAGTTATTTCTATCATTATAGTTAGCAGCATCTGCACATGGCTGACCAGAAATATCTTCTTTACAAGACCAGTCTGAACAATTTCCATTTAAAATAGTAAAATATCCACCTGCAGCATCTAAAGTAGTACTACCACTCCAAACACCATCACCGTCAGAATCATCTAACAATAAGGCATCATTACCACCTACAAAACCTCCACCGATATATATACCATCAGTTGAAACATTTCCAGCAATTAAATCCGTATGAACATTGAAAGTAACTGTATAAGAAGGTGGTGGTGGTGGTGGTGCAGCTCCATTTTTTAAGTAAACATATCTCCACCAGCCTAAACCATTAGTTCCTCCTGCATTAGGAAAACTAATATCAACAGTCATTATTTCTGAACTTGAACCAGAAAAAGAAACGTGGTAAGTAATTTGATCGTTTACTGGAGCTCCGTCTTCACCTCCATTATGAACTTTTGCTAATCCTACATGTGCACCAGGACCACTTACTGTGAGTATTCCATTAGAAAAGGTATAGGTATTTGAACCGCCATCATGAGGTGCAATTGGAGTTCCGCATCCTTCAGCAGGAGCACCAGCTTGCCAACTCTCTAACCAAGTAGATCCGTCCATATAATGTTCATAAGTACCATTTGAAGAAAAAACAATTGAGTCATCAAATAGACAATCTCTTGTAGTTACAGCACCAGCATCGCTTGACCACCAAGATGTATTTGCTGAGTCAGGACCAACACCTAAAGCACCAGCAGCAGGATTAAGGCTCCAAGAACCTTCGATTTGAGCATTGAAGCCCAAGGTTAATATTGTTAAAATAAATGTGTATGTTTTTTTCATAAAAAATTATTAAGTTGTTATATATTATATTGATTTTAAAATAAAAGTTATTGTAAATACTACACTAATTTATTAAATCCAAATTAAATTTTCAAGAAAATTTAGAAATATTTATGAAGATTTTAATGTTATTATTAATAGTAATATCTACCAAAAAGAGTATTTATTAAATGTGATAACTTTATCAAATGATAAAATGTCAAAAAGACTTATTTGCTTTAGATTCTGGAGTAACCTATTTAAATTGTGCATACAAAGCTCCTTTATTAAAAGAAGCTGAAATAGATGCTATAGAAGCAATTAAAAGAGAAAGAAATCCATTTAAATTAAAAGCAGATAACTATTTTGAAATATCAAATAATATCAGAAAAGAATTTTCAAAAATTATAGGATCTCATTATAACGAAATTGCAATTCTGCCCTCTACTTCCTATGGATTTGCTAATGTATTTAACAACATTAAATTAAGTGGAAAACATGCATTAGTTGTAGAAAATGAATTTCCTAGTGGCTATTTTGCAGTTAGAAAATGGTGTTCGATAAACAACAAGGAATTACTAATAAGTAAAAGAGAAAATCTAACTGCTTCAGAATGGAATCAAAAAATTATTAAATCCATTAATAGTAGCACAAATTTAGTCATGATGTCTTCTATCCACTGGATGAACGGAACAAAGTTTGATTTAGAACAAATTGGCATCAAATGTAAAGAAGTTGGTGCTTATTTTATTGTAGATGGAACACAGTCTGTAGGTGCTACTTCAATAAACGTAAAAGAACTTAATATTGATGCTTTAATTTGTGCTGGATATAAATGGTTATTTGGGCCCTACTCTATGGCATTAGGATATTTCTCAGAAAAATTCCAAAATGGAAATCCAATAGAAGAATCATGGATGAATAGATCTAATGCTAAAGATTTTAGTAATTTAACTAAATATGATATTTCTTATAAATCAATGGCTGGAAGGTACAATGTAGGCCAAACTACCAATTTCATACTTTCACCAATAATGTTGAGAGGATTAATTCAAATAAATAAATGGGGGATTTCAAACATTGAGGAGTATTGTGATAAACTTGCCAAAGATTTGATAAAGAAATTAAAACCATTGGATATAACTTTTGAATCGGAAAATTATTTTAAACCTCATTTGTTTTCATTAGGATTACCAGACAAAATAAATCCATTAAATCTAAAAAACAGGTTAGATAAAGAAAATATTTATATTTCTTTAAGAGGAAGTAATATTAGAGTTTCTCTAAATATATTTAACGATGATCAGGATATTGAAAGATTAATTTCAGTAATTAAAAAAGAATTAATTTAAAATTTTAGTTCACTAAATAACTTTTTAAAATAATTAGATTGATTCATTATAAGTTGTGAATTTTTATTAATTGAATCTAATGCTTTTTCTTTCTTTTTTAATAAAATTTCTTTGGGAAATCCTGAATTTATCATAGCATTTAACTCATAATATAAATAAATTAAGTTATTTGGATATTTAGTAGTTAGAATATTATAGTGATGTATCGCACTATTTAAATATTGGGAATTTTCATTATATATTCTAGCTAAAAAATAATTTGCTTCTGAACTAATTAATGAGTTATTACTTTTACTTGCTTGATTAAGCAATTTAATACCATACTCTAATTTTGATTCTGGATAAAAAACTAAACCTACCTTAAAAAAATCACTCTCATTTCTGGCTGTTTGAATGAAATAATGAAATAAACCACTAGTGAGCTTAAAACAATCACAATCATCTGTTAAAATTAACGTCTCTTCAATAACATTCAATACATTGTTTGCATTGGAAAGTAATTGAATATAATTTTTAGATAGAGCATTTAATCTTAGTAAATATCCATGAGAAATAAAATGACTAAATTTAGGGCTCCAAAAACATTCTCTTTTACTATATTCATATTTACTAATATTTTCAATAGTTTTTTCAGCATTTTTTCGAAATAAACCTCTTACTTTTTCATTATCATTTCCTGAAATTAAAACCCACCAATAATAATTGGTTTTTAACTGACTTAATAGATAGTCATCACTGTAATTTTTGTCTAGTAGGTTAATTAATGAATCAGCATTTTGAAAATTAAATGATAAAATTTCGTCAGTAATATCATTTACTTTTGTATAAATTAATTGAGAATTAGCCTTTGAAAAAGTTAAGAAAAATAGGAAATATGTAAATAGATATTTAATAATTAATATGGTTTTGAAAAGTTGACACGCATTTTATATTTTTAAAGAATTATTACCATAAAGAATTTCAATAAATACTATAAACGCTCCATTATTTCATTAATAATTTTACAAGATTCTTTAATCTCTTGAATTGAAATATTTAGTGGTGGAGCTATTCTAAAACTTTCTGGGCATGATAGAAACCAAAAACTTAACACTCCACGCGATTTACAACCTTCCACAACTTTTTGAACAGTTTCTTTATCTTTCATTTCTATAGCAAAAAAAAGTCCAACTCTCCTAATTTCAATTATAGATGAGTGAGTTAACAATCTTTCAAACAACAAACCTTTTTCTTCAATTTTTGCTAATAATTTTTCATTTTTCAAAACCTCTAAAGCTGCTAACGCTCCAGCACATGATAGGGGGTGACCTCCAAAAGTAGTGATGTGTCCAAGAGTTGGATTATTATTGAAAAGGGACATCAGCTTTTGACTAGTAACCATCCCACCTATAGGCATTCCGCCTCCAAAAGCTTTACCAACTGTAAGAATATCTGGAACCACTCCATAATGTTCAAAAGAAAATAACTTTCCTGTTCTTCCCATTCCAGATTGTATTTCGTCCATTATAAGTAGGTTACAATTTTTGTTGCAAATTTTTCTTAATTTTTGAAGAAACTCTTTTGAAGCAACTCTAACTCCAGCATCTCCTTGAATTGGTTCAATAATTACTCCAGCTACTCTGTGATCAATAAAATCTAAAGCATCAATATCATTAAAAGGTAAATGAAAAACATCGGGTAAAAGTGGTCTAAAAGCAGCTTTTTTCTCTTCGTTTCCTGAAACACTTAATGAACCATGTGTAGATCCATGATAGGCCCCTTTGAAGGAAACAATTCTGGACCTTTTAGTAGCTCTTTTAGCTAATTTTAAAGCTGCTTCATTAGCTTCAGTACCTGAATTAACTACGTATAGACAGTTTAAATTATTTGGTAATAACTTGGTGAATTCAATAGCTAATTTATTTTGGATTTCTTGACTGTATTCTCCGAAAACCATAACATGAAGATGCTTGTCAATTTGTTTTTTAATAGACTTTATAACATAGGGATGCTGATGACCTAAGTTAGAAACTGCTATTCCTGCTATTAAATCAAAATATTTTTTACCATCTTTTCCATATATGAAAGTTCCTTCTGCTTTTTCAATTTCAATTCCAAAAGGATATTTAGTCGTATTAGCTAAAAAAGGAGTATACATATTTAAGTATTTAATCTAAAATAATTTAAATTCCACAACCAACTAAAATTAATCATATTTAAATTTTAAATTCGTATAAACTTAAATCAAAAAATTATGTCTAAAGGTTTTTATCAATTACCATATCCAGAAAATGAATTAGTTAGGAATTATGAGCCTAATTCCAAAGAATTGGAAAACTTGTTGAATAAATATGATGAAATGTATCACCAAAAACCTATCCATGTCCCACTTTACATTGGAAAAGAGAAGATAACTACAGAAAAACAACTCCCCATAAATCCGCCACACGATCACCAACATACAATTGGACAATTTAGTATGGGTGACAAATCTCATGTTAATAAAGCTATTGAAAGTGCGATGAATGCTAAACATAATTGGAGTAATATGTCATGGGAAAACAGAGCAACTATTTTTTTAAAAGCTGCTGATTTACTAGCAGGACCATATAGAGACGAAATGAATGCATCTACAATGTTAGGTCAATCTAAAAATGTTTTTCAAGCAGAAATTGATGCCGCCTGTGAATTAATAGACTTTTTAAGGTTTAATGTCGCTTTTATGCAACAAATATATGCTGAGCAACCTGAATCAGCAGATGGAATCATTAATAGATTAGAATACAGACCATTAGAAGGTTTTGTATTTGCTATTACACCCTTTAATTTTACCGCAATAGCAGCCAACCTTTGCGCTGCACCAGCTATGATGGGAAACGTTGTTGTATGGAAACCTGCCGAATCTCAAATGTATTCAGCTCAAGTCATTATGAAATTATTTAAAGAAGCTGGTCTTCCAGATGGAGTAATTAATATGGTTGTAGCAGATGGACCAAGTGCTGGTGAAGTTGTATTCAATCACAAAGATTTTTCTGGACTTCACTTTACAGGTTCAACATCTGTTTTTAAACAATTATGGTCTACAATTGGAAATAATATTAATAAATATAAATCTTACCCTCGTATTGTTGGAGAAACTGGAGGTAAAGATTTTATTGTAGCTCATTCTTCAGCCAATCCATTAGCAGTTGCAACAGGAATATCCAGAGGTGCTTTTGAATTTCAAGGACAAAAATGCTCAGCTGCCTCAAGAGTTTATTTACCAAAATCTCTAGAGAATAGTGTTATTAGTAAAGTGATTGAGGATGTTAAATCCTTTAAAATGGGCTCCACAAATGATCCTAAAAACTTTATTAATGCAGTTATTTCAGAAGTTTCCTTTGATAAAATTGTAGAGTATATAGAATTTGCTAAAAGTGCAAAAGATGCTGAAATAGTTGTTGGTGGAAATTACAATAAATCTGATGGCTACTTTATTGAACCTACTGTTATAAAAACAAGTAATGCTAGTTTTAAGACTATGTGCGAAGAAATTTTTGGACCGGTAGTTACTATTTACATCTATGAAGATGAAAATTTTGAACAAATTTTAAAAACGGTTGATAATACTTCAGAATATGCTTTAACTGGTGCTGTTTACAGTCAAGATAGATATGCTCTTGAACTGGCTATGAAGAAATTAGAAAATGCTGCAGGTAATTTTTATATAAATGACAAACCTACAGGTGCAGTTGTTGGTCAACAACCTTTCGGTGGAGCAAGAGGCTCAGGAACGAATGATAAAGCTGGTTCCTACCTTAATTTATTAAGATGGGTTTCTCCGAGGACTATTAAAGAGGCATTAGTTCCAGCAACTGACTATAGATATCCTTTTCTTGGATAATGGATTATTCTATTGAAGCAGTTATATATGACATGGATGGTTTAATAATTGACTCTGAACCATTATGGAAAATTGCAGAAATTGATAGTTTTAAAGAAATCGGATATGATTTCACTATTGAAATGTGTGCACTCACTACTGGAATGAGAATTGACGAAGTAGTTAATTATTGGTGGAAACAATTTAAATGGGACAAATATTCTCAAAAACAAGTCATTGACAGCATTCAAAACAAAATGATTCATCTTATTAACACCAAGGGAAAATTATTACCAGGAGTTCTTAAAACATTAAATCTTTTAAAAAAAATGGATATTCCTTTGGCATTAGCTTCCTCCTCTTCTATGTCTTTAATTAACGAAACAATTGATTCTTTAAATATCAGAAGCTTCTTTAAAGTAATTCATTCTGCAGAAAAAGAAAAAGCGGGTAAACCAGATCCATCTGTGTTCTTGACAACAGCTAAAATGTTAAAATTAAAACCTGAAAAATGCTTGGTTTTTGAAGATTCAAAGGTGGGAATGATGGCTGGTTTAAATGCCAATATGAGGACAATTCTTGTACCGGAAATTAATACTCATCCAAAATGGGGTCAAAAATCTTATAAAATATTAAATTCACTTAACGAATTCTCTTTAAATCATCTAAAATGATGTTCAAAAATAAAACTAAAATAAATTTTATGAAAACTAAATTAATTGTCTTTATATCTATCTTATTTACATTAACTACATGTACTGAAAAAAGTAAATCTTCTTATAAATATAATTTTGAAACTGTAGATAATGACATCACAAATACCCTTATTTACACTCTTGAAAATGGCTTAAAGATTTATATTTCTATAAATAAAGAAGAGCCTAGAATCCAAACTAATATTGCTGTTAATACTGGAAGTAAGCAGGACCCAACTGATGCAACTGGATTAGCTCATTATTTGGAACATATGGTTTTTAAAGGAACATCAAAAATTGCTACTATAAACTGGGATAAAGAAAGAGATTTACTCAATGAAATTTCGAATCTTTATGAAAAGAGGAGAAAGACTACTGACATTATTGAAAGAAAGGCTATATATAAAGAAATTGATAGTTTGTCAGGTTTAGCTGCACAGTATGCCGTTCCTAACGAATATGATAAAATGATTAGCTCTATAGGAGCAAAAGGCACCAATGCATACACATCTAGTGAGAGGACTGTTTACATCAACGAAATACCATCAAATGAAATAGAAAAATGGTTATCTATTGAATCAGAAAGATTCAATGAGTTAGTACTCAGGTTATTTCATACTGAGCTAGAAGCGGTCTACGAAGAATACAATAGATCAAGAGATAATGATTATTGGTTAGCTTACGAGGAAATGGCCAAAAAATTATTTAAAAAACACACTTATGGTACCCAAACAACAATTGGAACAAGCGAACATTTAAAAAACCCGTCCATGGAAAAAATTCACCAATATTTTAATGATTGGTATGTTCCTAATAATATGGCTATAATACTTTCAGGAGATATTGACCCTGACTTAACAGTAGATTTAATTAAAAAATACTTTGGTGACTTTAAATACAAAGAAACTCCAAAATATCTCCCAGCTGTAGAAGACGAAATAACTGAACCTGAATATGTAACAGTTACAGGAAGTAATACTGCTTGGTTAAATATTGGATATAGATTACCTGGTGTGAAAAGTGAAGATATTTATATGCTAGATCTTTTTGATGGTTTATTAAATAACGGACAGGCAGGTTTAATCGATTTAAATTTAATTAAAGCACAGAAAGTTTTAGATGCTTATTCTGGAAGTGATATTATGAAAGATTATTCCACATTTGAATTATCTGGTGTTCCTAGAGATGGTCAAAGTTTAGATGAGGTAAAAGATTTATTATTAACGGAAATTGAAAAAATAAAATCCGGAGATTTTGATGATTGGATGCTTAAAGCAGTCATCAAAAATTTTAAACTTAGAGAGCAAGAAGGTTTATTATATAATAGAATGAGAACAAGCATGATGACCAATGCCTTTATACTTGGGCAACCATGGTCTGAAGTGGTAAATACTAATAAAAAGTTAGATAGAGTAACTAAAAAAGATATTATTGAATTTGCTAATAAATATTTCAAAAATAATTATGTGGTAGTATATAAAGAAAATGGTGAAAGGAATAGTCCAAAAGTAGAGAAGCCGGAGATAACCCAAATTCAATTAAATAGAGATACTTCTTCGTTATTCGCTAAAGATTTTTATTCCAACGTTTCAACCCGATTAAATCCAGTATTTGATGACTACAAAAAAGATATTCAAATAGATTCTTTAGAATCAGGAGTTAAATTATATTATGTTGAGAATATTAATAATGAGACTTTTAGTCTTAACTATATATTAGATATGGGTTCTTACAGCGATAAAGAAATGGCTATGGCCATTGAGTATTTAGAATATCTTGGAACTGATAAATATTCTGCTAATGAATTACAACTCGAACTCTTTAAGTTGGGTCTTAGCTACGATGTTTATGCTGCTCAAGAAAGAGTTTATGTAACCCTTTCAGGACTAGACGAATCAATTGAGGATGGAATTCAACTATTTGAACATATTATTGCTAACGTACAACCTAATAAAATTGCATTGGAAAATACTGTTTCTGACAAGTTAAAAGAAAGAGAAGATGCTAAACTAAGTAAAAGATCTATTTTATATGGTGGTTTACTTAATTACGGACAGTATGGAAAAAACTCACCAATAAAACATAAATTTTCTAAAGATGAATTATTAAATCTTGATCCTGATAATTTAGTAACTAAAATAAAAGAACTCAACTCATACGATCATTATATATATTACTATGGAAGAAAAGATATTAGTGAAATAAAAAACCTACTTAATAAATATCATAATACTCCTAAAGAACTTAAGCCTCTTATTCCAGCAAAAAAATTTACTGAATTATCTATGGATAGTAATAAGGTGTTTTTTGTAAACTATGATATGGTTCAGTCGGAATTAATGATGCTTTCAAATGCAGGGCTTTATGATGAGAATTTTTATGCAACAACTAACGTATTTAACGAATATTTTGGATCTGGATTATCTTCAATAATTTTTCAAGAAATTAGAGAGTCCAAAGCGTTGGCATATTCTGCTTATTCCGTATTTACATCTCCAATAAAAACAGATAGATCTCACTATGTGAGAGCTTATATAGGCACTCAAGTTGATAAACTAGAAGATGCAAAAGAAGCTATGATGTATTTAATGAATAATATGCCGGAGGTTAAAGACCAGTTCCAATCAGCTAAAGTTGCTGCACTTAAGAAAATAGAAACTTCTAGAACTAAAAGATCTTCTCTATTCTGGAAATATTTATCAGCAAAAGAAATGGGAAGAAATTTTGATATAAATCAAAAAATATATCCTGAAATTAAAGAATTAGAACTCGATGATATTAAAGTATTTTTTAATAATAAAATAAAAGGAAACAAATACACTTATCTAGTTATTGGAAATAAGGATCTTGTAGATATGGCAGTTCTAGAAAAAATGGGTCAAGTAAAAGAGTTAACGCTTGAAGAAATTTTTGGTTATTAAATATTCCAAAGTTTTTCCATTTCTTCTAATGATTTACCTTTAGTTTCTGGTATGAATTTATAGGTAAACAAAGCTATAATAACAATAAACCCTATAAATACAAAATATGGTAAAGAACCGTTCCAAAAATCATTTTGATTCATTGCACTTTCTGTAACAACAGGGAATGATTGAGAAACTAAGTAATTAGCCCCCCATTGAACAGCTACTGCTACGGACATTGCAACACTTCTTATCTTATTAGGAAACATTTCGGAAAGTATTACCCAAACTACTGGCCCCATTGACAATGCGAATGAACCCACAAAAATTAAAACTCCAAGTAAAGATAGAATTCCTAAATTTTGCTGCATCAGTGTATAAGACAAGAGTAAAAAACCAAAAGCCATTCCTGCACAGCCAATATAAATTAAAGGTTTTCTACCTAACTTATCAACGGTAAACATGGCTATAAAAGTGAATATTAAATTTATAAATGCTAATAAAATTTGTTGCTTAAGTACATCTTCTTCTCCATAACCTAGGGCCTTTTCAAAAATATCTGCACCATAGTATAAAACAGCATTTATACCTGTAAATTGTTGTAATCCTGATAGTACTGCTCCTATTAAAACTACTATTAAAACTGCTTTAGACTTAAAACTAACCTTATCGTTTATTGTTTCTGATTTTATGGATGCTTCTATAGAAGAAATCTCTTTGTCAAGTTGATCTGAAGGTATAATCTTTGATAATACTATTTTGGCTTCTTCATTATTTCCTTTCATAATTAGCCATCTTGGACTTTTTGGGACAAAAAATAGTAAAATTAGAAATAAGGTACTTGGCAAAAGTTCAGACCAAAACATTCTCCGCCATCCATAATCGATATTTTGTTGCTGGGTAAGACTATTTCCAATGAAATAAGTTGATAAAAAAACAATAAAGAAACCAACAACAATAGCTAATTGATAATAAGTTACAAGATATCCTCGTTTAGCAGGTGGAGCAATTTCAGCAATATACATTGGAGCATTCATTGAGGCAACTCCAATACCCAAGCCTCCTAAAATTCTAAATACTACTAAGTAGGAAACTGTTTGAGGAAAAATTTCTGGAAGTCCCGATCCTAAAGCAGACAATGTAAAAAATATAGCAGAAATAATTAAAGAATTTTTTCTACCTAATTTAACGCTTAAAGGTCCTGCTATAATAGCACCAATTAAACAACCTAAAAGAGCACTTGAGACTACCCATCCTTTCATGAAAGGATCTAAATCAAAAAATTCTGACAAGTAAAACTGAGCACCATTAATAACTCCAGTATCATAACCAAAGAGTAAGCCACCTAATGCGGAAATTATTGTTATAAACAGCAGATAATTTTTATTTTTCATATCAGTTTTTCTTAAATCAATAATGAATTTAACATTTTAATTATTTTAAAAAGAACAATAAGTATGATTATTTTTTCAGATTAGATTTTAAATATGAAATTTCTTTAGACCAATCGTAATTATTTGTGTTTCCTTTAATTTTTAAAATCATATTTAAAGTTTTATTTAAAAAATTTAAATATTCTTCATTCTTTCCAAATTTAGGTTGATGAGCTAAATTTTTTCTTATTTTATTAATCTCTTCTATAAATAATAATGTATCATTAGAAAATAGCTGGCTAGAGAGTTTGTCCCATATAAAATCTGTAGCTTCTTTTGACGGATGAATCCAATCAGGGTCATAAAACCTGTAATCTCTTAACTCATCCATTAATAATTCATAACTGGGGAAATAATGTGTTTGATCATCAAACTCATTACATAACTCATTTACAGCTAATAATAGTATTGATTTACTTAAATTGCTTTCTATTAGCCCCTCTCTTATATGTCTAACTGGACTTACAGTGAAAATAACTTGATTGTCAATTGATTTTAATATTTCTCTCCAACTATTTACAATTTCAATAACTGATAATCTTCTTTTATTAAAGATAGTAGATGATTTTTTATGACAATTAGCTACTATTTTTTTATTACTAATTAGTTCATATACATATGATGTTCCAAATGTTACTATGATAGTTGTATTTTTCTTTATTAACTGATAAATTTTTTGCTGTTCATCATTAATTTCTTTTAAAAGTAAATTTTCATACTTATTATAATAAGTACCTGAATGATTCCAGCTTAAGAAAATTTCACCATTTTTTAATAAATCACTTTTTTTAAATATTTTCTTATTAATTGCATTGTAAAAATTTTGTTGTAAAGAGATTGGATTATAAATGGTTCCAAAAGGATTTAATAAACTAAAACAATTATTATTAAAATATTTACTCATTTGATTACTAAAACATGAACCAAGTAAGATAAAACTGTCAGTATGTGATAATTTATTGATTGAGATAAAGGTGTCTACCTCAGTCCTAAATATATTTTTTGAATTCATAGCTAACTAAACTATTAAAATCTATAGATAATTCTTTATAATTAGTCAAGTTAATAGATTGTGAATATCTAATATTAATTTACGTCAAAAAAACATTAAAGAGTAATTATATTTAGCCAATATTTAAATTAAAATATGAAGATGACTGGAAAATTGCCAGATTTTAATGATTTATCAAATTTAGGCATCAAAAACATCACTAAAATAAATTGGAATTTATCTCCTAAAGAACTCTCTAATATCACCATTAAAAAAAATCTGGGTAAAATCTCTTCTACTGGAGCTCTTTCTGTAAACACAGGAAAATTTACTGGTAGATCTCCTAAGGATAGATTTATTGTGAAAGATAAAATAACGAGAGATGTAGTATGGTGGGGAAATATAAACATTCCCTTTGATCCATTAAATTTCAAACAACTTTATGAAAAAGTTTTAAAATACTTAGAAAATAAAGAGCTGTATGTGAGGGATGTTTATGCATGTTCTATGGATAAATTTAAACTAAATATTAGAGTAATAAATGAATACCCTTGGTCTAACCATTTTGTGAGTAATATGTTTAATGATTTAGAGGATAAAGACATTAAAAAATTTATTCCTCAATGGCATATTATTAATGTACCCAGTTTTGAAGCTAATCCAGAACTCGATGGTACTAGAAAATCAAATTTCTCAATAATTGATTTTACAAAAAAAATAATATTAATTGGAGGAACAGGGTATACCGGAGAGATTAAAAAAGGTATATTTTCTGTCTTAAATTTCATTTTACCTCACGATAGAGATACCTTATCTATGCATTGTTCTGCTAATGTTGGTAAAAATGGTGATACTGCAATATTTTTTGGACTTTCTGGAACGGGAAAAACAACTTTATCAGCTGATCCTGATAGACAACTTATTGGAGATGATGAACATGGCTGGTCAGATAATACTGTATTTAACTTTGAAGGTGGTTGCTATGCAAAGTGTATTGATTTGACCAAAGAAAAAGAACCTGAAATATGGGAAGCAATAAAAGAGGGTGCTATTTTAGAAAATGTTATTTATAAAAATGGCACTAATGTTGTGGATTTTACTAATGGATCAATTACTGAAAATACGAGAGTTAGTTATCCATTGTCATTTATAAAAAATACAGCAAAAGGAAATAAAGGAGAAAATATTAAAAATATCTTTCTTCTTACAGCTGATGCGTTTGGAGTGTTACCTCCTATTTCTAAACTTAACAAAGGACAAGCCATGTTTCATTTTATTTCTGGATATACTGCAAAAGTCGCTGGAACAGAAGAAGGGATTAACGAGCCAGTAGTTACTTTTTCTGCTTGTTTTGGAGCTCCATTTTTACCACTACACCCAACTAAATATGCAGAAATGTTGGGTAAAAAAATAGATTCATCTAATGTAAATGTTTGGTTAGTTAACACCGGCTGGACAAAAGGTCCATATGGAATTGGTGAAAGAATGAAGCTAAATCATACAAGAGCTATGATTACTGCTGCTTTAAATGGTGATTTTAAAAATGTGAAATTCAAAGAACACTCCATATTTAAATTAAACATGCCAACAACATGTCCAAATGTTCCTAATGAAACTTTAAATCCAAGGATGACTTGGAAAAATAAAGATGATTATGATGAAAAAGCAAATTTTCTTGCTAATAAGTTTAATCAAAATTTTCTAAAGTTTAAGGATTATGCTAACGATGAAATTTTAAATGCCTCTCCAAGAACAACTTTGGAAGTTTCTAATTAAAATTTATAGATTAATTGAATATCGAAATAGCCTAACTTGAAATCTGCATAACTGCCGTACTGTAAGTATTCTTCAAGAGGGTCATTTATAGACTCATCATTCCTGAAAATATAATAATTAAACTGTGGAGTTAATTGAAATGTGACTAAAAATGATTCACTTAAAAAAACATCCATACCAAATGAAACATCAAGGCCAGAAACAAAATAATTTGATACTCTTTGTCCATTAATAAGCATTAGCGGATGATTTTGAAAATCTGTACTTAATAAGTAGTAACCAGATGAATCAATTTTATATGACCTATGAAAATAATTTGAAATTTGTTTTCCAAATCCAAAAATTGCATCCATTCCAATATGTACTCTTGTTGATGAAAAACTTCTTAATTCTTCAAATCCAAATCGCAAATCAAAATAATCATAATCTGTATTAAAATATCTGTAAAAAATAGATGTATCATTAGTTAATACCGGCATATTAAAATCATGATCAGAATTACTAATCTTTTCTAAATAGTTAAAACTAAATCTAATATTAAAATCTCCAAAATTCCTTTTATATAAAGCACTTAATTTAATATCATATTCATTTTGATTTGAAAGTATTCCTGAAAGCATTGGAGAAAGATTAATTCCTAAATAATTTCTTTCTGATTCATGAATATTTAAGTTAGAGTCTTGTGCAATTGGGACATAAGATGAATCTTGGGCTGATAATAAAAATGGATTAAAGAGTGAAATAAATAATATATATTTCATTAGAAAATTTTCATTTGTCCATCTTCATCAGCATCATTGTCATCATCGTTATCATTTTCAGTTTTAATATCTACATCCCATTCTAATTCTACAGCTCCTTCAGAGTTAGTATCTACATTTAATTCTCCACTTTTTTCTTTAGGAATAAGATTATCATTGGACTCATTTATTATTTTCTCATCTTTATTAGCTTCGGGCGAATCAATAGAATCTGATGTTACAACTTCGTTTAATAATGGCTGTTCCTCTTCAACTGGCCAATGATCATCATCACTTACCTCAACTAAAGTGATTTCTTTAACTTTTAAGCGTGTTAATTGATTTCCTTTTGCTTTGTCTCCTTTAACTTCTACGATCTTATTAATATCAACAATTTTGTCATTTAAATCTTTTGTTTCCTTTAGTCTCTTATTAAATGATATTTTAACTTTTGGTTGATAATCTACACAGGCTAATATAAGTTCACAACTTTCATCAATAAACATATATTTTTTGGTAGTAACTTCAATTAAAAATCTTTTTACAAAATATAATTCTTTTGATGGATTCCAGTAGACAGATGAAACTGGTCTTGATGGATGCCACTTTTCAATATGTATTAAATCGTCATCAAATTTATTAGAAAGTTCAAAACCACTTATAAGGTAATTGCCAGATTTATAAATGGTTAAAATTTTATCTTCACCTTTAAAACTTCCTAATGATTTACCCCTTTGTTCATTATTTAACCTAGAGACTACTTCGTCCCACCAAATTTTTCTGGCAGCAAGTGTAGAACCTCCAACTTCACGCTGCTCTACTTTAGAAATAAAGTTTTTGGTTACTAAATTACCTTTACTAGCTCTTCCTTTGATAATTAATTCACCGAAATCAACATCAATTTTAAGTTTCTTTAGTTTAGGTCTTGGTCTTAATTTGATAAGTACAGTTTCTTTTCTACCGTTTGGATTAACAGAGAAATAATGAATTTTAGATTCTTTTGCATTGCCCACAATATCGTATTCTCTATCTCTTGTTACGGAGCTAACTGCAAACCTCTTCATGTAAGAAGGAGCCATTTTTCCTGCTTGATAAATTAAATGGTAGATGGTTCTTACATCTCCCTTTTTCCAAACTGCAGCATGAATAATTCCTTTACCAACAAATTTTTTGTCAGCTATTTTAGTAATCATCATTTTACCATTACTAAAAAACAAAATAATATCATCCAAGTCGGAACAATCTTCAATAAATTCATCTTTTCTTAAAGACCAGCCTATAAAACCCTCGTCTTTATTAACGAATAATTTTTTATTAGAAACTATAACCTTTCTAGCAGTAATATTATCAAATACTCTGATTTCAGTTTTTCTTTCCTTCCCTTCGCTGTATTTATCTTTTACTTCTTTATAATAAGAAATTGCGTAATCTATCAAATTAGATAAATTGCTTTTAACTTCTTTTATTTGATCTTCTATTTTAGTAAGGTTATCAACAGCTTTAGAACTATCAAATTTAGAAATTCTTTTAATTTTAATTTCTGTTAATTTAACAATATCTTCTTCAGAAATTGATTTTTTTAAACTTTTCAAAAAAGGTTTTAATCCATTTTTAATTGCAGATAAAACACCCTCCCAAGTTTCCTCTTCTTCAATTTCACGATAAATTCTATTTTCTATAAAAATTCTTTCTAAAGAAAGCCAGTGCCATTGATTTTCTAACTCTTGTAACTTTATCTCTAATTCTAGTTTTAATAGTTCAACTGTTCGAGCTACCGATTTTTTAAGTATTTCTGTAACACCTATGAAAACAGGTTTATTCCCTTCTATTACACATGAATTAGGAGAAATTGACATTTCACAATTAGTAAATGCATATAAAGCATCAATCATTTTATCTGGGGAAACGCCAGTAGGTAAATGAATAATGATTTCAGCAACTGAAGAAGTATTGTCTTCAATCTTCTTTATTTTAATCTTATTTTTTTCAGTAGCACGAACTATAGAATCAATTAAAGTATCTGTTGTAGTTCCAAATGGTATTTGGTTGATTATCAGAGTTTTATTATTTAATTTTTGAATACCAGCTCTCACCCTTACCTTTCCCCCTCTCAACCCATCATTGTACTGAGTAAAATCAGCAAGACCTCCATTAGGAAAATCAGGAAATATTTCAATCTTTTTACCTTTTAGCACATTAATTGAAGCATCTATTAATTCAATGAAGTTATGAGGAAGAATTTTACAAGCTAAACCAACAGCTATCCCCTCTGCACCATGATTTAATAATATAGGAAACTTTACTGGTAAATATTGAGGTTCTTTATTTCTTCCATCGTAAGAACTTAACCAATTAGTTGTTTTAGAATTATAAAGAATATGATTAGCAAATTTAGTAACTCTTGCCTCTATATATCTAGGTGCAGCAGCACCGTCTCCAGTTAATAGATTTCCCCAATTACCTTGACAATCAATTAACAAATCCTTTTGGCCAATCTGAACCATGGCATCTCCAATTGAAGCATCGCCATGTGGATGATATTTCATTGTGTTTCCAATGATATTTGCTACCTTATTATACCTACCATCGTCAAGTTCTTTCATAGAATGTAAAATTCTACGCTGAACAGGCTTAAGGCCATCTTCTAGTGCTGGTACCGCTCTCTCTAATATTACATAAGATGCATAATCTAAAAACCATTCTTTATAAAGACCTGACAAATAAGTTATATTATCCTTGTCATTAGAATCTTCTGTAATATTTAATCTTAAATCATCCATTGATTCTAATTATTCTTCAATAAAGTAATCTTCTTCCACTTTTAAATTATCTATTATAAAACCTTGTCTTTCAGGCGTATTCTTCCCCATATAGAAGTTTAAAATCTCTTCAATAGATTTATTTTTCGACATTAATACCGGTTCTAGTCTAATATCTTCTCCAATAAAATATTGGAATTCATCAGGAGATATCTCCCCTAAACCCTTAAACCTAGTTATCTCAGGGTTTTTTCCAAGTGAATTTAGAGCATCTTTCCGTTCTTGCTCAGTGTAGCAATACCTAGTTTCTTTTTTATTTCTCACCCTGAAGAGAGGAGTTTGTAAAATAAAAACATGATTTTTCTTAACTAAATCCGGAAAAAATCTTAGAAAAAAAGTAAGTAATAATAACCTTATATGCATTCCGTCAACATCAGCATCAGTAGCTACAATAATTTTATTATATCTCAAGGAATCCATATCCTCTTCTATATTTAAAGCAGCTTGTATAAGATTAAATTCTTCATTTTCATAAACAACTTTTTTTGAAAGCCCAAAGGAATTCAAAGGCTTTCCTCTGAGGCTAAAAACTGCTTGAGTTTTCACATCTCTACACTTAGTTATAGAACCACTTGCAGAATCTCCCTCAGTTATAAAAATAGAGGTCTCTTCTCTTCGTTCATTTTTAAAATCATTGAAATGGATTTTACAATCTCTTAACTTTTTATTGTGAAGACTGACCTTTTTTGCTCTTTCTCTTGCTAACTTTCTTATTCCAGAAAGTTCTTTACGTTCTTTTTCAGATTGTTTAATCTTGAATTCCATCTGCTTTACAACCTCAGGATTCTTATGTAGGAAATTGTCTAGCTTTTCTTTTAAAAAATCCATAACAAAGCCTCTAACAGATTTTCCGTCAGGTTCTATCTCAGTAGATCCTAGCTTAGTTTTAGTCTGAGATTCAAATACAGGTTCAATAACTTTTATACTAACTGCAGCAACAATACCCTGTCGAATGTCAACTGGTTCGTATTTATTAAAAAAATCTTTGATCACTTTTGCAATCGCTTCTCTAAAAGCGCTTTGGTGGGTTCCACCTTGTGTTGTGTGTTGACCATTAACGAAGGATGAATAATCTTCACCGTAACCTCTCGAATGAGTAAAAGCAACTTCAATATCGTCACCTTCTAAATGAACAATAGGATATAGTGGCGATCCATCCATATTGGCTTCTAACAAGTCTTTTAAGCCATTTTTAGAAATGAACTTAGCCCCATTGTAATCAATCGTTAAATTCCTATTTAAATAACAATAATTCCAGAACATTTTTTCAAGATAAGTATCCCTAAACTTGAATTTTTTAAAAATTTCGATGTCTGGTTTAAACATTATTCTTGTTCCATTATCTTGGCCTGACTTTTCTAATGAATAATCTTTTGCTACTTCTCCCCTGTTAAAAGAAACTCTTTTAAGTTCTCCGTCTCTAATTGACTCTACAATAAAATCAGTTGATAATGCATTTACAGCCTTAGTACCTACCCCATTTAATCCCACAGATTTTTTAAAAGCCCTTGAGTCATATTTACCACCTGTGTTCATTTTGGAAACTACATCCTTTACCTTGCCTAGTGGTATTCCTCTTCCATAATCTCTAACCTCTACAATGTCATCCTTAATTTTTACAAAGATTTTTTTGCCATTTCCCATGACAAATTCATCAATAGAATTATCCACAACCTCTTTTACTAAAACATATATTCCGTCATCAGATGAAGAACCATCGCCTAGCTTACCAATATACATTCCTGGACGCATTCTGATATGCTCTTTCCAGTCTAGTGAACGTATATTATCTTCAGTATATTCAACTTTATTTTCAGCCATATTTAATATATGATGACTAAAATACTTTTTTATAGAAAAAATAAATTATTTAACAGAGTTACTTATTAACAGTTTAATTTAAATATCAAAAAAACCGCAAAATAATGGTCAATTAATAGAATAATTAATGACTTCTTCCATTCTTTTCACATATTTAAAAGACAAACCTTTTAAATAATTTAACTTAATATCATCAACATCCTTTTTATTTGATTCTGGTAATAAAATAAATTTAATTCCTGCTCTTTTAGCTGCTAAAATCTTTTCTTTAACTCCTCCAATTGGTAAAACTTCTCCCCTTAAAGTAATTTCGCCTGTCATGGCTAAATATTTTTTTACTTTCTTACCTGTAATTGAAGAAGCCAGTGCAGTTATCATTGTTACACCAGCAGATGGACCATCTTTTGGAGTAGCACCCTCAGGAACATGGATGTGAAAATTACTTTCATCAATTTGTTTTTGTTTGATTCCAAATTTAGAACCATTTGCTTTAAGGTATTCTAACGCAATAACAGCAGATTCTTTCATTACATCTCCAAGGTTACCAGTTAAAGTTAACTTCCCTTTCCCTGAAGTTTTTGAAGACTCTATAAATAATATATCACCACCCGTTCTAGTCCAAGCTAAGCCAGTTACTACTCCTGGAATTACGTGTTCAGAATATTTTCTCGGATCCATTCCTGGACCTAATGACTTAATTACATCATCTTTAGAAATAAGTATATTATATTCTTCTTCAAAAGCAATTTGCTTAGCTCTATTTCTAATTAATTTAGCTAACTTTTTGTCTAACCCTCTTACTCCACTTTCATTGGTGTATGATGTAATTACATTTTCTAATATATTCTGATTAATCTTAATAGTATCTTTACCAATTCCATGATCTTTTAATAATTTAGGTAAAAGATGCTTTTTAGCAATTTGAATCTTTTCTTCAATTGTGTAGCCATTTATAGGAATAATTTCCATTCTGTCTCTTAAAGCTGGTTGGATGGTAGATAAATCATTTGCTGTCGCGATGAATAATACTTTAGACAAATCATATTCTATTTCTACAAAATTATCTTGAAATGTATCATTTTGTTCTGGATCTAAAACCTCCAATAAAGCCGAGGAAGGATCACCATGACCAGATCTTCCTACTTTATCGATTTCATCTAATACAAAAACAGGATTTGATGTACCTACTTTTTTTAAATTATTGATTAATTTCCCGGGCATTGCACCTATATATGTTTTTCTATGCCCTCTTATTTCAGATTCATCATGCAAACCTCCTAAAGACATTCTTACATACTTTCTTCCTATCGCTTCCGCAATAGACTTACCCAATGATGTTTTACCAACACCAGGTGGGCCATACAAACACAAAATAGGGGATTTCATATCACCTTTAAGTTTTAAAACTGATAAATACTCTACTATTCTCTCTTTTACTTTTTCTAAGCCAAAGTGGTCTCTATCTAAAACTTTTTGAACTTTTTTAAGATTGAAACTGTCACTTGTATATTCATCCCAGGGTAAATCAATTAATAACTGACAATAATTTATCTGCACACCATATTCTGCGCCAGAAGGATTCATTCTTTCTAACTTATCTAACTCCTTATTAAATATTTTTTCTACAGTTTCTGACCATTTTTTAGATAACGATTTTTGTCTTAATTCATTTATTTCTTGTTGTACTGGGTTTTCACCTAACTGGTTTTGTATTTCTTTCATTTGCTGATGCAGCAAATATTCTTTTTGTTGTTGATCTAAATCAGTTTTAACTCTTGACTGAATATCATTTTTCAGTTCTAACATTTGTAATTCTTTATTCAAATGTTTAAGAAGAAGTTGAGCTCGGTCATTAATGTTAGGAACCTCCAACATTTTTTGCTTTTCTACAACTTCTGCATTCATATGTGAACTTATAAAATTCACTAAAAAATTGGGGCTTTCAATGTTTTTCACTGCAAATGAAGCCTCTGAAGGAATATTGGGAGAGTTTTTAATAATATTTAAGGCCATATCTTTCAAAGAATCAAATAAGGCTACAGATTCTTTAGAAATGTTCTTTAATCTTTTTTCATCAAACTCCTTAATTTTAGCAATTAAATAAGGATCGTTGGAAATTTCCTGCTCAAGTTTCAATCTTTTTTTTCCCTGAATAATAATTGTACTGGAGCCATCGGGCATTTTAAGCATTTTAACAATCTGAGCAACAGTACCTATTTCATATAAATCTTTATAAGTTGGCTCCTCAATAGACGAATCTTTTTGAGAAACAACACCAATTATTTTACTCCCTTTGTAAGCATCTTGTATAAGCTTAATACTTTTATCTCTTCCTAAAGTTATTGGAATTACAACACCAGGAAATAAGACGTTATTTCTTAAGGGAAGAATAGGTAACTTTTCAGGAACCTCTTCTAAATTCATTCTATCTTCATCCTCTGGAGAAATTAAAGGAATAAATTCAGTTTCTCCATCAACTAAATTACTAAGTCCCATTAATTTATTATCTGCAAAAAAGTCACTCATTGATTGTTTTTTTTTGTTTTTAATGACATAATGTCGTTGAAAATATAGAGTTTAAAACATATTGATTTAAAATCTAGGTATGCATTTATTCAACAACAACTATATTATTATACCTTTCAATTGGTGTGCCAAAGTGAATTCTATGACAATTACTTAAAAAAAGAGCGATAAATTTTAATGGTTTTTTCATCAAGATCAACTCCTCTTCTAGACATTACAATATTGGCAACCTCAATAGCCTTATTAAAGTTATAAGTTTGGAAATCATCTCTATCTCCCCAAGAAAATGATGGTATAAATTTAGGAGGGAAACCAGCATTAAAAATATTGACAAAAGCACCTATGACAGAACCTGTATTAAACATTGTATTAATACCAGATTTAGAATGATCACCAGCAATTAAACCACAGTACTGAGTTCCTGTATCTTCGAGAGATTCCGATTCATAACTCCATGACTTTACAATACCATAATTATTTTTAAGATTGGATGTATTGGTATCCGCACCAAAATTACACCAATAACCAATAACGCTATTACCCATAAAACCGTCATGTGCTTTATTTGAAAATCCTTGAAAAACAACATTACTTAATTCTCCAGCTATTTTACAATTTGGACCTATTGTTGTAGGACCATAAATTTTTGTACCCATTTTAATCACAGAATTCTCTAAAACAACTAAAGGTCCTCTAATATTTGAACCTTCCATTATTTCTGCGCTTTTAGAAATATATATAGGACCAGTAAGACTATTTAAAGTTACACCTGTAATTGAAGCACCCTGTTCAATAAAAACTTGATCACCTATTATCAAATTACTTGAACCATAAGATTTTTTTTGAATAGCTTTTTTATCAATATAAGACAAATCATTGTTGATTTCTTGGGCATTTAATTTGAAAATATCCATTGGTCTTTCAATTAAACTTATCTCGGAAGTATACTGAACTATTTTATATTTATTAATCTTAAGATTTATTTGATCATCTTCTTTAGGTAACGGACAAATGGCTAACACCTTGCCATTTTTCATTATAATAGTATTTTTTTTCAATGAATTAATTGCATCGCATATATCAGTATTTGGCAATAAAGCGCTGCAAATACCAATTTCAACTTCATCATAACAAGATTTAAACTTTTCTGATAAATAATCCTTAGTCCTAAGAGAAACATCACAGTTTAAAGCACGTTCCCACTTTTCGTAAATCTTAAACAACCCTATTCTTAAATCTGATACAGGTCTTGTTAAAGTTAAAGGTTTAAGTTTTTGATGAAAAACACCGTCAAACAAAACATATTTATGGTTTATGGACATAGAAAATTAAATAACCTCTTTTTTAGGGTTAATTTATTAATAATAAAGAACAATTGGAAAAATAAGAAACTTATTTCTTTTGTTTTGAATATCTGTTTTTAAACTTATCGATTCTTCCAGCAGTATCTACTAATTGCATTTTACCTGTAAAGAAAGGATGAGATTTATGGGAGATTTCTAATTTGATAAGAGGATATTCATTTCCATCTTCCCATTTAGTAGTTTCACTTGTTGGGGCACAGCTTTTGCTTACAAAAGAATATTCATTAGACATATCTTTAAAGACAACTAATCTGTAATTTTCTGGGTGGATATCTTTTTTCATTGTTTAAATTATGGCTGCAAATTTAACTTATAAATTAAATTAAAAAAATAATATGCCTAAAAATAATTTAAAGTTTTATTAGTTGTATATATATTGCATTGAAATGAAAATACACAACAATATATTATTAATCACACTAATATTAATTATTCTTTTTTGTGGATGTAAAAAAGAAAATATTCTTACTAATAATATTTATGATATAAATATATCTAATGATTCTGTATTATTTGATACTTTATTTACCACCATTGGATCTACCACTAAAAGAATTAAATGTTTCAACAATAATAATGGTAGTATTAATATCTCTAAAATAAGTTTGCTAAACGGAGAAGAATCCCCATTTAGAATAAATGTTGATGGAGAATCAGGAATTACATTTAACGATATTTTAATTCTTCCAGGAGACAGTATTTTTATATTTATTGAAGTAACTATTGATCCTAATGGTGCAAACATGCCTTTAATTGTTGAAGATGAAATTATTTTCGAAACTAACAATAATATAAAAAAAGTTATTTTAAATGCTTGGGGACAAGATGCGTATTACCATGTAAATGAAATTGTTCAGGGTATTTGGTCTAATGACAAACCTCATGTTATATATGGAGTTGCAGCAGTAGGATACCCCAACATAGATTCTAATTTAAACCTGACCATACAATCTGGCACAAAAATTCATGGACATTCCAATGCGGTACTTTATGTTTATAAAAGCAGCATTAATGTTAATGGCGATATTTTAAACCCCGTAGTTTTCCAACAAGATAGAACAGAAGATTATTTACTTTATCCTGCTGATTCTATTGCTGGTCAATGGAGAGGGATTTTTCTTTCAAGCCCATTAAATTCAGAAATAAAACACGCAGAAATAAATAATACTATTATAGGGATACAAGTAGATACCTTTACCACCAATAATAATGTAGTAATAGATAAGGTGAAAATAAATAACTCACTGTATGCTAACATATTAACTCAGGGTTCAAATGTGACAGCAACTAACTGCCTATTTGGTAATAGTAATAATTATTCAGCTATTATTAGTATAGGAGGAACTGTTAATTTTGAGCATTGTACTTTTGCCAACTATTCATCTGGATTTAGAAATACACCAGCATTTCTATTTAAAGATTATTACCAATCAGGTGATGAACAGATTATTTTCAGACCATTTAATCAAGCCTTATTTACCAATTGTATATTTGATGGAAATGCCAATTCAGATTTTGTATGCGATACTCTAGGTTATAATATCACAGGGTTAAATACTAATGTAATTTTTGATCATTGCTCTATAAAAACTGAAGATACACTCAATAATTATATTCATAACAATTGTTATTTTAACCTAAAAACTCATTTTAAAAATCCTGAACAATGGATATTTGATTTAACTGACTCTTCCGAAATAATAGATATCGGTAAGATATCAAATATTAATGATGATATTTTGAATCAACCCAGAACTCCGCCCAATGACATAGGCTGCTACGAGTTTCAATAACTACATATTTCTTCTGTATTGCCCCCCTACTTCAAACAAAGAATTGGTAATTTGCCCTAAAGAACAATGTTTAGATGCTTCCATTAAAACTTCAAAAATATTTTCTTGATTTAAAGCAGCTGACTTAATATTGTCTAATGTCTTTTTAGAAATTTGATTTTTAAAGCTTTTAAATTCATTTAGCATTTGAATTTGATAATCTTTTTCTTCTGTATTAGCTCTTATAACTTCATTTGGTATAATCGTTGGTGATCCTTTAGAATTTAAAAATGTATTTACCCCAATAATAGGATATTCTCCAGTATGCTTTAAAGTTTCGTAATGAAGTGACTCTTCTTGAATCTTACTTCTTTGATACATAGTCTCCATAGCTCCAAGAACACCACCTCTTTCGTTAATTCTATCAAATTCAACTAAAACAGCTTCTTCCACTAAAGATGTTAACTCTTCAATTATGTAGGAGCCTTGTAATGGATTTTCATTTTTAGCCAATCCTAATTCTTTATTTATAATTAACTGTATGGCCATGGCTCTTCTTACAGAACTTTCGGTAGGGGTAGTTATGGCTTCGTCGTAAGCATTAGTGTGCAAAGAATTGCAATTATCGTAAATAGCATATAAAGCTTGTAAGGTGGTTCTAATATCATTAAAATCAATTTCCTGTGCGTGAAGTGACCTACCTGAGGTTTGTATATGGTATTTTAATTTTTGTGCTCTCTCTCCTGCACCATACTTTAACTTCATTGCTTTTGCCCAAATTCTTCTAGCAACCCTGCCAATAACTGCGTATTCGGGATCAATTCCATTGGAAAAGAAAAAAGATAAATTCGGACCAAAATCATCAATTGACATTCCTCTAGATATATAATATTCTACGTAAGTAAAACCATTAGACAACGTAAAAGCCAACTGTGATATAGGATTAGCACCGGCTTCAGCAATATGATAACCTGAAATAGAAACAGAATAAAAATTTCTAATTTTTTTATTTATGAAATACTCTTGAACATCACCCATTAATCTCAAAGCAAATTCAGTAGAAAAAATACAGGTATTTTGAGCTTGATCTTCTTTAAGAATATCTGCTTGTACTGTCCCTCTTACCTGAGAAAGTGTATCAGCCTTAATAGTTTGGTAAACATCGTTAGGAAGCACCTGGTCTCCTGTCACCCCCAACAACATTAAGCCTAAACCGTTGTTCCCATCAGGAAGTTCGCCCTGATATTGGGGGATATTATTGGTTTTATAAATATTTTTTATTTTGGCTTTCACTTCACTTTCTAAACCATTTTCAATAATGTATTTTTCACAGTTTTGGTCTATCGCAGCGTTCATATAAAAACCTAATAGCATAGGTGCTGGACCATTAATAGTCATACTAACTGACGTGTTTGCAGAAGACAAATCAAAACCTGAATATAATTTTTTAGCATCGTCTAAACAACAAATAGAAACACCTGCATTTCCGATTTTACCATAAATATCAGGTCTTAAACCTGGGTCATTCCCATACAATGTAACAGAGTCAAATGCTGTAGAAAGTCTTTTAGCAGGCATTTGAAAACTTAAGTAATGAAATCTTTTATTAGTTCTTTCAGGACCTCCTTCACCAGCGAACATTCTCGTTGGATCTTCCCCCTCTCTTTTAAAAGGGAATAATCCAGCAGTAAATGGAAATTTACCAGGCACATTTTCTTGATTACTCCACCTTACAATATCTCCCCAAGAAGTAAGCTTTGGTAAAACAACCTTAGGAATTCTAGAATGAGATAATGAATTTGTTGAAGTAGCAATTTCAATAGCCTTTCCCCTAACATTAAAAGTGAAAAAATCGTTTAAATAAGATTTGTATAGTTTTTGCCAATCATCTATTATCTTTTGATTTCTTGCATCAAAATCTAAGTTTAAAGAAGCTATTTTCTCCTTAATCTTATTCTTTAAATCTTTTTCGTCATCAAGTTCTAATAATGTTTTATTAAGTACATAGAGTCTATCTGCTATAACAATTTGATTCTCTAATTTTTTATCAAAATTTCTATTATTCTCAGTTATTTCAGATAAGTATCTTATTCTGTTAGGTGGGATAATAAAGATTTTTTCAGATAATTCTTTACCAAAAGAAAAAGAAGATGAGAAATTATTTTTTGAGAAGTTATTAACCAAATCCATTAAATGTTTGTAGAGATTATTCATTCCAGGATCGTTGAACTGTGAAGCTATTGTGCCATGAACTGGAATATCTTCGTCTTTAGCATCCCATAAATTATGGTTTCTTCTATACTGCTTTTTAACATCTCTTAAAGCGTCCAATGATCCCCTCTTATCAAATTTATTTAGAGCTACAACATCAGCAAAATCTAACATATCAATTTTCTCTAACTGAGTAGCTGCACCAAATTCAGGTGTCATTACATAAAGAGAAACATCACTGTGATCTAAAATTTCTGTATCTGACTGGCCAATTCCTGAAGTTTCTAAAATAATTAAATCATAATTACAATACTTTAGAATATCCACAGCTTGAGACACATGTTTTGAAAGAGCTAAATTACTCTGCCGTGTAGCTAATGAGCGCATGTAAACTCTGTTATTATTTATAGCATTCATTCGTATTCTATCACCCAATAAAGCACCACCTGTTCTTCTTTTTGAAGGATCAACTGAAATAATCGCAAGATTTTTGTCTTTAAAATCCATTATAAATCTTCTAATTAATTCATCAACTAAAGAAGATTTACCAGCACCTCCAGTACCAGTAATACCTAAAACTGGTATGTTTTTAGATGCAACATTTTCTTTTATTTCACCTAAAATTTTTGAATTTTCAGAACCATAATTTTCAGCAGAGGATATTAACTTTCCTATTTTAAGATGATTATGAACATCAATTTTATTTAATTTTTTTAAATTCTTATCTCCTGTTGGAAAGTCACATTTTTTAACTAAATCGTTAATCATTCCTTGAAGTCCCATTTTTCTTCCATCATCGGGATGATATATCTTAGTAATTCCAAAATCTTCAAGTTCTTTAATCTCATTTGGGAGGATTGTCCCTCCTCCACCTCCGAAAATTTTAATATGTTGTGCTCCATTTTTTTTAAGCAGATCAAACATATATTTAAAATACTCGTTATGTCCACCTTGGTAAGACGTCATGGCTATAGCTTGCACATCTTCCTGTATTGCGCAATTAACAACTTCCTCTACACTTCTATCATGTCCAAGGTGAATCACTTCACAACCTGTAGATTGAATAATTCGTCTCATAATATTAATAGCAGCATCATGACCATCAAAAAGAGAAGCAGCTGTTACAATTCTAATTTTGTTTTGAGGCTTATAAGGAGATTGATCCATTTATTAAATACTTTAGTCTATTAATTATTGTATAAATTACTTAATTTGAAAAAAATTAATCACTACAAATAAAATGTTTTTTTTTCTATCTAAAGTATTATCGTTTTTAGTTGATCCTTTTTTTTGGATTATTTTAATGTTTTTGATCTCAATATTCCATTATAAAAAATATTTAAGAAGAACTTATTTTATTATTGGGGTTACCTTGATTTTTGTTTTCAGCAATTCGTTCATATTTAATTACTTCAACAACTTATGGACCATTTCAAAAGCTGACGTGAAAGAACATTTTGAAATAGGTATTCTTCTAGGTGGTATGATTAGTCTATCATCTTCTGAAGATAATATTCAATTCTCTAACCATAATGATAGGCTTTTAAATACGTTAGACTTATTCAATAACAAAAAAATAGATAAAATACTTATTACTGGAGCTTCTGGAAGTTTAAATTCTGAACTAAAAGAATCACATATATTGAAAAAGTTTTTAATTAGAGTTGGAATACCCGATAGCTGTATTTTAATTGAAGAAAAATCAAAAAATACACATGAAAATGCTATTTATTGTGAAGAAATTTTGAAAAACTATTCTAAAAAAAATTCCTATTTGATTATTACTTCAAAATACCATATGAGGCGTTCTTTAGCATGTTTTAAAAAAACTAATTTAGACGTATATCCTTACATTAAAAAATCAGATCGAAAACATTTTGATTTAGAATGGATTGTTTTGCCTCAGTCTAACATATTATTTGAATGGAAAGTACTATTACACGAATTAGTTGGATATGTAACTTATAAAATAGTTGGGTATATTTAGGATAAAGAATAGTTTTTAAGTAAAGGGATATTAATATTTAAAATTTTATTCATATTGGGTATTAAAGTATTGTAAAAAGATAATATTCTTTCTCTGTTTTCTCCTGGCTGATGTACATAAAACCATACATTATTTATTCCTAGAGATACAAATTCTTTAACTTTTTCTGTCCACAAGTTTATTCTTAATAAATCACTTGGGTGATTAAAATCTCCAACATATCTAACAAATAAATGATTATTAACTAAATTAAAATGAGTTACATCTCTTCTACCGGGCGTATCAGTAATTACTGGTATAATATTCTTTTCATGAAATAAATTTTGCCATTTTTTTATGTTGTCTAAAGTAAACCACGATGCATTTCTAAATTCGATTGCTAAAGGAATATCATTAGGCCAAGAGTTTACAAATAAAGTTAGTTCCTCAAATTTAGAGGCATCAAAATATTTTGCCATTACTGCAAAGCTTATCCCAGACTTATGACCTAAGTTATAAATAGCAGTCAAAAATTCATCTATTTTAATTTTTGAGGTATAATCATTGATATCTTTTCTGTGAGTAATAACTTGTGGAACTTTCATGGAAAATTTAAAATTTTCATTTACAGTTTCATACCATTTTTGTATAACATTTTCTTTTGGTGTTCCGTATCTAGTTGAATTTACTTCAATACTATTAAATTGTTTGGAATACTCTAATAAAAAGTTTTTAGCTGGAGTTTTAGCTGGATATATTAAACCTTTAAACTTTTGATCTGACCAACCAGGAGCACCAAAATAAAAACTTAAATTATTTGGGGTTTTTAGATTAGATAAAATTGTTTTTGTTTCTTCGCCAATAATTGGAAGTTTAAAATCCACTAAATCCATATCATCTACTTGACCAAACTTCATTAAAATTTTTTAATTTGTTTCAAATTTAACAATGGTCTTGATAATTATAGCTCAAACATGAAAAAAGTAACTCTAAAACCCACAAAAGAAAAATCATTGTTAAGAAAACATCCTTGGTTATTTTCTGGTGCTATTAAAAAAATTGATGATAATGTTAATGATGGAGATATAGTAAGTATTTACAGTAATAAAGATAATTACTTAGCTACTGGCCACTATAATGAAGGAAATATTAGTGTCAGAATTTTTGATTTTGAAGATCAAAATATAAATGATAAATTTTGGGAAGAAAAAATAGATAAAGCTCTTAGTTTAAGAAAAAGTTCTATTATAATAAATGAATTAAATAATGTATATAGATTAATTCATGCGGAAGGAGATCATATGCCTGGTTTTATTTGTGATGTATATAATCAAGTGGCGGTTTTTCAATTCCACTCTATTGGTATGTGGAAGCTTAAAGAACTGTTTTCAAAAATCATTCAAAAATTACTTCCTAACATCATAGTAATATATGACAAAAGCGAAAAAACACTTCCAAAAATACATATTGACCAATATTCTATTGAAAACAGTTATTTGTTAAAGAACGCTGAAATAACTAGTACAACTGTTTTAGAGTATGGAAATGAGTTTATAATAGACTGGGAAAAGGGACAAAAAACAGGATTTTTTATTGACCAAAGAGAGAACAGAAAATTTTTAGGTGAAATGTCAAAAGGGAAAAAAGTACTTAATACATTTTGTTATTCAGGCGGATTTTCAATTTACGCCCTTAATTCTGGAGCTAAAGAGGTTCATTCATTAGATAGTTCTCAAAAAGCAATTGATTTAGTTGATGAAAATATTGAGTTAATTAAAAATAAAAATATAAACCATTTGTCAATTGTTGAAGATGCAATGGACTTTATTAAACATCTTGATAATAAATATGATATTATAGTTTTAGATCCTCCTGCGTTTGCTAAACATATAAAAGTAAAGCATAAAGCTCTTCAAGGATATAAGAGGCTAAATATTAAAGCAATTGAACAAATTAAACCCAACGGAATATTATTTACTTTTTCTTGTTCCCAAGTTATCGACAACAATTTATTTAGACACATGGTATTATCGTCAGCTATTATCGCTGGAAGAAATGTAAGTATTCTAAAGCAACTCCACCAGCCAGCTGATCATCCAATTAATATTTTTCATCCTGAAAGTGAATATCTTAAAGGACTAATACTTAAAGTAGAGTAATATGAAAATACTTTTTATGGGTACTCCCCTTTTTGCAGTTCGTGTTCTTGAAGAAATAAATAAAAGTCAGCATGAAATTGTTGGTGTGGTTACCGCTACTGACAAACCTGCAGGAAGAGGAAATAAAATTAAAGAATCAGCTATAAAGACCTATTCAACTTCTAATAACCTAAAATTAATTCAACCTAATAAATTAAAAGATGAAGATTTTATTTCTGAAATTAAAAAAATCAATCCAGAACTTATAATAGTTGTTGCCTTTAGAATGTTACCAAAAAAAGTATGGGAAATACCAAAGTATGGAACTTTAAATCTTCACGCATCATTACTACCAAACTACAGAGGAGCTGCACCAATTAATTGGGCCATTATAAATGGGGAAAAAGAATCTGGAATTACAACTTTCTTTATTGATGAAAAAATCGATACTGGAGCAATCATATTGAGTGAAAAAGTTTTTATTGATGAAGGAACCACAGCCGGTGAACTTCACAATATACTAATGGAAAAAGGAGGGGAATTAGTTATTAAAACAATTGATATTATTTCTAAAAAAGACTTTGTTCCACAGAGGCAACTTAATTCTGAAAAACTATTTTCAGCGCCTAAGTTAAATAGAGAAAATACTAAAATTAACTGGGAAGAAAGTAATTATAATATTAGGCAACTAATTCTTGGACTTAATCCTTTTCCTGGAGCATGGACAACATTAAATCACAATGAGAAATATTTAAATTTTAAAATATTTAATGCTGAGCTAAGTAATAAAAAATTAAATTCTAAAAAATTCTCAATTATTGACAATAGATTATATGTTGGAACACCATCTCAAGCTTTGGAATTAACAGAAATTCAAATTGAAGGAAAAAAAAGAATGTATACTAAAGATTTTCTAAAAGGAAATCAATATATAAAAAACTGCTCAATTTCATGAGAATATTAAATTCACTAATTATTCTATTTATTACTTCCCATTTAATGGGACAAAACGCTATAACTAATTTTAATTTTACAAAACCTCCATTAGAATATGATAATATTCATATTCAGAGAATATCATCAGATTCTTTGTCATCAACATTTGTTATTTGGATTAAACAAAAGGTTAGACTTCACAAGCACCTTTACCACAGAGAAAATGTAATAATTCAGGAAGGTTCAGGTAAATTTCAATTAAAAGATTCTATTTACAATGTTTCTGCAGGTGATATTATAAACATACCTAAAAATACATGGCATGGAGTAACAAAAAATTCTAAAGATGTTATGAAAGTTATTTCTATACAATCTCCTGAGTTTTTTGGGAATGATAGAGTTTTTAAAAATTAATGTTTTTCTTATATTTAATTTATGATTAAAAATAATTTCAGTTATTCAGTTTCTGTTGATTGTGTAATATTTGGATACGACGAAACATCCCTTAAAGTTCTTTTGATTAAAAGAGGTGTTGATCCTTATGTTGACTTTTGGGCATTACCAGGTGACTTAGTACATCCTAACGAAAATACTGAAGAAGCTGTAAAAAGAGTTTTAACAGATTTAACAGGATTAAAGAATGTATTTACAGAACAAGTTAAAACTTTTGGTGATATTGGTAGACATCCTCTTGGAAGAGTCTTTACAATTTCTCATTATAGCTTATTAAAAATAGATGAATATGAACTCTCACCTACAAATAAAAACAACAGTCCATCTTCGTTTTCATTAGAAGCTAAATGGCATAATGTTAATAGAATTGGTGAATTAGCTTTTGACCACAATAAAATATTTGCTGCATGTAAAGAAGAATTAGTTAATAATGTTAAAAGAAAGCCTGTTGGGTTTGAACTTTTACCAGATAAATTCACCTTGTCAGATCTTCAAAATTTATATGAATCAATTCTTGAGAAAAAATTTGATAAAAGGAATTTTAGAAAGAAAATTAATTCAATGAAGTTATTAATTGATACTGGTAAAAATCAAAAAAGTGTTTCACATAGACCAGCTAAACTTTTTAGATTTGATAAAGATAAATATGAAAGATTAAAGAAAACTGGATTTAATTTTGAAATTTAATTAATATAGTTCTTGAGCTGCAAAAATTGCCATTTTCTCCTGTTCGTGCCCAACATTGGGGACTTCTTTTTTTACCCAGTTTGAATTGAAGTTCATAGATTGAGCTATAGAATCACTATTTGCTATAAAATATTGTCCTCTTAATAACCTAAAAGCGCCTTGAACATTTGCACCATCTGTAGTGTTTAAATACGGATCGTTGGGGTTATTATCATTTTGCCCTAAGTGAATTTCTAATTTTGTCAGGAAAGAATTTTGTAAATCGTTAGTATTAATAGAAGTTCCTTTCAAACCATAAGGGAAGCCTATGGTAGTATCTGGTAAAGTATACCATCCAGCATTAGCTGAAACAGCTTTATTTATTCTTGAAAGTGGTTTAAACTGTATAAAACGATGTACAAACTGAGCACCTGCAGAATGTCCAAACATATTGTAAGTATTTCCACTGTAATTTAAACTGGTTTTAATTTTTTCAAATACGGGTTCAATTACAGAGAAAGTCCAAATATCTTCATTATTAAAATTGCTATTAAAATCTCTAACGAATCCTAGTTGATAGGACGTGCTATTTGGATAATAATAATCGCTAAATTCAAAAGAGAAAACCATAACTGAATATTGGTCAGCGAGAGAAATCCAAGTTTCTAAATGATCATCTGCATTTCTATTCATTCCTGGGAAAACAAAAAGAATAGGAGCATTTGTTCTATCTATTGAAGGAGGAATATAAAAATGAATATTGAATGGTTTATCTGCAAGTGGCTCATAATCTGTGAATTCAAAAACTCCATAATTGCTGTTTTCAAATGGATTTGAAATATTAGAATTATCTTTATTAGGGTCTTTTCTGCAGCTAGAAAAAACAATTAAAAGAGAGAAAATTATGTATTTAAGAAGTTCCATTATCGTAAAATTAATGATTATATTTGGTTTAAAGTTTTAAAATGAAATCTAAATTATTTTATAAAATTCTACATATAACTTTTTTTATTTCAGTATTATTTGTAGTAAATATTAGTTGTGCAAAAACAGAAGATGTTGTTCCAATTGAAAATCCAACTAATCCAATAGACTCCAATAGTACTATTTACTATGGTTTTGTATTAAATGAAGTATTATACGATCCTCCTGGAGGAAATACTGGAGATGCAAATGGTGATGGTGTAAGAGATGCAAACGATGATGAGTTTGTAGAATTTGTAAATAGTTCCTCAACTAGCTTAGACATTAGCGGATACAAGCTTTTTGATGCAGATAGATTAGCAGACAACACCCCAAATCATGAATTCCCTTCAAATACTATTTTAAATCCAGGACAAGCTGTGGTTGTATTTGGAGGAGGAACCCCAACTGGAAGTTTTGGAGGATCTCTTGTTTTTGCATCCTCAGGTCAAGTTTTAAATCTCAATAATTCAGGTGATGTTCTGACAGTTAAAAACAGCAATGACAGTTCTATTTTCATATTCGATGTAACACCCTTGTCTGACAATCCAAACGAATCCTATACTAGGTTTCCTGATCTTCATGGTGATTACGTACAGCACAATAGTACAAGTTCAGGAACATTATTCTCACCTGGAACAAGAATAGATGGCAGTTCTTTTTAGAATATTTCTATCCAAATTATTAATTTTAATTACGTTAGTTGGTTTTTCATACACTCACAATATTCCCTTGTCTACTAATAGCGAATTAGACAGCTCTAAAACCCGAAAAATATTGATGATTGGTAATAGTTTTACTTTTTATTGGAATTTACCCCAAGTTTTAGAATGCATGTTTACCATTAGAAATGACAACATTGAGGTAGATCAGAAAACAATTGGTGGAAGCAATCTGTCTAAGCACTGGAAGCTAAACAATGAAAAAGATTATTTTGTAGATAATTACGAATATTTAATTTTAAACGACCACAGCACAAACCCTCTTCAAAATATAGACTCCTGTGCAAAATATATTAAATTGTTTGTTGAATTATCTAAAAAAAACCAAATAATTCCTTTAATATACGGTACTTGGGAGTATCCATATTTAAAGAATATTTCCAAAAAAAGAAAGTCCAATACCATGGAGATACTTGATTCGTTATCTAGAATTAACCAAGCCACGTATATTCCAGTTGGAAATGCTTTCCAATATATTGAACAAAATTATCCTAATATTCAACTTTATATGGATGACCAAAAACATCCTTCTTCAAATGCAACTTATTTAGCTTCGTGTGTGTTTTATTCTATGATTACAGGAAAAAGCCCTCTTGGATTACCAAGAAGATTTGAGGGTAAAAATATTGACGGAAAAAAGATTTACTACATTATAACAGAGAAAAATACAGTACAGATACTTCAAAAAGTTGCCGATAAAGTGACAAAAGACTTAAGATAATTTCTAAAAAACTACCTGTAACAAACATTCAATATTAAGTCTATTCAATTGAGAATTATTTGGGAAGTTTAAGTAATTAGCCATTAACTGTGTTTTAACTGCCTTATTTGAAAAGTATTTAGTAATTCCTGCTCCCATTGAATCATAATTTTGAAGCAAAGAATAGGATTCTTCAAACTCGTAAAAAGATTGACCATACTTGGCATCAATAGACCAATCATTGTTAAATAAATAACCTCCTTGAATATTATATGCGTTTCCCAAGACTAGATATTGGCTAATTTGAGTGGGCTCAAGTAAAACTGATCCACTGTTATTTAAATAACTTCCTTGTAGATTATAAGCAGCAGTATTTACATATTCAAATAGAAGATTTAGTCCTCTATACTTTACTAAAATATCAATATAGTTTTTTAAATAATTAGGTAATTTTCTTTCTCCTATTGAATCGAAAAACATAAAAGTGGCATCATCTAAGTAATTTTCATTATAGTGACCCTCACCTATTTTATGGCTAGAACCAAAATTAATACTTGAAGCACCTCCGATTAACACTTTTAAGTTCTTTTCTTTTAAAATATCATGGCCTACTAATTCATTATTAGTTTTAAAAAAACCTAAAGGATAAATATTCATTCTTCCACCATATTTAAAACCACCTTGATCGTTATCAATTGAATTTTCACCAAAAGAATTAGTACCATCTCCGCTAGTAACAGCTAAAGAAGGTTTTAAACCAATATTTCCCAATGAAAACTTTCCTTCTAAAAATAAACCAAACTCTCTACCAAGTTCTGTGAAATTTTGAGACAAATAATTCCTAGATGCAAACTGTAAATCATATTCCATTATTTGCATGGAGAGATTGTTAAATGGAGACATCTTTTGTCCAAAAAAAATACTTAAATTCTTATTTGGATGATAACCAATCCAAGCGTCTAACAAAGGAAAAGATTCACTGAAATTTGTTTGGATCAGAAATGAAAACTGACCATTACTTAAAGATCCACTTAAATTAAAATAAGATCTTTTAATTCCAAAGTAATTTAAACTTTTAGAAAGTGAATCAACTAAACTTGTATTTAAAAAACGAGATTGAGCCATCCCCCCTATTTTAAATATATGGGTGCTATCGTCAAAATTAAATTCGACACCCGAACCTAGTTGGTATTTATAACTATTGTTTTTTTCATAGCTAGATTCGTTCATAAACTGAGCTTCCTGAGATAGAAAGTTTAATGAAAATAAGAATGTTAAAAAGAAGGCAATTATTGTCTTTTTCATAATTTTTTACTTAAAGTATATCGATAAATTTTTTGAATATCACTAGGACTAATAACATTAAATCTTAAAAAACCTGATAGCATTTCTGGCTCCAGTGTTTCAACAGCTATATTTGATTTTTCTTGATTCATTGGAATAATAAAAGTTCCTTTTTCTAAAACTTTTTGTTCTTTAACTATCCTTGTAGAAACAATATTTTCATAAAAGCCTTGAAATTTAGCTGAAGATTTTTTTTCAGAAACAATTTTGTAAGACTCTACATCAAATAATTCGTCAAATTTTAAAGTGTCAATATCCAATCCCAAAATATTTAATTTATCAGCAACTATACTTAATTCTTTATCTATAAAGTAATAAAATGGACGTTTTCTTGTAATTTCATTGGTACATTTTAATCCATTATTTAAGACAATATTAACTGGAATAACATCAAGATTATATACATCTATCATATCGAGATTATAGTTAGATTTCTCTTTTTTATATTTAATGGTAATTTCTTCTGGAAAATCATTACAATCATCTAAAGTTGATTTAATATAATTTGAATTGTCAACAGATGTATTTAAAAAGGAATAAGCCAATAAATAACTTGTATAAATACGTCTTTTGAAGGATGTTCTATTTAAGCCAACGCCTCTTATTTCCATAAGCATGGAAATAGAATTTCCTAAAGCAAATGAAGTAGCGCTTGACCTTGGGCTCACTGAACCTAAATTGAAATAAATTTTGTTATTCTTATGTTTAGAGGATAAATAGTTATGATATCTTAAACCGTTATTATCTAATTTTAATTTTGCTGGTGGTAAATAAGTGTTCTCAACTACTGATTTTATTCTAGGACAAACATTTAAATTTCCAGAATATAAAAACATACAATCGTACATAGAAGTAGTACCATATTCACCAAAGTTCACAAAGTCTACTCTGTAAGGCTTATATTCATGGAAATCGACCATTAAATCAGGGGAAAAGCTACTTATAGATTGCTTAATTGCAATGGTTTCTTTATTGATTAATTTCGTATGGTCTCTATTTAAATCCTGACCGTTTGAAGCATATCTACTTTGCTTTTCATATCCATCTATATTTGCCATAGGAATAATAGCAATATTTAATTTACTTGTTAAATCTTTCAAGGAATCAACTTCCAATAAATTATGGATAAGTAGCAATAATGATTCTGTACTAGCAGGTTCATTACCGTGTAATCCTCCCATAAAACAGACCTTAAAATTATCCACTTTATTTTCACCTAAAAACACCATGGGAATTTGCTTCTCTTCTTGAGATTTTCCAATGAATTTGTAGGATACTTTATTAGGATATTTTTTACATAATTCGTTCAAGAAATTCATCATTTCTGAATGCTTTGTAAATCCCTTTTTCTTATTAAAAGCAGGTGTAGGAACTTCTATAGCAAAATCGGGGAAATATTTTTCGGATATTTTTTTTGAATCCTGAGTATATTTATTACTAAACAAGATAAATGAGAAAATTATAAAAGTTAAAAACCTCATTAGAAAGCAACTTGAACCATTAAGTAAAATATATTCTCTGAGGCTTCAAACTCAAACATTGCAAATTCTGACCCTTCGTAACTTTTTAACCTTAATTTTGCACCATTAATAAACCTGTAAGAAGCTTGAATTTTAAAGGAATAATTTTTAGAAAAATATTTACTAAACCCAATCTCATAGTAATTTTGTCTATTATAAAATAGAGAATTATTCATAAATGAAAACTCATCAGGATTAAGTTTAGTATATCTAGCATCTATAGAAAAAAGAGATTTAAATAAATAACCTGCCTGAATATTAATTCCGCTTCCCAATATTAGTTGTCTTTTGACATAATCATTTTCACTAAAAGCTCCAAAGGAACTTATTATTTGGGAAGGGTCATCTCCATATCTGTCGTTTCTATGGGTAATATCATCAGCAATAACAGCTTTTGTATTTACATATTCAGCTAAAAATGAAAACCCTCTGTACTTAAAAAGTAAATCTGCTCCTACTTTAAAATAATTTGGTAACCTGTAAGTTGTATCAAGACCAGTAATATTAAAAAATAAAAAATCTCCATTTCTTCTGCCTCTTCTACTACTCATTCCATTATTAAAACTTCCGCTAAAACCAATAAGAAGCTTTGGGTTTAGCTCTCTTACCATATCAACTTGCCTAAACTGTCCAAAGTTTCTAAATAAACCAAATGGAAGGATATTAATTCTAGCACCATATTTTAAACCGCCATAATCTCTAGAATTAAAATTGTAAGCATAACCGTCACCAGTAGTTATATTAAACATAGATTTTATAACCGCTTTATTACCAATCTTGAACCTGTTATCATAAAACACTCCTATCTCTCTAATACTTGAAAAAGCACCAGTAAGTCTACTTCTTTCAGGAAGTTGAAGTGTATTAGAAGCCATTTGAACTTCAATATTGTCAGTTGGAGTACCTTTTTGTCCAATAACAATTTTATTAGTCTTATTTATGTTATAACCCAGCCAAGCATCCCATAAAATATTAGATAAAAAACCGTCGTCAGCTTCAGATTCCGCTAAATTAAGTTGTAGTCTATAACTAAACCCTGGATATAACTGATTTCCAGAAAGTCTTAATCTAATTCTTCTAGCTCTAAATCTGTTATATCTGTTACTGTCTATTATTGAAGAAGAATCGTAGGATATTGTTCTAGATTCAAATAAGGACTGAGAATACCCTTTTAATACGACTTTGTAGTTATTATCTGTACTGGCAAGAACAATACCATTTCCAGGGATATAATCTCCTAATAAAAGTTCTTGAGATAAGTGAAAATTAAAAAATGTAAAGCAAAATAGTAAGAACGTTAATTTTTTAATCATATAGAATTAATTATTAACTACGAATTTTCCGATAAAAGAAGAGTTTTTGGAACTAGATTTTATAAAGTATAATCCAGAACAAAGGTTTGAAATATCAATATTTACTTCATTGGAATTCCCCATATTTTGCATAATAAATTTACCAGTAAAATCATAAATAGAAAATGGATTTATTAGACTATTAGATTTGATATTTAAGATATTTGAAGCTGGATTTGGAAAGAGTATTAAATTTAATTCCATATTATCTATGGACGTTGGTGGGGTTTGACAAGGGTTACAACTATTCCAACAAACATTATCTAAAACATAGTCATTATAAGGAATTACAAGAACTCTATTTGTGAAATTCACATCATCGTTAGTACAATTTTCAGTAGGGTCTAAAGTCTCTTGAATTGCCCATGAATCAGCAGAAAATTTATATTCTATGGTATCACCACTCATGAAAGGCAAAGTTATTTCCCATATATCATTTAATAATGGACTAACCATGGGATTACAATTGCCACACCAATTATTAAAAGTGCCGTTTAGTTCTAATACTGAAAATGAATCGACAACATTAGACATATCAACTTTAAAAGTAATATCAACCGTGTCTGCAACTTGATTTGTGTTAGAAACAACCATTTGCTTCCAAAATACTGTATCAAAATTCACTCCTCCCCAAGGAGCTCTTAATCCAAAACGAGCAATTGGACCATTGTAAACTGAAGATAATCCGCCTGATGGAATTGAATCTAGAGAAATAGTGTAAGTGGAAAAACTAGTCATAGAAGTATCAACCTGGAAAGTATAATAACAAGTGTCAGTAGTTGAACCTGGAGGATAAAGAAATAATCTAGCAATACCAGATCCCTGATTTGGATTTTTAAGAGTTATTTGAACTTGGTTATAATCTGATCCACTAATACCCAAATTTGTAGAAGGATTTCCACTCATCATTTTAGCATTTGATGAAAACAACCTCATGGCCATTGCATCTGTCTGAGCTGTTAAATTACAATTGCAATTATTGCAACTAACCCAACCCTCTTTAGAATTTTGCCAATTATAGACTATCTGAGAAGATATATTTAAATTAATACATGTAAATAAAAAAATTGAAAAATAGAATTTCATTTTGGCAGGACTAAAATATTAATATTTAATAAAATTAACAATGGACACATTGTCTTCAAAAACTACTTTAGCTATATAAAAATCTTTAGAAAAATTTGAAATATCTAAGTTAACTATTGAGGACCTTAATGATCTTTCATATACTTTCTGTCCTAATGAATTATATATTTCTAAATACTTAATTTCAGAAACAGATGATAAAAATAATTTATTAGAGCTTGGATTTGGATAAACGAATACCTGGGAGGAATTAATAGCTTTTAATCCTGTTGCGCATGGGCTACAACTTCCCCAGCATACTTCATCAAGATTGGCGCTACTGGAAGGAATAATTAAAACTCTATTAGTGAAATTTGGAAGTCCATTTGTACATGACTCATTTGAGTCAAGTGTTTCTTGAAATGTCCAGTTATCTGCTGAAAATTTATACTCTATAGTATCCCCTGGACTTAAGCTGACGGTTAACTCCCAAATATCATCTCCGTTATCATCTGTTAATGGGTTACAATTACCACACCAATTATTAAATGTAGAATTTAACTCTGGAGTATTAAAAGGATCTAAATTTTGAGACATATCTACCTTAAAAGTAATATCAACGTTATTTCCAGTACTTGAAGAACAATAAGGATAAGGACAATTCGAAGAAAGTGATGTTGTTGAACCATCTGAACAATCTACTCCACCCATAATCCAAGAATTACCGTTAAAAACAACTGATCCAGAAATGTCTTTGTAAGACCAAGAATCTTTGTATTCCCAAGGCTCTCCAGTTCCATCGACATTTATATCGCCAAATGTTTCAATTACGATTCCATTTTCAAAAAGCTCTATAGCATCATCTCCATTTTGCGTAATAACAGACGAATCGTCTTGAATAATAAAATCAAATGAATTACAACCAACAAAATAGGAAATTATTGCTGCTGTATCTCTACAAACGATAAGGTTTTCCCCAGCATTTAAGCTTATAGATGGAAATGTATACTCCTGACCATCTGTACCTCCTCCGTTATTGGCAATACCAATTCCATAAATACTTAAGTCTGGTATTGACTGTAAAGCTTTTACATGAACCCCTTTTCCAGTGGAACCTGCAGTAGGTAAATCTAAATCTAAAATTCCAACAAGCTCTAAATTGTTTTGACCACAAATAGAAAAACTTAGAAGTAAAAAAATTATTGTCTTATTTATATATTTCATATTAAACTTTTAAAATAAAATTAAAAAAAAAGAGCAAAGAATAAACCTTGCCCTTTTATAATTTTTCAATAAGAATTGTTAATTATTAACAATCACCTTCTTAGTGCTAATAACTCCATTTATTGAATAATTAACAAAATAAACATTGTTATTTAATTCACTTATATCCAATATGTAAGTAGAACTATTTAAAGTCTTTGATATTATAACGCGTCCTACAACGTCCAACACTTCAACTTTATCAATTATTTCAGATGATGAAACATTCAAAATATTATTAGCAGGATTTGGATAAATTAAAACACTATTTAAAATATCTTCAACACCTGTTGGAGGAACAATCACACATGGATCACAACTTGCCCAACATACAATTCCTAAAATAGTATCCGTCGATGGAACTACTAAAACTCTATTGGTATATGTTGAATCTCCATTAGTACACAGCGCTCCTGGATCATTCATTTCTTGAATAGCCCAAGAATCTGCAGAATATTTATACTCTACAGTATCACCAGGTATTAAAGAAACTGTCACATCCCATACACTATCCCCATCCGCATCACTCATAGCGTCACAATTTCCACACCAGCCATTAAAAGTTCCATTTAATTCTGCAGCAACAAACGGATCTACAACCTGTGACATATCTACTTGGAAAGTAATATTAATTCCAGTTGGAGGAGTAACTACAGAATTACAAGTACCATCATAATCACATGTGCCGAAACAATGTTGAATAGTAGTATCCGAATATACAGGCGCTAAATTTCTATCATCATAAGGAGCTACTGCACAAGGCAATCCAGATATGTTCTCTTTTGCTCCCCAACCTGAATTCCCATTGGTAAACGTATAGTCACTTGTAAAACCAATTGGTTTGGTTACTGTAAATGACCATACACCACCACCTAAATCTGTCATTGGATAATCTCCAGGATTTCCAAATGTACCACCACCAGCTATAAACATCCCTGTACTATCAATAGTAGCTCCAGAACTAATAATTGATGATACATTTAAAGTAAATGTAATATTTACAAAACTTGAAGGTGGCGGAGGACAACTTCCATCTGTCTCACAACTTCCAAAACAATGTTGAACTGTAGTATCCGACATTATATTAGGTAACAACCTATCGTTGTAATTTGCTGGATCTCCACATGGTAAACCATTCAAATTTTCTTTTGTTCCCCAATCGCTACCCGAACTTGGGCTATTAAAAAACGCATAGTAATTAGAACCTGAAACTACACTTGTTACAGCTGACCAAATAAGTGTATCTGTAGTACTTTGAACCAATTGCAAGCCGTCAGAACCACCTAAGAATCCTCCACCAGCATACATTCCATTAGGACCAACAACTCCACCATTTTGATAAATAGTAGCTGTATTTACTTCCAAAGTAACATTGTAAGGTGTTGCAGGTGGTGGCGGTGCTAAACCACATAATGGATAAGGACAACTTGAACTTTGAGTCGTTGTAGATCCATCTGTACAATTTATAGCTCCAATAGACCAATCAAACCCTGAAAAGGAAGTTGGCCCTGGAGTTCCAACAGTAGGTCCTAATTTATAAGCCCACGTATCTACATACTCCCAAGCCTCACCGGTTCCGTCTACGTTAATATCTCCAAATGTCTCAATAACAGTTCCGTTAAAAAACAACTCAATAGCATCATCTCCATTTTGTGAAATATCACTAGTAGCTAATATAACATGGTCAAAACTCGAATAACATGAATCAAAATATAGTGCCATTTCTACAGTATCTCTTGCAAGTAAAATATCATCGCCTGCATTTACACTAATACTTGGAAATACGTATTCTACACTGTCTGTTCCACCACCATTATTAGCTACTCCAATCCCATATACACTTAAATCTGAAATATTATTTGTTGCTTTAACATGTATTGCCTTGCCTGCTGACCCACCAACAGGTACAGTAAAGTCTATAATTCCTTTTAGGGACAAATCAGGAGTAAGTTGTGGTTGATTGTACAATTCAATTTTTTGGAGATGACAAGTGTCACCAGAGGCAATTCCCCAGGGAGATCTAAAACCTAATCTAGCAATAGGTCCGGTAAAATTCCCTGCAGTTGGTGTTGAAGTTAAATCAATTTCAACAGTTTGAAATGTTGTTGTATTAGAAAAATCTCGTGGCAAATCAAATACAGCAAATTGAGCATTTCCAGCAGTTAAATTGTAAAAATATAACTTTCCTGCACCTGCTCCACCTGCAGCATAAGGAGTTCTAAATGTAACCCTTGCTCTATCGTAGTTAGATGCATCAAGATTTAAATCTGCTGTTAGATTTCCAGATCTTGCCACCGCAGCTGATCCAGTAGCTTTAATATTCATAGCATCGTTTCCAAGACTAAGATTAGATCCACCACCGCTAATCCACAACTCTTTCGAATCGTTGAAATCAAAAACATGATTTTGGTCAGTGCATGAAGTACAAATAACTTTAATTTTATCAATATTTGCTAACTGTCCACCAGTTTTAACAAACATTAAACTTGCCATCTCATCTTGGGCAGGTGTATATGTACATGATAGTTCTTCCCAAGCACCATTAGCAGATGTATTTCCAGAAGTTGCAACATCAAACCCTCCAACATTAATTCTTAAGGTAACATGGATCATACTTTGGATTGTTTTTACGTAAGCTTTAAACTCATAGGTATTACCAGCGTATAATTGTAAATCTCTGGATGCAGAGCTAACACCAGAAGAATCTAACTGACCGAAACATTTAGAACCTGAAGCTCCTTGGCCACTTATAATTTTATGTGTGAAATCTCCAGTTCCAGTATGATTATAGCCACTAGAATTTGAAGAAAGACTCTCAAGATGGGCATAATTCCCACCGAAGTTTTCTGTAAAAATTGTGTTTTGAGCATTAATTAATGAGTTGGTAAAAAATACCGCAATTAGAGCAATGTAAAATTTTTTCATTTTATTTTTTTATTCAATGTAAAAAAAAAGAGCAAAGAAAAATACTTTGCTCAATCTTAATTAGTTTATAATAGTGTATTAATTATTAACAATCACCTTCTTAGTGCTAATAACTCCATTTATTGAATAATTAACAAAATAAACATTGTTATTTAATTCACTTATATCCAATATGTAAGTAGAACTATTTAAAGTCTTTGATATTATAACGCGTCCTACAACGTCCAACACTTCAACTTTATCAATTATTTCAGATGATGAAACATTCAAAATATTATTAGCAGGATTTGGATAAATTAAAACACTATTTAAAATATCTTCAACACCTGTTGGAGGAACAATCACACATGGATCACAACTTGCCCAACATACAATTCCTAAAATAGTATCCGTCGATGGAACTACTAAAACTCTATTGGTATATGTTGAATCTCCATTAGTACACAGCGCTCCTGGATCATTCATTTCTTGAATAGCCCAAGAATCTGCAGAATATTTATACTCTACAGTATCACCAGGTATTAAAGAAACTGTCACATCCCATACACTATCCCCATCCGCATCACTCATAGCGTCACAATTTCCACACCAGCCATTAAAAGTTCCATTTAATTCTGCAGCAACAAACGGATCTACAACCTGTGACATATCTACTTGGAAAGTAATATTAATTCCAGTTGGAGGAGTAACTACAGAATTACAAGTACCATCATAATCACATGTGCCGAAACAATGTTGAATAGTAGTATCCGAATATACAGGCGCTAAATTTCTATCATCATAAGGAGCTACTGCACAAGGCAATCCAGATATGTTCTCTTTTGCTCCCCAACCTGAATTCCCATTGGTAAACGTATAGTCACTTGTAAAACCAATTGGTTTGGTTACTGTAAATGACCATACACCACCACCTAAATCTGTCATTGGATAATCTCCAGGATTTCCAAATGTACCACCACCAGCTATAAACATCCCTGTACTATCAATAGTAGCTCCAGAACTAATAATTGATGATACATTTAAAGTAAATGTAATATTTACAAAACTTGAAGGTGGCGGAGGACAACTTCCATCTGTCTCACAACTTCCAAAACAATGTTGAACTGTAGTATCCGACATTATATTAGGTAACAACCTATCGTTGTAATTTGCTGGATCTCCACATGGTAAACCATTCAAATTTTCTTTTGTTCCCCAATCGCTACCCGAACTTGGGCTATTAAAAAACGCATAGTAATTAGAACCTGAAACTACACTTGTTACAGCTGACCAAATAAGTGTATCTGTAGTACTTTGAACCAATTGCAAGCCGTCAGAACCACCTAAGAATCCTCCACCAGCATACATTCCATTAGGACCAACAACTCCACCATTTTGATAAATAGTAGCTGTATTTACTTCCAAAGTAACATTGTAAGGTGTTGCAGGTGGTGGCGGTGCTAAACCACATAATGGATAAGGACAACTTGAACTTTGAGTCGTTGTAGATCCATCTGTACAATTTATAGCTCCAATAGACCAATCAAACCCTGAAAAGGAAGTTGGCCCTGGAGTTCCAACAGTAGGTCCTAATTTATAAGCCCACGTATCTACATACTCCCAAGCCTCACCGGTTCCGTCTACGTTAATATCTCCAAATGTCTCAATAACAGTTCCGTTAAAAAACAACTCAATAGCATCATCTCCATTTTGTGAAATATCACTAGTAGCTAATATAACATGGTCAAAACTCGAATAACATGAATCAAAATATAGTGCCATTTCTACAGTATCTCTTGCAAGTAAAATATCATCGCCTGCATTTACACTAATACTTGGAAATACGTATTCTACACTGTCTGTTCCACCACCATTATTAGCTACTCCAATCCCATATACACTTAAATCTGAAATATTATTTGTTGCTTTAACATGTATTGCCTTGCCTGCTGACCCACCAACAGGTACAGTAAAGTCTATAATTCCTTGTAAAGCTAAATCGTTCCCAGTAGTTGAATTACCACAAGAAGTACAAGTAGCCCATTTATAACAAACTACAGAATCATTTGAAGGTAAAACTAAAAATCTATCCGAACCAAAACCTCCTGCGCCACCACACAAAGGATCACTTACAGATTCGTCTCCTCCCCAGTTACCATTTACAAACTTGTAAAACTGCTGCGTCCCAACTGGTAAACTTCCATAACTGACAGTAATTGACCAAATATTATCTCCATCTGGATCTGACATAGTACAAGCAGTATCCGTAGGATTCCAATCAGGCATTGTGAAGCCAGAAGAAAATGCTCCGTTACCCCCAAAGTTACCTGCAATTCTTATTCCATTAGATGCTAAAGTTGCTCCACTAGATAAATAATCGTTAATATCTACATTATAGGTTACATTCACTGGATTTCCCGTTGGTGGGGGACCTGGACATGTTCCATCCGTTTCACAACTTCCAAAACAATGTTGTAACATAGTATCTACTGTTAAAACAGGTAGTATTCTATCATTATAATTATTTGGATCTCCACAAGGAAGACCAGTTAAATCTTCTTTTGCTCCCCAATCTCCTCCATTAGCAGGGCTATTTAAGAAAATGTAGTTACCACCACTAGCAGGAACATTTGTTGCAACACCTGCCCAAATACCATCGTTATTTGAATCAAATAAAGGAATTGCCATTGCATCTCCAAGGATCCCTCCTCCAGCATACATTCCGTTTGGACCTACCGTAATATTTGCGGTATTTACTGCAAAAACAATATTAAAGGAAGTAGGTGGTGGTAAAGATGTTTTTTGGTATACATATCTCCACCATCCACCACCAAAATCAATGTCAGCAGTCATAGTATTAGCAATTGTATCTAAAGTAATGATGTAGCTAACTGATGTTGCAGCATTGGAGGGACTAGTAATTTCACCAGTGTTAGTTACTTTAGATAAACCTAAATGTGCACCTAATCCATTGACTGTAAGAGTATTTCCTGAATATGTGTAGGTAAATAATCCACCTGTATGAGGAGCTACTGGATTTCTACATCCGTCACCAGTTCCGTCTTGCCACTGCTCTATCCAGGTATTTCCGTCCATGTAATGAACAAAATTACCATTAGCATCAAAAGAAATAGAATCATCAAACATACAAGCTCTTGTATTTATATCACCTGCACTACTTGACCACCAGTTAGTCGCTCCCTGTGAAGGTCCTACTGCTAATGCACCCGGAATCTGAGCAAGTTTCCATGTTCCAACTAGAGGGTTACTAACCGAATTAACTTGAACAGTTCCTACCATTCCGTTTACAGCATGTGAACCAACAGAACAGTCATAAACATAGGTTCCAGGAACATTAAAAACATATGTATACAATGTTCCACTATTTGTAGGTGAAGATACAAAGCTTACTGGATTATTATAGCTCTGTCCAGTAACTGCACTAATATCAAAATTAACATTGTGATACCCACCGTCGTTTACCCACACTACGGTGTCATTAACATTCACTGTAAGCATGGATGGGGTATAATAGAAATTGCCAGAATTAACAGTATGAGTAACAGCAAATAACTGCATCATCAATATAATTAAAAAGTTACTTAGTAATATTTTTTTCATTAGATTTTGTGGTTTAATTAAAGAGGGGTCAATGACCCCTCTTTAAAATTGTAAATTTGATAAAATTACTGAACCATTATTGATTCCATTACTGTTCCGTTGTTAGTTTCAACGTTGATCATGTACATTCCTCTTTCAAGGTTAGTTAAATCAACATCTACTTTATTCAAGTTGATTTCATTGATAGACTGAACTATTTTACCATGAA